>ERZ772948.655-NODE-655-length-22475-cov-10.062043_pt1 | contig 22475 bp, 20 predicted proteins | sample MGYA00511945_ERZ772948 | MGnify/ENA primary metagenome ERZ772948 (study PRJEB29015, sample SAMEA2737927) | human oral metagenome | biome: human oral; feature: human-associated habitat; material: dental | place: China | collected 2141 ... | reverse complement strand
TTTCAGTAACTTTGTCCTTGGTAATCATCGTTCAAAAATTTGTAATCTATTGATTTTTACCGATGAAGATACGAATTTTTGACGAGATTACCAACTTTTTCAAGCCTTTTCTTATCCCGAACTCGCGTAGTATATGCGCAATGAAATGACTTTATGGCAGAAAAAGTTAGTAAGACATGTAATAGCTGATAGTAAGAGTGAATGCATATTAGAGAGACTCAAGTAAGATAAAGTTCTCTCTACAACTCATCTGTTGACGGTTGTTTGCGGTAAGGAAATTGATACTCACAATCTATATATATGTAGACTTGTACACTGTTGCGTTTCTTTTTCTGTTTTGTATGTAAAGAGCTACATATTGGACATTTACCTATGTTCCTTATACCTTCCTTCGAGATTTTCAATCTCATACAAAGGTAGTTGATGCAAGGATTAACAGCGTGTCACAGCTTGCAATTTGCCCTATTGCTTGCTTTGTTGTGTTATTTTTCGAGATATTTAGCCTTTAGCACGTATCGTGCTAATTATCCACACCATGTGTGTTAGGAACTAACACATTATGTGCTGGGTTATAGCACGGAGACTGAAAAAGCATAAGATAGTTTCTTTCTGATTATGTATAAAGGTGTAAATTGTATTATTAATGCGATAGATGTTTATGGGCATTACTCATTTTGAAAGGATTTCTTTCTGTTTTTTTCTTTAATCAGCCTATAATCGGGATATTTTATCTATATTTGCATAGTTTTAAAAAGCAAAGCAAGATGAAGAAGTATGTCCTCGACTTGAAGGTATCTTCTGTGGAGCGTGTCAATGCAAGGAATGTCCTTATTAAGCTGACAGATGAGAAACCGCTTCCAGAGATGCTGCCTGGTCAGTTTGTAGAGGTGAGAGTGGACGGCTCACCTTCTACCTTTCTTCGCCGTCCTATTTCTATTAATTTTGTTGATAAAGAGCGTAATGAGTTGTGGCTGCTTGTTGCAACAGTAGGAGAAGGTACGCACACGCTTGCACGTCTACGTGAAGGTGATATGTTAAACTGTGTGCTACCTTTGGGTAATACGTTTGCACCTTTGGCAAGTCCGTCAGAACGAGTATTACTTGTAGGCGGTGGTGTTGGCGTTGCTCCGCTACTTTATTTCGGTAAGCAGATAAAGGAGGCTGGTGGTACACCTGTCTTTTTGTTGGGAGCTCGTACAGCAGCCGACTTAGCAGAGGTATCGCTTTTCGAGAAGTATGGAAAGGTATGTATTACAACAGAGGATGGTTCTGCAGGTGAGAAAGGGTTTGTCACCAATCACTCTATCCTGTCCACAGATCGTTTTGACCGTATTTCTACATGTGGTCCTAAACCCATGATGATGGCTGTGGCACGTTATGCTCATAAGGCATCAATTCCTTGCGAAGCGTCGTTAGAAAATATGATGGCGTGCGGTGTTGGTGCTTGCCTGTGCTGTGTAGAGAAAACGACAGGGGGAAATCTCTGTGTTTGTACAGAGGGTCCAGTCTTCGATACACGTAGATTGATGTGGGGAGAATAAATCAGAAAAGAGTGGTTGAAGCTTAGTTTCCTTTTATTACACCTATTATATTAATAGTACTAAATAGGAAAAGGAAGCATACAATCACATAGTTTTGTAAAAATAGATGATTATAATATGGCTGATTTAAGTGTAAAGATAAGTGACTTACAGCTCAAGAATCCAGTAATGACAGCCAGTGGCACTTTTGGCTATGGTTTGGAGTTTGCTGATTTCGTACCATTGGAGGAAATTGGAGGTATTATCGTCAAGGGTACGACACTGGAACCACGTGAGGGAAATGACTATCCACGTATGGTAGAGACACCTCAGGGAATGCTTAACTGCGTAGGCTTGCAAAATAAGGGAGTAGATTACTTCATCAAACATATCTATCCTCAGATAAAAGATATTGACACGAATATGATTGTCAATGTTAGTGGTAATTCGCCTGAGACGTATGCAGAGACTGCAGAGAAGCTTGATGCGTTGGAAGGTATTCCTGCTATCGAGGTGAATATCTCTTGTCCTAACGTGAAAGAAGGCGGTATGTCGTTCGGTGTCACTTGCTCTGGAGCTGCTTCCATAGTGAAGGCTGTTCGCCAGCATTACCACAAGACCATGATTGTGAAGCTCTCTCCTAATGTCACCGATATAGCCAGCATAGCACGTGCTTGCGAAGATGAGGGTGCTGATTCAGTATCACTGATTAACACGTTGATGGGAATGGCGATAGATATAGAGCGTCGTCGTCCGAAGTTGAGTATCCGTACGGGAGGCTTGAGTGGTCCTGCTGTAAAGCCTGTAGCGGTCAGAATGGTCAATGATGTGGCAAAGGCTGTGAAGATACCAGTCATCGGTTTAGGTGGTATTTCTACTGCTGAGGATGCTATTGAGTTCCTTATGGCAGGCGCCACAGCAATCCAAATAGGAACTGCGAATTTTCTTGATCCACAGGTTACGATAAAGGTGCGCGATGGCATTAATGACTGGCTCGACCGTCATGGCTGTAAGTCTGTAACGGAAATCATCAACTGTCTTGCATAGACTTTTAAAGCAAGAATGGGTAAGAGAAAGTTTTATTTTTTCGACTTGGTTTACTTTGTTGGAGAGCGGTTACATCAGCTTTTCCCAGGGCGTCGTAGTATTGATGGAGTGTTACTAATACCTTTAGGGATTATGTTCCTTTTGGGGTATTGCTTAAATTTGCTGAATATCACACTGCTTCATTTTACTGGATGGAAAGAAAAAACTGTAATCAGTGTACCTATACTTTTATCGTATATCATTGTATATTATATATATCAGGTGCGAGGACATCATAGTCGTGTAATGACTCATTATCGGGGATCTATTTATGATAGTCCGCCTACGCTTTTGTTTGTTTTCTTTGCTTGGATGATTATTCCTAATATATTGTTATTGCTGCTCATAAATGTTGTAGAATAAACAAGGTTTTATGAATTCAGTATTTTGATTAATAGGGAAGTGCCGACATCGTTTTCCTCTTTTCAGAGAGTGATGTCGGCACTTCTTTTTTGTTTCCTGTTTGGAAAAATGTTTACATCTTTAAGGCTTCTTATCCTTTAATAAAGGCATATAAATAGTTGTTTTTAGGGCACTTGTAACTGTTATTATATCAGTTAGTTATAAAGCTGTGCAAGAAAAGGTGCTTAGTAAGGGTTCAAAAGGGCGTTAGTAAGCCGCCAAAAGGGCATCTTTTGCAAGCTAATTAGGCATCTTTTCGAAGCCAAGTAAGCATCAAATAAGAAGTAGTCTGTGAAAAAACATTACAAAGTTTTGTCTTAATTCGCCGTCGATTGATGGGCGGGTAAATAGTGTAACATCATTCATTCGGTTTTAGGATAACTTAGATGCTAACTTCAAGTGGAAAATTTAAGTGCTAAATTTCAACCTAATAATCTAAGAGTTTCTGATGCGTTTTGTTTTTACATATCCTTGTGATAATGGAAAAGTAGGGGTTGAGGCTGTTTTATTTTACATTTTTTTGCACAAACTATATTTACTTGCGCATTATTGTAAGGTTTGTGTTTTAAAATACATTAAAATAAAGGTCGTTCGCTTGCGGTATTATTTTCCTTTTTATTATCTTTGTAAGATAGAATAAGAAAATATAAGTTTACTTTTAAAAGCAATGTTTGAAAATTTAAGTGATCGTCTTGAACGCTCCTTTAAGATTCTCAAGGGAGAGGGAAAGATTACAGAGATAAATGTAGCAGAAACCCTGAAGGACGTGCGCAGAGCGCTTCTTGATGCCGATGTTAACTATAAAGTTGCAAAAACCTTTACTGATACCGTAAAGCAGAAGGCATTAGGTATGAACGTACTCACAGCCGTTAAGCCTGGACAACTCATGGTTAAGATAGTACATGATGAGTTGGCAGAGCTGATGGGTGGTGAGGCTGTCGGTCTGAATTTATCAGGTCGTCCTTCTATCATTCTTATGAGTGGTTTGCAAGGTTCTGGTAAGACAACATTCTCTGGTAAACTGGCAAACATGCTCAAGACAAAGGAGCATAAGAATCCTTTGTTGGTTGCTTGTGACGTCTATCGTCCTGCAGCTATCGACCAGTTGAAAGTCGTTGGTGAGCAGGTAGGTGTAGCTGTTTATAGCGAGCCTGAGAACAAGAATGTGAACGAGATTGCTGATCACGCACTTGCTGAGGCAAAGGCAAAGGGTCACGATGTTGTCATCATCGATACCGCTGGTCGTCTGGCTGTTGATGAGGAGATGATGAACGAGATTGAAAGTCTCAAGAATCATGTTCATCCTGATGAGACACTGTTTGTCGTTGACTCAATGACTGGTCAGGACGCAGTGAATACAGCCAAGGAGTTCAATGATCGTTTGGATTTCAATGGTGTTGTTCTCACAAAACTTGACGGTGATACACGTGGTGGTGCGGCATTGTCAATCCGTACAGTCGTTACAAAACCTATTAAGTTCATTGGTACGGGCGAGAAGATGGAGGCTATCGATGTGTTCCATCCAGGTCGTATGGCAGACCGTATCTTGGGTATGGGTGACGTTGTTTCGCTTGTTGAGCGTGCACAGGAGCAGTTCGACGAGGAAGAAGCAAAGCGTCTGCAGAAGAAGATTCAGAAGAACCAGTTTGATTTCAACGATTTTTATAATCAGATACAGCAAATCAAGAAGATGGGTAACTTAAAGGACCTCGCTTCTATGATTCCTGGAGTAGGCAAGGCTATCCGTGATGTCGATATTGACGATAATGCTTTCAAGGGTATTGAGGCAATTATCCAGAGTATGACACCGAAGGAACGCACGAATCCAGAACTGCTCAACAACTCTCGTCGTCAGCGTATTGCAAAGGGCTCTGGTACCAATATACAAGAGGTGAACCGACTTATAAAGCAGTTCGATCAGACTCGTAAGATGATGAAGATGGTTACTGGCTCGAAGATGGCTGGTATGATGAGCAAGATGAAGGGTATGCCGGGAATGCCAAATATGCCGAAGATGTAAAAGACACATATTCATCAAATAATATCATTACTATGGAATATCAGTTAATAGACGGAAAGGCAACTGCAACTGCTATAAAGCAGGAGATTGCCGAAGAAGTGAAGGCGATTGTTGCTGCAGGTGGTAAACAACCTCATCTGGCTGCCGTTTTGGTGGGACATGATGGCGGAAGTGAAACCTATGTTAAGAATAAGGTAATTGCTTGTGAGCAATGTGGATTCAAGTCTACGCTCATTCGTTTTGAGGCTGATGTGACAGAAGAAGAGCTTTTGGCTTGTGTGGATAAGCTGAACAAGGATGAGGACGTTGATGGCTTCATTGTTCAGCTTCCTTTGCCAAAGCATATTGATGAGCAGAAGATTATTATGGCTGTTGACTATCGCAAGGATGTGGATGGTTTTCATCCTATCAATGTGGGTCGTATGGCTATTGGTCTACCTTGCTTTATATCAGCAACACCATTGGGTATTCTTACCTTGTTGCAGCATTATCATATAGAGACTTCTGGTAAGAAGTGTGTCATCTTAGGTCGTAGCAATATTGTTGGTAAGCCTATGGCACAGTTGATGATGCAAAAACAGTATGGCGACTCAACTGTAACCGTGTGTCATTCTCGTTCAAAGGATTTGAAGAAAGAGTGTCAGGAGGCAGATATCATTATCGCAGCTATTGGCAGACCTGAATTTGTAACAGCTGATATGGTGAAGCCAGGTGCAGTGGTTATTGACGTCGGTACGACACGTGTTGAAGACAAGACACGCAAGAGCGGCTTCAGACTATGTGGTGACGTGAAGTTTGATGAGGTTGCTCCTCTCTGCTCTTTCATTACGCCTGTCCCAGGAGGTGTTGGTCCAATGACCATCTGTTCACTAATGAAAAATACACTTGCTGCAGGCAAGAAAGAATACTATAAGTAGATGACAGCAGAAGAATATTTCCAACGAGGTAATGAATGCCGACAGAGAGGCGACTGGCAAGAAGCCTTAGCCAATTATATGGAGGCTATCGAGTTGGACCCTAATTCTCCAGCAGTAATCGCAAAAGAGATGGTGGAGAATATTCTCAACTTCTATAACAAGGATGCGTATAATCCTTAAAATACAAAAACTATGAGCAAGATGAAAGGTGCCATTGTAGTAAACACAGATCGATGCAAAGGATGCCAGTTGTGTATCGTTGCATGTCCGAAAGATGTTATTGCATTGGCTCAAAAAAAGGTAAATGTCCACGGCTATCCGTATACAGAGTCTGCACGACCAGATGATTGTATTGGTTGTGCTGCTTGTGCTACGGTTTGTCCTGATGGCTGTATCACAGTCTATCGTAAAAAAGTGGAGGAATAATTATGGCAGAACAAGATGTAAAACTAATGAAGGGTAATGAGGCTATCGCTCATGCAGCTATACGCTGCGGTACTGATGGCTATTTCGGTTACCCTATCACTCCTCAGAGTGAGATAATTGAGACACTTGCAGCATTGAAGCCATGGGAGACAACGGGTATGGTTGTTCTTCAGGCTGAGAGCGAGGTGGCTTCAATCAATATGATTTATGGTGGTGCTGGCGCTGGTAAGCGTGTGCTGACAAGTTCCTCATCACCTGGTGTAGCTTTGATGCAGGAGGGTATCAGCTATATGGCTGGTGCAGAACTTCCAGGCGTCTTTGTTAACGTTCAGCGTGGTGGTCCAGGTCTTGGAACTATCCAGCCAAGTCAGAGTGACTACTTCCAAGCAACGCGTGGAGGTGGTAATGGCGATTACAATGTGATTGTATTGGCACCAAATTCTGTACAGGAGATGGCTGATTTTGTTGACTTGGCTTTCGAGTTAGCATTCAAGTATCGTAACCCTGCAATGATTCTTTCTGACGGTGTGATTGGTCAGATGATGGAGAAGGTTGTCCTTCCTCCACAGAAACCACGTCGTGCAGAGGAGGAAATCCGTAGGGAGTGTCCTTGGGCTTCAATGGGTCGTACAGCTGATCGTAATCCTAATATCATTACCTCTTTGGAATTGAAGCCAGAGATAATGGAAGAAAGAAACCTCCACTTACAGGAGAAGTATCGTCAGATTCGTGAGAATGAGGTACGCTTTGAGACCCAGCAGTGCGAAGATGCAGATTATATTATCGTTAGTTTCGGTAGTGCTGCACGTATCGGCGAGAAGGCTGTTGAGTTAGCTCGTGAGGCAGGATTAAAGGTCGGTTTGTTCCGTCCAATCACTTTATGGCCTTTCCCAAGCAAGCAACTTGCAGAGCTGTGCATGGGTAAGAAGGGTGTATTGGTAAGCGAAATCAATGCTGGTCAGATGGTACAAGACGTGCGCTTGGCTATCAACGGAGCTTTACCAGTAGAACACTTTGGTCGCTTAGGTGGTATCGTTCCTGACCCTGAAGAGATTGTTAAGGCACTCAAGGAAAAGTTAGTAAAGTAAGAAGGGAGGACGTATATTATGGCAAATGATATCATTTCACCTGAGAATCTGGTGTATAAGAAGCCTACTTTGATGAACGATACGACAATGCACTATTGTCCGGGTTGTTCACATGGTGTGGTTCATAAATTAGTTGCAGAAGTAATCGAAGAGATGGGAATGAGTGATAAGGCGATTGGTGTATGCCCTGTTGGCTGTGCCGTGTTTGCTTATCGCTATCTTGATATCGACTGGCAGGAGGCTCCTCATGGTCGTGCTCCGGCTGTAGCAACGGGTATTAAGCGCCTTTGGGAAGACCGTTTGGTCTTCACTTATCAAGGTGATGGCGACCTTGCTTGTATTGGTACAGCAGAGACAATCCATGCTTTGAACCGTGGTGAGAATATTCCTATCATCTTTATTAATAATGCCATTTATGGTATGACAGGTGGTCAGATGGCGCCTACAACGCTTATGGGTCAGAAGACTGCAACTTGTCCATATGGTCGTGAGCCAGAATTGCATGGCTATAATCTGAACATTACGGAGTTAGCAAGTCACTTGAAAGGAACCTGCTATGTAACTCGTCAGAGTGTTGACACCGTTGCTTCAATCAATAAAGCAAAGCGTGCTATTCGCAAAGCGTTTGAAGCAAGTATGCAAGGAAAGGGAAGCTCGTTAGTAGAGATTGTTGCAACCTGTAATAGTGGTTGGAAACTTACTCCTGTAAAAGCCAACGAGTGGATGCGCGAGAATATGTTCCCTGAATATGAAAAGGGAGATTTGAAAGACACTACAAGTCTTTAAGTCGTCTCCCATATAAATTAAGGTGTAATATGAAAAAAGAGATAATAATTAGTGGCTTCGGTGGTCAGGGCGTACTCTCTATGGGTAAGATTCTGGCTTATTCGGGACTAATGGAAGATAAGGAGATAACATGGATGCCAGCTTATGGTCCAGAACAGCGTGGTGGTACAGCCAACGTTACTGTTATTATAAGCGATGACCGTATCTCTTCTCCTATTCTCAGCAAGTATGATGTAGCGATTGTTTTGAACCAGCCTTCATTGGATAAGTTCGAACCAAAGGTTAAGCCAGGCGGTTTACTTATCTATGATGGTTATGGAGTCTTCAATCCACCTACTCGTAAGGACATCACAGTCTATCGCATCAATGCTATGGATAAGGCTGCTGAGATGAAGAATGCAAAGGTGTTTAATATGATAGTTCTGGGTGGTCTGCTTAAGGTTTGTCCTGTTGTCAGCACCGATGGACTCAAGAAGGCGCTCTTCAAGAGCCTGCCAGAACGCCATCATAAACTCATTCCACTGAATATGGAAGCAGTGGAGGAGGGTATGAAGATTATTGCTCAGCAGTAATCGAATCGCATTACCGCAGAATCCTCTGTGGTAATGATGAAAGTGAACCTGATTTTTTATAACTCTCTAATTTGTTAAAGGGACCTAAGCAGTGATGCTACGGGTCCCTTTTTTCTTTGCTTATAGGTAATAGCATCTCGACGTATTATTGCTTCGCACATGTGGTGTTATTGCTTCGCACATGTCGTGCTGATGGTAAACACGAATTGTGCTGAGCATTAAGTTGCTTGCTATATAAGATAGAGGGCAGGCTCATTTGCTTTTTATTAAAAAGAGGTGTTCGGTCGTAACAAACAAGCTAATTTATATGATACGTTTTCTTACTTTTATAAAAGGTAACCAAATGTTATCTATTTTAAAGCTGTTCCTTAATGAGAAAGGATATGCAATTTAATCTTTATAGGGCAACAATAACTCTATAAATAGCGCAGAAGAAAGTCCCTACAAGGCTCAGTTTTGCTTTATTTCCTTATATATTATTGTGTTATTAAGTCGAAAAAAATATAAACATTGTTCTTTATTTCCTTCTTTGTGGTTGCTTTTGCTCATAATATAGGGTGCTGTGCAGATTTTTCCTCTAAAAAATTTGGTTGTTTCATTATTTTTTTATTACTTTGCACCGAGTTTAAAACATTGACATTATAGATTTTACAAATATTAATTAATTCAGAGAAAACAATGAAAAAGTTAGTTTTAATGTTGGCTGCTGCTTCTATGGCAGCATCTGTTTCTGCTCAGACAGTAGCAGAGAGCAAGACATTTGATAACATCTACGTTGGTATTAACGGTGGTGTTGCAACAAAGACAACTGGTCATAAGTGGTTGAGCGACCTCGATCCAAACGCTGGTATCCGTATCGGTCGTTACTTCACTCCAGTATTCGGTCTTGCTGTAGAGGGTAACGCATACTTCTCAAACAAGCCTTGGGGTTCTACAGGTACAGTAGTTCGCGCTACTAACGCAAGCTTGCTCGGTACTGTAAACCTTAGCAACTGGTTCGGTGGTTACAAGGGTGAGCCACGTACATTCGAGGTTAGCGCACTCTATGGTCTTGGTTGGATGCACGTATTTACAAACAACAAGCTTGTTAAGGCTGCTACTGAGAATCAGCGTAATCGTATGACTTCTAAGGCTGCTCTTGACTTTGCTTTCAACTTTGGTTCAGCAAAGCAGTTCCAGTTCTATGTAGAGCCTTCTATTAACTTCGCATTCTTGGGTCAGTCAAAGAGCAAGGAACTTGTTGCAACTGGTAATGCTTTGGCTCCAGTAGCTTTAGCTGATCATCAGGAGTATGGTTACAAGGCAGCTTCACAGGCAGGTCAGCCAGCTTACAACATCAACAACTCATTTGTTCAGTTGAACGCTGGTTTCATTTACAAGTTTGCTAACTCTAACGGTACACACAACTTCACAATCGTTACTCCACGTGACCAGGCTGAGATCGATGCTTTGAACGCTCAGATCAACGAGCTCCGCAACCGTAAGCCAGAGGTTATCACTAAGGAGGTAGTTAAGGAAGTTCCTTCTGTTAAGGTTAAGGAGTTCACTGTATCTGACCTCGTATTCGTAACATTCGCTCAGGGTAAGTCTACTCTTACAAACGATGCTAAGGCTGCTCTTAACAACGTTAAGGAGGGTGTTCACGTTCAGGTTGTTGGTACAGCTTCTCCAGAGGGTTCTAAGGAACTTAACGATCGTCTCTCACAGGCTCGTGCTGACGTAGTTGCTAACTACCTTAAGGGTCGTGGTGTTATCGTTGACGAGGCAACTGGTAAGGGTGTACAGGGTGTAACTTCTAACCGTCTTGCAGTTGTTTACGTAAAGTAATCTAACCGAATAGGTTAAGAAGGGTTATCCTTCGAACAATAAATATTGGGGATGCATCTTTTAGGTGCATCCTCTTTTGTTTTGTTTATATGTGTAGTTTTTCTTAATAAGGTTTATTAATAAGGATGACATTTTAGTTTTCCTTGCAAATAATAGAATAATCTTACTGATTCTCCGTTATATAAATAAACAAAGTGGTATAACTGCTTGTAATAACTTGTTAGTGTAAAAAGAGTTATATGGAAAAGTTATCAAAGATAGGTAGATATGAGTTTTTGGCGGAGCCATTCCATTGTGACTTCTCTAACCATTTATTTATGGGACATTTAGGCAATCATATGTTGAATGCTGCCGATTTCCATAGCAACGACCGTGGTTATGGTATGAACTATCTCAATACAGTTAATAAGACATGGGTGTTGAGCCGCTTGGCTATTGAGATGGAAGAAATGCCGAAGGCATATGATAAGTTCTTTGTAGAGACTTGGGTCGATAGTGCTTTGAAATCCTTTACAAGCCGTAACTTTAAGGTTATTGGTGAGACAGGGCATGTTTATGGCTATGGTAAGAGTGTCTGGGCAATGATAGACCTTGACACACGTCAGCCTGCAGACATTCTTGCTGTTCGCGGTGGTTTGATAACCGAGTATATAGAAACAGAATATTCTTGTCCAATAGAGAAGTCATCACGTGTGAAGATGTCTGCTGATGCCACTCCTGTTCGTTCAATAGACACTTATTATAATGATGTTGATATCAATGGACATATTAACTCAGTCAAATATATCGAGCATATGTTAGACTTGTGGGACGTGGCTTGGTATAAGCAACATCGTATCAAACGTTTTGAGATAGCTTATGTTGCTGAATCACATCAAGGTGATAAACTTCACTTCTATCGGGAGCAGCGAGGAACGGAGACCGACTTCAATGTAAGAATAACAAAGAGTAATGTGGAAAGAGAAGAGACGGAAGTGTGTCGTTGTAGGGTACAATTTGTTTAACTCGTATCGGTCGTTAGAAAACAATAGTACAAGCATAGCATTATACGTATTGTAATCTAATAAAATTGGGGTTTAAGAGTTGCTGTCACTCGTGTCATTTATTATAGATGTGTAATTGGTTATCTTATAATGAGTTAGCTCTATATGTTAAAATGACAGCAAACATAATTTAAAATAAACTTGTTAGTAGTGTAGTGTTTCTGTTCTTGTTATAAGCTTGATCAGTTCAAATTTTAATGAGTTGATGAAGATTTTAGTAATCTTTATATCTATCTTTGTAAGAATAAAATTAGTTTAGGGTAGAACTAAGAAACTTCCATCCATAAGGATTTCCTCTTCCAAAACCATCTCTCGCATTACTTGTTGTACAAGATCCCAGTCGTCATTTAACTGTCGAATCTCTGTTATAGGGTGCTTTTGGCCATCTGCTAAGAAAGTTAGTAGCTGTTCTCTGATAAGCTCTTTCTCGTCCGTATCATCCTCTTTGGTATGTGAAAGGCAGACATCACATTGCTCACAGTCTTTTGACTTCGTTTCCCCGAAGTAGGAGAGTAGCTGTCTGCTACGACATACTCGTTCATTCTGTGCATAATTAATAACAGAATTGATACGCTTTATGAATTGCTCCTTTCTATCTTCATACACACTCTTATTAAGGATAACGTCAACACCATCAACACGGTCTTGTGTGTAGCTGATTAGTGGTGTGTTCTTACGTGGAATGAAGTTGATAATACGCTTCTTGCTTAGATTAACCAATACCATATAGGTTTGGTTTCTGTCGAGTCCAGCTTCTTGTGCAATATAGCTTTCATCAATATATCCACTGTCAGAAAATAAACCGCCATAGTTACGGAGTAGGGCAGTGACGACATCATTCTCCTTGTCAGTAAGTGAGTCCAGTCGGTAGAGGTCATCTCTATTCAACAGGAAACGAACACGTGCCTTAGTGTCTGGGTTCTGTTCATAGTCAATATAGCCAGCTCGTTGAAGAATTGCTAGCGCAGCATTTACACGTATTGGAAAATGTTTAAAGGTGTTGCAGAACTTGTCAATAGGAAACTCAAAGATACATCCATAGCCACTTCCAACACCTATCTGATAGAAGTAGGCTAAGTGTTCGTATACTGTCTGGATATAGTCTTTAGGAGGGAAGGTATCTTCAATGCGTTTTTGCAACGTACGGTTGTCGTGCCCATTATAAAGGAGTACAGCATACGCTTTATTGCCATCACGTCCCGCACGTCCCGCCTCTTGGAAGTAAGCCTCCAAGGAACTTGGACTATCGATATGAATAACCACACGTACGTTAGGCTTGTCGATACCCATACCAAAAGCATTTGTAGCAACCATAACGCGTATCTTATCGTTCTGCCAGTCGTTCTGCCGTTGGTCTTTAACGCCAGGTTCTAAGCCTGCATGATACCATGTAGCCGAGATTCCATGTTCTGTGAGCATTTGTGCAATCTCCTTCGTGCGTTTTCTACTACGGCAGTAGACGATAGCAGTCTTGGGAATTGATTGCAGGATATGTACCATCTCTGCCTCTTTGTCCTCAGTCTGGCGTACGACATAAGCTAAGTTCTTACGTTCAAAGCTCATTCGGAAGACATTCTTCTCTTTAAAACCTAAACGGTCTTGGATATCATCAACAACTTCTGGTGTGGCAGTTGCTGTTAAAGCGAGGATAGGTGCATTGGGAACTAACTTTCGAATGTCTGCAATCTGCAGGTAAGAAGGTCGAAAGTCGTATCCCCATTGGCTGATACAGTGGGCTTCATCAACAGTGATGAAACTCACTTTTATATGTCTTAATTTAGCCTGAAAGATATCAGAACCTATACGCTCAGGAGAAATATAAAGTAGTTTTATCCCTCCAAAGGTACAGTTCTCTAAAGTAGTAATGATGTCATCATGGCGCATACCTGAATAAATCGCAGCAGCCGTGATCCCTTGATGACGAAGATGGTCAACCTGATCCTTCATTAATGCAATAAGAGGAGTAATGACTAAGCATACTCCCTCTTGGGCTAATGCTGGCACTTGGAAGGTGAGAGACTTTCCTCCTCCTGTTGGCATTAGTCCTAAGGTATCCTTTCCTGAACCGATACTTTCGATAATATCTTTCTGTATACCGCGAAAGTCAGGATAGCCCCAATATTGATGAAGAATGTCAAGGTAGGACATTTGACTTTGAACTTTGATGTTTGAACTTTGAACTTTAGGGGCTTGAAGGAAGCCTATTCGTTCGAATACTACTAATAAAATTCAATCAACCATCAAGACTCTTCAGTTGGTCTAATATCCTCTATCTGTAATTGTACTGCTCCACGCTTAAAGACATTATCCTCAATGGTGTATGCTATGTCAAATGAGCGTTTCGACTTGATATAGCGGGCAGAGGCACTCTGTCCAAAGGCTATACCATTCATTACGTTATTGGATTTAGAGTCGACCAGTTCTAACTTGATATGCTCTTGCTCACGTCCAACAACCTTGCTGGTTCCGAAATCGTAGACATCTAACGTACAGAAGAGAGGCTTTGGGTTTCCAGGACCAAATGGTGCGAAGCGTTTCAAATCAGTATGCAGTTTCTTTGTGATATCCTTAAAGTCAATAACAGCATCAATATCCAAGATCGCTTCGCGTTGTTCTGGTTCAATATGCTCTTCCACATATGCTTGGAATCGTTTACGAAACTCCTTTACATCTGCCCACTTCATGGTTAGTCCAGCAGCATAAGTGTGTCCACCGAAGTTTAATAAGAGGTCACGACAGCTCTTAATAGCTGCATATACGTCAAATCCCGCTACACTACGTGCAGAGCCTGTTGCAAGGTTCTCGTCACGTGTCAAGACCACTGTTGGACGGAAATAGATTTCTGTTAGACGAGAGGCAACAATGCCTATGACACCTTTTTTCCAATGCTCATCATAGAGAACAATGCTCGACTGATGCTTCTGACTTTCCAAGCGAGCCACAATCTGGTTAGCTTCTTCTGTCATCTGACGGTCTACATCCTTTCGCTGTTCGTTGTATTCGTCAATATGCTTTGCTTGATCGAGAGCCAGACTGTACTCTCTTTCAACAAGTAAGTCAACACTTTTCTTACCATTCTCCATACGTCCGCTGGCGTTGATACGTGGTCCAATCTTGAAGATAATATCGCTCATTGACAACTCACGACCATTCAGACCGCAAATATCTACAATAGCTTTCAGCCCAAGGCTTGGATTTTGATTCAACTGCTTTAGTCCGTGGAAGGCAAGAATACGGTTCTCGTCCACCACAGGAACCAAATCTGCTGCTATACTGACAGCACAGAAATCGAGTAGGGGAACGAGGCGAGAGAACGGAATATTATTGTTCTTTGCAAATGCCTGCATAAACTTAAAGCCTACACCACATCCGCAAAGGTTTTTGAAAGGATAAGAGTCATCTGGTCGTTTAGGGTTAAGGATTGCCACAGCGGGTGGCATTACCTCGTCAGGAACATGATGATCACAGATGATGAAGTCTATTCCTTGCTCTTTAGCATAGGTTATCTCTTCAATTGCTTTGATTCCACAATCGAGGATGATGATGAGTTTTACTCCTGTCTCTTTAGCAAAGTCTATTCCTTTCTTACTAACTCCATATCCTTCGTCATAACGATCGGGAATGTAGTAGTCGATATTTGAATAGAACTGACGTAAGAATTTATACACCAACGCTACAGCCGTACAGCCGTCTACGTCATAATCTCCGTAGACAAGAATGCGCTCCTTATGACCCATAGCATCATTGAGTCGATCAACAGCAGCATCCATATCCTTCATTAAGAAAGGATTGATGAGGTCTGCTAATTGTGGGCGGAAGAACCGTTTAGCCGCACTCTCCGTCGTTATACCACGACGAATGAGCAGCGAAGCGAGAATGGGACTAATCCCCAATTTCTCCCCTAAGTCTTTAGCCGCATTGACCTGAGTATCTGCAGGTGGAGTGTAGTTCCATTTAAATTGCATTTTAAATTGTTTTTATTTCTGTCCGTAAAGGTACAAAAAAAATGGCAAATGAGAATGTTATGTGGTGTATTATTTGGTTCTGTGTTTTTATGATATTAGCCCAATTGGTAATAAAACAACAATCCCGCTCCAAATCATTAGAGCGGGATTGATTATGATTTATAGATTGTTGAAATGATGATATCAGAAAGGCTTGTTCTTTATTATCAATTCAACTTGTCTTATTCTTTTAGAGACCCATCTTCTTGCGGATGTCCTTAGGAATAGCGTTCTTGTTTACCATGTAGTCCATGGTGTTAGCTGCAATAAAGTTCTTGGTCATGTACCAGATACCCTTGTAGTCACCAGTCTCACCCCATGAGTTCTTTACCATATAGTACTCCTTACCATTCTGGTCTTTAGCGATACCGAAGATAAGCATACCATGGTCATCAGTAAGCTCCCAGTTGTCGAAACGCTCCTGACGCTGCTGCTGTGTAGGAACAACCTCTGGTACGTTTACACCGAGTGAATCGATGATGTCCTTCTTCTTTGCAGCAGAAAGACCAAGCCAGTGAGCCATATCACTACCCTTCATGCTTTCAACCTTCTTACCGTCAACCATGTAAGCCAAACCCTTACGAGTGAAACCTGGCTCGCTAACGTCGCCACCCCATGCTACTGTGTAGCCATTCATGACAGCGTTATCAATGATACGCATCATCTCATCTATTGGGAGGTTATAAGACAATGGGAAGCGCCAGTTGTCCTGCACCTCAACTGCAAACTGTGAGTAGAATGGGTGATGTGTGTAAGAAGTAATGGTTACATAGTCACTCCAGTTCAAACCAAGGCTTGCAGCGAAGCTCTTTGGAGTGTACTGCTTGCCTTCGTAAGTGAATGTCTCTGGACACTTGCCAAGATAAGCATCGAGGATACCCTGCAAGCCCTGCTTCCATTGACCAGAAATCTTGTTTGCTTTGTTGCGTGCAATACCATTTACATATGGCTCTAACAAAGAGAAGAACTCATTGAAGTTGTTCAATGAATCGCCATAGAGTGAGCCTGGGAATGGCATTGCACTTTCTGGACAAATACCATAAGTCTCAAGAGTGTGTAATACATCGTATGCAGAACCACCTTGAGCAAACTGGCAATCACCATGGAAGCGAACAACCTGAATAGCGCGCTCCATGTATGTCTTGTTAGCAACAAAACTCTCACAGAGGTCGTATGTCTTACCAGTCTTCTTCAAAATCTCAGCCTCGAAGTAGCTAAGAGTTGAATAGTCCCAGCATGTGCCTGAACGGTTCTGGTCCTTAATACTTGTAATTGGAATCTGCTTTACTACAGTAAAAACAGGCTTGTTAGAGGTTGCACCCTCTTTCTTGTCTGCGGCATTAGCACCTATCGCAAGCAAAGCGAGTAATGCTACAACAAAAGTTTTTCTCATAAGTTTTTCTTATAAATGGGGTTGCCGTTGTGAGTGATACTCTTGCGGCAACCTTGATGTAAATATTAATTATTAAATGTTTTATTACTTTCGGTTTGCTGCAATGAAGTCTTCGACATCTTGTGGATGATAAGGAATAATATCCTTGCCTATGAATCGGCAACCATCCTTGGTGATGAGAAGATCGTCTTCAAGACGGATACCTCCGAAGTCCTTGTACTCATCTAACTTATCGAAGTTGAGGAAGTCGGCACAATGTTTCTTTGCACGCCATTCGTCAATCAATGCTGGGATAAAATAGATACCCGGTTCATCAGTAACGACAAAGCCCTCTTCCAAGCGACGACCCATACGTAAGCAGTTAGTACCAAACTGCTCAAGGTTAGGACGTGTCTCTTCGTCGAAGCCAACATTAATTTGATCGAAAGACTCCATATCGTGAACATCCATACCCATCATATGGCCAAGTCCATGAGGCAGGAACATAGCATGTGCACCTGCAGCTACAGCTGCATCAGTGTCGCCCTTAGCCAATCCAAGTTCTTTCATACGATCAAAGATGATACGGCAAATGGCAAAGTGAACGTCCATATACTTAACACCTGGCTTAGAAAGCTTTAATGCAGCATCGTGGCACTCTTCTACGACCTTGTAAATCTCTAATTGTTTCTGAGTGAATTTACCACTTACAGGGAATGTACGGGTGTTATCAGAACAGTAGTGGTTGACGGTCTCAGCACCACAGTCACAGAGAGCAAGACGACCAGCCTCCAATACTGCCATCGAAGGATTGCCATGCATAATCTCACCATGCTGAGAGAAGATGGTCGGGAATGATACCATTGAACCATATGAGTTAGCGATACCGCTAACCTGACCACCAACGAACTGCTCAGTTACACCTGGCTTACCCAATATCATAGCAGTTGTGTGCATCTTGTAGCCGATAACAGCAGCACGCTCCAACTCCTCAATTTCTTCCTGTGTCTTTACAGAACGCATCTTAACAACCGCACGGATAAGTTCCATACTTGCTGACTCTTTCTGTTGATTAGGATGAATACCAAAGAGGTCGAATATTTGAATCTTAATATCAGCACGATAAGGAGGTAGGAAATGAACCTTACGATGCTCTCGCAACGCATTGTTACAAATGGTCTTTAGACCCTTCATGTTGACAGTGTTGGCTACACCAACGGCATCAGCCATATCTTTTACAGAGTCAACGCTACCGTACCATACAATGTCGTCGATATCAATGTCATCGCCAACAAGTGTTTCTGTGTCATTGTCAATATCAATAACACCAACTAATCCGTCACGTTTCTGACCAAAATAATAGAGGAATGATGAATCCTGACGGAAAGGATAATATCCATTCGCAGGGAAGTTTGCAGGCGACTCATTGTTGCCAAAGAGAATAATAATACCCTCTCCAACAAGCTTCTTAAGCTCTGCACGGCGCTTTACATAGGTTTCTTTGTTAAACATATTTCAATTATTAGTTGGTTTGAATGCAAAGATAGTTATTTTTGTTTGAAAGTTATTAACTTTGCAGTTGTTTTTTAACGAGATTTTATGCAAATAGATAGGAATACGGGTTTAGTGTTAGAAGGAGGAGGGATGCGTGGTGTATTTACCTCTGGTGTTTTGGATGCTTTCATGAAATATAAGGTCTATTTTCATTACATCGTTGCAGTATCTGCAGGAGCATGTAATGGTTTGTCGTATGCCAGTCGTCAACCGCGTCGTGCTCGTATTTCTAATATTGATATGCTTGCCAAGTATGATTACATAGGCTTGCGTCACCTCGTTACGCAGGGATGTATTTTTGACCCAGAATTACTTTATCATCGTTTTCCTTACGAACTTATTCCTTATGATTATGAAGAGTATTTCCATAATTGTAAGAATGGAGATATCTTTGAGATGGTGGTAACAAACTGTCAGACTGGTTTTGCAGAATATCTCTCAGAATCGTCAGGTGATACGCATCGTCTTAATGCATTGGCACGTGCTTCCTCAAGTCTTCCTTACGTTAGTAAGATTGTTGAGGTGGATGGTAAGGAGTTATTGGATGGTGGTATTGTCGACTCTATTCCTATACTGCGTTCTATAGAGACTGGACACGAGACAAATGTGGTTATCAGTACGCGTAACAAAGGTTGGAGAGATTCTGGGCGTGACCATAAACAACCCAAGTTTATCTATCGCAACTATCCACGTTTACGTGTTGCTCTGAGCCGTAGGATAGAGGCATATAACCGTCAGCTTGACTTGGTGGATGAGTTGGAGGAACAAGGTAAGATACTTGTTATTCGTCCAGAAGAACCTATTGTTGTAGGACGAATGGAGAAAGATGTTGATAAGCTTGAGCATCTCTATGAGGAAGGTTTCCGATTAGGTGAACAATTTGTGAAGGAGCATCTTCCTCATCTTCTCTAAAAATGATGTAAATATCTATTGTACAAAGGAATATGTAGAAGAATAGGGGCTGTCTATAGTTTTGGTAGATAGCTCCCATTTTTATTGTAATTTAGCTGATTCCTTTCTTTGTAACTATAAGCGCATCTTCCATTATATCCTTTTTAATACTCGAAAAGTCACCGACAACACCTTGAAAATTCATTACATAATTTCAAATAAAACATTCATAAATAACGCCAAAATCACAAGCAAGTGATAGCTTTGTAACAAACAGAATATCAATTAGTTATAAAGCGGTAACGTAAAAGGTGCTTATTTGGACTTCAAAAGGGCGTTAGTAAGGGTCTTAAAGGGCACCTTTTGCAAGTCAATTAGGCATCTTTTAGAAGCCAAAAGAGTATGTCTTGGTTTTGAGTTACGTGAAAATAGTTTACAAATAGATAATGATATGAACATAAGTTATTTGTAGATTAAGGATAGCGATAATATCTATTTATCTTTTATTGTGCAGTTTCCTCCTTTGTGAGACCAACTAATAAGAATTATACATATTGTGGTCTAATGACCGATTTGGGTTTAACAGAAGAACCAGAAAATAGGGACTCTAAGTGATAAAACAACCACAAAGATTCTTTTTACAACCTACCTTAATATATTTTCTTACTTCTTATTTTCCCTTTCTAAATACTTTTTCTTATCTTTGCACAACATATTAAAATAAGAAAACGAATGAAGAAGATAAATTTTCTCCTTGTTGTGTTAGCTGCAATGTTGGCGTTTAGTTCATGTAATAAGACTGAGACTTATGCTGATCAGTTGGAGCGAGAGACAGAAGCGATTAACTCATTTATAGTCAAGAAGCGTATAAATGTAATTAGCGAAGAGCAGTTTGCAAAACAAGGGAATACTACAGATATAACGAAGAATCAGTATGTTCTTTTCCCAAATACTGGTGTTTACATGCAGATTGTTGAGAAAGGAACTGGCGAAGTAATTAAAAAAGGCGAGACAGCCACAGTCCTCTGCCGTTTTAGCGAGCGCAACCTTATTACAGATACGCTGCAGTTATCTAATCAGTTCCTCGTCTTTGGTCCTAAGGTTGACAAGATGTCTGTAACAAACACAAGTGGAACATACACCGCTTCATTTGACCCTACTTCCAGTGTGATGGCTGACATCTACAAGAGTACTTCTGTTCCAGCAGGTTGGTTGGTTCCAATGCCTTATATTGCTCTTGGTAGACTGGTTAATGCTTCATCTAAGTTGTCACACGTGAGACTTATCGTTCCTTCACAGCAGGGACAGCTTAATGCTTCAAAGGCAGTCTATCCTTGCTATTATGACCTTACTTTCCAGAGAGGTCTTTAATAGGCGGTGAAGAAAGAAGAAGTAAAAGAATAGAGCGAGAAAAATTAATAAAGCAAGAGAACAATAAGGGGAATACCCTTCAAACATATTTTAAGTATGACGCTTATTAAATCTATTTCCGGCATCCGTGGAACTATCGGAGGTCGTGCGGGGGATACACTGAACCCGCTGGATATCGTTAAATTCGTTTCAGCATACGCTACTTTCATTGCACGTAAGCACCCTGGAAAGAAGCTAAAAATTGTTGTTGGACGTGATGCACGTATCTCTGGTCCAATGGTTAAGAATGTTGTATGCGGTACGCTGATGGGTATTGGTGTAGATGTTGTGAACATCGGTTTGGCTACAACACCTACAACAGAGTTGGCTGTACGTATGAGTGGTGCAGATGGTGGTATCATTATCACTGCTTCTCATAACCCACGCCAGTGGAATGCTTTAAAACTTCTGAATGAGGAGGGTGAATTCCTTACTGCGGCTGATGGTGCTGAGGTGCTTGATATTGCAGAGCGTGAGGACTTTGATTATGCTGATGTAGATGGTTTGGGTAGTTATACTGATGACGATTCATTTGATGAGCGCCATATAGAAGAGGTGATGAACCTTGAATTGCTCGACCTTGAGGCTGTTAAGAATCGTAAGTTCCGTGTCGTGGTTGATTCTATCAATTCGGTTGGTGGTATTATCCTGCCTAAGCTTCTCGACCGTTTAGGGGTTGAATATAAGTTCTTGAATGGAGAAGCAACAGGCGACTTTGCTCACAATCCAGAGCCAATCGCAGCAAACCTCACAGGTATCATGGACGAGGTTGCCAAGGGTGGTTATGATTTGGGTATCGTTGTTGACCCTGATGTAGACCGTTTGGCATTCATTCAGGAGGATGGTAAGATGTATGGTGAGGAGTACACACTCGTCACAGTGGCAGACTATATCCTCGAGCATGTGAAGGGTAACACTGTTAGTAACCTCTCTTCAACTCGTGCTTTGCGTGACGTGACAGAGAAGCATGGCGGTAAGTATTATGCTTCTGCTGTAGGTGAGGTGAATGTTACCACAAAGATGAAGGAAGTCGGTGCCGTTATCGGTGGTGAAGGTAATGGTGGTGTTATCTATCCAGAAAGCCATTATGGACGTGATGCCCTTGTTGGTATTGCGCTCTTCCTTAGTTCTTTGGCACAGAAGGGACTGAAGGCAAGCGAACTTCGCAAGACTTTCCCAGAGTATTTCATAGCAAAGAATCGTATTGACCTTACTCCTGATACAGATGTTGATGCAATCCTTGTGCGTGTGAAAGAACTTTACGGTCAGGAGAAGGATGTACAGGTAACTGATATTGATGGCGTTAAGCTCGACTTCCCTGATGCTTGGGTTCATCTTCGTAAATCAAATACAGAACCTATTATTCGTGTTTACAGCGAGGCTAACACTATGGAGGCTGCTGATGCGTTAGGTAAGAAATTGATGCAGGTAGTTTACGATATGCAGTAAAATAACCTTATCATATAAAAGAAAAGAGGGTGTGTCAAAATGTACACATCCTCTTTTTTATGCACAAAGCCCCGACTTTCTCAAGCCAGGGCTTTGCTATTTCCTAAA
>ERZ772948.654-NODE-654-length-22477-cov-24.230577_pt1 | contig 22477 bp, 19 predicted proteins | sample MGYA00511945_ERZ772948 | MGnify/ENA primary metagenome ERZ772948 (study PRJEB29015, sample SAMEA2737927) | human oral metagenome | biome: human oral; feature: human-associated habitat; material: dental | place: China | collected 2141 ... | reverse complement strand
GCTCGGTGCGGATATCGCGGTCTGAGAGCAGCACGGGCTCGATTGTGCCAGGTCCGCGGGAACAGTCATACCGGGGGCCCGACGGCGCCGGAGAGGTCACACATGCCCCCGCCCCGGAGCTGAGAGCCGTCAGGTCTGCTCCAGTCCTCAGGCACTCAGCGGCACACCATCAGCGTCGACGCCCCATGGCGGCTCGCCCGGGCGAGCCGTCAGGATGAGGATCCCCTCGATAATGCTCCAGATGGCGATCGGGATAACGAGGATCCCACAGCTGAATAACGTGCCCAGGAGCTGGATGAGAGCCTTGCTCGTGTAGCCGAGGTAGAAGTTGTGGATCCCGAAGGATCCGAGGAACAGTGCCAGGATGCCGGCGGCGACCTTCGACTTGCCCGGGTAGGCCGGCGGACCGTAACTGGGGTAGGGCCCGTATCCGGGCGGCGCGCCGTATCCGGGACCGTACCCCGGCGGTGGACCGTAGCCGCCCTGCGGTCCATATCCCGGCTGCGCGTCGAAACCAGGCTGCCCGGCGTTGGGCGGGTACACACCACCCGGGTACTCCCCCTCGGTGGGGCCCGGAGGAAGCGCCGGCACATCCGGCTGGGAACCCGCGGGATCGTAGGGATTGGTTGGATAGCTCATGTATTCACCGCGCGCCTTGAGAAGTCCGGGAACGGCTGCGAGTGTAGCGGACACGATCCCGCCGGGACGGGCTGTACGTCGTGGACCCGCCACAGAACCGGAACCGAGACGGCGAGCGGGTCTGAGATCGATTTGCGCAGACGGCCGGAGTCTGGGTTAGACTTCCGCACGCACCTGAGGCGCACGTCCACTGGTGCCACGCGGGTGTAGTTCAATGGTAGAACTTCAGCTTCCCAAGCTGACAGCGCGGGTTCGATTCCCGTCACCCGCTCCATCTGCACGTCACTCTGGACACAAGGATTCCTGGCCTGACCGGGAGGTGTCCGGGGTGGCGTTCTTGCTGTTCTAGGGCGGTCGTGGTGGAGATGACATCGGTGCGGGCTCCTCGGGACGACGGATTGATGAAGCACCACTCGTCGTCACGACGGGGCCCGCCCCCATCCCAGCGATACGCCACCCCTGTCAAACCGCCCCAGACACCCTCACCCACCGACTTCGCCGCCCCCCTGGACGGCTGAGCGGCTCATCCCTATACTTTTTGTGTGCCAGATCACGAATACTCCGCATGCGTGGAGTGGACAGGCAACCTGGGTACGGGCACGTCTGGATACCGCGCCTACTCGCGCGACCATGACGTCCGGGGGATCACTGCCGACCTGCCGGTGATCCAAGGATCGGCAGATCCTGCGTTCCGAGGGGACGCTGACAGGTGGAACCCGGAACAGCTCCTGCTCGCCTCGCTCTCGCAGTGCCACATGCTGTGGTACCTCCACCTCGCAGCAGACGCGGGCGTCACCGTCACCGCCTACTCAGACACCCCTACCGGCATCATGGTCGAGCGCCCAGGCGGAGCTGGGGAGTTCACTTCAGCAACCCTTCGCCCCGCAGTGACCATTGCCCCCGACAGTGATCCTGAGCGTGCAGCCGCACTGCACGACCGAGCCGCCGAATACTGCTTCATTGCCCGATCAGTGCGCTTCCCAGTCCATCACGAAACCGTCATCACGACTGAGCAATAGGCGAAGAGGGCGGGAACGCTGGGTCCTGTTGCGATTATCCGGATAGAGGCCGGTTCTCGCCAGTCGCTGACGTCACAGTGAGATCCGGCGAGATCCCTTGCTCCTGCGCTCTGTGCCTGCCCTGTCGGGGCGGTTCCGACATCGTCAGCCGGCGCCGCCCCGCGACATCAGGACAGGATGGCCTGCAGGTTCACCTGTGCGCTGTTCAGGATGCCGGCGGGGTCGCCTCCCGCCAGGCCCGGCAACTCGTTGTCGAAGGTGGAGACGATGTCGGAGACACCGGAGGCGGACGGCACGGCCTGGGAGTACTCGACGCCGGCCAGGAAGGCCGCCTGGTCGGCGTGCTTGCCCTTCCAGGTCTCTCCAGCGGACTTGCTGGCGGGCACGGTGCCCGCCGCAGTGGCCAGGGTCACCTGCCGCTCGGCGGCGGTGAGGTACTCGACGAGCTTGATGGCATCGGCCTTGTGCTTGGAGGCCTCGACCACGCCGTAGAAGGTGGGGAACTGCAGGGTCCCCTTGCCGCCGCTGCCGGCCGGCAGCTCGACGACCTTGTAGGAGATGCTCGAGTAGGCATCCGCCAGGGTCTTCACCAGGGCCTCGGACTCCACCGCCATGGCGGCCTGCGCCTGGCCGAAGGCGTCCGCGGCCGACCCAGCGGGCAGGTCCGCGCCCCAGCCGGCCGAGCCGGAGGACAGAAGATTCTTGACCTCCGTCAGCCCCGCGACCGATCCCTCGGAGGAGGCCGTTGCCTGGGTGCCGTCAGCGCTGGTCAGTCCCCCACCTCCCTGAACCATGAAGGCTCCGACGCGCGAGTAGGAGGCATCCAGGGTCAGGCCAACGACCCCACCAGAGGTGAGCTTGGCGGCCACCTGACCGAGCTGCTCCCAGGTGGTCGGGTAGTCCGACTCGCTCAAGCCTGCCGCCTGCCACAGCGAGGTGTTGATGAACAGGGCGAGCGTGGAGACGTCCTTGGGCGCGGCGTTGATCGTCCCCTTCCTGGTGGCGCTGGTCAGCAGTGCGGGATGCGCGTCCTTCACAGCGGGCGAGTTCTTGTCCCAGGCGTGCAGGGAACCGGCATAGCTGGACAGCTGCGCCGGGTCGAGGACGACGACGTCGACGGTCGGTTCGGCGGTGATCCCGCGGGCCAGCTCCTGGGAGACGTCGGAAACGGCCTTGACGTCCACCTCCACCTTGGTCTCCTTGGTGAAGGCCTCCACCGCCTTGGACAGCTCCTCGGCGGCGGCCTCACCCGCGTCGGAGACGATGAGCGCCATCTTGCCCTCCTCAGTGGCCTCGTCCTGAGACTTGGACGAGCAGGCGGCGAGCGTGGCAGAGACGGCCAGTCCCAGGGCGGTCAGGCCGAGTGCCCGGCGGGTCAGCATCATGTGTTCTCCTTGAGGGAATCCCGGGTCGCCCGGGAGCAGGGTAGGTCCCGGCCACCGGCTGCACGCGGGCGCGCAGTGGTTGATGCCGGGCGGGGACGGCGGGCGGGCCGGCGGGCCCGATGTCGCCAGGACGAAGCGTAGGCCATGTTGGCGACCGCCCAGGTCCTGATCCCGCCCGGTCAGGAACGTCGTTGACTCTCCCTCGGGACCCAACTCACAGAAGATCGCGCAGAGCCAGCACGACGACGCCGGTGGCCGCGGCATCCACCAGGAACCAGCTGGCCAACCACACTCCGGCAGGAACCCGGGTCAGCTGGGCCAGCGTGCGGTGGTCCTGCTGCGGATCGCGAGAGGCCGCGACATCACGCAGGGAGTCCCAGGCTCCGACGATGAGGGCCAGCCCGACACCGGCCACGACGCCGTCGCGCCACGGCCCGCCCCACCACCACAGCGCCCCGGTGAGAACCGCGACCAGCAGGACGAGGAGCACCGTGCGCACCGAGCGGGACATGACCAGCAGGACCACCAGGAGGACCAGCCCGAGCAGGAGGACTGCGCTCGCCCAGCCGTTCAGTGCCAGAAGCACGACGACGGCGCCCAGGACCGCGGGTGCCGGGTAGCCGGCCCAGGAGGTGGCCACGCGGCCGGGTCCGGTGGACTTGCCGGCGGTCACGGCGTGTCCGGACAGGTCCCGGCTGACGACGAAGCCGAGGAATCGCCGGCCCACCATGAGCCCGACGGCGGCGTGCCCGGCCTCGTGGACGATCGTCACCAGGGTTCGTCCCCAGCGTCGGGCCGGGGCCCAGGCCAGGACGATGACGAGGATGGCCAGCGCCGGCCACAGCACGCCGGGATCCAGGCCGACGACGCTCGAGGCGCGCGCCAGCAGGTCGTTCCAGGTATCAGTCCAGCTCGGATTCACGGGTGGAAGTCTGCCAGGCGCACCTGTGTGCCCGGCACTCCACGGCGCACGCTGTCAGCCAACCGCGCTGTGACGAACCGAACCGGGATAGCCGGCGGCATCCGCCGGATCGGCACCGTGGGGGTGAGGAATGGCCGGAACCGCGTGGGCGGGCTGATGGGCTCCCACCGCCCGCAGCACGAAGGCGTCGAGGGAGTCCAGGTAGGCCCGGCGCCGCTCCGGGTCCGTGGGGGTCGGACGCCCACCCATGACGGTGGCGTGGATGAGGGGGATGACCTGCTCGGGCTCCTGGGCGGGGATGAGCCCCTGGTCCATGGCGTCGGTGAGGATCGAGGAGAGCATCTGGGCCACGAGCGCGCCATGGGCCCGCAGACGGCCGGCGGTACCACGCGAGACGGAGTCGGCCAGCGGTCCCGACGTCGGGAAGTGGAAGTGCCGTGCGATGAGGGCCTGCTGACGCACGTAGACGCGCAGACGGTCGATCGGGTCCTGGATCCCGGCCAGCGCACGGGAGAGCTCCTCGGCGTAGCGACCGGCCTCGTGCTCCATGAAGGCCAGGAGGAGGTCCTCCTTGTCCGCGAAGTGGTTGTAGACGGCCGTCCGGCCCACGCCCGCGTGGTTGGCGACATCGGACAGCGTGATCTTGTCGAAGCTGCGCCGGCTCATGAGCTCGGAGAGCGCGCGGAACAGGGCCGTACGCGTGCGCTCTCGATGCTCGGCCAATGAGGAACCCAGGATCTTCGGCATGAGGCAACCCTAACTCAGGAGATGACGTGGCTGGTAGAAGTGTCAGGAAACCGAGGGAGCAGCGGTTCCGGCGGTGTCGGAGCACGCACCACTCGACCGCGTCGGCGCCCCATCAGCGTCCCAGCGCCGTCACCAGCGCATCGATGATGGGCAGGTCCGCCTCCAGCCACGGCAGCCGGCGCAGCCGGTCGGGCGGGTCCAGGCTCACCCACTCCAGGCTCAGGTGGTCGGCACCGACCCGCCCCTGGTCCCCGAGCAGAGCGGGCTCTGCCAGCCAGACACGCATCCTGAAACCGTGCATGGCCGGCCAGGCCGGGGCGTCGTCGCCAGGACCGCCCTCCAGTGGCACGGGAACCGCCAGGCCCCGGGGCGGGATGAGCTCGGGTCCCAGACGCGCGCTCATACCGATCTCTTCATCCAGCTCGCGAGCCAGGGCCTGCTCGGGCCGTTCTGCCGGCTCGACCTTGCCCCCGGGCAGCTCGAACTGTCCCGCGTGCTCGGGCGGGTAGGAACGGGCTGCGCACAGCAGCGTCGTCGGGCGCTCCAGCCGGTCCAGGACAGCGGCCGCCACGACGAGCCGGGAGGCACTCACCGCATCGGAGCCGCTCACCAGGGCTTGCCCCCGCCACCACCGTCCTTGGGCTTCGTAGTCGGCCCCGAGCTGGAGTTGTTGCGGTCCCGCAGGCGTTGGGCCCGGTCATCGGCCGGGGTCGGTGAGCTGGAGGGGGTCTCACCCGGAGAGCTCGAGGCCGACGATGACGGGTCCGAGCTGGGAGTGGAGCTCGGGTCCGAACTGGGCGTGGCGCTCGAATCAGAGCTGGGGGTGGCGCTCGGCTGGCTGGAGGAGCTGGCCGAGGGGTCCGAGCTGGGCGTGGCACTGGGGTCGGAGCTGGGCGTTGCCGACGGATTCGGGCTCTGCGAGGGGTTCTGCTCAGGCGGGGGCGGCACCTCACAGGTGTCGGCGGCCTTCTTGGCCTCCTCAGCATGCTCGCCCGCCGAGGCGGAGTCGCCACTCTCCTGGGCCTTGGCGGCCAGCGACAGGTGCGCGACGTACAGGTTGACGCGAACCATGCACTCCGGGGAGCGGGCATCCTTCACCTTGGTCTGGGGATCGGCCTTGGCCTTCGGAGCCTTGGCGAGCGCCTGGTTGAGGCTGGTGACCGCGGCGGTCGGATCATCCGCGGCGAGCTGCCCGGTCCCCAGATTGAAGTAGACGCGCCACTGCTCCAACCAGGGGTTGATCCTGGCCACTGTGCGGTAGCGGGACAGCGCAGTGTCGTAGTGGCCGGCGGCTGCCGCACGGTTGCCGGCCAGGGAGATGAGGAAGATCGAGCCGAGCCACAGGGAGATGATGGTGGCCAGCACTGCCGGCACTCCACCGATCTTGAGGAGCCGGCGGCGTCGGCGCAGACGGGCCTCACGCCGTCGGGGATCCTCGGGGGCGGAGGGGTCCGGGGATGCGTCCGAGCCCGGTTCGTGCAGGTAATCGAAGGTGTCGCCTTCGGCGCCGGCACCCTCCGGGGGGAGCCCCGCTCCGGGAGTGTTTCCTGTCGTCATCATCTTCCCCTTCCCGTGAGAAGACGCAGGCGGCGGTCGGCTCGCATCAGGTCGATGATCTCCCACAGCAGCAGGCCGAAGGCGATGATTCCCAGAGGCCAGGTCAGGTAGACCCGGGCGTTGGTCTTGGCCCGTCCGTCGGAGGTGACGGCCTCAATGTTCAGGTTGGTGAACTTGCTCGTCGGGTCGTCGCCAGAGCCTCCAGTACGGTGGTAATAGGGCAACCCCATGTCGGTGGCCACGCTCTGGAGCTCGTCGGCGTCGATCTTCGACACCCCGGGCTGCCCACCCTGGCCGTCGGCGATGTAGTCGGACTGGGTGTGCTCGCCGGTGGAGGATGAGCCGTCGTAGCTGCGCATCTTCCCACCCTCGGTGGTTCCGTAGCCCAGCACCGCGCCCCCGTCGACAAGACCGGCCAGTGACTTCCAGGAGATGCCGGCACTGTCGGCCGCTTGAGCGCCACGACCGTCGTCGGTGGCCTCCCCGTCGGAGAAGATGTAGACGAGACGGATGTCCTTGGACTCGGAATTACGGGACTGCACCAGGGACTGGCCCAGTATCGGCAGTGCCACCTCCAGCGAGGAGCCGGTGGCATGGGCTGAGACCTCCTGCTTGAGTGAGCCGATCCAGGCGTCGACGGCGTTGGTGTCGCGAGTCAGAGGCAGCTCGGTGGCAGCGGTGTTGTCCAAGGCGATGATGGAGAACCGTGAATCCGGGAAGGCCTCCCGGATGGCGCGCATATCGGAGCGCACGCCGTCAAGCCTGGTGGAGGCCGCCTGGTCGACGCCGTCGGGCCCCTTGCCCTGGTAGTCCTCCGCGGCCATGGACCCGGTGCGGTCCACCACCATGTAGATCTCCACGTTGGAGACACTGATGGCCTCGCTGCCGCGGATCGCCGGCCCCGCCATCGCCAGCGTCATGACGACGACGATGGCCAGGCGCCGCCACCAGGCTCGGCGGGCAATCGGCTCAGCCCCGTCCCGATTCAGACGGCGCCGGGAGACGACGAGCAGGACCACCAGGGCTGCGCTCACCAGGAACACGAGGATCCACCAGGTGACCGGGATGAACGCGAAGTCTCCGATGACAGGAACCGGTCTCATGCTCGCCTCCAGGTGGTTAGCCCCAGATAGCCCAGAAGGACAAGTGAGAGGGTGATGATGGGCATCTGGGGGACATCGGTGCGACGGGTCTGCTTTCGGCCTCCGAGGGCGCTGACCTCGGTCTTCTCCAGCTGCTTGACGATGTCGCCGCCGGTACCCGAGTCCTCGACGTCGTAGAAGCGGCCCTTCCCCTGCTTCTCGGTGAGAGTCTTGAGCTCCTCGCGCGACTCCTCGGGGGTCTGCTCGAGCTCGTACTGGTAGGACTGCTGATCGTCCGCACCGTAGATGGAGAACAGGCGGATCTTGCGCTCGGACAGGAGGTCGACGGCGTCGGGCAGGGAGTAGATCTGCTCCCTGTCGGGGTCGATGACCTGGTTGTCGGTGGCGAGGATGATCGAGCGGGAGCGTTCCAGCCCCTGGTTGTCGAATGCCTGGGCACAGGAAGCGAGCCCGTCACCTGCCAGGGAGGAGCCGTTGACGCTGGAGTTCACCGTGCCGCTGAAGGCCTCGGCGTACCGGAGCTGCTGCTTGTAGGTGGCGTTGTCCGGGTCGATGTCCAGGACATCACCCAGGTCCTCCATCTGCTGACGCAGCAGGTCGTAGTCGTCCGTCAGCGGGACGATGGTCTGGGCCGCGGAGTTCCAGGCGACGAGCCCCACACGCTCGCCGTCGAAGTCCTCCAGGATGTCGGAGAAGGTCGTCAGAACCGAGGAGTCGATCCTCACCATCGACGACGATACGTCCAGGCACAGGACGATATCCCGGTTGGCCAAGGCGTCAGAGCGCTCGGTGACGCGTACGGGACGGCCGGCGATGGCTGAGGCGCCGAGCAGGCACGCAACCAGTAGAACCGCCAGGAGCGCGTGCAGCCGGCGCTGGGACCTGATACGGGCGTACACCGCCGGCAGCTGGAACAGGCTCGCGGAGTTGGCCAGCCGCCGCGGAAGCTCCGCGGACTGCTGCGGTCCCCAACGGCTCCAGGGCCGTCTCCGGGGCTTGCGGGCGCCAGAACCGGACATCCCCTGGGAGCGGCGATCGGTGACGAAGACCCAGATGACCGTCACTGCGGCGATGACGACAAGAATGGCGAACAGCCAGGGCATCACCATTGGGTGATCACCTCCCGTGCGTGAGTAAGGGCCTCTTGCGCGGCGGCCTGCGGCTCACGATCGAAGGAGGGCTGCTCCCACACGGCGAGCAGCTCTCCAATATGCCCCAGCGGGTTGGTGTCGAGAGGGCGGCCCGCCTGACGCACGCTGCGCCGACGCTCCTCCACCGAGCGTGGACCGGCGGTAGCGGCCATGTCGAGAATCTCCGAGACCGTGGCGGTGGTGATCTCCTCACCGCTGCGGGCCTCGGCGAAGCCCCGCAGCAGAGCCGCCAGCTCCAGGTGAAGGTCTCGCAGGTCCAGCTCGCCGCCGTCCCAGCGCTGGGCGATCTCGGTGAGACGCTCGCCCCACTGACGGCGCTCACCAGGTGCCATCGGGATGTCCCCGACCTCGAGGGAGGTGTCTCTGCGAGTTACCAGGAAGGTACGCAGCAACCAGGCGCTCACCAGGAGGATCCCGACGATCATCACGATGACCATCCATATCGGCATGAGAACCGGGGGCATGATCTGCACGGGTCACCGCCTCCCTCTGGCCACGGCGGCGCGCTCACGCTGAAGGAGCTCGGCGATGTCATCGATGAGGGTCTCCTCGGAGGAGACGACGCCGTACTCCAGGTGCCGGGCGTCAAGCACCTGCTGGACGGTGGATCGCCACTGCTCGCGCACCAAGCCGGCCTGGGCCGCCAGGTGGGCGTCGGAGCGCAGGAAGGCCGGGATCTCGAAGGGCAGGTCGATGTCCCGACCGCGGCCGCCGTCCGGGCGCAACGGGTCATCGTCCTCGATCTGCACAACGATCACCTCATGCTGGATCGACAGGCGTCTGAGCCAGATCGCGGCGTCGGGGCCGGGATGGGCGGTGTCGGTGATCAGGACGACGAGGCTGCGACGACGGTGCCAGGTGCTCACCCGCTCCATGAGACGCGGCAGGCTGGAGGCGGGAGCCCCGGGCGCCAGCTCGAAGACGCCGTCGGGGGCGCCGTCGACGGGCACATCGAGATCCTCGAAGGTGCGGGCGAGCAGAGTCAGCAGGGTCTCGACGTGCTTGGCCCCCGAACGCGCTGGACGCGAGATCGTCCGGCCGGCGTCCCCGGCCACGAGCGCCACCGAGTCTCCCCGCATCCGAGCCAGGTAGGCGAACACCTCGGCGACCCCGAGGGCCAGGTCGCGCTTGTCCTCCCCGGAGGGGGCCATCGCAGCCATGGTCCGGCCGGTGTCCACGGCCAGGACCAGCGACATCATGGACTCGCGCTGGTAGCGCTTGATGACCGGCTGCCCCAGTCGGGCGGAGGACTTCCAGTCGATGTCGGAGATATCGTCCCCGGGCCGGTAGAAGGACATGTCATCGAAGTCCTGGCCGCGGCCGACGAAGACCGACTTGTGGCGCCCGTCGAGCAGCCCTGTGGCCCGCCGCAGGGTCGGCAGGCTCAGGGCGGCGCGAAGACGCTCGATCCGCGCGCCGCGCCTCCCCTCGCCGGGACCGGGAGCGGATGCTCCGGCTGCCTCAGGTGCCTCCATACTCATCGTTCCGCTGGTCCCCACCGGGCTCAGGGCGTGGGGACGGCGGCGAAGATGGCGTCAATGATCGCCTCGGGGGCGACGCCGTCGGCCAGGGCGTCATAGGTGAGCACCAGCCGGTGACGCAGTACCCCGTGGCGCAGCAGGCGCACGTCGTCGGGGATGACGTAGGTGCGCCCCTCCTGGAGGGCGACGGCCTGAGCGACCTTCATCAGCGCGATACCGCCACGCGGGGAGGCACCCACACGCACCTGCCGGTCCAGGCCGGGAACCGGCCGGGGCCCTCCGCCACGGGAGGTGTTGATGAGGGCGACGATGTACTGCTTGATGACGGGGTCAACATAGACCCGTTCGGCAGCCCGTTGGAGCCACTCGACGTCGTCGGTGGAGATGGGACGCCCGGTCACGGGCTGGTCGAAGCTGCCGTTCGAGATGCGGTCCAGGACATCGGCCTCCTCCGAGGGCCGCGGGTAGGTGAGCACCTCCTTCATGAGGAAGCGGTCCATCTGGGCCTCGGGCAGGACGTAGGTGCCCTCCTCCTCGATGGGGTTCTGGGTGGCCAGGACCATGAAGGGGTGGGGCAGCGGGTAGACGACGCCGCCGATGGAGGTCTGGCGCTCCTGCATGGCCTCGAGCATGGCCGACTGGGTCTTGGCGCTGGAGCGGTTGATCTCGTCGAGCAGGACGATGTTGGCGTGGACCGGCCCCAGCTGGGTGGTCATCTCACCGGTGGAGGAGTTGAGGATCTGGGTGCCCACGATGTCGTTGGGCATGAGGTCCGGCGTGCACTGGATGCGACGGAAGGAGCCGGAGACAGCGGAGGCCAGTGTCTGGGCTGCGGTGGTCTTGGCCAGGCCGGGCACGGACTCCAGCAGGATGTGGCCACTGGACATCAGCGAGGTGACCAGGGCCGTGCGCAGCTGCTCCTGACCGACGACTCGCTGGGAGAAGATGTCCGCGACGGACTTCAGCAGCACACCGGCGCGCTCGACGTCGGCGTCCCCGGCACCTCGGCGGCTGGAGGCGGCCCGGGCCTCACGACGCAGCGTCTCCCGGGAGGGCAGAGGGCCGGTACCGACCTTCTCCTCAGCCGGCGCCGCAGGCCCGGAGGGGTAGCCGGGAACCGTCACCCTCGATGACGTGGGCTGCGAGGAGGGGGCGGGAGCACTGGAGGTCTGGGGAGCGGCCTGAGGCGGGAACACAGGCGGCGGCTGGGTCATGGCCGGACCGCCCTGTCCTGCGGAGGAGCCGGTGGGCTGACCAGCCTGCTGCCGGGCAACCGGCTGACCGGCGGGCTGACCGATCGGCTGCCCAGTCGGCTGACCAGTCGGCTGACCACTGCCCCAGCCACCCGACTGACTGCCGGGTTGGGCACGGTGCTCGGGCTGCATGCTCATGGTTCTCCTTGCTCGGTTCTGGCTTGATTCCTCATGCCGTGCGCTCCTGCCTGGATAGGCGACGCATTGGCAGGCTATACGAGCCGACGCCCGCAGGGGCGCCCGAGGAAGGGAAGTCCTCCCCACAGGTCCGAGACAGCCCCACCTTTCACTGTGATGACGTCACTTCGAGGGAAATGTGAGACGAATCGTGGCCGGGCCGAGGGCGCCGTCCTCAGAGCTGACCGAGGTTCACCCGGCTTCCGGCCAGGGTCAGCCGGAGCCCGTCATTGGTGACGATCGCACTGGTCGGATGCAGCCCTTGAGGCAGGGATCCGGAAGGAAGCGTGATCTCAGGGGAGTCCAGCCCGACGTAGCTGAGCATACTGTTCTCCCCCGCACCGACGTCGACCCCGGCCTCTTCTCCCCCCATCCGGGTGGAGGTGACGGTCAGGACCAGGTTGCCATCGGCTCTCACCGACGGCACGATCTCGGCCTCACCGCTCATGCCGAGCAGAGCGGCCGAGGCCTGGATGGCCCCCGGATCCTGGGCGCTCGTCCCAGTTCGCTTGGCCTGCAACGTCATGCCCTGAATCTTCGGGTGCTCCCGAGCGGCGAGCGCTGTTACCTGCCGCCAGCTGATTGTTCCGGACGCCGTCACTGTATCGGTCGGGTAGGGCGAACGCAGGCTGATGTGGCTGAGGTCGACGTCGACGTCACTGAGCGTGACCGTACCCCCGCCCTCACCCTTGGGGGTGATCTCCAGGCTCTTGGAGTCCACCGCCAGACTGTCCAGCGAGCCACCGAGGAGCTGGCGCAGGACGATCCCCTTGGTGGTAATCCTCGCGTCCTCACTGAGGCCCGGCAGGGCGGATCGCACCGCGGCATCAACCTGCCCGCGCACAAGGTACTCCGCCCCAACGGCGCCTGCAGTCAGGACGACGACGAGCACCAGCAGCACCACCAGCCAGCGCCGCCCACGACGCCGCACGGGGCGACGTCGATCAGGAGTCAATGAATCGCGCTCCTCGGAGTCGTCCGCCACGATCTCCTCGAGCAACGCCTCCTGCGACTCGCTCGCCTCGGTCGCGTCGCTCGGACTCTCGAGCACGTCGTCGTCATCCCGCTCGTCTGTCATACCTCGCACCTCGTCAATGCCTCGATGCAGCAGGCGAGCTCTGGGCCACTGGAGCAGTGCTCACCGAGCGCGCGGGCTCCTGGCCGGCGTCCGCCTGATTGGCGGCCTGCTCCTCATCAAGCATGTAGAGGTCCTCGGCCGTGACCATGAGGGTGGACACGGCGTGCTCCACCAGGGCGGTGCGCCGGTTGGAGGCGGCCCCGGCCACGCGTCCACCGCGCAGCCCGCGCACACCCACCCGATCGAGCTTCTCGCAGACGTTGTCGAGCTTGCGGTTGAACTTGGTCAAGGGCCACCCCAGACGCGCTGCGGCCGCCGCGGACGAGGGGATCTCAGCGGCTCCGGTCCCGGCCCGCTTGAGCACCGGCTCGGACAGCGCCAGGACGAGCAGCAGCTGGGAACGGGTCATCGGGGTCACCCCGATGGTGGTCTGCCCCGAGGACTGACGCACGCCGTCGATCCCGGAGAAGTGATCCTCCCCGGAGGTGACGAGGTTGATCTCGTAGGTGGTGGGCCCTGCGGAGAAGGTGAGGATGACCCGGGGGAAGACCAGGGGGATCCTGGCACCGGGGGCCAGGCGCGACTGGACCAGTCCCTCGCCGTCGGTCAGCGTGGCCGACAGCCGACTTCCCTCGTTGGCGATCCACCAGAGCTTCTCCGAGAAGGCGAAGACCAGGAAGCGACGGTGAAGGTAGGGGTTGTCATCGATGTCCAGGTCGCCGCCCCGGCCGATGACGAAGGTGTCGGCGGGGGCGATCCGATGGATCTCTCCGGAGAAGTCCAGGACGAGCTCGTCGGGCTGCTCCGGATTGACCTCTGGCATCTCGGTCCAGGTCAGGTCACTCATGAAATCTCCTTCCACAGCGCCAGTGCCGCTCCGAGGCGGCCGGGTTGCTACCGCACCACATGAATATCACGTCGTTAGGAACATTGAGGGTGTCTGAGACGAGACCTGTCACCAACCCGCATCATCACCTGTGAAATCAACGGCGACGCACTGCCGAGCAGAACGTGCCCTCAGTCACTTCGCGGCCTCAGCCATGCCGGCGGGTCGATCCGAAGCGTCACGCCGTCACCGATATCCATCAGATCCCCCATGAAGACCGGTGTCGGCATACCAGACCCCAGCAGGACGGGCGTCGCACCAGGGCGCGCGAGCACCGTGCCATTGGACGAGCCGAGGTCCTGAGCCAGGATGCTCCACCCCGAGGTCGTGAGTATGAGGTGAGAGCGCGAGACCATGTGCTGCGGACTGGGCACCGTCACCAGGGCCACGATATGCGGGTCGCCTCCACGCTGAACCTGGGGGGCGCGTCCGACGACGACGTCACCGGCGACCTCGATCGCGGCGCCGGTGGACAGGGTCAGTGTGGCCAGCGCCGGCCGGCGCACGTAGGAGAACATCCCCGTCAAGGGCTGGGAGCAGGTCAGGCAGTCCCGAATCTCAGGCGGGTTGGCATGCCCCTGAGGACAGATCGAGGCCCGCACCGGTGGTGCCGCGATGAGAGCGGCCTCGGAGGCCGAGACGACCTCGGTGTTGGGCAGCGCCTCCAGAGGCTGAGGGGCCCGGACCGGCTGAGGCTGCTTGCTCTTGGAGTTGTCCGGCGCGGTGGGGGTGTCGGCGGTCGGCTGGCCCGCCGAGCTCGCCGTCGGCGCCGAGGGGGCCCTGTGAGCACCGCGACGCCGACGCCCCGATCCGGGTTCCGGCTCGGGATAGTCCGGGAACGTACTGACGTCACCGGTCTCGGAACCACCGGTTCCGGAGCCGTTCCGGCTCCCGTCCGCGGACCCGGCGGAGTCATCGGGGTCCTCCCAGACACCCGTCTCCAGCATCTCCGGAGCCGATTCAGCGACGCTCGACGCAGCAGGCTCCGCGGCGGGGTCCTCCCCGGTCGCTCCGGCGGGCGTCCCTGTGCCGCGGCCGTCGGCGACGTCTGCGACACCCATCGCTTCCGACGCTTCCGACACGCCCGCAGTGGCTGCGACAACCGCGACGGCTGCAACGTCCGGGGCGTCAGCGCCGGACGGGACATCGTCGGTCTCCGATCCGCGGACGCCTTCGGCCTCCAGGGCCGTCGGCGCCGTGTCCTGCGGGAGCTCCGTCACCAGGGCGACTGGCTTGAGCAGCGTGGTCTCGTCACCGGGCTCCGCGGGCTGCGTCGCCTCTTCCGCTGCCGGCGTAGCCGTCGCCGTCGGCCCCACCCGGGGGAGGTACGTCCCTCCCAGGGCATCCAGGACGCGCAGCCCCGTCTCGATGGAGACGGTGCGGGAGGCAGCCCCGGCAGCCGGACTGATCACGGCAACACCATCGGCGCCGTCAACCCTCACAGAGCCGTCTGAAAGCCGCGTCAGCCCCTCGGGCAACGGGACGCGCTCGCCAGGCAGGGACAATGCGGTCACAGCACCTCCTGGGTAGAAGCATCGCCGGGAACGACTGCGGGAGCGAGGGCCGGGGTCTCGGCGGAGTCCACGACGACGGCCGTGGTGTTGTCATGACCGCCCCCCTCCAGGGAGGCGGCGACCAGAAGCTCGGCCGTGCGCTGCGCCGTGTAGCCGGCGGCCAGCACAGTGGCGATGGCCTCGTCGTCGAGCTCGTCGCTCAGGCCGTCGGAACAGATCAGCAGGCGGTCTCCGGCGGCGACAGGAACACTGTAGAGGTCGGGGACGGCGGAGTCGGCGATCCCCCCTCCCAGCGCGCGGGTGACGACATTGCGGCGAGGGTCGCGCCGCGCCTGCTCGGGAGTGAGCTCACCGGTCTCGATGAGGATCTGGACCCGGGAGTGGTCGCGGGTGACCTGGGACAGCATGTCATCGCGCAGCAGGTAGACCCGAGCGTCCCCGATGTTGAAGATGATCCAGGTCGGCCGCGTAACCCCCTGTTCGTCCTCCATCCAGGCCAGGACGACACCGGCGATCGTCGCACCGGGCAGGTAGGCGGCGTGGGACGGGATGGCGACAATCGCCTCCTGAGCGGCCATCACCGAGCGAACGACCGTCTCCACGTCGGTGACGGTCGTGCCGGCCAGTGAGTAGAGGGAGTCGAGAGCGACCTGCGTGGCCATGCGGCCGGCGGCGTGCCCACCCATCCCATCGACGACGACGAAGGCCGGGGCGATGGCAAGGTAGCCATCCTCGTTGACAGTGCGCAGACGCCCCACGTCAGTGGCCGCACCGACAACGACGCCGAAGGCCCCGGCGCCGTCGGCCCCACGAATCACGAGGGCCTCGGTGTCAGCACGAACGTGCTCGGTCATCGTCTCCCTTTCCCCTGCGTTGCTTGCACTCCCCTAGTAAACCCCAGCGCCCGGCCCAGAACCACCGCACCACGGCAGAGATTTCATCATGTGGGAGCCTGAACCGAGCCGAAGGCGAACAACGCCGCCCCGAGTGCCGCTCGGACGAGATCTTCAGCCCAGCTCAAGTCGCCACAGGCCATCGTGAGCCGCTGCGGGGTGCACGCGGCCGTGACCGGTCAGGCAGTCAGTATCACGAAGCACTCAGGTAGTCTTTCGGCGTGGCCGGTTGACCGGCCCATGCGCCACCAGCGCAGTACCGCGTTCCCTGACTCGGTATCGCAGGTGGTTCCGACACCCAATCCACGACGGACCCGGATGTCGGTCAACCTGGACCGACGCAGTTTTCCCGACCCCGAAGGACCCAGCATGTCTCAGGCCAAGGACGAGCTTGTCGCGCGAGCGCAAGATCCCAACGCAGAGCTGGAGACCCTCCACCAGCTGGCACAGAACTACCCCGGTCTGCGCCCTTACATCGCCGCCAACCCGCGGACCTACCCCGCCCTCCTGGAGTGGCTGGGCACCCTGGGCGACCCTGCGGTCGACGCCGCCCTGGCCTCTCGCAGCGGACATCCCCAGTCGGATCAGGCTCCACAGGCGTCTCCACCATTGGCGGTCGTCTCACCCCCCGGGTCCCAGCCGGGATCGCCGCCGACCATGCCCTCCGAGGCCCCGACCCAGGTGACCCTGCCCCGTTCACTCCAGCCCGGCAGCGCCGCCTCTGGTGTCTCAGGGGCCTCCGGGGCCTCAGCGACCAGCTCGAGGAGTGCCGCGAGCGCATCCAGCGCCTTCAGCGCGGCCGGTGCCAACACCCAGGTCGACAGCTTCCGGGCCACGGGCGATCCAGCCGTCTCCAACCCCACCTTCGACCCCAGTCAGGCAGTCCCGTCACAGTCACCGGCCAGACCGGCCCAGCCGGCCCTGCAGCAGACCTTCCAGCAGTCCGCGAACCTCTCCCAGCCGCAGAGCGCGGTGATTCCCGCCGCCACGCAGGCCTCTGTCACGACCGACGGCAACGGCGGTGTCTTCGGCGTCGGCACCGAGGACAACGACTCCTCGGCCCCCTCCTCCTTCCTGACCTCCAACCGCATCCTGCTGATTCTGGCTCTCTTGGTGGCCACCATCCTGGTCTTCCTGGCGACCTGGTACTTCTCCGGCAGCGACAAGCACAAGTCGGCGAACGAATCGGACACCCAGCCCACGACCCAGAGCGATCAGGCGGCCGGCGCAGCCCCGAATAACGCCTCCGCCTCTCCTACGGCGTCAGCCACGCCGAGCGCCTCGGCGACACCCACACTCAAAGCGCCCGCACCCAACGGAGCCCAGGAGCTGTCCGCCTTCGACGCCCCCAGCGGCAACATCACCTGCACCCTCGGGAAGGATGGCGCCACCTGCGTCATCAACAAGCACGCAGAGAGCTCCTGCCGCGACAAGCCTCTGATCGTCAAGATCGGCGCCAATGGCGGCCAGTCCACCGAGTGCGGCTCGACCTTCTCCGCCAACGGGGTCAGTCTCGGATACGGCTCCTCCGCCAAGAACTCCGAGTTCGCCTGCACCTCGACCGAGGCCGGCATGCAGTGCTGGAGCCAGGTCAGTGGCAGGGGCTTCACGCTCAGCCGTGAAAGGGTCGAGTCCACCACCCACGACCACTGAGTGTTCCCGCCTCGGCCGGTTCTGCACCGGCCGAGGCGCCGCGCCACCTTCCTTCAATTCCCCCGGCAGCACGCAGCTCCTCCCATGGCTACCTCCTACAACGCGATTCTCGCTCGCCCCGGTGCCCGCGCCTTCACGAGCGCGGGGCTGATCGCCCGGTTCCCCATGTCGATGGTGGGGATCTCCACGATTCTTGCTGTTGAGGAGCTCTACGGCTCTTACACGGCCGCGGGCCTGGTCAGCGCCGCGAACTTCGTTGCGCTGGCCATCGGGGCGCCGATTCTGGCTCGGTGCGTCGATCGCTACGGTCAGTCCCGGGTCATGCTGCCGGCAGTCCTCATCTCGGCGACCAGTCTGGCCGGATTGATCGCCGCCGCATCCGCGCACGCGCACCTGGGGATCCTGGCCGTGCTGGCCGCCGCCGCAGGAGGGCTGGCCGGCTCCATGGGCTCCTTGGTGCGGGCGCGCTGGACCGCGGTGCTCACTCGCCCCGAGGACATCCACACGGCCTTCTCCCTGGAGGCTGCCCTGGACGAGGTGGCCTTCATTCTGGGGCCGGTACTGGCCACCGCCGTCTGCACAACGCCGTTGCTCCCGGTGACCTCGGGATGGGTGACCTGCCTGATCATGCACGCGGCAGGCGGACTGTGGTTCCTCAGCCAGCGCGCCACCGAGCCCGTTCCACACCCTCGTCGGCACGCAGCCGAGAAGGATGAGGGGACCGGGGAGGCCGGCCGGGACTCGACGCATGGCTTCGAGGGGCAGCGCCCGGTTCTGCGCCACGGGGCAGTCATGGCCACCGTCGTCGTCTTCCTGCTCTCGGGAGCCATGTTCGGGGCCAACGACGTCGCCGCGGTCGCCTTCGCCACCGAGGCCGGGCACAAGTCGGCCTCCGGTCTCGTCCTGGCGGTCTGGGGTGTGGGCTCCTTCATCGCAGCCCTCCTCTACGGCGCACGCACCTGGGGGTGGCCGCTGTGGAAGCAGTTCATGACCGGTACGGCGGCGCTGGCCATCGGCACCTCGACCTTCGTCCTGGCCCCGAATCTCGTGGTGCTGTCGGTCCTGGCCCTCTTGACGGGACTTGCTATCGCCCCGACCCTGACCAGCGGTAACAACATCATCCAGGTGACGGTCGCCCCCTCCCAGCTCACCGAGGGACTGGCCTGGGTGAGTACCGCGCTCAACGTCGGGGTCTCGATCGGGTCCCTGCTGGCAGGGCAGGCCGCGGACGCCGGCGGTTCGCACGCCGGATACCTCGCGGTCGCCGGCTTCGGCTGGGCCGCCGTCCTCGCCGGCGTCGTGGGTCTGCCCGCACTCAAACGAGCACGGACCACTCGGTCGCTGGCCGCCGACTGATGATCAGGCCCGTCAGCATCGATTCCCAGCATCCTCTGTGACTCTTCTACACTCAGCACGATGTCGATCGCAGGGAATCCACAAAACGACCCCCGTTCAGCCCCTCCGGGCGCCGGCTGCGCAGAATGCCCGGACCGTGCGGGCACCACGGGCGGTGCACCCGCCGCCCGGTTCCCACGACTGGTCGCGATCGCGCGCACGCCGGTCCTCGCCGTCATCGGGTGGCTGACGCTGCTGGTGCCCGCCTACTGGTCCCTGGTCGACGACGGCGGCCAGTGGATCTTCAAGCTGGACTCCTTCGTCTACTACGAGGCCGTGCGTCAGTGGCTCGAGGGCGGGGACCTCTACGGCTGGTACGCCCTGCCGTCCAAGCACCTGTGGCCCTTCACCTACACGCCGCTGGCGGCCTGGGTGATAGCGCCCCTGACCTGGATGTCGTACCAGTCGGCCACCGTCCTGCTGATCGTGGCAACCCCCCTGTGCGCCGCCGTCACGGCCTACGCGACACTCCGGCGCCTGGGCGCCAGGGTCCGGACGGCGCACAACCTGGCACCGTGGCTTGCGCTCATCGGGGTGGTCGCGCTCGAGCCCTTCCCCAAGACCATGGAGTACGCGCAGGTCAACGCCATCCTCATGGCACTGGTCGCCGTCGACCTGCTCCTGGTTCCCGAGCGATCACGGTGGCGCGGGGTCCTCAGCGGCCTGGCCGCCGCGATCAAGCTGACACCGGCGGTGGCGATCCTGGTCCTCCTGGCGCGCCGGGAGTGGCGGGCGGCCGCCACAATGGCGGGCAGCGCCGTCGGGCTGACGGTCCTGGCCGGCCTGGCGGCCCCCGCCGAGTCCTGGGAGTTCTTCACCTCGGCCATGTGGGATCCGGGGCGCGCCGGTTTCGCCGACTACTCGGGCAATCAGAACCTCAAGGGCGCGATCGCCCGGGGGCTGCCGGAGTCGGCCTGGAACCTCACCTGGGCGGCCTGCTCACTGCTGACGGTGCTCGCCGCCTGGTTCCTGTGCCGCCGGCTGGACCGGTTACGGGGAGCCGGCAGCCGGCTTACCGAACCTGTCTCCAGCACCGTAAGTGACACCGCCTACCCCGGCTCCTCAGGCCTTGGCGACGCCGGCCTGGTGCTGACCCTCCAGGTCAGCGTGGTCATGGTGCTCGGGCTGCTCATCTCCCCCATTTCCTGGTCGCACCACTGGGTGTGGTGCCTGCCGGCACTCATGTCGGTGGCGGTGGCGGCCTGGCGCTGGCACTCCACTACGCTCGGTATCGCCGGTGTCGCCGGAGCCCTCGTCTTCGTTCTGGCGATGCAGTGGTGGTTCCCCGAGCAGAACCACGTCGAGCAGAACTGGCCGACCTGGGCCAAGGCCGTCGGCTCGAGCTACACCTGGTGGGCCCTGGGCTGCGGAGCGACCCTGTGGTGGGCGTGCGGCCGGCACCTGGCGACCTTGCACCGCTGAGATCGCCTCATTTCCGGGCCAGAAGGCCCCTTCCATCGGCCTCCCCGTCGGGGCCCGTCATCTAGGATCTAAGGATGCCCCTCTCCGACATCGCCCGCGCCGTCGAGGACCTGTTCCACCGCGACACCGTCCCCGTCCTCAAGCGCCAGGGCTGGCGCCCCCGCGTCATCCCCTACGACGGCTACGGCACCAGCGCGCCGGCTCAGTCGGAGTCCTCCGCCCCAGCAGACCCGCCGCGTCCGCCGTCGACTCAGGCCCGCAGGACGAAGCAGACGAGGACCGGGGCCGTCGGCCGTTCGGGCACCGCCTCCTCCTCTCGACAAGCCTCCCCACCCACCTCCATGGCCCGAGTCCTCGCCCGTATGGTCATGCGTCCCCAGAACGCCCCAGCCGAGGGCCCGCTGTTCCGCTCCCTGCCGGCCTCCCTGCCCGTCAGCCCCGCCCAGGCCCGGGACTTCGCCATGACCGGGCTGCTCGACGCCCAGCGCGGCTGGCGCCTGTTCATCGAGGTACCGGTGGCCTACCTGCCGGTGACCGTCCACGTGGGCCGGGCCAGCGTGCGCACCAGGGCCGACCGCAGCGGCTACATCGACGTCGTCGTACGCGATCACGGGTTGGAGCCGGGCTGGCACGAGGCCCGCATCGAGGCGGCCGGGGCCGAGGCCGTCGCCGCCAAGGTCCTCATTATTCCCGAGGGCCCGCGCCTGGGCATCATCTCCGACATCGACGACACCGCGATGATCACGCACGTCCCCCGCGTGCTCGTGGCCGCATGGAACCAGCTCGTCAAGTACTCCTCCGCGCGTGAGCCGGTCCCCGGGATGGCCGAGCTCTACTCGCGCATCCAGGCCGCCCACCCCGGCACCCCGATGATGTATCTGTCCACCGGTGCATGGAACGTGGTGCCCACCCTGCGCTCCTTCCTCGCCCGCCACGGCTTCCCCTCGGGGCCCGCGCTCATGACCGACTGGGGGCCGACCAACACCGGCTGGTTCCGCTCGGGCATCGAGCACAAGCGCACCGAGCTGCGCCGGCTCATGATCGACCTGCCCCAGATCACCTGGATCCTCTTCGGCGACGACGGCCAGCACGACCCGCACATCTACGGCGAGGCCGCCCGTCACCACGCCGACCGGATCGCCGCAGTCGCCATCCGCCGCCTGACCGCCACCCAGCAGGTGCTTGCCGGAGGGCTGACCGCGCACCCCATGGGCATCGGCCCCGAGGCCCGGACCCTGGCCGAGGCCGACGTGCCCGTCGTCGTGGGCACCGACGGCTACGAGCTGGCCCGGCTCCTGCCCCGCGAGCTGCTGAAGGCATCGCCGCGCCGTTGAGGCCCCTGGACGGCCCACGAGAGGAATTCACACCCTCCGCGTCACTGGTGCCCGAGAAACCGCGAGACCCCGCCGTCAGGGACGCATCCGGGGGCATGACGCCCTTGAGCAGAACCAGTGATGCGGCATGTCTCACGCCGACGACGTCGCACCGGCCAATCCCCGGAAGCGTGCGGCTTTGACGATGCCGCCACCGCTTCACAGACAGTCCACAGGCGCGCCCTACGAGCCCGACAGACCACAGCAGTTACCTGGTTCCACCTGGGGCCGACGCCCCGTTCCCACCCCATCGAATCAGGAGGAAGCACATGTCCCCCTTCTCCATGAGTTCCATGAGTTCCATGAGCTCCATGAGCTCCACCGACTCAACAGATCCCACGAACGTCTCTGAGGGCTCCTCGGCGGCCCGCGGGAGCTCGACCCCCTCAACCGCCGCTTCGCTGCGCCGCCATGCGATCCTGGCCGACCTCAACGTGCTGCAGGTGGTCACCCTCATGGGCACCGGCCTGCTGGTGGCGCTCGGCGTCGTCCTGGGTGGGCGCTCCTACATCACCACCGTCTCACCCGACGGGCTTATCAGCTCCCAGCCCGGCGCCCACAGGTCCAGCGCCGGGGACCCGGTGGCGGGCTCCACCACCCCCGCTGACGGCGACTCGCCGTCGGTCGCATAAGTCCATCATCGCGCAGCACCCCGACACATGACGCTGTGGGCGATCAGGCCGCCGACGGGAGGTCCTCACGGCAGTCGGCCCGGATCGCGACGGGTATGGTGATGACGCGTACCAGCACTTCCATCAAGCTCAGGAGACAGACATGGCCGGCAAGATCCCCTTCATCCTCGGACTCGGCGCGGGATACGTGCTCGGGA
>ERZ772948.653-NODE-653-length-22525-cov-9.771073_pt1 | contig 22525 bp, 19 predicted proteins | sample MGYA00511945_ERZ772948 | MGnify/ENA primary metagenome ERZ772948 (study PRJEB29015, sample SAMEA2737927) | human oral metagenome | biome: human oral; feature: human-associated habitat; material: dental | place: China | collected 2141 ... | reverse complement strand
GCAACGACTACCGCAAGATGTACGCCGCCTACAAGGCCGCCACCGAGCACAAGGGCCAGCCCACGGTCATCCTGGCCCACACGGTCAAGGGCTACCTGCTCGGCTCCCACTTCGCCGGGCGCAACGCCACCCACCAGATGAAGAAGCTGACCCTGGAGGACCTCAAGGGCCTGCGCGACCGGCTGCACATCCCGATCACGGACGAGCAGCTCGAGGCCAACCCGAAGATGCCCCCCTACTACCGGCCGGCCGCGGATGACCCCGCCCTGCTCTACATGATGGACCGCCGCCGCCAGCTCGGCGGATTCCTGCCCGAGCGCCGCGACGCCCCCACGCAGGTCCAGCTGCCCGGGGACCGCCCCTACGACACCCTCAAGGGCGGCTCGGGCAAGCGCGAGGTGGCCAGCACCATGGCCTTCGTCCAGCTCCTCAAGGAGCTCATCAAGGAGGATGGCATCGGCCGGCGCATCGTGCCGATCGTCCCCGACGAGTCGCGCACCTTCGGCCTGGAGTCGCTCTTCCCCACGAAGAAGATCTTCAACACCCAGGGCCAGAACTACACGCCCGTGGACGCGGAGATGATGCTGTCCTACCGCGAGTCCACGGACGGCCAGATCATGCACACCGGCATCAACGAGGCAGGCTCCGCCGCGCTCTTCCAGGTGGTCGGCACGAGCTACGCCACCCACGGCGAGCCGATGATCCCCGTGTACATCTTCTACTCGATGTTCGGCTTCCAGCGCACCGCGGACCAGTTCTGGGCCGCCGGCGACCAGCTCACGCGCGGATTCATCATGGGCGCCACCGCCGGCCGGACGACGCTGGCGGGCGAGGGCACCCAGCACATGGACGGGCACTCCCCGCTCATCTCCGCCACGAACGAGGCCGTCGTCACCTACGACCCCGGCTACGCCTACGAGATCCGGCATATCGTGCGCGACGCCCTCGAGCGCTGGTACGGGCCGGAGTCCGGGCGCAACCGCGACGTCATGTACTACCTCACCGTGTACAACGAGCCGATCCACCAGCCGGCCGAGCCCGAGGACGTCGACGTCGAGGGGATCATCAAGGGCATTTACCGCCTGTCCGGCCCGGCCGACGGCGACGGCCCCGAGGTCCAGCTCCTCGCCTCCGGCGTGGGCCTGCCCTGGATCGAGGAGGCCCGCCGGGTGCTCGCCGAGGACTGGGGCGTGCGCGCCTCCACCTGGTCCGTGACCTCCTGGAACGAGCTGCGCCGCGACGCGCTGGCCGCGGAGAGGGAGAACTTCCTCAACCCCACCGGCGAGCAGCGGGTGCCCTTCGTGACCTCCCGGCTCCAGGAGACGCAGGGCCCGTTCATCGCGACGTCCGACTACGACCACCTCGTCGCCGACCAGATCCGCAAGTGGGTGCCCGGCAGCTACCACACGCTGGGCGCTGATGGCTTCGGCTTCTCCGAGACGCGTCCGGCCGCGCGCCGCTTCTTCCTCATCGACTCGGCCTCCGTGGTCGTCAAGGCGCTGCAGGCGCTGGCCGATGAGGGCAAGCTCGGGCGCGACGTCGTCGCCCAGGCGATCGCCCGCTACGACCTGACCAACGTCAACGCCGGCACCTCCGGCTCCGACGGTGGGGAGGCCTGAGCCCGGCGCTTATCCATAGCGACGGGGCCCGGCTGGTGTCGATCACCAGCCGGGCCCCGTCGCGTCAACGCTCACCGCCTCGCGCGCCGCTCCCAGTGGGAGACTCCCCCGCACCCCGCCGGGGGCGCCCTGGCTCCCGCGCCAGTTCCGCGCCTCCCCGGCGGCGCGCTCGCCCCTCCGATGGACGTGATCGCTGGCCGGGGACTTCGGTCCCTCGACTGTGCCACCATTCACATCCAGCGTTTGTACTACCCAGTTAGTTCATATCACGGGCGGCCGAGGCCCATGCGCCCCTCACCGGGCCCGCGGGCACGCACCGATCAGACAGACGCCGTCGAAGGAGACGCCGATGATCACATCGAAGCCGAAGAACGACGAGGAGTTCCAGCAATACCTCATGGAGATCCGGGAGCTCGCCCAGGGCCCCTTCGATGAGCTCCAGACCGAGATCGAGGTGACCAATAAGTTCCCGGACGAGTTCTACGAGCTCGCCAAGGAGCACAACCTCTACCGCTTCTACATGCCCGAGCAGTACGGGGGCTGGGGCCTGAGCACCCTGGAGATCATGAAGGTGCAGGAGGAGTTCTCGCGCGGACCCGGCGGCATGCGCATGCACCTGCACCACGGGGCCGGTTTCAACTGGCGCATCATGGACGACTTCGCCCAGCCGGAGCTCAAGGAGTGGGCGATGCCCCGCTTCCAGGACAAGACCCTCTTCGTCAACTTCGCCCTGACGGAGAAGGAGGCGGGCTCCGGCGCCGACATCAAGACAACCGCAGTGCGCGACGGCGACGAGTGGGTCATCAACGGGGAGAAGACCCTCATCTCCCACACCGACTGCTCGGACGGCACCTACCTCATCACCCTGACCAACCCCGAGGCCGACAAGGACAAGCGCCTGACAGCCTTCTTCGTGCCCACCGACACCCCCGGCGACGAGATCGTCGACATGCCCCACATGATGGGCTGCCGCGGCGCTGGCCACGCCGGCCTGCGCTTCACCGACTGCCGGGTCCCGGACAAGTACCGCCTCGGCGAGGTCGGCGAGGGCCTCCACGTCGCCATGTACTCCCTGGGCCTGTCCCGCCTGCACATCGCCGACTCCAACCTCGGCATGGCCCAGCGCATGCTGGCGATGTCGATCGCGCGGCCCAAGGAGCGGATCACCTTCGGCAAGCCGCTCATCAAGCGCCAGGCCATCCAGACGATGATCGCCGAGTCCGGCAAGTGGATCTACCTGCTGCGCTCCGCCATCCACGACGCCGCCCGTCGCTACGACGCCGGAGAGGACCCGATGACCCAGGCCTCGCTGTGCAAGCTCGCCTCGATCGACGCCGTCAAGATCGTCTCGGACAACATGCTCGAGATCCTCGGTGGCATCGGCTACTTCGAGGAGTGCGAGTACGGCCCCGCTGAGCGGCTCTACCGCGACTGCCGCGCCATGTGGCTCGAGGAGGGGCCGCCCTCCGTCCAGCGCACGACCGCCGCCAGGGGCCTGATCACCAGCGGCGGCGATCTCTGGAACTCCTGAGCCAGGCCCCTTGAGCGCCACCGGCGACGGGATGGCACGAGCCCGATCCGGACACCAGTGGCGCCCTCCCGCCCGGGGGCGCGCGGCGACGCCGCCCCCGGGCGCACCTGTCAGCACCTTCACGAGAACCGAGGAAGACATGAACTTCCTCAGCGGAATCAAGGTCGTCGACATGACGGCATTCCTGGCAGCTCCCACCGTGGCTCGGATCCTCGGGGAGTGGGGCGCCGATGTGATCAAGGTCGAGGCGCCCAAGGGCGATCCCGGCCGCACCCAGGGCGCCGTCTTCGGCACGCCCTACACCGACGACGAGAACCTCGGCTTCGACATGTCGAACATGAACAAGCGCTTCGTCACCCTGGACCTCCGCCAGGAGGCCGGGCGCGAGGTCATGGACCGACTTCTCGCCGACGCCGACGTCTTCCTGACCTCCACACGTGTGAAGTCCCTGGTCAAACTCGGCTACGACTTCGAGACCCTCCACGAGCGCTTCCCCAGGCTCGTCATGGCCCAGGTCCTGGGATTCGGCGCCAAGGCCCCCCCTCAAGGACGCCGCCGTATTCGACATGACCGCGTGCATGTCCCGCGGCGGGGTCCTGGGCACCACGGTCAACCGGGGCTCCAGCCCCATGATCCCGCCCAACGGCTACGGGGACTTCCAGGTCTCCTTCGTGCTCGCCTCGGGAATCCTCGCCGCGCTCCTGGGCCGCGAGCGCAGCGGGCAGGGGGACTACGTGACGACCTCCCTGTTCCACTCCGGGGTGTTCATGCTCAACACGGCCATGGTGGCGGCGCAGTACGGCAGCGCCTACCCCAAGGACCGCCGCGAGGTCATCAACCCCTTCAACAACACCTATGTCGCCCGCGACGGGCTCATCATGACGCTGTGCGCGCCCGAGTACGACCACGACTTCGACAAGGTCATGACGCTGCTCGGGCGCGAGGACCTCACCGGCGACACCCGGTACAACATCTGCGACACGATCAATGACCAGGGCCTCAACGGCGAGGTGGTCGACATCCTCGACGCGGCCTTCGCCACGAGGGACCGCCAGTACTGGCTCGATCTGTTCCTCAGCAATGACATCCCCATCGAGGCCTGCCAGCTCCCCACGGATGTCTACGAGGATGAGCAGGCGTGGGCCAATGATGTCCTGCGCACCGTCACCTGCGCCTCGGGGGCGCAGCGGATGATCCCGACCAACCCTGTGCGCTTCAGCTCCCAGGGGGACCCGGAGCTCCGGCTGACGCGTGCCCAGGGATCGGACACCGCGGATGTCATGGCCGAGCTCGGCTACTCCCCCGAGCAGATCGCGGACCGCCTCGCGTCGGGCGCCGTCATCGGCACCACGCCGCGCGTATGAGGAACTCTCCATCCATCCCCGGGTCACACCCCTGAGAGCACCCGACCGACCTGGGAAGGACCCCCCATGACCACGACTCCCGCCTCAGGCGCCTCCAGTCGCAAGTACTGGATCACCGCCGCGTTCCTCTACCTGTCCTACTTCGTGCTGGGCTTCTCCCTCTTCGCCCAGGCCCAGTACAAGCCCGCCCTGACCACCCAGTGGTCGACGAGCGTCGAGGGCGTCTTCTCGGCCATCGCCTGGATGATGGTCGGGCGGCTCATCGCCTATCCCCTCGCCGGGCCGGTGGCCGACCGCGTCTCCCGGCGCCTGGGGGCCATCATCGGCGCCGCCCTGCTCGCCCTGTCCTTCATCGGCATCATCATGGTGGGCTCGTCCACCATGGGCGTGGTCATGTGCGTCGTCGCCGGCATGGGCAACGGCTTCCTCGACCCCGCCGTCTACCCGGCGCTGTCGGAGATCTTCGAGTCGAAGGCGCATATCGCCAACCTCTTCCTCAAGTTCGCGATCCTCGTCGCCCAGTTCCTCCTGCCCTTCCTCATCTCCCACACGGGTGGATCGGGCCACGACGGCGGGTTCCGGACGATCTACATCGCCTACGCCGTCATCATCGCCGTCGTCATCGTGGGGCTCGCGCTCTCGCCCTTCCCGCCCAACGCCTCCCATGGCGACGCCGCGGCGAGCGCCAGCGCCGAGAGCGCCGCGGGCTTCCGCTTCGACACGACGGTCCTCATGATCATGGTCCTGGGCGCCACCACGATCACCACCTTCACCCTCTGGGGCAATTCCAACCAGGAGCTCGGCAAGGCCTATGGCATGGCCGATCCCGGGAGCACCCAGAGCTGGTACGCGGCGGGCGCCATGGTGGCGATCCTCGTCTCGACCGTTCTGCTGACACGGGTGCGCGTCACCCAGATCATCGTCGTCTACCCGCTCATCTCCGCCATCACGCTGCTGGCCGTGTACTTCATCCACGCGGCCTGGATCGTGCCCGCCGGTGGGTTCATTATCGGGTGGACCGCCGCGGGCGGGGTGCTCCAGCTGGTGACCTCGCTGGCGAACTCGCTGTTCCCCCAGTCCCGCGGGCTCATGACCTCCCTGGTGATGATCGCCTCCGCCGTGGGGGCCTTCGGATTCCAGCAACTCGCCAAGCCATGGGTCGCCAGCGCGCCGGGCAACGTCGTCCTGCTCAACGCCATCATCACGCTGGTGGGCGTCGGGGTCGCCGTCATGGTCGACCGCGTCGAGAAGCGCCGGCTCGCCTCAGTGCCAGCGGCGTAGCCGAGGAGCAGCGCGATGCCCGCACCTCCGACCCACGAGCGGGGCCGTCGGCTCCATGCTGGAGTTCTACGACTTCTTCATCTACACGCAGGCCGCCGCCCTCGTCTTCCCATCGGTGTTCCTCCCCTCCGATGATCCCAGTCTTGCGATCATCGCCTCCCTGGGGACCTTCGGGGTGGGCTACCTGGCCCGTCCAGTCGGCGCCTTCACACTCGGGGCGATGGGCGACCGCGTCGGGCGCCGTCGCACGCTCATCCTGACGATGGCGCTCATGGGCGCCCTCTCCTTCGCCTACCTGTGGGCCATCACCCATGGGCGGCTCTGGCTGACGCTCGTGATCGGCCTGGCCATGTGGGGCGTCCTCTACCAGGGGTACAACGCCGTCTTCCCGTCGTTCTTCCCCGAGCTCTTCCCCACCGCCACGAGGGTGACGGGCATGGCCATCGGGCAGAACATCGGCACCGCGGCCTCCTCCCTCATGGCGATGGTCTTCGCCGGGCTGTGCCCTCCGGGCAGCGGCGCGGGATCCATCGTCCTCATCGTCGGGGGCCTCACCCTCCTCCTCACACTCTCGGTGGCGCTCGCCGCGTGGGCGAGCCCCGAGACCCATCTCTCACGCGCCGAGGATCTCGACGCCGCGCATTCACGAGCCTCGGCGCGCCCCGGGCGCGCCAGCGCCCCAGCCCACCCGATCACAGAGAAAGGCCGGCAGCCATGACAACCACCCTCACCGACGAGCAGCAGCTCCTCCTCGACTCGGTCAAGGAGTTCGTGTGGAGCGAGGTCGCCCCGCACGTCGCCCAGCGCGATCGAGACAGCCAGTGCGAGCGCTCCGACTTCGCCCCCGCCTTCGAGCTCGGGCTCCACCTCCTGGAACTGCCCGAGGAGTACGGCGGGGCGGGCATCGACTACCGCACCGGCGCTATGCTCTTCGAGGAGCTCGGCAAGGTGGACGCGGGCTACGCCATCACGCTCGTGTCGACGTTCGTGGCCTTCCGCAACGTCCTCATTGCGGGCACCCCCGAGCAGGCCCGCCTCTTCGCCGACACCATCGCCGACGGCGGCCTGGGCTGCTTCGCCATCTCCGAGCCGGGCGCCGGCTCCGACGCCGCGGCGATCCGCACCACCGCCGTGCGCGACGGCGACGACTACGTCCTCAACGGGCAGAAGTGCTGGATCACCAATGGCGGGATCGCGGACATCTACCTCATCTCCGCCAAGACCGATCCGAGCGCCGGGGCGCACGGCATCTCGACCTTCCTCGTCGAGGCCGACCGCGAGGGCCTCTCCCACGGCCGCCACGAGGACAAGATGGGCCTGCGCACCTCGAACACCTGCGACCTCACGCTCAACGACGTCCGGGTGCCCGCGGATCACCTCGTGGGCGCCGAGGGCGAGGGCTTCCGCATCGCCATGTCCGGGCTCGACATCTCACGGCCCTTCATGGCGACAATCGCGGTGGGGATGATGCAGCGCGCCCTCGACGAGGCCGCCGTCTACGCCCTCCAGCGCGAGCAGTTCGGCAAGCCGATCTTCGAGTTCCAGATGGTCCAGGACATGCTCGCGCGCATGTCGGCCAAGATCGTCGCCTCGCGCGCGCTGGTGGAGCACACGATGCGGCTCGTCGACGAGGAGCATGACGTGCAGAAAGACGGGGCGATCACCAAGCAGTTCGTCACCGACATCCTCCAGGAGGTCGTCTCCGACGCCGTCCAGGTCATGGGAGGCAACGGGTACACCAAGGAGTACCCGGTGGAGAAGATCATGCGCGACGCCAAGGTCTTCCAGATCATGGAGGGGACCAACCAGATCCAGTCCATCGTCATCGCGCGCCGCCTCAAGAAGGAGTACGCGGCCCGACTGTGACGTCCGGGCCCGCCCAGGGCGGGCGGCCGGGCACTCCAGGGCATCGTTGATCGGGAGGGAAGCATGATGGGCACCTCGGTATGGGAGCGGCGGGGCCGTAGGCCCGCGCCAGCCGCCCGGGCATCGGCCTGGCGGCGCAGCGGCTGGTGGGGGGGGACCACGGCCTCATCGACTGGTGGGACCTGGCGGTGCGCGCCAGCCCCGAGGCGCTGGCGGTCGTCGACCGGGCGGGGCGCTCCTACACCTATGCCGAGGCGGACGCAGCGTCGTCGTGGCTCGTCGAGCGCGGCGTCGGGCCCGGCGACCTCGTCCCCGTCCAACTGCCCAACTGGTCGCAGTTCCTACCGGTGCTCATCGCGGTGGCCAAGAGCGGGGCAACGATCGTCCCCCTGTCCCCCATGGCGTGCCTTGCCGAGTGGGCCGACGTGGTCGAGCAGTGCGAGCCGAGGGTGGCGATCCTGCCCGACCGGTTCCGCCGCGCCGACTACGCGGCCATGGCCCGCGAGCTCCTCGCCTCGCCGGGGCCGGTGCGCGACGTCCTGCTCGTGGGAGCGCCCGAGGACGAGCCCCTGGCTGCCGGGGCGCGCCGCTTCGAGGATGTCGTGCGCGACACGGCTCCTCTGGCCCGCGAGGACTGGAGGCGCTCGGCGGGCGACGACATCGCCGCGATCCTGTTCACCTCCGGCTCCGAGGCGGCCCCCAAGGGGGTGATGCTCTCGCACAACAACATGATCGCCTCCGAGGAGGCCTTCGCCTACGCCCTGCGCCTGGGATGCGACGACGCCATCTTCATGCCCTCGCCCCCTGGGCCATGCCACGGGCTTCCTCCACGGCGTCATCATGCCGATCCTCACCCGCGGCGCCTCCGTCCTGTGCGACTCGACCGATGGCGCCGAGATAGCGCGGCTCCTCCAGGAGCACGGGGCGACCTGCGGGATGTCTGTGCCCGCCGTCATCGACATCATCCTGTGCCAGTGCGAGGGCCACGGGGCACGCCTCGATCGGCTCCGGTTCCTGTGCTGCGGCGGGTCACCGGTGCCCAGGCGCCTCCTCGAGCGGGCCCGCACCCTGGGGGTGCGCCTGTACTCGGTGTACGGCTCGACCGAGCACGCCCCTCACACGCTCACCACCTTCCAGGACTCCGACGAGCGGGTGCTGACCACCGACGGGAGCGCCTGCCCTGCCGCAGAGGTGAGGATCGTCGACCCGGACACGCGCCAGCCCCTGCGAGGTCGAGCGCGTGCTCATGGACCACCCCTCGATCGAGCAGGCCGCAGTGGTCCCGGTTCCAGACCCCGTCATGGGGGAATGCTCCCTGGCGTGCCTGGTGACGCGCCCGGGTGAGCCGCGGCTCGACATCCCGGCGCTCAGGCAGTGGTTCGTCGGCAAGGGGGTCGCCAAGTTCAAGACGCCCGAGCTCGTGGAGCACCTGGATGGCCTGCCGATGACCGGCTCGGGCAAGATCGATCGGGTCTCCCTCAAGCGCCGCTTCGCCGGGCTGGCTCCTCCGGATCGGCGGCGGAGCCCTCGGCGAGGCAGCGGCAGTTCTCCCGATGCGGGCAGGTGAGGACCATGCCGAGCACCGTCCGCTCGATGAGCGAGCGGACATGGGGCGCGTCGTCGCCGAGCATGTCGCGCCCGAATGCGAGCCGGAATGTCGAGCGGTGCTCGATCCGGTTGAAAATGAGGGCGGACAGGACCTGGTGCACATCGAGGGCGCTGGGGGCATCCGGTCCTGTCGCGAAGTCCCCGCTGAGGCGGCCGCGCTCCAGGATCCTGGAGATGGTCTCGACGGCGGAACCATTGATCCTCTTGAACTCCTCAATGCCCTCGGCGACGGCGCCGTGCATGATGAGGTTCTCCATGGCGACAATGCGCGCCAGATCCGGATGGCGCTCGTAGTGCGCGAGGGAGGCCCGGACGAGTTCCCGAAGAGCGGCCGGGGGCTCGAGATCATCGAGGAAGAGCGCGGACTCAAGAGCGCGGATCCGCAGGTAGTTCTCCTCCAGGACGGCGCGGTAAAGGCCGCTCTTGGACTCGAAGTAGTAGAAGATCATCCGCTTGGAGGTATTGGTCCGGCGGGCGATGTCCTCGGTGCGGGCGCCGTTGGGGCCATGAGCGGCGAACTCGTGGACGGCGGCCTCGAGGATCTCCGACCGGGTGAGCTCGGGATCCCTCCGGGAGTTCCTCGCCCGTCCGTTGGCATCGTCCTGGTCACTCAATCCTGCGGCTCCCATGCGTCATTCCCTCATCGTCCTTCCGCGCGAGCCCGAGCCGTTCTCAGATCACCGAGGGTGCTGAAGGGCCCCGCGCGACCCGCAAAGGATACAACGCCCGGCCATTCCGACCTCATCGGCCACATCGGCCACATCGGCCACATCGGCCATCATCCGCGTATTCGGGGGAAGAACCGAGCCGGCGCCCACGGAATCGGGCCCCGATCCGCGAGGGCCGCCCGCGATATCAGCGGCGCGGGATTCCCCGATCAGATAGTCGCTCAGGGCCCTCGCCGCCCGGGCGCCACGGCCGATCGACACAGTGGCCGTGCGCCGATCGGCGCGATCCATATGGATCGGCTGGCGCCAGATCGTCGCCCTCTCGACGACCGCCATGCACCTCGAGGCCCCCGCTGCCCAGATCATGCCGTCGCGCCCCTCCATCGCGCGCTCGATCCTGCGCACCGGGGAGGACAGCGCCACCTCCATCCGCCCGTCGACCAGGCGCGAGATCTCGCCGTCGAGGATCCACCGGGGCAGCCGGCGCTCGGATATGCCGCGCCGCAGCATCCCGCCCAGCGCGTGGTGCGCCTCGAGGAGCACGACCTCATGACCGGCGAGCACGAGCTGGTGGGAGGCGGACAGCCCGCACGGCCCCGAGCCGACCACGGCGACGCGCTTACCGGTGGGCGCCCCCGGCTCCCCCAGCGCCCAGCCGTCGTGCAGGGCCAGCTCGCCCACCGCGGCCTCGAGCCCCTTGATGCCCACCGCTCCCCCGTTCATCCGCCTGGTGGCCAGGACGCAGCCCGACTCGCACGGCGCGTAGCAGATGCGCCCCATGCAGGCGGGCAGGGGTTGGCGCCGACCATCAGCTCCCAGGCGCGGCGGGCGGCGCCCCACTGGAGCGCGCTCAGCCACTGGCGCACCGGCTCCTCGGAGCGGCAGCGGTCCTCACAGGGCGCGGGCCGCATGAGCCCGTCGGAGGCGGCGCCACTGCCATCATGACGGGACCTTGGACCTTGTAACCCCGATCTCACCATGCCACGATTGTACCCGTCAGTTAATTGTGGGGCGTGGGAATCACGCGAACACCACCTGACCAGGGACGCGACGTCGCGCCACCGCACCGCAAGCACGAGAGCACACGCACACGTCATACAAGGAGAGGCGCCGATGACTATCGCCGTGGCCTACAAGTGGGCAGCAAATCCGCAAGACGCCGCGGTCGTCAAGGCCCCCGGCATGAAGGACATCCTGGCAGCGGGCAAGAAGAAGGTCGACGTCGTCAGCCCCGAGGCGCCCACGGCCACCCTCGAGGTCGTCTCCCTCAGCCGCCCCGAGCCGCGCAGCCGCAAGAACAGCATCCTGCCCAACGCCGAAGAGCTCATCGACGCCGGTCCCGGGGACCTCATCCTCGCGGCGGACCGCGCTGCCGAGCGCGTCATCGCCGGCGCCGTCGCCGCCCGGCTCGACGCGCCCGTCCTCACCGGGGTCACCTCGATCAGCGACGGCGCCGTCACGCGCGCGAGGTACGGCGGGCTCACGCTCGAGACCGTCCGCTCCTCGCGGCCCATCGTCATCATCGCCCCCGGCGGCTCACCCGTCGCGGGCGAGCCGGTGGCGCCCGAGGCGGCCAGCACCGAGGAGAGCCCCTACCCCGTTTCCATCACCGCCCAATCCGGCGCCGAGGCGGCCCAGGCGGACCTGTCGACCGCCAAGACCATCGTCGCCGGCGGGCGCGGCTTCAAGGCCAAGGAGGAGCTCGACCTCCTCGAGGACGTCGCCGCCGCCCTGGGGGCGGAGACGGCCTGCTCACGGCCCCTGGCCGAGACCGTCGACTGGATGCCCAAGTCCCGCTACATCGGGATCTCCGGCCAGAAGGTCCATCCCGACCTGTACATCGCCGTGGGCATCTCCGGCCAGATGCAGCACATGGCCGGGGCGAGGGACTCGAAGACCATCGTGGTGATCAACTCCGACGCCGAGGCGCCCATCTTCGCCCAGGCCGACTACGGGGTCGTCGGCGACCTGACCACCGTGCTGCCCGCGCTCGCGAAGGCGCTCCAATGACCTCCGCCGCCGCGCAGGAGGACGACGAGGTCTTCGACGCCATCGTCGTCGGCGGCGGCGTGGCGGGCACGGTCTGCGCCTACCAGCTGGCCTCCCAGGGGCACGAGGTGGTCCTCATCGAGCGCGGCGACGAGCCCGGGGCGAAGAACCTCTCCGGCGGCGTGTTTTACTGCCGCGTCATGGAGGAGGTCTTCCCGGGCTTCGTCGAGAAGGCCCCGGTGGAGCGGCGGATCACCCGCAACATCGTCTCCTTCCTCAACGAGGCCTCGTCCGTCGACATCGACTACTGGGACCAGCGCCTGCACGAGCCGGCCAACGCGGTCTCCGTGCTGCGCGCCCGGGTGGTCGTCTGCGCCGACGGCGTCAACTCCTTCCTGGCCCGCCAGGCGGGGGTGCGGGACAAGGAGCCCATGAAGAACCTCGCCGTCGGGGTCAAGTCCGTCATACGGCTGCCGCGCGCCACCATCGAGGACCGCTTCCGGCTCACCGAGGACGACGGCGTCGCCCACGCCATCGTGGGGGACGCCACCCAGGGCTGCGCGGGAGGTGGGTTCCTCTACACGAACACCGAGTCCGTCTCCGTCGGCGTGGTGCTCAGGCTCGACGACCTGGTCGCCAAGGGCCTGCACAGCTCCGAGGTCCACGACCACTTCCTCGCCTTCACGACCGACGAGGAGCAGAGCCACATCCACGTCAACCAGGAGATCGCCCGGGCCAACGGCACCGGGAGGCTCCTCGTCCGGGTCTGCCCCGCGCACGTGTACAGCGAGGAGCCGGACGGGACCATCTCCGTCGAGTACGCCGCCTGCCTCGAGTGCGGCACATGCCTGGCCGTGGCCGCGCCCGGGGCGCTGAGATGGCACTACCCCCGAGGGGGCTACGGGGTCTCCTTCCGCGAGGGCTGACGGGCCGGAGAGGCCGGCAGGGCCCACTCCCTCCGGCCCGCGGGCCAGCCCGGCCTACTCGCCCTCGGCGACCTCGACGGGGGTGACCGAGGGATCGGCGCCCGAGTAGTGGTGGGCGTCCCGGTACCGGGGGCGCAGGAGGTTCTCCGCGCTGAGGAGCTCGTCGAGGACGGATTCCTCCAGCAGGCCCATCTCCAGGACGACCTCGCGCACCGAGCGCCCGGAGCGCGCGCACTCGCGGCCCACGAGGTCCCCGTTGTGGTGGCCGATGACCTCATTGAGATAGGTGACGATGCCGATCGAGTCGAGCACGTTGCGCCGGCAGACCTCCTCGTTGGCCTCGATGCCCGAGACGCACAGGTCGCGCAGGACGCGCATGGCCCGGCGCAGCAGGTGGATCGACTCGAAGGCCGCCTGCCCGATGACGGGCTCCATGACGTTGAGCTGGAGCTGGCCGGCCTCGGCCGCCATGGTGACCGTGAGGTCGTTGCCGATGACCTTGAAGCAGATCTGGTTGACGACCTCGGGGATGACGGGGTTGACCTTCGCGGGCATGATCGAGGAGCCCGCCTGGCGCTCGGGCAGGCGGATCTCCGCCAGGCCCGCGCGCGGCCCGGAGGACAGCAGCCGCAGGTCGTTGCAGATCTTGGAGAGCTTGACCGCCAGGCGCTTGATCGTGGCGTGCATGGACACATATGCGCCGGTGTCGCTCGTGGCCTCCAGGAGGTTCTGGGCCCCGGAGACCGGCAGGCCGGTGACCTCCTTGAGGTGGCGCACGGCCGTCTCGGGGTAGCCGGGGGGCGTGTTGAGGCCGGTGCCGATGGCGGTGGCGCCGAGGTTCACCTCCAGCAGGAGCGCGCTGTTGTGCATGAGGCGCGTGATCTCCTCATCGAGCAGGACGGCGAAGGCCTTGAACTCCTGGCCCAGGCTCATCGGGACCGCGTCCTGGAGCTGGGTGCGCCCCATCTTGAGGACGTCGTGGAACTGGCGGGACTTGTCGAGGAAGGCGTCGATGAGGTCGCACAGGTCCGCCTCCATCCCGGCCACCGCCTGGTAGAGGCCCAGGCGGAATCCGGTGGGGTAGGCGTCGTTCGTCGACTGCGACTTGTTGATGTGGTCGTTGGGGTTGACGACGTCGTAGCGGCCCTTGGCGTAGCCCAGGTGCTCCAGGGCGAGGTTGGCGACGACCTCGTTGGTGTTCATGTTGAGGCTCGTGCCCGCCCCGCCCTGGAAGACGTCGACGGGGAACTGGTCCATGCACCGCCCCTCGACGAGAATCTCGTCGCATGCCCACAGCACAGCGTCGGCGAGCTCGGGATCCAGCGTCCCCAGCTCGAGGTTGGCCAGGGCCGAGGCCTTCTTGACCTGGACCATGCCCCGGACCAGCTCCGGGACGTCGCCGATGGTCGTGCCCGAGATCTGGAAGTTCTCAATGGCCCGCAGCGTGTGGATGCCCCAGTAGGCGTCGAGGGGCACCTCGCGCGATCCCAGGAGATCCACCTCGGTACGAGTCGCCGGTCGCATGTCTGTCTCCTTCGCTAGGATCTCAGGGCCGACGGAGCGGGCCCCATTCCCCGCCCCATCGCGCCTCAATCGGGTGCTCTACATTATCCCCGGCACGCGCGCACTGGGTAGCATCTGACCATGGACGAGTTGAGCGAGGCGTCGGTCGCGGCCCTCCGGCGGGCGCAGAACACGATCATCGAGCACTCCCTCGACCGCATCAGCGCCGCCCACCCCTGGTACCGCACGCTTCCCGAGGCCTCGCGCAGGCAGATCGAGAAGGTCTCCCACCTGGGTGTGACCATGTTCGTCGACTCCGTCGAGGAGCCCGAGAGCGCGGCGAAGCCCTCCCAGATCTTCTCCGTCGCCCCCGCGACCCTCACCGGCACGATCACCCTGGGCCAGACCCTCGACCTCGTGCGCACCGTTCTCGACGTCGTCGTCGAGGAGGCCCCCCAGGCGGTTCCCGCCGAGGACCACGACGCCGTCCGCATCCTCGTGCTCACCTTCGGCCGCGATGTCGGCTTCGCCGCCGCGGAGGTCTACGCCCGCGCCGCCGAGGCCCGCGGCGCCTGGGACGCGCGCCTGGAGTCGGTGGCCGTCGACTCCATGCTCCACGGCACCCCCACGGAGGCGGCCACGCGCGCCGGCTCGGCGGGCTGGAGCCACCGCGGCCCCGTCGTCGCCATCGCCTCGCGAACGGCGCTCGACGCGATCGCCACCTCCCGCCTGCGCCACGCCTGCCGGGCGGAGGCCGAGGACTGCCTCGTCTCGGTGCGCGGGGACTCGGTCATCATCATCCTGGGCGGCTCCTCCCCCGAGGCGCCCAGTGGACCAGCGGGCCAGCACAGCCAGCCCAGCCGGGACAGCCGCGCCGAGCGCGGCGTCGATGAGATCGCCCTGGAGATCGCCGCCTCCCTCGACGGCCCCACCGTGGTGGGACCCGTGGTGGCCGAGGTGGATCACGCGGGACTCTCCCTGCGCTCGGCGCTGGCGGGCCTGAGGGCACTGCCGGGCTGGGCCGAGGCCCCCAACCCCGTGCGCGCCGACGACCTCCTCCCCGAGCGCCTCCTGTCCGGCGACGAGCTCGCCCATGAGCAGATCCTCGCCCTCGTCCACGAGCCCCTCCACGCCATGGGCGACCCCTTCGAGGAGACCGTCGCCACCTACCTGGCCCTCGGCGGGAGCCTGGAGGCCACCGCGAGGGCCCTGTTCGTCCACGCGAACACCGTCCGCTACCGCCTGGGGCGGGTGAGCGAGCAGGTGGGCTGGGACGCGACGAATCCCCGCGATGGGCTCATGCTCCACATGGCGGTGCTCGTCGGCCGGCTCGCCGCGGCCTCGCGCCTCTAGCCCCCGGCCCCGCTCGGGCCCGCGGCCCGTCTCCCTCCCCCTGACCTCCCTGACAACCACCGACAATCACACCCATCCGGCGGCGCGCGCCGCCCCGACCCACCAAGGAGTCCACCATGGCTGACACGGCCGAGGAGACCACCGACGTCCTGGACGTCATCATCGAGCTCGCCGCCGAGGAGGCCGGGGTGGCGCCCGAGTCGATCACCGCCGACTCGCGCTTCGCCGAGGACCTCGACGTCGACTCCCTCGGGCTGCTCACCATCGCCACGCAGGTCGAGGAGCGCTTCGGCGTCACCCTCGAGGACGCCCTCATCCCCACCCTTCCGACCGTGGGCGCCCTCGCCGACCTCGTCGCGGCCCGCAGGGCCTGACCCCCGTGCCCGGCGAGGAGTCCCGCCGCCGCGCCGGCCAGCCGCCTGGCCAGGAGGCCGAGAGCGAGGTCGTCATCACCGGCCTGGGCGCCACCACGCCGCTCGGCGGCAACGTGGCGAGCACCTGGGAGGCGCTGCGCTCCGGCGAGTGCGCCGTCCGCCCGATCGGCCAGGAGTGGGCCGAGGAGATGGGCCTGCCGGTGCGCATCGCCGCACCCCTCGCCGTCGAGCCCGCTGACGTCCTTTCCCCCAAGGAGCTGCGGCGGCTCGATAGGTCCAGCCAGCTCGCGCTCATCGCCTCGCGCGAGGCCTGGGCCCAGGCCGGCTCCCCGGAGGTCGACGGCGAGAGGCTGGCTGTGTCCATCGCGCCCGGCATGGGGCCGGTGCTCTCCGTCATGGAGGCCTGGGACGCGCTGCGCGAGCGGGGCCCGCGCAGGGTGGCGCCCACTGCGGTGCCCGCCCTCATGCCCAACGCCCCGGCGGTCGCCGTCGGCATCGAGCTGGGGGCGCGGGCAGGCATCCACTCCCCCGTGGCCGCCTGCGCCTCCGGGGCCGAGGCGATCGCCCATGGTGCCGACCTCATCTCCCTGGGGCGCGCGGACGTGGTCCTGGCCGGCGGGACCGACGCCGCGCTGCACCCGATGACCGTGGCCGCCTTCGCCGCCATGCGGGCCCTGTCCACGCGCAATGACGATCCCGCGGGGGCCTCGCGGCCCCTGGCGGCCGACCGCGACGGCTTCGTCCTGGGCGAGGGGGCCGGAGTCGTCGTCCTGGAGTCCGCCGGGCACGCGCGCGCCCGGGGCGCCCATCCGCTCGCGAGCCTGGCCGGCTGGGCGATCACCGCCGACGCCATGGATGTCGCCCGCCCCGATCCCACGGGGACCCAGCAGGAGCGCGCCCTGCGCCAGGCCCTCGACCAGGCCGGCCTCGCCCCGGGCGAGCTCGGCCATATCAACGCCCACGCCACGTCCACGCCCGCCGGCGACATCGTCGAGGCGCGGGCCATCGCGCGGACCGCTCCCGGCGCGGCGCTCAGCGCCACGAAATCGGCCACCGGGCACCTGCTCGGAGGCGCCGGTGGCCTGGAGGCGGTCCTGGCCGCCATGGCGATCGTGGAGGAGTTCCTCCCCCCGACCCTCCTGCCCGGCGGGATCGACCCGGAGATCGCGGATCTGGGGCTCGACGTCGTCGGCCCCGATGGGCGCGAGGCGCCGGGCCTGGCGAGCGCCGCGTCGACCTCCTTCGGATTCGGCGGGCACAACGCGGCGCTCGTGCTGCGCCGGCCCTGAGCCCGCCCGCGCTCCGCGGGGCCCGTCAGCCGACCCTGTGGAGCCAGCGCACGGGGGCGCCGGAGCCTGCGTAGCGGAAGGGCTCGAGCTCGTCGTCCCAGGCCTGGCCCAGGGCCAGGTCGAGGTGGCGGCGCATGGCATCGGGCTGGGAGGCGTACTGGAGGGCGGCTCGGATGCGGTCCTCGGGGACGACGACGTTGCCGTGGACATCGGTCTGGGCGTGGAAGATCCCAAGGTCAGGGGTGTGCGACCAGCGCCCGCCATCGCAGCCGGGGCTGGCCTCCTCCGTCACCTCATAGCGCAGGTTGGCCCACCCCCGCAGGGCGGAGGCGAGGACCGCGCCCATGCCGACCCGCCCCACCCAACTGGTCTCGGCGCGCATCATGCCGGGAGCGGCAGGCTGCTCGGTCCAGTCGAGGTGGAGCTCGGTGCCCAGGGCGTTCTGCGCCGCCCAGACGATATGCGGGCACAGCGCCCGGGGGGCGGAGTGCACGAAAAGTACACCGCGGGTGTAACCACCGTTCACGATCAACAGCCTCCTGGATTGGTCGAGGGTCGTCTTCCCCAACGATCTCGCCAAGTGACTCCAGGGCGGTCATCATGATGCACGCGGCGTGCCCTTGAATCATGCCAGGATGCGGGCCGCCGCTCAAGGCGGCTCGCCCGCGGTCGCCGCAGCCGGCGCGGCCGCGGCGGGCCTCACAGCCCCTGCTCGCGCAGCTCCTTCATCGCCTTGGCGCGGTTCTTGCGATCCAGGCGGTCCAGGTAGAGGTGGCCCTCGAGGTGGTCGCACTCGTGCTGCAGGCAGCGGCCCATGAGCTCCTCCCCCTCGACGACGATCTCCTTGCCATCGAGGTCGATGCCCGTGGCGCGCGCGTACCACGCGCGCTTGGTGGGGAACCAGAGGCCCGGCACGGACAGGCAGCCCTCCTCACCATCCTGGTACTCGTCCCAGACGAGCTCGTCGAGGCGGGGGTTGAGGATGTAGCCGATCTCGCCGTCGATGTTCCAGGAGAAAGCGCGCAGGCCGACGCCGATCTGGTTCGCCGCCAGGCCCGCGCGGCCATCCTCATCCACCGTCTCGAGGAGGTCCTCCACGAGCGACTTCACTGAGTCGTCGATATCAGTGATCCACGCGCACTCCGTGCGCAGGACCGGGTCGCCGATGATGCGGATGTCGCGGTATGCCATGCGCCCATCCTCTCACGGCCGGTGGGCGCGCTCAGACGATGCCCAGCGGGGTCCCCGGGGTGAAGCCGGGGAACACCTCGGACACGGAGGCCTTGTTGCCGAGCTTGTTCGACACGATCTCGGACAGGGCCTGTCGGTAGTCCAGGGTGATCGGGACGTCGCCCAGGGAGAGGTTGGAGTCCACCAGGCTGGGGACCTTGCCCAGGACGCGCCCGCCCTTGACTCCCCCGCCCATGACGAACATCGTGTTCCCCTGGCCGTGGTCGACCCCGCCGGAGCCGTTCTCCGCGACGCGCCTGCCGAACTCGCTCATGGTGACGATCGTCGTCGTCGCCCACTTGTCCCCCAGGTCCTTGCGGAATGCCGCCAGGCCGTCGGCGAAGTCGCGGGCGCGGCGGGAGAACCAGGCCTGCTCATCGGAGGCCTGGCCCAGGCCCGAGTGCATGTCCCAGTCGCCGATGTCGATGCAGGCGACCTCCATGCCCACCCCGGCCTTGGCCATGCGGGCGATCTCCGCCAGGCCCTTGCCCCAGTCGGAGTCCGGGTAGCCGGCCGAGGAGCTCTGGGGGTAGGAGGAGCGGACCTGCTGGAGGGTGCTGGCGGCGTCGAAGGCCGACTGCGCGCAGCGCTGGACCTCTCCCCCGGCGCCCCCGTACATCTCGTCCAGGGCCCGCCGGATACGGGACTTCATGTCATCGCCGCCCCAGACCTGCAGGTCGAACTCGTCGATCGAGGACACCGCCAGGGTGTCGAGGTTGTTGGTGGTCAGGGAGAAGACGGTCGAGGTCCCGATGGTCACGCCCCGGAAGGTCCCCGTGTCCGAGGACTTGGTCTGGAGGTGGCGGCCGAGCCAGCCCGAGCGGACGGAGGCCGGCGCGGCCCGCTCCACCGTGACCTGGTCGGTGAAGTGGGAGCGGGAGACATCCGGCGAGCCCGAGCCCTGGATGATGGCCATCTCCCCGGCGTCCCAGATGGGCTTGAGGGCCTTCATGTGGTTGTTGAGGCCCCAGGTGGAGTCCAGCGACATCGTCTGCTCGGCGCGCACGGCGATCGTCGAGCGGGCCGCGTAGTAGGCGGGGTCGTTGAGGGGGACGACGGCGGAGAGGCCGTCGAAGCCGCCGCGCATGAACACGCAGACGAGCAGCTCGTTGCCGCCGTCGGCCGAGGGGGCCGCGAAGGAGTAGCGGGGCATCGAGGTGGTCGTCAGCAGCGCGCCGAAGCCGGCGGCCGCGCCAGCCAGGATGTGGCGGCGCTTGACGTTCGTGGGGCCGCCGTCGACGTGGTCGACGTCGGTGAGCTCGGGCAGGTCGTACTTCTCGGTGACGTAGCCGTCCGCCTGGCACCCGGTCATGTGCTTGGTCTGACCGTCGACGTCGACCAGGAGGGCGTCCTGGGCCTCGTCGTGGTGGTGCATGGGGGTGACGATGTCCTCCCTCATGAGGGCGGCGCCCTGGGTGAAGCGGGTCTTGCGGTTCCTGGGCTTGGAGTGCGCCATGGTTGTCTCGTCTCCTCTCAGCGCAGGAAGGCGTAGGGGCTGCAGAAGCACAGGCGGACCGCGTGCTCGGCGAAGGCGATCAGGTTCTTGTCGGTGACGGTCCACGTGGCCGCGGAGCCGGAGACGGGCAGGCCGGCGAGCACCTCGGCGACGCCGGACAGCTCGGCGTCGGTCCAGGCGTAGCCGGTGAGGTGCCAGCTGATGCGCCGCGCTGTCTCCAGCGCGGGCTGGCCGGCGGAGATGGACAGCGCGGTGGGCCAGTCGGTCCCACCCGATTCCTTCTTATCGCCGTCGACGGCGTTCTGGGCGCCGTTCCACATCGCCATGGTGGTCCCGGCCGACATCCAGTACTCGGCGGTGTCCGGGTAGCCGTCCACGGTCCCGTACATCCGCGGCTCGTGGCCGGCCTCCTTGATGAGCCAGCCGTAGGAGCCCAGGTTGAAGTAATCGCCCGCGTTGACGTCGCCGTGCGCGACAGCGACCTGCGCGTGCGCGGCTCGGGCGATCGTCATGTAGAACTCCGTGGGGCGGCGCCACTTCTTGCCCACCGAGGCGGCGAAGTCGGGGTGGGTGAGGGCGGCCTTGACGGCCGCGGCGATGGATGTGTCGTTGTCCAGGTAGGCCTTGGCGATCGCCTCGACGGCGGCGTCGGAGGGCTCGTCGGCGATGTAGCGGCGGCCGATCCTCTTGGCCAGCCTGAGGGCGGTGGGCCTGAGGTGGCACAGGTGCTCGACGTAGCGCTTGAGCATGTCCTGGCCGGATGAGGCATCAGCGTTGGCGTCGGAGAAGCCCAGGACGTCGACGCTGCCGACGGCGTGGTCCTCCGGCCGGTAGACGTAGCCCATGGTGGACCAGTCGTTGCCATTGCCCGTCAGGATGCGGGTGGAGACCTTGACGTCATCCTCCGAGTAGGAGTCGCGCCCCACGGTGTAGAGCTCCAGGAGCTCGCGCCCCAGGTTCTCGTTGGGGTTGTCCTTGGTGGAGGCGGTGTTGTCCAGCTCGCGCAGGAGGGCGGCGCTGGTCACCGCGGCGTAGAGGAAGTCCGCGTAGCGGCCGAGGGCGTGCTTGCGCAGGAGGACGTCGAACTCCGTGATGAAGGGCTCGCCCTTGCCGTGGATCGGGACGTAGACGTGGTCGGCCATGAGTTCGACGACGGACTCGGCCAGGACCCTGTTGCCGAAGCGCATGCGGGTGAGGGCCGCGTTGATGACCGAGGGCGAGGCCTTGGCGGAGTGGTCGCCGGTAACCTGCTTGATCTCAAGGGCGGAGAGCTGCGACCAGCCGTAATGGCGGGACACCAGGCTCTCGGCGTAGGTGTCGTCGATGCTCTCGGGGGCGAGCTGCTTATCGATCCAGGCCGTGGCGCCCATCGACTCGATATCGGCGGCGATCTCGGCTGTGGCCGCGATGGAGGCGCGCCTGGCCAGGTGCCATGCCGAGGAGGTGCGCAGCTGGAGCCCGGGGGCGAGCTCGGAGGCGGCCTCCAGGTCCGCTGTTCCCGGGGCCTTGCGGTAGACGTCCAGGGCGTCGGTTGTAGCAGTTTCCGGGGCGCTCCCGCTGCCCGAGGAGGCGGGGGCCTCACCGCTGTTGGCGCCGCTCGCGGCGCCTTGGCCCGAGCCGCCAGCGCCTCCCTGATCAGCGGCGGCCTGACCGGCGTCGCCGGAGGTGCCCGAGCCGTCGGCTTGCGCGCCATTCGCGCCGTTGGCCCCACCGGCGCCGTCCGCGCCGTTGGCGCCACTCGCACCGCCGCCCACGGCCGACGGGTCTGGGCTGGTGTCGCCGGCGTCGCCCTCGTTGCCCCCGGCCACGGTCCGCTTGAGGGAGTCCGGCAGGGACAGGGGGCCGCCCTCTCCCGGAGCGGGCCCGCCCGTGGGCGTTGAGGAGGTCTCTCCCCCCGTGCCGCTGTCCCACAGCCATGCGCCGAGCCCACCGGCGGCGCCAACAGCCGCCGTGCTCAGCGCTGCGAGCGCGGCGCGCCGCGATCCGAGAAGACTGGCAGTGCTGCCTCCCGCGTGGCGGGGGCCGACAGGAGCGGGGCCATCGCTCATTGGATTCTCGCCCGGGCTTTCGGCTCGTGGCACGAGTTTCCTCCTGTGTTGTCGTGGGCAGGTGCGCGGTGGAGACCCTCTTCCCTCTCCACCGTGCGAGCACCGCTGGGTCGTGCTCCCCATGCTAGACCACCCCCACTAGGCCTTTGATCAGGGAGTTTTCAGGTTCCATGAACCAAACCACCAGGTAGGACGTGGTGTCGCGCACGCCCTGGCGCCCTCACCTGCGCTCCTGCGCTCCGGCGAACCTGGGAGCCCGTCCGCGCAGCGGGGGATCACTCACAGTGATGTGAACCGCGCGTCCTTCGCTCTCATGGTCTGGCCTGGCCTCATAAGATTCTCTGTTGGCCGCGCCACTGCTGGCCGGGGTCGATGGCCCGGTCGGCGGTCTCGACGGGTGCGCGGAGCACCGGCGGCTGC
>ERZ772948.652-NODE-652-length-22557-cov-5.512754_pt1 | contig 22557 bp, 29 predicted proteins | sample MGYA00511945_ERZ772948 | MGnify/ENA primary metagenome ERZ772948 (study PRJEB29015, sample SAMEA2737927) | human oral metagenome | biome: human oral; feature: human-associated habitat; material: dental | place: China | collected 2141 ... | reverse complement strand
TAATTCTGTTTCATTTCATCGTTATATTTTTCTTCTCTCAATCCAATCATATAAGCAACCGTTTCAAAAATCAATGTCTCTGGACTTGATTCTGTAAGCTTTCTTCCACTTAATTCCTGAAATTTATCAATCATATCTCTTTTAAGTTCCCATGAATCAGCATCTATAATTTCATAATTTTCATCTATCTGTTCATTCAATGTTTACCACCTCAATTCCTAATTCAATGTCAAAATCATTATTATATGTATCTTTCATAACGATTTTAGTTTGTTTTAATGATGCTCTTGGTTCGTATTTTCTAAATACTTTAAGCAAATGTGAAGTCAATCTATTTTCTACGATATTAATATTTTTATCTATTAAATCGCTGTCAAAACTGAAATCACGATTAAGTGGCTGCTCTTCCTTACACACTCTTAAGATCATTCCAACATTTGTTTTTACTTCCTCCAATGTATTTTGAGGATTGTAATTAATTTCTTGGTTGGATGAAATATATATCATTATTTCCCTCCAGTCTGATTTCTCAAAAAGTTCAGCAAAATTTCTCTGTCAGTCTTGGAAAAATTTTTGGCATAGTCTATCATTTCATTAGCTTTATCCGCTGTAATCATTCCTGCTCTTACTAAATCCATTAGCTCATCAATTTTTGCATCTTTTTTAATTTTTTCAAGCTGATCCAATATTTCTTTTTTCTTATTTTCAGCAATTTCAATAGCCTTATCCACTTTCCCTGCTATATCATTAACCTTGTTCCCTACTTTTTCTGCAAATTCCTGTAATTTTGATTTCTGTTCAGTTTCTACATTTGCAACTTCCACTTCTGTAAGTTTTTCTTGCTCCTTTTTTTGAATTTTTAACTGTTCTATTATTTGATTGTATTTTTGCGGATTGTCTATATACTCTTTTAATGTCAATTCCAAATTTATAAAATCAAAGTTAGAAGTTTCTTTATTAAAGTAAGAACTTTTTTCACTTATATCTATTATCAAAAACGGAAAAGCTCCAAATGTCTGTCCTCCTAATGTTAAATAGTCATACTCTCCAAATTCCCACATAGTTTTTATTTTATCAAGCTGTTCTGATGGAGTTGTGTCAGGTATTAACGAAGCAACTAAAGAAATACCAAAACTCAATTCTGTTAATTCCCTTCCCTGATGCCTTATCATACCTGGTCCAAATATTGCTGTATGTTCGGATATTTTAGATTTGTATGCTCTATTTATTTCGTTGTTAATTGAAAATACTTTTTTATCAGATATTTCAAACACAACATCTCCAAAACTTCCTACCATTATTCAGGACCTCCTGTCTTATCTCCGCCGACAGTAACACCATTATGCTTATGGGTATTGAGATTAATATCTCCACCTGTGATAGTAGTTCCGCTAACAGTCAAATTCCCATTAACAGTAGTATTTGCATTAATTACAACTTCCGATACAGGATTAAGTGTTAAAGTTCCATTTGAATAGCTGTAAAACCCTCCATCTGAAAAAGTTCTTTTTACTTCACCCTCCTTGATTTCACTAGCTCTCATTGGACAGCCAAGGATATAACCAACTTCAGGCATATCTGGAAGCGATAAAACCAATACACTTTGACCTACAGCTAGATTATAAGAATCGCTGTGACTGTCGGAAAAAGGAACTAATATATTAAGCCAGTCACTTACTTTGTTATCTCTATCAAGGAAAATAACTCTTGCTTTTCCATTTTTTACATCAATGCTATTTATTTCTCCCTGTTTTATTAAATCCATCTATTTTCACCACCTTTCAAAAATTTTGCAACAAAAAAAATCACAATCAAATTAATGACTGTGATTTTCTTTTAAATATTATGCTCCTTCTTTTTCTCTATCCATATTTGCTTTTATTCCTAATGTTTCTAACAAATTATGAACGAATAATCTTCCTTTTTGTGTCCATTTTGTATTGGGAACGACTTTTTCAGTTCCATTTTTCTTTTTTACTGTTATTGTTTCGCTTTTTGTGTATCCCTTATTCATATGTTCCGCATACAATATCCATTGTCCGCCGACTTTTCTTATAACTCTCTGTTCATTTAATGTTTTATTCAATTCATAAGCACTAAGTCCATAATCGGCTGCAATTTGTGTTATTGTCATTGTATCTTCACTTGACAATATTGTATCAACATACTCTTTTATCGGTTTATACTCTGCTATTAACTGTTTTTGAATCTGATTTTCTTCTTCTAGCTGTTCAAGTTCTCTTTTCACTTTACCGTAATTGATTAACACTTCTCCTAATTTTTCAGGATTGTTTGTTATTGTGTCCCATACATTGTCAGTCATATACATTCCTGTTTTCCTGATTGTCTTTAAAATCTTTTTTACTTCTTTTTTAAAAATTTTTGCATTAGGTTTTGTACTTTGCATACAGACTTCGTAAAATCCGTCTTCTGTTAAGAACCACATATTACGGTTTTGACCTGATACGAAAATTTTTCGTATCAGCTTTTCATCTTCGTCAATCGTTTTCAACATCTTACTTACATCATAACTTCCGTTTGAAGTTTTAGCATAATCAATCCATTCTGCCACATCTTTTGCTAAAAATAACAAATTTTCAAAATCTCCGTACACTCTAAATCTTTTTCCCAAGATTTCTCTTTCATCAATTACTTGTAATTCATTCATTCTTTTATCCTCCATTATACTATATATTTTGATTTGTTTTTTCTGCCATCATTCCTGCTTCAAAAAATTCTCTTTTTAATATATCTTCATATTCCATTATTGTGCTTTCAAACTTAAAGTTTTTCATTCCGTGTTGTTCAAGTATCTTACTTTCAAATATCACGTCAAAATATTTCCAAAATTCTTCTTTCACAGTTTTTAACTTCCCTTCTCTTTCTTCAAGAAGTTTTTCTGATAATGCAAATTGTTGCTCTTTGTTCATAAAATTTCCTCCTAAAAATATTTGTTTTTTAAGAGAATATATAGTATAATAGTATTGGTTAAGTACTAGTTAAATACTAGATATTCCCTTTTTCTTACGAGAGAGGGAATTTTTATTTGATTTCTATTTTTTTATTTTCTTTATCAAAAATCAACTCCACTTCTCTCTTTTCTTCTGTAACTTCCATTTCTCTAAGCCACGGAATTGGTATAGTTATTTTTGCAGATTTACCATTTCCTGCTTTATGGAATATAACTCTTGCTTTCCTTTTTTCCATTAAAAATTACCTCTCTTTTGTAAGATACTAATATAATATCATAAGTATCTGACAAAGTCAAGAACTTTTTTAAAAAAATCACAGAATTTTTTATATCCTGTGATTTAAAGTGATTATTTAGCTGTTTTAGAAATTTCATCAATATCTACTGAATATCCTAAAACTTCTCCAACATCTTTAATTTTACCTTTTACAGTAATTTTATCTCCTTTAGAAAGTTCAGCAACAACCTTTTTCTGTTCGTCATTTTTTATGAAGGCTTGTACACCTGTAATTGTCAATGAATCAGATGAAGGTTCGATTGTTATGTAATCACCTTGTGCATCGATATTACCCAAAACACCTGTAATTTCATAATCCTTTCCTTTATAAGTATTTGCGGCTTTCATCGCATTTCCTTCTAAATCACTAATCAATTGTTTAGCTGTTACTTTTTCGTAAGTAACTTCCTTTTTAGGTTCTTTCTCTTTAGCTGTCGATGATTGCGTTTGATTACTTTCTGATTTGGCTGTATCATTATTTTTGTTTACAAAAGTTCCCAAAACTACAAGAACTACCAGTAAAATAAACCACCATTTTTTATAAAACGGTTTTTTTTCTACATAAGTTTTTCCGTCCTCTCCTGTAATCTTTTTCGCCATAATTTTTCCTCCTTAAAAATAGTTTTCTATATTATACACTATTCCTAAGAAAAATTAAAGAATAATTTTAAGCATACCATTATCCCAAACTTAAAAAACAAATATTTTAGTTTCACAGTCATATATTCAATTGCCATTGTCCTGTTTTTTACATAAAAAAATCACAGCTAAATTAATAACTGTGATAATAGTTTTTATATTGACTTTTTTCCAAAATATGCTATAATATAATCAAATAAAATTCGATTATGTTCAAGCCCTCGTTGTTGGGCTTATTTTTTTTTGCTTTTTTTCCATTTTATAAATTTTATAGTCCAGAAAGTGCAGAATAAAATTATTATCGTTACTGATAATACCAGTTGTATTTTTTCATACATAATAGCTACCTCTTTCTATTTTTTTTATTAAAGTGTAGAGAAAAGGCTAGAGGGTTTGGCAACCATAGCCTCGTTGTTGGTTATTTCTTCTTGTCGTTTCTGTCTTTATACTCTTTGTATATCATATATACAAATTGTAAAATTGTACAGATACTGGCAAGTAGATGGATTTTTTCGATTATGTTCATTACCTTATATCCTCCTCTCCGTTCTCTACAAAACTATTATATTGCACCTCTTGAAATTTGTCAACATATTATCACAGTTATTATATTTAGTTGTCATTGTCCTATATCAATCTATTTCTTTTTACTAGATTTTTTAGTGCTCTTACTATTTTTCCTATCTCTCACTTTTTTACCTGTTTTCTTTGTACTTTTCTTGCTTTTTGACTTTTTAGAACCTTTCTTTTTAGCTTTTTCAGCTTCCTTTTTCTTCTGCTCTTCCTTAGTCTGCTGTTTAGCTTTTTCGGTAGCCTTTTCTCTAGCACCTATTTTCATCATTTCCATTTCACAAGTGTAATCCCCATTTACAGTGTGAGTAACTTTATCAATGATATATTTTCCTTCAAACTCACCCCAACTTTCATCGAGTTCAATAATTCCACCTGCAACATAATCAGTCGAACCGTCTACAGTTAATGTTACTTGACACTCCTGTTTTAAGTTGTCTTTTAAAGTCTTTTTAGCTACTCTTTTGGCAGTACTCTTACCTTTAGTCGTTATCTTTTTTGTCTTTTCTTTTTTGGTTGTTTTAGGTTTAGATTCTGCCTTTTGTTTCAATTTCTCTTTACTGCTTTTAATAGTAGTTTTACTGTTTTTCTTATTTGTTGCCATTCACATCACTTCTTTTTGCTATTTAATTTTTATGAATCAGTTTCTACATTATTTCGTTTTTCTAATTCTTCTTTTGTAATTATTTCTCTGATTATCTTTTTCTTATCTGCATCATAATAACTAACTTCGACTTTGTCATAAATTTCCTTATTTTTCTTTTTTAAAGAAAAGCTTCTTATCCTGTAATCGTGTATGTTCCACTTTTCTATTGTTTCGTTTTCTTCCATCTTTTCGTCATCAAAAATAATTATTTTATCGTCAGATAATTTCATATTAAGTCCTGTTTCCTTCACAACACGATTGATAAATTCCAAGTCTGTTTCTTTGTCTTGATCCAGCCTTTTATAAAATTCATCTTCACAATGTATTTCAGCACTCATTTCATGTTTACTTGCTATTTGAGTGACTAATTCTTTAAGAGTTACATTTTCCCAAGCTCTGCTATTTTTCTGGTCTCTTATATTTTGATTCAAAGGCAAGGCAATACATTTTAATGTTACTCTATCATTGTCAAAAGTTGGTTCATCTACATAAAATGTCCCCAATTCCAAAAATTTTCCATCAGATTCGCCCAAATCTTCAAATATTCCAACCACAAGCTGTGCATTTTCATCAGGATACCATTCTTTTAACCATCTATAATCTAAATTCTCCAATTCTATTTCTAAATCATCAATAGCATTTTTTGAGTTGTCAGTATAAGTGACAGAAGAAATGGAATGTGCTATTTCTTCTGAAATATCCTTTTTGTTGAAAAACACTAAGACCTTTATATTTCTTGCATATCCCATACTTTATCACCTCTTTTATCTTTTTTATCTTTTCCACGGTGGCAACTTATCTATATCCTCATTAACTCCAGTATCTACAAAATCTGGAACAATAATAGGTATGTTAGAATCGAATATAGCAATATCTATAAGATTTAGATTAGCCCTTATTAAATCGTGAAAATAACCTTCTGTGCCATATACTTTGTACGAAATCAAATCCCAAGTGTCACCATTTTTAGTTCTGTATACTCTCGTTTTTGCCATTATCCAAATGCCACCCTTCTTTTTCTATTTATATCCTCAGATATTACTTTTCTTACAATTCTTTCAACTTCTAATGGATTACCCCCATTTACATTTATTGTAATTGAATAATTATTTTCACCATAAAACTCTCCACCTTTTAAATTATTTACTTTGTTTCTTAAATTATCCGTTTTATCTTTTAAAGTAGTTCTAGTTTGAGAATTATTTAAAATTCTTGTTCCTTGAGGAAGATTTAAAAGCATTTCATTTTCAGCCAAGAAAGCTGGTTTACCAGGTATTTGAATTAATTCTGCTCCACGTTCTGCTACTGTTGTAAGTCCTCCACTCCAGTAGTTAGTTCCTGCTGCATTTTTCCCAAATCCTAAAAGTCCTCCAACCGCTCCAAGCCCTTTTGAAACCATATTTTTCAAGCCGTTCCATTTATCTGTAAAAAAACTTACAACACCACTAATCGCGCTTTTTAATCCTGAAACAACAGCGTCAAATGCTGATTTGATACCATTCCATACTGCAATTGCAGCTGCTTTTATTCCTTCCCAGGTTGATTTAAAGAATGAACCTACCGCTGTTATTCCAGATTTCAAACCATTCCATAATGCCGTTGCAGCCGATTTTATAGCATTCCAAACTGCTACTGCCGCCGCCTTAACGGCATTCCAAACGCTTCTTGCAACGTTTGCTAATGCTCTCATTTGCGCTTTCTGTGCTTCAACTCTGTTTCTTATAAACGATACTATCGCATTCCATACTGCCATTGCCACAGCCTTTATTCCGTTCCAAACTGCCTTGATTGCTGAACCTACTGCTCTAAAAGCTGCATTTACACCATTTCTAAACCACGAACATTTATTGTAAAGAACAACTAATATCACAACAACAGCAACTATTGCTGCTATAATAAATCCAACTGGATTCGCCATAAAAGCAACTTTCAAAGCTACTCCAACTGCTCTAACTGCTCCCATAGCCTTCTGTGCCCCAGTTGCCAAGAGTTGCATTCCTTTAGCCGCTCCTTGAACTGCCATTCCACCAACAGCTTTTGCTCCCGAACCAATTGCTTTTGCACCTTTTATAGCACCACTTCCAACAAATTTAGCACCTTTGACTATTCCACTACCTGCTATTTTGGCAACTTTTCCTGTTGCTTGTACTCCTTTTATTAATCCTTTTCCAAGTACTTTTCCTACTTTTAGACCAGATTGTCCTAATTTCTTTAGTCCGCTGCCAATTTTAGAAATTGTTGGAAATGCTGTTTTAAATCCTTCTGCAAAACTTCCAGCAGCCTTGAATTTATCAAATATCAACATTCCTTTCGATATTCCACTAAAAACTGGTGCAAATCCTTTTGCCAATCCACCAAGCCCTATTTTAAATGCTGCAAATCCAGCTACCGATTTCATAATTCCTGCTGCTAATTGTGGATTTTTCTGAATAAATTGAGAAACTTTTTCTATCAAAGGACTTAATTTTTCTAATGCTCCAGTAATTGTCGGCATTAAAGCATTACCTAAATCTCCCATTGAATTAACTACTTTATTCCTAGCTTCTAACATTTTATTTAAAGGAGTATCCATTCTGTTTTTATATTCAACATTGACCGCATCCGTTCCAAATCCTTTTTTAGCTTCTTTTAAATTTGCCTTAACTTTATCAAGATTATTTACCATGTCTTGAACAGATGACTTCGCTTCTTCTCCAAATATTGTGGAAATTAATGCCCCTTGTTGAGTAGGATCTGATTCCTTAATTTTTTGAAGAACTCTCAAGATAGTTCCTTCTCCGTCTCTTTGCATATCTGCAGCTAATTTATTAACATCTAAACCTATGCTTTTGAAAGCATTTGTTGCTTTTTTAGAAGTTGCACTACCTTTAGTCAAAGCTCCAAAGAAATTTTTTAATCCTGTTGCAGCCTGTTCTGGAGTTTTGTTAAAAGATACTAAGGTTGCCGATAATCCTAACAGTGCCGATTTCGATACTCCAGCTCCTTTTGCAATTCCTCCAACTCTACCTGAAATTTCAGTTAATTCTGCTGCACGTGAAGCACTATGATCCGACATATAATTAATAGCATTGGAATATGCAAACAATTCCTCTTTTCCTAAACCTAATTGTTCTTTTGTCTTAGCCAAAAAATTTCCAGCTGCAGCCGCATCTATATCAAATGCAACAGCTATTTTATTTGCCTGTTCAGTATATTCTACTAGATCTTTTTCTTGTATCCCTGACTGTGCTAATGCTCCAGCCATTTCAAATACTTTGGCTTGAGATAAAGACGATCTTTCTGAAATATCTCTAAGTTTTCCATAATATTTTTCAGCACCGTCTACCATTTTTTTTAAATCAGCCTGACTTTCTCGAGTATCAAGAGCAATCTTTACAGGAATAGCCAAAGCTCCAGCCACTCCCATACCTTGTGCTATTTGTTTATCCCCAAAATCTTTTATTTTCCCAACGGTTTCTTGTCTAGCTTCATATCTTTTTTGAGCTTCTTTCAACTTATTCATTTTTTCAAGTTCGGAATTTACCTTTGTAAGTTGAGATTTGTAACTTCCCAAGCTTTGACCCTCACCTTCAATTGCACTTCTTGCAGCTTCAAACACATGCTTTTGCCGTTCTTTTTGCTTATTTAAATTATTCACAACTTTTTCTTGCTCTTTTATTTTTTTAGCAAGTTCAGTATTACTTTGCCCTGTCTTGTTATATGCTTCTTTTAGTTCGTGGAGTTTTCGTGCCGCATTAAGGTACTCTTTGCTTACACCGATATATGCACTTTTCAGCTTTTCCACCTTTTCAAGTGCTTTTTGTGCTTTTTCCAGCTCCTTAGATTTTTTAGACAAGTCTTCCATACCTTTAGCTGTGTTTTTCATAGCATTTGCAACCTGTGCCATTCCACTTAAAGCTCCGGCTACTGCTGCACTCATAACTATGTTTAACTCCATATTTTTAGCCATAATTTCCTCCTTTCGTATTGCTTTTTTCCTTTTTTCAAGGTATACTCTTAATGAAAATAAATTTTAAAATCAGGTGATTTTTATGAAAAAAGATAAAAAAAATAATATCCTTTATATAATTTTTTCGATTTTAGGAGCACTTCCTGTATTAATTTTTGAAGCTTTTCCTATTTTAATCGGACTGATAATATTGTTTTTTACGGTTCTTTTATGCCTTTCTTTAGGGACATTTGGAATTTTTATTTTAATAGCTATGATAATTACATTTATAATTTTTGCGGCTTATTTCCTCGGAGACAATTAGTCTCTTTTTTCTTTATTCCTTGTTTTTTTTATAGCGTTCTTCTGCTTCCTGTAATAATTCTTCTGCTCTTGACTGCCAATATTCAAGCTCATACAAGCTACAAGACATAAGTGTTTCGTAGCTTATATTTAAACTGCTTTTATATTCACTTGAAAAATTCAATGCTTCGAGAATATCAGTCACCATGTCTAACAATTGTATTATTTCTGGTCTTCTCTCTTCATTTCTTTCTCTTGTGCTTCCGTTTCCTCTGTCTCGAAATTCTCCATATCGTCTGCTGAACCCAAGCCTGTGTTCAAAAAACCCTTAGTCTTGTTAAGTACCCTCATATAATCAGTTCCTTTTAATTTAAGTAAATCCCCATACTTAATTCCACTTGCTTTAGATGCTACTGTTAAAGCCCATCCATCCTCCAGTTCTTTAACAGTTACCCCTTTGTTTCTAGCCTTGTATTCTTTTTCTGCAAAAACTAACTCTTGACCTGACAACTCTTCCATGTCTAAACTTATTTCTTTTACTGTTTTTACACCAAATTTATATTCTCTACCCAATCTAATTATTTCTGACATTCTATATCCTCCTATTTTATATTAATCCCAGCAATCTTCTAATTTTGCTGTTAGTTTGCCCATTTACATTACTTATTCTATTAAACACATCAATATTAGCTATTTCTTTTCCGTCTATTTCCATTTTGTAATAACTTACTGTTAAATCAAAAGAAGCTTCAAGTTTAGATCCTGGTTTTAATTTTGGACCATCGAACTTCTTAATCATTCCCTTAAAAGTAGCATCTATTCCCACAAAAGTAGGAGCATGCGTGAGTTTGTTCATTTTTTGAATAACTCCTTTACACTCAATTAAAAGTTCATTGTTGTTATTGAAATTTAAAAGTGTTTCATCCACACAGTCCATTTTTATTTTTGCTTCAAGTTTTTTATAATGCCCAGTAAGTGCCGCTTCGTATTCTGATACCATCCCAATCTGTTCGATATTAACAGATGAAGTTTCAAGGTTAGGCAATTCTACCTCTCCAACCCCTGCGAGTTTACTTGAGCCGTTTATATATATTTCAACATCATTTAACGCTGTTGGTATTTGGTGTTTTCCCATTATTTTACCTCCTTAAATTATTGTTTTAATGCTTGAGCAAATGTCTCCAATGCTTTTACATCATATTTCTTCTTAAATGTCATAGATTTCATTGCTGGTATTACTCCAAGATTGATTGTCCATGTTATATCCCCATTTATTACATTTTCTAAAGTATTATCTTCTTCAGACAAAACAGCTTCAGCCGATAAAAAGTGATTAGCCGACACCAAACCTTTAAGCCGAATATTTACAGATTTTGTAACCGTTTCAGCTAATTTTAAAGAGAATTTTTGGTCAACTGAATTAAAATATGTAATAACCAGTTCATTACCCACATATTTAAACATTCGACGCGTGTATGTAAACTTATCTTTTGGATCTGTTGCTAACGGATTTTTAGCCGTTTCAGACCCCCAACATCTCCAGCCTTTGAAGTTAATCGCAGTAATTGCTCCATTTTTATTCAAAAAATTAGCCTGTTGTTCCTTGTCTAATCTAATTTCTTCAAATACTCCATCTGCATTTTTATAAGCTAATGCATCCATTTTATACGAATAATTAGAAGGAGTTTGAGAAGGTATTCCGTCAAATTCAGAATCAGTTTTCAAAGAAAGTGCCGCATAATGTAATGACGGAAAATAAACATTGTCAGCAAGTTTAATATTTCCATAAAGCACGATTTGATCCTTTGATGTTATATTTTTTTCATCTTTCCAACTTGGGATTTCATCATATCTTTTATTGTTAGGTGCGTTTATTAAAGCTATTGCTTCGAACATTCCTGTATTTATATTTCCTGCTTTTGTTTCCATAACCGCCGCAACTTCACTTTCGTGAGAAAAATCTGGAATATCTATAAAAGCAGGTAATTCTGAGAATTTTGAATATACTTCATCTACAAGCTCCAAGCCTGTTCTTCTCATTGTATTTGTATCATATCCACCTATTGCCTCATTCTTCTTAACTTTTGATAAATCTATCTCATTAAATTCAATATCTATTTTGTTTCCTGATGACGGCGTTGCATAAATTTCTAATCCTTCGGCAGTCCAAATTGTTATAGCATCCGATATTGGTAAACTTGTCGCATTATCTTTTACTACTAAAGTATCTGTGATTATCTTATGATTATTAATTACTGTTTTTCCTGATTTAAGTTCTATAGCCATCATAGTTTTCTTATTATCTGTTTTATGTTTTTCAACATCTAGGATATTCACAACATATAAAGGTGCTACAGCATAAAGTTCAAAAAATATTTTGATAGCTTGTGAAATTGAAAAATCTAAATCATAAGTGTCACCAAAATATTGAATAGCCTCTTTATAAGTTCCGACTCTTACAACTTCGTTTGTTTTTCTATTTTCTTTCTTCAATTTATGAATTGGTGCCATTCCAACAATAAAATGACCGTAATCAAGTGTAACAGGCAAGATTAAATCACTCGCAGTTTCAGATTGGTATGTACCATGTTTATAAGCCATTTCTATCCTCCTCTTTTATTTGTTCTTTTAATTGATTTGTAATAACAGTAAAGATATTTTCATTTCTTTCTATTTTTCCAATTACTTCAATATCAATTAGTATTTTTTTTATCAAAGGAAATTTTTCCATTATTTCTTTTATCTTATCGTTTTCAAAATAAACTACTCCTTTTGAAAAACTAAAATTTTTAAATTCTATATTATTACCTAAATATATGTATTGTTTTTTTTCCATATTTACCTCCTTATAATTTATTAGTATAAACTGATGAAATTGCTTCTCCATAAACTGAAAACGATATTCTTGAGAAAAAATATGGTCTGTATTGGTCGGAATGAAATGAAACTTTAAATTCCTTGGTTTGATCTATTACAAACCCTGAACCTTGATTATCAATGTTTAATAATTTATCTTTTACTGGCTTAGTAGTTTCTTCCAATAATTTTTCCATTATTTCATTTGCTAAAGATAAATTTTCTAAATAATCATTTTCACCATTTTCTTTTGTGGCTACCCATATTTCAAACTCAACAGGAGAATCATAGTAATCTATTCCAGCTCTTTCTTGTTTAAATTCAACTATTCTTAATGTAACATAAGGAAAGGTCTCTTTATAATTTCCATTTTCCCTGTCCTCAAAGCTCTTTTGCGGTAAAAAACCTCTATATACTTTGATTCCTTTATTTGAAAGTTCTTTATCAAGAAATTCAAATATTTTTTCCTCTGTATGTTTTATCATCCCATTAACCTTTCAATTTCGTGTTCAAGACGCATGTTTAACTTCTCTTCCATAAACCCTTGTAAATATTCCAATATGTTGTCCTCACCTAACATTTGTGGAGCAGAAGGTCCCATTAATCTTTCTATTGGCAATCTCTTCTCGCTTTTTCTTTTAAAAGCTCCCAATCTCCCATCAGAATAAGCAATAAAAGCATTTGGTATACTTCCGCCTTCTCCTTTTTTTACTATTGAATTAACAGTCTTTTTATATTTTCCTCTAGTTTTAGGTGTTAATTTAAAATGATCCAGCCCTATAACACTACCAGTTGAAACTATTCTAGCTGTTAAATTTCCACCAGATGAGCGTGTGAATTTAATTGAATCACTCAATTCTCCTTTTTTTATTGTATATTTCGATGTAGCTTGTCTCAACGCTTCTGTTTTTACCATTTCCATACTTCTATTAATAGCATTAGCAAGAGCATTCGGCATTTTGCCTTTTAAGTTGTCAAAGTTCGATTCGATAAACCTTAATTGACTTTCATCTATTTTTATCTCGAACATCACATTTCCTCATTTCTAAACAAATCTATCTCAAACATATCCATATCTGATTTACTAGCTGCAACTTCATACTTTACACCATCTATTATTATACTTTCGCCGGTGTGCGGTTGAAGTTTCAGATACGGATAACCTATAAATAAAGTGAATCCGTTTTGAAAAACTCCTTCTTCCGTTGAAATAAGTCCATTTTTTTGTTTATTCTGAAATTTTTCTTCATCAATCACACATATAACTTTTCTTCCGTTCAATGTGCGCTCCGTTCCAAATTCGTTACTATTCAGAAATACATTTGCTATATCCGATTTGATTACATCTTTAAATTCCATGAATACCACCTATTTTTTACTTTTGTTATCAGTTTCTTCTGAAGTTTCAATTTTCTTTTCAACTTTATTAGATTTGTTTTCTGTAATTTTCTCTATAATACCTCTTTCAATACAATCCTTAGCAACTGTATTTTCAATAATATCAACTTCCTGTCCAGCGTTATATGCTGTTCCAGCATACACCAAAGGACTCAATACCTTGTACTTCATGTCAACCTCCTATTTTACTTTCAATATTTTTATAGCTTCAATATCATACACTACTGGTAAAGGTCTTGATTCTGTTCTAATTTCTACAGTGTTAGATTTTGAATCTTCATCTGTAAATACTGAACGCTCTGCTACAATTATCCCTTGTTTCACATCTGCTGCTGGTCCGTACATAATTTTATTGTTGCTTGGTGCTAATAGAACTTTCCCTTCAGGAATTAAATCCTTATCACTATAAGTTTTTCCATCAGCATTTAATACAGAGTATTGAGATTGATAAGAATAAATCGGCAACCCAAAAGGTGCTATTGTTCCAATATAAACAGCTCCTGCTGCTGTTTCTCTTGGATTTACTTCTCCTACATTATAATTTTTTACATCCAATAACTTCTGAATTTTTTCGTTGTCTACAAATAATTTTGCTGCCACAGGATCCATTAATATCATTTCAGGTCTTAATCCTGTAACTTTCCCGATTTTTGTTATAGCTGCCTGTAAATCTCCGATTATATCAGCGTTAGGTTGTGTCCACAAAACAGCTGGTGTAATTTCTTCAACTGTTCCAAAATTGATTTCCCCTTCTATTCCTTCACCTTTTACAACCACTTTTCCATTAAATAAGGCTTCAGTACACATTATTTCTTCTCTTCTTGTAATTTGTTCCTCAAATTCCGCAAATGATTCAGCAAGCAAGTCCGCTTTTCTTTCTTCAGGACTTTTTCCACCATATATAGTTTCTCCTGCCGTTTTATTAAAAAATAACTCAAAAGCCGAAAAAGTTCTTTTTGGTGCTACTTTTGGAGCTTGAAAAAATTTACTTTCATAAGTGTTTTTTACCATTTCTGTTCCTGGAATAAATTCAGATACATAAGGAGCTACAAGCTGTCTTCCTTTTCTAAATTCTATTTCCATTTTTTGATTTTCTGATGTTTTTCTATTTTTAAAATAACTGTCTTTTATAAATGATTTCGGTCTAATCACATTCTGGTCATACAACCCAATAAATTCTATTACTGCCGGCATTATTCCTTACCTCCTAATCCTTTTATTACAATACCTTTATCTCTAGCTGCTTTTGTAAAATCTGCTTTTTGTGTACCTGCTTTCACATTTAATCCCTCAAAAATGAATTCCCCTGAAATAGCTACAGTTGTTTTAGTTTTCACAACTGTTCCGTCAGCATTTTCCATAACTATTCCAAATAAATCAGTTCCATCTGAAAGTTCAGCAGTTGCATTTACAGCATCACCTCTTTTTACACTTTTACCTTGCTGCACTTCAAACTCCATATATCTGTGTCCTGTTCCGCTTAAAAATTGTTCACTGGTATATTCATTACCTTTTGCTACAAAATCCATTTATTTTCCCTCCTCTGTTTTTTTATTCATTTTAGAAAAAATAGTCATAATATCAAGTCCCATAAATTGTTTTTCTTCTTTTTTACCAGATGTTGTTCCATCATTTGCAGCTGGTGGTATAAAATTATCTTGACTTTCGTTTTTAATTTTTTGCAACTTTTGAGCTTTTTCTTCTTTTTGCTTTTTCAAAATATTAATTGCCAACTCACTAGCTGACATAGGATTAACATATTTAGCATTTTCTATTAATTCAGAATAATTATTGACTCCTATATCATCAATAGCTTTTATTCTTTCTCTTTCTTCCTCTTTTCCAATTTTCTTCCCCTCATTTAATACATAATCATACAAATCAGAAAATTGGTTTTTTAATTCCTCTAAAGTCATTTTTATCTCCTTAGTATTTTTTTTATTATTAATAACTACACCTTTTGCTTTTCTAAAATTTTTAAATTTTGAAATATCAAAAGCCATGTTATTTATAATTAATTTGTTTTCTACAAATTCTTTTCCTACTTCTTCATCCACGATTTCATCAACAAATCCATATTCCTTAGCTGTTTCTGCATCCATCCAAGTTTCATTATCCATCAATTCAGATAAAGTTTCCTTATCAGTTTTTGTTTTATTTAAATATGTTTCAATAATACTGTTTTTAACTTTATCAAGCATTTCAACAGTTTTTTGCATTTCTTGATTATTCCCATAAGCAAAAGTAATTGGATTGTGGATCATAAACAATGCATTTTTAGGCATTCTTACAGTATCACAAGCACTTGTTATAATAGTTGCGGCACTCGCTGCTAATCCATCAATATTTGCTGTCACTTTAGCTTTGTGATTTCTAAGTGTATTTGCTATTGCTACAGCACTGAATACACTCCCGCCTGGACTATTTATATGCAAAGTAATATTTTCCACATCTCCAAGGTTTTCTATATCTTGTTTAAATACCTTGTCGGATATATCATCCCAATACTCATCACTTCCTATGCTCCCATAAAGTATAAGTTCCGCCGTCTTTTCTTCCTCATTCTTCACTAGATTCCAAAATTTTAGTTGTTTCGGCATTTATTACCACTCCTTTCTTCTCGAATAATTTATTTTCCTTCGCAAGCATTCCTACATTTAATTCAAAATCCCCACCGTTAAGTTCCGCTGTTTCCCTAGTTCTAGTTGACAATCCATTATTTATCCTAATAACTGCAGCATTGGCTTCTTTCAACGGGTCTATTTGACCTTGTGAAGGTCCATTCCATTGTGATTTACTCCAAGCCTTATCTATAAGAATATCTGTGCCATAATTTTTTAAATCTATTCTTCCAAGTAAAAAGGCTTCGTTTAGCCACTCTTCGTATACTATTTGTGTAAAATTAGCAGTAAACCACTCTCTACGCTTCCTAAACATTTTCCATGCTTCCAAAAGTGCTGCTCTACTTGCACTGTAACTAGAAGTAAAATTTTTAATCAACAACTCATAAGGAACTTCCAAAGCACTCCCTATTTGTCTTAAAATACTTGTAACAAATGGGTCAAAATTTGTATTAGGACGACCAGGATTAGCTGTATTTGCTTTTTCCCCTGGATTAAGACCTACTACCATTCCTGGTGCAAGCTCTATTGTAGTATCATCTTCGCCATCTACTAGAAGATCATTTCTTACAGATTCTAGTTCTCCAGTATCAGCACCTTCTATGTTATTGGCATCACTTTCAATAAATACTGCATATAATCCACTTATTACCGCAGCCGTCAATTCTGCTTCTGTATAATTTCCAAGTTGCCTCAAAGGTTCAATAACTGGTGATAATACAGGAATACCTCTTATTTGCTCAGGTCTTTCAGCAAACAACAAATGAATTAAATTTCTTTGATTTTCATTACCATATGTTTTTATATATTTTTCTGTAACTAATCCAGTTGCATCTAAAGGATGTTCAGAGGAAATATAATACCCTTCAATACGACCATTTTTATCAATTTTTACGCCTTCAACTACGCTTTTATCCGATAAAAGACTATTCGGAGTGTAAACTCTATCTGGTTCTAAAACTTCCAATTTTAAATTATAAGGTTGTTTTGGTGTCTCAAAATAATTTAACTTAATAAAACATTCACCGTTCATCAAAACAGTCAAAAATACTAGTTCTTGCAATTGATAAAAATTCATGATCCCCAAATTATCTATTTTGTCATTTGCCCATAAATCAAATTCTCTTTCAATTAAATTTTCTACTTTTTCAGCTTCTTCATCGTTTATTCCTATAGTTTCATTATCAATAGCTGCTTTTAATCTCAACCCGCTACCTATTACATTTGTATTAATGGTTTTAAGTGCACCAGTAGCCGTAGCCACTCCCATATATAAATCTCTTGAACGCTCTACAAGTTTTTTTCGATTTTTATAAATATCTTTTTTTACTCCGCCACCTGCACTTTGCCAGCCTATCATGGTTTTTTTAGTAGTTGAAGCACCATGATTAGAATATCCAGTATTTAAGACCTCTATCTTTTTCCTAGCATAATATCTTTCTATTCCTTTTTTGGGATCAATTGTTGCCACAATTCTATCTATTAGATTCATAGACACCTCCTATCCTATATACTTCTGTGCACTCCGATTTTTACTCGCCTGTTAGATTTTCCATCTAGTTTATTAAGCTCATTTTCCCAGTAAGCTCTACCTATTTGAATTTCTTTTAAATCTAATCTAGTCAATTCACGAGTTCCTATTTTATAACTTTTACCAGAAAGTAATGCATCTTCTGCATCTAAATATTTCTGTAATTTTTTTTCTATAATTTCTCTCGAATATCTTGGAATTGGCATCTTACCTCCTTATTTAATTCCTTTAGAATATATTTTTCTTTTTCTAATAACGGCTTTTGGTCTCATATTAACAGTTGAATATCTTTTTTCAAGATTTGGATTAGCTATTCTCAGTGCGGCAAGAGCATAATTTCGTAAATCCAAAGGTTCGTTTCTTCTCCCACTAATTATCTTCCATTCAGTTTTTCTAATACCTCTTTTAACTACATTCACTCTTTTTTCACTTGTCAATCCTTTAAAGTAAGCTTCATCATAACCTTTTTCTGATTCTATAGGATAATGAAAATAGTATTTTCCAGCAGTCTCAATCTGCAATCTTGAAAATATCGTATCTTTCCCACTGTCTACCCCTATCGGAAATAAGGCAATATTTCCTTTGTTGTTTCTACTAGGTTTTGACACAAGTTCACGAGTTCCCGCCATACCTTTTATAGCAAATACCCTTCTATGCTCTCTTATTTTTACGAAAGCATATACTTCAGAAGTAAAATGTCCACCTGAATCTATACAAGTACATAATATCTTTATTTTTTCACCATTTTTATATGGGTATTCTTTATCTAAAATTTCATCCAATTCATCCCAGACAAAACTCTCACCAGGATTTCCGTAAATAGTCCCATATTTAATACCATAACATTCCTCATCTTTTGCCCAGCCTACTATTTCGTATTCCAATCTATTGTCTTGAACATCTACTCCACAAGTTAATACATTTACATTTTCAGGTATTTCACAATGATAATATTCACGCCTATTAAGTATTTTCTGCCAATCTAAAGTATCTTCTTTTTCTTCAAAAGTTTCCGCCAGTACTGTATTCGTAAATACTTTCATCATTTCAATATTTCCTTTCGACCTTTGAAAATTTTCCTTTATATCTTTCCAATCGCTCCAGGAACTGTAAAATTCATTAAGATGAAACGAACGAATTTTAAAATTGATATTCCCTTCTTCATCTTTCACATCAGGATTTTCTGCTAACCATTCACCATAAATTCTATTCTTCTTCCAGCTAATTTCATCAGAAATCTCACCACAATCCTCACACTTCATACCACAAGTTTCAAAATCAAAATTTTTCCAAACAAATTTTTGATAACTCCCACAGCAAGGACACGGAACATAAAAACTTTCTTGAGTCCCAATTTGAAACATTGAATCTATCTTACTATCCCCTTTCACAGTAGGAGTTGACACTAGCACAATTTTTCTACTCCCTTTAAAAGTTTGTGTTCTTTTTATTGCTAATTCAACAGCATCTCCCTCATCCCCAACTGATTTTTCAAATCTATCCACCTCATCAGCTAAAATTACTCTTATTGGTCTACTCGCTAATTCACTAGCACTCCCAGATCCTGTAAATACAACATATCCTCCTGAAAATTCTTTAATCTTTTTGGTATCTCTTCCAGTCTCTTCAACAATTATTTTATTTCTCAATCTTGGAGTACTTCTTACCATATCCATAAATCTAGTCGAAGCAAATTCTTGAGCAAACTCTTTTGTAGGCATTAGATACATAATTGAACTGGGCAAATAATCAATAAAATAACCCAATGTATTCAATGAGATTTCAGTTTTTCCTACCTGTGCTCCCATTTTTAGTACTATCATTTCTGTTTTACTATCTGAAATTGCCTGCATTATCCCACGCTGATAAGGTGCTCTATCAGTACTCCATCTTCCTGGTTCTGCACTTGATTTAGAACTTAATATTCTATATTTGTCAGCCCATTGGTCTATTGTAAGTTTAGGTGGAGGAGCCAATTCTTTTAAAATTTCTGAAAATAAATCTATCGTTTTCTGTTTTATCCCTAATCCTTTGAATACATCATTGTCCTTCTTCATCTTCACTATTGACATACTCCTTATTTTTCAAGAATTTACTCCTATCATATTCAGATAACTCCAGCAAAACACTATTAATATTATTTGTTATTATTTCCTGTATTTCCCCTAAATTATCAATACCGATGACAAGCGGCGCTAATTTATATGGTATCGTCTGCAACTGACCTTTAAATCCTGAAATTATATTATTCATTACTCTTTTCACATCACTTGCTTCATGCAAATCAGCTTCAAGTATTTTGATTTTGATATTTTCTTTTCTATCCCTAGTTTTCAAATACTCTATCTCATTTTTCAATTTTTCTTCCTGAAGCTGTTGTGGTGTACTCTCAATCTCTTTTAAATAATTAATATAACTCCTAATACTTTCATACAACAAATACTTCCCTTTGTCGTTCTTTTTTATAATCCCTTCTTGAGACAACCGCTGCAAATGTCTTTCGCTTAAACCTATGACTTTTGCTAACTCTTTTAACTTAGTTGTCTCATCAAAATTAATTACATTTACCAATAAACACCATCTCCTCAAGTCATGACAAAATCACAAAATTTAACAAAAAATTTACACAACCTGGGCTCTCGCCAGACCCGTAACGCTCAAAATTCTCTCACAGTACCTTTTTTTTGAATTTCTATTTTTTTAATCAGGCAACTATCATAACTATGTTATAAGCAGCATATGAATAAAATAAAAAAAAGACAGCTTTTAAACTGTCTTACACTTACAAAAATTTAAGGTTTAATGACAAGTGATTAACTCATACTCTTATATCTTGACATATTATAACATATTAAAAATTATATACAATATCAAAAAAGTATCATTTTTCAATTTAATATATTTTTTATCACATCATCCGAAAATATAACTAGCTGCAACTGCCTAATCATTTTATTTTTGTATCTCTTTGCAGTTATAACGCTTATATCTAATTTTTCAGATATATGCTCAAATGTTAGATCATCGAAATACTTCATTTCTATTATATCATAATATTTATTATTCCTAATTGTACCTAATGCTCTCTCAACCATATTAACAACGTTTTCTATCCTTGTAATTTCTTCCTGTAATTTTTCAATTCTATTTTCAACCTTTTCTAATTCTGATAGATATACTTTACTAGACTGCACATTAACTCTAGTTTCTCTTTTCTGAATTGATATTCCTTCTTTCTTCAAATCCTCTATCAGCATATTTTTAGAATCAATAGCACCTTTCAGCAACGATAATTCGGATAACAATTTTTCTGTCTTTTGAAATGGTGTTAGTTGTTTTTCTGTTTTTATTTCCTTGTCAGTTTTCATTCTTTCTATTATTTTGTCCGCTATTCTGTCTATATCTTTTTCGTTCATTTAATTTTTTCCTTTCCATTTTATTTATTTTTCCACAAAAAAAGACCAGTTTTATTTGGTCTTTTCATCACTTAATTCTTTTATTTTTTTTTGTACAAATTCCAAAGCTTTTTCTTCTATTTCAGTAATTTCTTTATCACAAACTCTTTCTTTAGATGTTAAATCTATAACATTACTGTATCTATTTTCCAATACTATATTTGCTTTTTCAGTATATCCAAATATAATTTGATTTTCTAATGTCAAAACATTTTCCTCAATCAATTTGCTTATATTTTTTTTGTTTGACATATCCATTTCATCTTTTATTATTGTATCTAATATAAATGGTATTTTTATAGTAGAACTTTCATCTAATAACTTCCAATAAACAAAATAAATTGACATGTAATATAAGTTTTTAGCTGCCCCAGTATCAGGCATTTTTGAAAAGTCTAAAAATTTATCTTTCATCTGTTCCAAATCAATTTTTTCAAATAATAAATTTATTTCATCTAGTAATATATTAAATTTATTTTTATATTCTGTAGTTAAACTTTTCAATTTTTCTTTTTCTTTTCTAATTTTTTTGCTCAATTCCTTTATTTCAACTTGAATTAAACTCTTTTCTTTTTTAAAATTTTCTAAAAACTCATTTATTTTTTTTGTTCCTTCTATTTTACTTTTACTTTCTATAACTTCTTTTAAAGATATATTTTCTTTTTTAGTTTTTAAAATATTCTCAATCTTAAAAAGTTCTTTTTTTATATTTTCATTGTCTTGAGTGCATTTTTCCAATTTTTTTACTAATTTTTCTTTTTCTTTTATTTGTAATTCGTATATTGAAAAAATAGAATACATATCTTTTTCTATATCATATTTTTTTAAAAACATTTCCTGATTTATTTTTGAATTGCAAGTCTTACAGATAAATTTTTCAGTTTTTTTATTTTTTTCCTTCAAATCTGAATAAATTACTTCCAATTCTCTGATATCTAAATCAATATCTTGTATCTTTTTAGTTGTATCAAATATTTTATATTTAACTATATTTTCTTCGTTATAAATATTTTTTAACTTTTTCTCCAATTCTTTGATTTCAAATTCAAAATCATTAATATCTAACGATATTTTATTTTCTTCATCATAATTTAAAATTTTTTGGCTGTATTCTAATTTTTCTATATTTTGCTTTAAACTATCAGATTTTCTTTTTAAATCACTCTCTTTTAAAATCAGTTCATTGATAAAATCATTACTTATTCCCAAATAATATGAAAGTACTTTTTCTAATTCTTTTTTGGCATACATGCTATAATTTTTATGATTATTGTAAAAAATTTTCCCGTCCCATGAAGAATCTTGATCTAGATAGTTATACATCAAAATATCTGTAGGATATGGAATTACTTCACTATTTGC
>ERZ772948.639-NODE-639-length-22804-cov-21.514572_pt1 | contig 22804 bp, 20 predicted proteins | sample MGYA00511945_ERZ772948 | MGnify/ENA primary metagenome ERZ772948 (study PRJEB29015, sample SAMEA2737927) | human oral metagenome | biome: human oral; feature: human-associated habitat; material: dental | place: China | collected 2141 ... | reverse complement strand
TCAACGAGACACTCTTTGCGTTCCAGCAGCCCTTGCTTGGCTGCTGAGGGATGCACACGGGTAAATATAGCGATTCTTTCGATGTCGCCTGACAGGCGACCTTGTGCCTTCGCATTTTTGCTAGAATGTAGTCAGCTAAAAGAAGGAGGCGCTTATCATGAAGAAGGGTTTAACAGAGATCGTGTTCATTCTGGATCGGAGCGGTTCGATGGGTGGCTTGGAGGCGGACACCATCGGCGGGTTCAACGGACTCATCAAAAAGCAGCGTAAGGAGAGCGGTGAGGCACTTGTCTCCACTGTGCTGTTCGACGATGTGTGCGAGGTGCTCCATGACCGCGTGCCGATGGAGCAGGTGGAGGAAATGACCGCGGACACCTACTTTGTCCGGGGGTGTACGGCGCTCCTCGATGCCGTGGGCGGTGCAATCCATCACATCGGCAACATTCACAAATACGCCCGCGACGAGGACCGGCCGGAGAAGACGCTCTTTATCATCACCACGGACGGCATGGAGAATGCCAGTCGCCGCTATACCTATGACAAGGTGAAGCAGATGGTCGAGCGACAAAAGGCAAAATACGGCTGGGAGTTCCTCTTCCTCGGGGCGAACATGGACGCCATCGCGGCGGCGGGCGATATCGGCATCTGCGCGGATCGTGCGGTCACCTACCAAAGTGACCAACAGGGGACAGCGCTCAACTACGAGGTCTTGCAGGAAGCCATACACCACGTGCGGACCTGTGCCGCTCCGCTGACGGGCACGTGGAAAGACCGCATTGATGCGGACATGCGTCACAGAGAAAAACGCTGGAGCCTTTGAGTGAATGCCTTCGGGCAGAAATAAGGGGCATTGTACGAAGTTCTGGCTTCGTACGACGCCCCGTTTTTCATGTGTATGTGGTGCTTTTACAGATGACTTTTGGGCTTATCCTGCGGTGGAAGAATTTGCTGAATAGCTTTGCAGAAGCCTCTGTATTCCTGATCAAGAGCATGTTGATTCTCTAATTTCACTTTATTTGTGCTATAATAATGTATATATTCTGTGGGATTGCTCGGTCGGTCTTCTCCTCATTCCAAGTCAGGGATACGGCAAGGTCGCGCCGATCCAACTGGAAAACAAGTAATATGAACGTACGCCTACCATACGATAAAGAGAAAGGAGATTCCCCATGAATGCAGTTCGACAAGTCCTCTACGCCTCGCTTCTCGTCGCTATTCTCCTGATCGGACTTTCTGAGACGCAGCCTGCATACGCGGCGCGGATGGAGCAGCAATATGTAACATCTGTGTTAAAACTGATGGAGGGCGATTGGTATGATACTTCCGGTGCCTGTATCCTTCAAATTAAAGGAGGGTATATCAATGGATGTCAAGTCCTTGCCGCATACGACTTTGCAGGAAGCAGACCAAATGGTACCGGGCGCTTTGAGATTCTGGAGCGTACGGGACCGCGCAATCTATACCTCACTTGGGATATCCGTCACTCGGACAAGGACAGCGTCAAGCTGAATGATCGTCAGATGCTGCATCGAACAGCAAAGCCGTCCTTCAATGAATCAGTTGCAGGCATCCACCTCGGCACGACCTCAGGAGAAGTGCTCGCCGTGCTTGGCTCACCCACACAAGCAGGGAATCTGAGCCCCTATGTAAATACGTACGGTTGGTACTACTCCGACCGCCGCATCGCTATTACGTTCGATGCAGATACCGTTGACCGTATCCTGCTGTTCAAAGGGAGCAGCGCGGTTCTGGAACGCTCCGGACTAAACTGTGAAAATACACCGTATGAGTTTGCACAGGCATACCACATGAAGCGTGTTCCCGTGATCAACTATGACGCGCATTATTCCAGCAGCGGGATTTACTCCATCGGCGCTGACGAGTATCTTGCATTCGGCAACCGCATGGACTACATCATGCTAACCAAATATATGACCTAAGGAATTTTTCAAATTCAGGAGGTGCTTGTATGGACCAAATAAAACAGTTCATTATGGACAACCATATTCAAATGGTAAAGGATAAGGATCCTTTACTCAAGAATGGATTTTCTCCCTACAAGTGGCCAGCTCCTGTCATCCAACAACCAAACCATTTGAAGGAATACGTTCAGTTGCTCGGCATCTTTGATGCCGTGATACAAGAGGTCGCTGTGGTAGAGTATCCTTGTATGTTTGGCCCCCCTTCGATATGGGAAAACGCATGGTCATTTGAGCTTTGCAATCCGATCGTTCTGATAACCACACACGGAAAATTTGAAATTGAGTATACTGAATCAAGTTCTGTTCGCATATCCAAAGACTGCATTCCGGAAAAATTTTACTGCAGCACCGAGGAGTTAGCTCGCTTTCATCTGCAAGACCTATTGTCCCATTTGATTGGCGAAAAAATAACGGGCATCACGGTACACGAGCAGACCTTCAATGCAGCAGACTTTGATTTTACAGGATCCTGCGGGATTGATCTTCCAGACGATTTGCCTTCGTATATCAAGGAAATGCAGCTTCGTCTCGAAAGTGGACGCCTGCTCTCGTTCTCCAGTGATTTTGACTGGGGAATCATCTCCCTGATATAGCAGAGAATGGGCCCTCCTCCTCCCATGCCCCAGCACGCCTTTTCTACGCCTCCACAACCCCCATGAACTTGTCGAAGAACGCCTTGAGCTTCTCAATGACACTGCGCTTCTTTGCGGCGCGTCCGCCGCCAAAACGGCGTACGGGTGGGAGGATAGCGTCGAGGGCGGTGCCCGTGGTCTTGAGCCGTCCGTCGCGGAAGGTGCTCGCGACGAATTTCTCCGTCTCGGCGGGTTTCAGGTTCTCCTCCGCGACAATGGAGGCGAGTTCCTTTTCCTTCTCCTCTGTGACGTATTTGCGCCAGTCCTCCATCACCCGAGTATCCGTATTGACGGTCGCGAGGAAGCCGTCGATCAGCTCCTTCTTGCTCCTGAGCTCGGGGCTCGATCCGACGGCGCGGTCAATCGCGCCGATGATGCTCTTATCCGCGCCGTTCGACGCGTGATACTTCTCCACGAGCATGAGGATGTAGTCGATGTTAATATCCACCTGACGAATGAGCTCCAGCTCGAACACGACATCGTCGTTGATGTTCTCCTTCTCCGCATTCCCCTGCCCCGTCAGCAGACGGTGTATATCGAGATAGACGCTCTGGTAGTCCTGCAGATCGCGCGGCGGCAGCAGAGGATCGTCCTCCGCAAAGTCGTCAAACGCCGTGAGGATGTTCCGCAGGCGCAGGATGCTGCCGAAGATCCGCACAAAGTCTTTCTGTGCCGCCTCGCCTAAGACCTGTTCACCGACGGCGAACTTCGCACGCAGCTCTGCGATGAGCTCCGCATAGCCCTTGTGGTGCTGCCCCTTTTCATCGTCATAGCCATCGTAGTAGTCGCGGAAACCGCGCAGGAGCACGACGCTCTCGGCATTCTCATCACCAAAGAGCGAGATCGCATCGTCCGTCGCCTTCGCGAGATTGCGGAACGCGACAATATTGCCGAATGTTTTGACGGAGTTCAGGATCCGATTCGTCCGCGAGAACGCCTGAATCAGCCCGTGGTATTTCAGATTCTTGTCCACCCAGAGCGTATTGAGCGTCGTCGCGTCAAAGCCCGTGAGGAACATATTCACCACGATGAGGAGATCGATCTCGCGTTTCTTCATCCGCTGCGAGAGATCCTTGTAGTAATTCTGGAACGAATCCCCGTCCGTCGAGAAATTCGTGTGAAACTGCGCGTTGTAGTCCGCAATCGCATGTTCAAGAAAGTCGCGGCTCGTTGGGGTGAGGCTCGCCGTATCAAAGTCCTCATCGGGCAGTGCATCCTCGGGATCGTCCTCGTTCGCCGCATAGCTAAAGATGGTCGCAATCGTGAGGTCGCGCCCCGCCGCGCTCAGCTGACGGCGAAACTCCTCATAGTACGCCATGCAGACAGGGATTGATGCGACGGCAAACATGGAGTTAAAGCCGAGCACACGCTGCCCCTTGAGCGAGTACGCCTTACTCCGCATTGTCTTCTGGTCGAAATGCGCGAGAATGTATTTCGTCACCGCACGAATGCGCTCGGGCGCGGCGAGTGCCTTTTCCCGATCAATCGCACGTACCTCTTTATCATCGACCTCATCTTTGCTTTTCATCGTATTGATATAGTCAATGCGGAACGGGAGCACATTGCCGTCATTGATCGCATTCACAATCGTATAGGTGTGCAGCTTGTCCCCGAAGAGCTGCGGCGTCGTCCGCGCCGAGGGACGCCCCGCCCCTGCCGCATTCGGTGCAAAGATCGGTGTCCCCGTGAAACCGAAGACGTGATACTTCTTGAACGCCTTGGTGATCGCCGTGTGCATCTCCCCGAACTGCGAGCGGTGGCACTCATCGAAAATCAACACCACATGTTTTCCATAGATCGGGTGCGTCCTGTTCTGCCGGATAAAATTCGACAGCTTCTGGATCGTCGTCACTACAATGCGTGCGCCATCGTCCGCCAGCTGGCGCGCGAGCACCGCCGTCGACGTATTGCCGTTCGCCGCGCCCTTCTCGAAGCGGTCGTACTCCTTCATCGTCTGGTAGTCGAGATCCTTGCGGTCGACCACGAAGAGCACCTTCTCGATCTCAGGCATCGCCGCAGCGAGCTGCGCTGTCTTGAACGAGGTCAGCGTCTTGCCCGAGCCCGTCGTGTGCCAGATATAGCCGCCGCCCTCGATGCGCCCCCACGTCTTGTAGTTCGACGAAATCTTGATCCGGGCGAGAATCCGCTCCGTCGCCGCGATCTGATACGGGCGCATGATCATCAGCACTTCTTCCGTCGTGAAAATGCAGTAGCGCGTCAGGAGCGCGAGCAGCGTGTGGCGTGCGAGGAACGTCCGCCCGAAATCCATCAGATCGGTGATGAGACGGTTGCCCGCATCCGCCCAATAGGACGTAAACTCAAAGCTGTTGCTCGTCTTTTTGCTCGCCTTGCGCCCCGCCGCATCCATCTCGCGGATATGGTTCTCGCGCGTCGTATTGGAATAGTACTTCGTATTCGTCCCGTTCGAGATCACAAAAATCTGGACGTATTCATAGAGCCCTGTGCCCGCCCAGAACGAGTCCCGCTGATAGCGTTTGATCTGGTTGAACGCCTGACGGATCTCCACGCCGCGCCGTTTCAGCTCCAGATGCACGAGCGGCAGCCCGTTCACGAGGATCGTCACATCGTAGCGGTTCGTATGTGCCGCCGCATTCTCCCCCGCGTCCGCACCACCCGCCACCGCATACTGATGGATCACCTGCAGGCGGTTGTTGTGGATATTGTCCTTGTCGATCAGGCGGATATTCTTCGTCGTGCCATCGTCACGTCTCAGGTTCTGTATATAGTCCGTCTGGATGCGGCGCGTCTTCGCTGCGATGCCGTCACTCGCGGGTGCGATGGACGTTTTGAAGAACCGTTCCCACTCCGCATCCGTGAAGTCATAGCCGTTCAGCGCCGCGAGCTGCGTGCGGAGATTGGCGATCAGCTCCGCCTCATCGTGAATGGGGAGATACGCATAGCCCTCCTCCTCCAGCAGACGGATGAGCGCCCGCTCCAGTGCTGCCTCTGACTGGTACGCCCCATACGGCGCACGCTCCTCCCGTACATACTGTGCGAGCACCGTACTCTCCTCCGCGCTCGCGATGAGATTGTAGTACATGATGACCCTCGTTTTCTTCTCCCAATAGTATATTTGTAAACCTCATAAAACTATCTGCGAACCTTACAAAACAGATTTTTACCTTACAATTTTATTCCAAGCTTACAAAGCCAATATTTTCAGGCCTCAACAGATAAAACATCCCGGTTGTAAGGTACTGTTTTCTCCCTGTTACCTTACAAAATAGAGAAGCAACCTTACAATTTTTCCTTTTTAGGCAGTATCGCCTCATAGGTGCGATTGGGAGCGAATTTAGAGCCATTCGCTTTCACAAGCCCCATACTAATGAGCACATTAAGCCGAGCCAGAATCGTTCCGGCTGATCTGTTTTCTACATACACCGAAAGATCAGAGCGGCTCGCCGGGCCATGATTGATCATGTAGGTGAGCAGCATCTGTTGTATACGATCCAGCTTGTCCCAGACAGCAGGACCCACATGATCAATCGTATGCAGCTCCTGTCGTTTCCTTCTCATAACAATATTATTCCGCAGCACAAGCCTGACCGACTCTTTCGGTTCGGTATAATCCGGCGCATCAAGGAAATAATCGGCCATCTCCTTGTAGATTCGATTGACACCTTCATTGAGCTCCCTCACCCAACCGAACTCGGTCAACACACGTGAGATACGCGGATTACGCGAGTAACGCGTTTCCTTGATATTCTCAAGGGTCACAATATTTGGCAGCTTGCCGGGGCTCTCGATCTCAAGGCGATCATCATACATACTCACCTTGATGTAGCTCCCGCTCATTGCATACTCCCGATGCGTTACCGCATTTACAATCCCCTCAAGCCATGCAAATTCGGGATACTCCGGCACAATCTGAAATTTTCCGCTTGATACATTGAGCATGGTAAACTCTCGGAGCTGGGTTGCAATAAAACTCTTTGTCTCTTCAATAATACGCAGCAAGGGCAATTCAATGCTTTTATCTCGTATAATATTGATCTTTGTCCCAACACCTGCATACGTCCCATCATAACGCAAAAACCGAATTCGGCAATTCGGATAAAACTGAGAAATATTCCGCGCAAAGAGAAGTACCGCCGCATTTGAAAGGTATCCCTTTCCCTGCACACGTTTGATAAACCCACGTGCCCGCAGAACCTGCAAAGAGGACTGCTCTCCCGCGCCAATGACGGCTTTATACTGATCCAAAAGTTCGGCATCCAAATCCTCAATGCGGGCATCCCAATTCGGCTCATCCTCAAACGAGCGCGTACTTTTTGCATACTCCAGATTTTTGAGGTCATCACCATGCAGTTCCTTCGTTCGGTCGGCAATCCTGAGCCATACCCGCTCCTGTATATTGCGAACAATCTGCCCCGTACTCTCCTGGATATGGAGGAGAAGAAGGCGATCTGCTGCTCCATTTACATTCACAACATCGAGAAACTCTTTTTGATAACGTGGCATAGGACGGCAGAAATCCTTTGGGGCACTGATAAAGTCATTGATTCTATCCTGTCCGACAAAATTGATGCCCTCCAGTGTGCGTGTCGTATTACTGACACCAATCACGATCGTTCCGCCATCTGCATTTGCAAAGGCAGAAATGAGCGGTGCAAGATCGGATGGCTTGATCTGCCCAGACTTGCAGTCAAAATATTTATTCTCCTTCTCATGCAGAATATAGTCCAATGTCAGCATCCGATTGATCGCAGAGCCTACAGGCATAACAGACCTCCATTCTGTAATAAAGTGTAACCTTACAAGTTTTTGAATAAACCTTTCACACTCGCAAATATCCAATAATACCAAGCCTTTGGAGAACAGGTAAAAATATACAGCACTGTTTTTCTGCATGAACCTTGCAAAACCATCTTTGAACTTCACAAGTTACAAAAATGGTCATGCCCCCTTCTGCCGAAACGTCAGGAGTTTGTCGCGGTAGTATTCATACTGCTTCTTGCGTGCGGCGATCTCGGCGGGAAGCCCCTGCGTGAGGTCATTACAGAGCGCCTCGAAACGGTCGAGGATGGAGACGATTTTTTGCTGGACTTCGAGCGGCGGGATGGGGATTTTTATCGACTTTAATTGTCCTGCTGTAATCAGAGGCTGTCCACCACCACGAGCAAGCTGATTCAAATTCACATACACTAAGTAGTAAAAAATGTACTTCATATCCACATCATTCATCACATCGACAATAAGCGTATTATCCGACACATCATATTTACCAGTCACAATTTGAACAAATCCAGCAGCCATCCCCACTCGTGCAACAAGGATACGAGCCCCCTCATACATAGATTCGGAGCACCTTCCTATGATCCCCGTTGATCCATACACCGGATATTCACCATCGGGGGTTCTAGTCTTATTTTTGCCTGAGGAAACAGATCTTGTAATCTCAAGCAGTTCTCTCCACTCAACCTCGACAGATTGTTTCAGCAGCCCAATTTTACCTATTCCTAGAGCTGTCTGTCTATCTGATTGAACCAGTGTATCACCCACACGGACAAAGTTCAAAAGACTATCACGATAAAAATTATATTGTTTTTTTCGCAATACGAGCTCCGCTGTTAGCTCTGTAAAACTGTCCAACAATTTCACGATTTCATTCTGGATGGGAAGTGGAGGGATAGGAATATCATACGCCTTTACCTCTTTATCCGAAATCGCAGGATAGCTGGATCCATGTTGCGTTCTATCTACATAATCAAAAAAAGCTGTCGTAGAAATCATATGATACAGCCATCAGCTTAGCACCCGAATATTGTTAGCACGCAGTACACAAAAGCCGGTGCTGCATATCTGATTGTCATACTCCAACGGAATTTGACAGTAACGTTTTAACATCGGGCGTGTTGTACCTAAAAGAATATCATTCTCCTTAACTAGTTGCTGTGCTCTGCTAGGAGCATCATCTGCACTAATCTCTATGGTTTCTCCTATCGTATGATCGTCACGATCAACAGAGGATAAATCTATATAGCGATATGTCTCATCAGTTTTCTTCCATTCAATTTTTTCAACACTTTCAACACAATCTTTAATAGGGCGATACTCCACCCCATCGGGACACAGTTCCTTTATCATCTCACGCAGCCGACTCATAGCGCGATGCCCTCCTCTCCCTCGATCTCGGCGATGATCTTCTCAATCTCGTCACGCAGAACAGTCTCGCGTGCGACGAGGGTGCGAATCTCGGCGTTCAACTGCACGATATCTATGATCTCGCGTGTATCCTCCGGCTCGACATAGGTGCTGACGGAGAAGTTATAGTCCTCGGCAGCGATCTCCGCCCCCTTTGCGACGCACACGGTATGCTCCACATCTACCCGATCCGTATAGAGCTTTAGGATGTTCTCAATGTTTTCCTGTGAGAGTTTGTTGCTGTTTGTGACCTTGACACATTCCTTCGATGCGTCGATAAAGACCGTCGTGGTATCTGGTTTTGACTTCTTGAGCACCATAATGCAGGTCGCAATCGTTGTGCCAAAGAATAGGTTGTCCGGCAGCTGAATCACGGCATCGACGTAGTTGCTGTCCACGAGGTACTGACGGATTTTCCTCTCTGCGCCGCTGCGGTACATGATGCCGGGGAAGCAGACGATTGCAGCCGTCCCATTGTTCGCAAGCCATGCAAGCGCATGCATAATAAACGCAAAATCCGATTTGCTCACGGGTGCAAGCACGCCGACAGGCGCATAGCGTGGATCATTGATGAGCAGAGGGTTCTCTTTCCCCGGCCATTTTTTGGAGTAGGGCGGATTGCAGACGATTGCCTCGAACGGTTCATCATCCCAGTGCTGCGGGTCTGTGAGTGTATTTCCATGTGCAATGTCGAAATCATCGAAATTGATGTCGTGCAGGAACATGTTGATGCGGCAGAGGTTGTACGCTGTGATGTTCTCGTCCTGCCCGTAGAATCCGTTGCGGACGTTCTCCCTGCCGATGACCTTGGCGAATTTCAGCAGGAGCGAGCCGCTGCCGCAGGCGGGGTCATAGACTTTGTTCACCTGCGTTTTCCCAATGACGGTGAGGCGCGTGAGGAGCTCGGAGACCTCCTGCGGGGTGTAGTACTCGCCGCCGCTCTTGCCCGCGTTCGAGGCGTACATCCGCATGAGGTATTCGTACGCGTCGCCGAATGCGTCGATGGTGTTGTCCTGATAGTGTCCGAGGCGCATCGCGCCGACGCCGCTGAGGAGTTTCGTCAGCTTGGCGTTGCGCTCCTTGACGGTCGCGCCGAGCTTGCTGCTGTTCACGTCGAATTCGTCAAAGAGTCCCGTGAGGTCGTCCTGACTGGGCGTGCCCGTCGCCGAGCTCTCGATGTGACGAAAGACCTGCTCGAGTGTCTCGTTGAGGCTCTCGTTGGTCTCCGCCCGTACGAGGACGTTCTGAAAGAGCTCGCTCGGCGGGATGAAGAAGCCGAGGATCTGGACGATGTTGTCCTTCTCCGCCATTGCCTCATCATCGGGCAGGGCGGCATAGTCAAAGTCTGTATCCCCCGCCTCGCGCTCCTCTGCGTTGAGGTAGTCGGTCAGTTTCTCTGAGATATAGCGGTAGAAGAGCGTGCCGAGGACGTACTGTTTGAAGTCCTAGCCGTCCACACTGCCGCGCAGGTCGTTCGCGATCTGCCAGATGGCGCGGTGCAGCTCCGCCCGCTCTACTTCTTTCTTGTTGTCCATGGTCTTTCCTCCGTCGACAGAATCGCGTCGTTATAAGTGAGGGCATCCGCCCGTATCATGATCCATTTTCGCGAAATGCTTTTTTATACAGATCAATGAGTTTCTCAGTTCCGGCATATCATCGGCAATGATCTCCCAAATCAACCGCAGGTTCACGCCCTCGTAGTCGTGGACGATGCGATTTCGCAAGCCGTAGATTTGTGCCCATGCCACCTGCGCGTTCTCCTGCTTGAATGACTGGCCCAGCCTCGCCGTCAATTCTCCGATCTGACCGAGATTGAACACACAGGCCTCAACGAGCATATCGTTCACGCGAAATTCCTCATAAGACATGCCTTCGCAGTATGCACATATCTTGTCGGTATAACGGAGCATTTTGTCAATGATGACCTTATCGCACATAAATCTGAATCCCCGTTTGTCGAATTTCCTCAGCGAGGCGAGACTTCGGCTCGATATGAGTGATATCGAACACATCCATGTCCTTATCATCCAGTGCCTCACGCAGATCCTCAACAAGCCCCATGAATTGCAGCCCACGGAGATTGCTGTCAACGAGCAAGTCCACATCGCTGTTTTTCGTCGCCGTCCCCTTGCCGTAGGAGCCAAAGAGTATCGCCTGCCGAATCTGATGCTCTGCCAGAATCGGCTGCAGGCGTTGTTTTATCTCGTCACACGTAAATATTGTCTCTGACATGTCAAATCCTCCGATGTCCCAATAGCAACAATATCTTTTTATCATTCGCCACGGATGAATCGTTGTCCTGCTTTTATGCAGGAACATACGTGGAGCTTGTATTTTGTGTTTCACAGACATAGAGGCGTCGCTCATGGCGCCCCCTCCAGCGCTCCTCCGACTGATACGAGCCGTACGGCGCACGCTCCTCCCGCACATACTGTGCGAGTACCGTACTCTCCTCCGCACTCGCGATGAGGTTGTAGTACATGATGTCCCTCGTTTCTTTTTATGGGGATGTGCGCCCGAAACACCCCGCACCCACTTGTCTAAAATACTTCACAAAAAAATAATTTTACGCTATAGTGTAGATAACTTCTCCCCCAGGCCTCTGCCATCCCACGGATGATATGCACACTTGGGGGCGTTTTGTTTATGGAGGAAACAACAAGTTTTATCCATCCGCAACGATGCAAAACATCATGGACATCTACAACTTCGATCACGCGCTGCGACATCTTTTACTGGAATATATTGAACGTATCGAAGTAAAAATGAAATCCATCTATGCCTACGAAATCGCAAAGGCGTATGGACCTCTATCGTATCAAAATCCGAACTTGTTTTCCAACACCACAAAACACAGTGAAATTCTCGCCAAAGCAGAGCAGCAGCGACTATCTCGACTCCCTCACGAAGCCTATTTGAAACTTTTCGATGACTGCGGAGAATGTGTCCCGATCTGGGCTTATGTAGACCTCTTAACCATCGCTGATATTTCCTTTTTATACGCAATTTCCATTCCATCCCTGAAAAAATCCATTGCTGACGCATTCGGCTTCCATCCCACAAAAGGAAGTGATTTGTTGCGGCGATTCATGCACAGCATGACAATTATCCGCAATCTATGTGCACACGGAAGCAGATTATACAATCGTATTTTTCAGCAAAAACCAAGGCTCAGCAAAGCAGAATTACGTCTCCTTCGCAAAAATGCGAACGGCACACTGGACAACGCTCATCTGTATGGCTTTCTTTTTATTATGAAGCGGATGCTCAGTGCATCGGATTTTAATGAGTTCAAGAAAAAACTCATTGCATTGTCAGACCGCTTTTCTTTCATCAACATGCGGTACTATGGTTTTCGGAGCGACTGGCGGCAACACTTATAAACAACTCATTGCCCTTGCTTTTTACGCCTGTATTACGCATAAGACAAACAACTCTACCGTTAAAGAAACTGTGTTGTTCATGGTGCCCCTCTCCCGCTGCGGCGGGGGCTTAGCACAGCGGGAGAAGCGCAAAAAAACGGCCGCACGAGGATGTCTCGTACGGCAGTTTATTTTCGTTGATGGAATTATTTGATCCGATACGCCGCGGCGTACATGACGGGGAGGACGAGGAGGGTCAGGACGGTGGCGACGATGAGGCCGCCTGCGATGGCGACGGCCATAGGCCCCCAGAAGATGCTGCGCATGAGGGGGAGCATGCCGAGGATGGCAGCAGCTGCAGTGAGCATGATGGGGCGGAATCGCAGAACGGCGGAGTCGATGATAGCGTCCATGGGCTTCTCGCCTGCCTCCTCATGTTTCTTGATCTGGTCGATGAGGATGACGGAGTTGCGGATGATCATGCCGAAGAGGGCGAGTACGCCGAGGTAGGCGACGAAGCCCATCGCGGAGTCCGTGAGGAGCATGGCAATGACGACGCCGATGAGGCCGAGCGGTGCGGTGAGGAGGGTGAGTGCCATCTTGCCCATGCTGCCGACTTGGAACATGAGCAGGGTCATGATGATGAAGATCATGGCGGGGACGGGTTTTACGAGGTAGTTCATGGAGTCGTCAGCGTCCGCGAGCGCGCCCGACGGGACGATAGTGGTGCCGGCGGGGAGGTTCTCGCGCAGTTCCTCGGTCGCATCGTAGATGCGCAGGGCGACGTCGTTGCCCTCGCCCTGTGTGACGTCCGCCTCGACCATGATGGACGGGAGGAGGTTATGCCGCTTGATGAGCCCATCCTCCGCCTCGTAGGAGAGGCGCGCGATCTGGTCGAGCGGGATGCTCCCGCTGCGCGTGGGGATGGGGAGTGCACCGAGCTGTCCGAGGTCTGTGCGGTCTGCCTCGGTGAGCCGCAGGACGATGCCGAGGGTGCGGTCGCCCGTGTAGAACTCCGCTGCCTTTGCGCCCGAGATCTCGGTGTAGAGCATCTGCTTGACATCCTTGGCGCTGAGTCCGTAGCGTTTCAGTTTGTCCTTGTCGAGGTCGACGCGGATGCCCTTTGCCTTTTCGGTCCAGTCGAGATGGAGGTTGTCGGTCGCAGGGTCGGCGGCCGCAATGGCGCTGACCTGCTCGGCGACGCGGCGCACCTCGTCGGTGGTCGGTGCCGAGACGCGCAGCATGACGGGGTAGTCCGCCGGCGGGCCGGTCTGGATGTACTGTGTCGCGACGCGCGCGCCCGTCAGCTCGTCGTCGGCGGCGTCACGGATGATGGCAGCGAGTGCCTCGCGCTCCTCCGTGCCCTTTGCTGTGATGACGAACTGGGCGCGGTTCTCCGCGTCCGCCTTCGGGTTGACGGTGAGGACGAAGCGCGGTGTAGACTGTCCGATGTAGGCGACGTAGTTCTCGATTTTGTCGCTGTTTTCGTCCAGTATGGCGGTGAGGCGATCCGCCTCTGCCTGTGTGGACGCGAGCGAGGAGCCCTGCTGGAGGGTGAGGCTGACAAGCAGCTCGGGGCGCAGCGAGGGCGGGAAAAAGGTCTGTTTGATGTGCGGGAAGGCGGCAAGGCTCACGAAGAAGACAAGGGCCGTGCTGACGAGGACGACGGCACGATGTGCGAGGAAGAAGGTGAGCACGCGCCGAAAGAACCGATAGAACGGCGTTGCGTACGGGTCGTGCTCCGCGTCCCCCTCGATGCGAATGAGATGGTAGCCGAAGAGCGGCGCGACCATGATGGAGACGATCCAGCTAAGGAGGAGTGCGATGCCGATGACGGGGAAGAGGGCGGCGCAGAACTCGCTTGCCATGCCCTTGGAGAAGGCGACGGGGATGAAGCCCGCGCAGGTGATGAGGGTGCCTGTGAGCATGGGTTTTGCCGTCTGGGTAAAGGCGTGGCAAGCGGCGTCAAAGCGGGTCTTGCCGCGCTCGAGCTGGACGCTCATCATCTCGACGGCGATGATGGCGTCGTCGACGAGCAGTCCGAGGGCGATGATGAGTGCGCCGAGGGAGACCTTGTGCAGGTCGATGCCGAGGGCGTACATGCAGACGAATGTGCCTGCGAGGACGAGTGGGATGCAGCACGCGACAACGAGCCCGGTGCGCAGTCCGAGCGAGAGGAAGCTGACGGCGAGGACGATGACGATGGCGAGGGCCAGCGTCTCGACAAAGTCGTGGATGGAGTGCTGTACGACGGCGGGCTGGTTCGATACCTCGTGCAGCTCCATGCCGAGCGGGAGGTCCTCTCGGAGCTGCGCGGTGAGTTTTTTGAGGTCTTCGCCGAGCGCGAGGATGTTGCCGCCGTCCTCCATGGAGACGGCGATGCCAACGGCGGGTGCGCCGTTATACTGCATTTTCGGATCGGCGGGGTCAATCGGGCGACGCGAGATGTCCGCAATGTCGCCGAGGCGGAATACGCGTCCGTCCGCCGCGATGGGGAGGGCGCGGATGTCGTCGAGGCTGTCAAAGACGCCCGAGATGCGCAGGTTCACACTGCCATCCACGGTCTCAATCGAGCCACCCGGGAGGACGGTGTCCTGTGTGCGCAGGGCCTCCGTGATGGCCGTGGGCGGGATGCCGAGGGAGGCGAGGCGGTCGCGTGCGATCTCGACGTAGACGCGCTCGCGCTGGACGCCGACCAGCTCGACTTTCTGTACGCTCGGGACGGAGAGGATGCGGCGGCGCACGTTCTCTGCGGCAGCGCGCAGCTCCTCGTCCGTGTAGTCCTCGCCCGTGACGGCGTAGATGGAGCCGTATACGTCGTCAAAGCGGTCGTTGTAGAATGGACCGATGACGCCGTCCGGCAGCTCACTCTTTACATCCTCGCCGAAGTTGCGCACGTCGCGCCACGTCGGGCGGATGAGCTTTGCGTCGACGTCGTCGCGCAGGTCGACGTAGATGATGGTCTGTCCTGCACGCGTCTCGCTCGTGATCTCCTTTAGTCCCGGGGTGTCTTGGAACCGCCGCTCGAGTTTGTCCGTGACCTGCTCCTGCATATCCTCTGCTGTCGCGCCGGGCCATACGGCGGTGATGACCATCTGGCGGATGATGAAGGAGGGATCCTCCATGCGTCCGAGGGACTCGTAGGCAAGGATGCCGCCGACGGCAAAGACGATGATGAAGTACCAGACGATGGAGCGGTGGCGCAGAGAGAGCTCGGTGAGGTTTCTCATTTCGTGCGCACCTTCTCTCCGTCATGGAGGCGGTGGACACCCGCCGTCACGACGACGGCGTTCTGCGGGAGCCCTGTGACGACGACGTCCCGCTCGCGGAATGCGGTCACGGTGACAGAGTGAAGGTGTACGACGCCGTCCTCGACGACGTAGACCTGTGCCTCGTCACCCGTCTGATGGATGGCAGAGAGCGGGAGAACCGCGCCGCTCTCCGCCGGTGTGCCGAGGCGTACGCGTGCCGTCATGCCGAGCGGCAGGTCGGCGGGCGCGTCCGCGAGGGCAATGCGCACGGTGTACGTGCCGCCTGCTCGATCGGCGATGGGCGCGATCTCGCGCACGGTGCCCGTGAGTGCTGCCTGGTTCGCCCAGAGGGAGACGGCGGCGGGCATGCCGAGGGAGACCTCGGCGAGGCGACTCTCGGGGACGGCGATCTCGATCTCGCGCTCACCGTCCTGTGTGAGGGTCATGACGGTCTGCCCTGCGGCGACGACCTGCCCCTCCTCGGCGAGGATGCCCGAGATCACGCCGTCTGCGCCCGCGATGAGGTTCGTATAGCCGAGCGCGTTGCTGCTCTGCGCGTTCTGCGCGAGTGCCTGACGGTACGCTGCCTCGGCGGCGTTCTCGTTCGTACGGTACTGGTCGAGCATGGCGGCAGAGACTGCCTGCGCGGCGTAGAGCTCCTCGTAGCGCGCGCGGTTGGCGCGGGCGAGGTCGAGCTGTGCGCGCGCCGAGGCGACGCCCGCGCTCGTCGCATTCACCTGCTGCTGCGCGTCGCGTGCGTTGATGACCATGAGCACGTCGCCCGCATGGACGTGCGTGCCCATGCTCACGTTGCGCGAGAGCACCTGCCCGCTGACCTGAAAGGCGAGCTTGGTCTCGTAGCGTGCGCGCACGGTGCCGCTGTAGTCCGCCGTCGTCGCGCCTGCTGCATCGACGGACATCGTGCGCACGACGGGGGGCGGTGGCTCCTTTGCTGTATCATTTCCGCAGCCCGCGAGCAGGCTGAGTGCCGCCGCAAGCACGAGTGCGGTATATTGTTTCTGCATAACGTTCTCCCTTTCGAATCCTATTCTGCTCAAATTTTACCATTGTAGAGCCATAGAGTAAAGAAAGAAATATGCGCAGGAAAAGAACTGCCGCGCGGGCTTTGCGCCCGTGAGGCAGTCCTATGCGTGCACGTCAACGACGCAGGAGAGCCGTGGGGTGTCGTTCCCCTTTTTGTCCTCCGCAGCAGTGTCGTCGTCGCTTTTTTTCTTCTTTTTTGACGTTTTATCCTCTGACATCTGTTTGATCGTCAGCATGAAACTCCGTCCGCGTGCTGTGCGGATGAGGTCGGAGGCGTTCGCGCAGGACTTCGTATGCAGGACACCGCACGCGATCGCGTCGGCGTCGTCCAGCGCGGCGAACACACCTCCGTCGGGGCGCGGCTTCTGCACGGGGAACGGAATGCCGTCGTGCAGGAGGATCTGGTGAAAGAACAGATTGATCGCCTCGTCCGTCGAGAGCCCCAGTGCATGGCAGATCTCATCGACCTCCGCCCGGACGGCGGCGTCGACGCGAACCTGCATCAGCTCTGTCTCTGCCATGAACGCCCCTCCTTTTCAGGAAGTATGGATCACCACTAATATAATATAAAATTGTAACATGATTTTAAGATATGTGCAAGATTGAAAGCGCTGTGCACCTGATAGTTACTTTCATATTCATTGCTTTTTTTATCTCATTGCAGTATAATAGGACGCGTAAGGATTTCGATGGGGGCGCAGTCCGGAGGAACATGGAGCCGAATGGGTCTGTGCGCGGGCCGTCTGCCCCATGGATACGACAAGGAGGAATCCACGATGAATCAGCAACAGCTCACCCGCATGGAGCACGATAAGGGCTTTATCGCCGCACTCGATCAGAGCGGCGGCTCGACGCCGAAGGCGCTGAAGGCATACGGCATCGACGAGAGTGCCTACCACGGCGACGAGGAGATGTTTACGCGCGTTCACGAGATGCGTACGCGCATCATCAAGAGCCCCGCATTCGACAAGAGCAAGATCCTTGCCGCCATTCTCTTTGAGAACACGATGGACCGCAAGATCGACGGGCTCTACACGGCCGACTATCTCTGGGAGAAGAAGGGCATCATCCCCATCCTGAAGGTCGACAAGGGGCTCGCCCCCGAGGCGGACGGCGTTCAGCTCATGAAGCCCATCCCGGGGCTCGGCGCACTCCTCGACCGTGCAAATGAACGTCATATCTTTGGGACGAAGATGCGCTCCGTGATCAAGGAGGCCAATCCCGGCGGCATCCGCGCCATCATCGACCAGCAGTTTGCGTTCGGTGAGGACATCATCGCGAAGGGGCTCGTCCCCATCCTCGAGCCCGAGGTCGATATCCACTGCCCCGATAAGGCAATGGCAGAGGAGATCATGCTCGGCGCCATCAAGGAGAATCTCACCAAGCTCTCCTCTGGCGCAAAGCTCATGTTCAAGTTCACCATCCCGAGCGTCGACGATCTCTACGCCGATCTCATGAAGGATCCGCACGTTGTCCGCATCGTCGCGCTCAGTGGCGGCTACTCCCAGAGCGAGGCGAACGAGAAGCTCGCACGCAATCACGGCCTCATCGCCAGCTTCTCGCGTGCACTCGCGCAGGATCTGCGCGCGAGCCAAAGCGACGCGGAGTTCGACGCCGTACTGAAAAAGGCGGTCGATGGGATTTACGCCGCGTCGATTACCTGATAGCGTACGATCCACGACAAAATAAGCGGGACATACGGCATCCATGGGCTTTTCCGGCCAATGGATCCCGTGTGTCCTGTTTTTTCATCGTATTTTCCCGTAAGCAATATTTTTTCCAACAAGTTATTAGAATATATGATATAATGATAGGAGTGTATTTCATGATCAGGCGTGCGGATGTCGCCGCACGTTCTCTAGGAGGGCTTTCCCCTTGTATCTTGAACAGATCCACAGCCCATCGGACATCAAGGGCTATACCCCCGCGCAGCGGCGTGCGCTCGCAGCGGAGATGCGCGCGGCGCTCATCACACGAGTCAGCAGTGTCGGCGGGCACATTGGGCCGAACCTCGGCGTGATCGAGGCGACTATCGCCCTACACACGGTGTTTGACGCGCCGACGGACAAGATCATCTACGATGTGTCGCATCAGTGCTATCCGCACAAGATCCTGACGGGACGTGCCGCCGCCTACCTCGATCCCACGCACTACGGCGAGGTCTCGGGCTTTACGAATACGGAGGAGAGCCCGTACGACCACTTTAACATCGGGCACACCTCGACCTCGATCAGTCTCGCAACGGGGCTCGCGAAGGCACGTGATCTCGCGGGACGCAGTGAGAATGTCGTTGCCTTCATCGGCGACGGTGCGCTCTCGGGCGGCGAGGCGCTTGAGGGGCTGAACGTCGCGGGCGAGATGCGGTCGAACCTCATCATCATCCTCAACGACAACGACTGGTCGATCTCCGAGAATCACGGCGGCATGTACGAGATGCTCCGCCGTCTGCGCGAGACGAACGGGACGGGGGCGGACAATCTTTTCCGCGCGATGGGGCTCGACTACCGCTACGTCGCGGACGGAAACGATACCGAGGCACTGATCGCGGCGTTCGCTGCGGTAAAGGACAGCCAAAAGCCCGTCGTCATTCACATCCACACGCAGAAGGGCAAGGGGCTCTCCTTTGCCGAGGATGATCCCGAGGACTGGCATCGTCATGCGCCGTTCCACACGGAGAGCGGCGCGGTCAAACATCCGTCTGCACCCGATCCGTGTCTTGCTGCAACGGTCGATTTTGTCCTAGCCGAGGCAAAGCGAAATCCGAACTTTGTCTATCTCTCAGCGGGCATCGTCGGCGGCATCGGGCTCACGCCTGCTGAGCGTGCAGAACTCGGTGCGCAGTACGTCGATGTGGGCATCGCCGAGGAGCACGCCGTCGCGATGGCGTCGGGGCTCGCACGCGGCGGGGCGCGCCCCGTCTTTGGCACATACAGCACGTTCTATCAGCGCACGTACGATCAGATGGCGCAGGACGTCTGCATCAACCGCAGCCCTGCGGTCTTTCTCGTGACGGGGGCGTCGCTCTATCGCTCGACCGATGTGACGCATCTCGGGTTCTATGACATCTCGATTTTCTCCCATGTTCCGAACCTCGTCTTTCTCGCACCGACGAGCATCGAAGAGCACCTCGCTGTCCTGCGCTGGGCCATCGCGCAGACGGAGCATCCCGTCATGATCCGCACGCCGCTCGGCGGCTATGCGGAGAGCCCCTATCCCGTCCGCGCGGACTACAGCGCGCTCCATCGCTCCATCGTCGTCACGGAGGGCGCGGAGGTCGCACTCATCGGCGTGGGGAACTTTGCCGCGCTCGCTACGGCGGCGGCAGAGGAGCTCGCACGCGACGGCATCCACGCCACCGTCGTGAACCCGCTCTACCTCTCGGGACTGGACGAGGCACTTCTCACGCGTCTCAAGGAAAAGCACCGCCTCATCGTCACCGTCGAGGACGGCATCCTCGACGGCGGTTTTGGGGAAAAGATCGCGGCGTTCTATGGGGCGGACAGAGACGTCGAGGTGAAGAGCTACGGCCTGCCGAAGGCCTTCTTCAACCGCTACGACCCAGCCGCCCTCGCACGCGCGCATCATCTCACCGCCCCGCAGATCGCGGCGGACCTGCGCGTGATGGTAAGGGAATCGCTGATAAAATGAGGTCTGCCAGATTGGCGTAGATTTTTTGTCCGATTGAGGCAGCAAACCGGACGCATAGCGAGGGCTATGTGGAGGATTTGCTAACGAAAAGCGGGCGAAAAAGATACGTCAAGATGGCAGTGCCGAATTTATCAGTGCTTCCCTTAGGTCTTGATTCTGCCGCTGTTTGTGGTATAATGCAGATAGGCTAAGCGTGACGAGAATAGCCCATAGCAGACGAAAGCCACGGAGAATGGGACTCTCCGTGGCTTTCTTGCCGTTTGTGCAGGGTGGCTTATGCCCTAGGTTGGCTGCCTCTACGATTTGTCTCCATCCAACCATTTGCAGATAAAGTGGGACACAATACCTGCCGCGACAGAAACAGCGAATGTGACGAGAAAGTCGCCCATAGAAGTCACCCCTCTCCGTGCCCGTATTGGGATGGCAACACATTCAGTATAGCACGGTGGCGAACATAGTGTCTATACAAAGTCCAGCCTTGATTCTGCCGCTGTTTGTGGTATAATAAGGGTACGCAGAAACGATGTGAAACCATCTGCACAGAAAAAGCCCCCGCAATTGCCGTTGTGGGGGGCTCTCTTATGTGTCTATCCTCTCTCCATGTAAAAATTCGCTTGCATTTTCCTCCCGCACGGGTTATAATAGCCCCTGTCAGTTATGGGGACGTAGCTCAGCTGGGAGAGCACCAGGTTCGCAATCTGGGGGTCGAGAGTTCAATCCTCTTCGTCTCCACCATCTTTGATCACAAGAGGCATCCACGCGGATAACTCTTTTTTGTATTATGAGGAGTAAAAATATGTTCCATCCAATGCGCCGCAAACGCCAAGAGCTCACAAAGGAAATGACCGAGGAAATCCTGCACCGCAATACAGCGGGCATTCTCGCCCTCGCGGGTGATGAGGAGTTCCCGTACGCCGTCCCCATCAGCTACGTCTACGACGGCACGCACATCTACTTTCACACGGCGGTGACGGGACACAAGGTCGATGCCCTGCGTCAGAATCCGAACGTCTCCTTCGCCGTCATCGACCGCGACGAGATCATCCCCGAAAAATACACCACGGCATACCGCAGTGTCGTCGTATTCGGACGCATCCGCTTCATCGAGGACGACGCGGAAAAACGGGAGACCGCACGCACACTCGCCCTCAAATATGCTCCGCACAATACGGAGGAGCAGCATACGCGCGCAATCGACGGCGCATGGAAAGGGTTCCACATGCTCGAAATGACCATCGTCCATATCACAGGCAAGCAGGGCGAAGAACTCGTCGGAAAAGAATAACGAACAGCAAAAAGAGCAGCCGCATGACGACTGCTCTTTTTCTATGAAAAACTTTACCCCTCAACATTCAGCACGATGAGCTTTTCCTCCGTCAGCTCGCGGATGGCATAGGCGGGACCCTCGCGGCCGATACCGCTGTCCTTGACGCCGCCGTAGGGCATGTTGTCCATGCGGAAGGTCGCACCGTCACCGATGATGACGCCGCCGACCTCGAGGTTCTCGGCGCAGTAGTTCGCAACGGCGAGCGAGCGCGTAAAGATGCCCGCCTGCAGGCCGTAGCGTGTGTCGTTCGCCATGCGTACGGCCTCCTCGATCGTGTCGTAGGGGATGATGCTGAACACGGGGGCAAAGGTCTCCTCGGAGACGACCTTCATCGCTGGGGTGACATCGGTGAGCACGGTTGGCGCATAGAACGCACCGCGCCGTGTGCCGCCCGTGAGGACGCACGCACCTGCCGCCTCTGCCTCACGCACCCACGCCTCGATGCGCTCCGCCTCACGCTCTGCGATCATCGGGCCGATCTGCGTGTGTACGTCCATGAGGTCACCGCTGCGGAAGTTCTCCGCTGCCGTGACCGCCGCGCGGCAGAACTCCTCATAGATGCTGCGTGCGACATAGACGCGCTGGCAGGAGATGCAGACCTGCCCCGCGTTCACGAACGCATGACGTGCGCAGTGCTCCGCCACCCATGCCACGTCGTCAACATCCTCGTGGACGATGTTCGCCGAGTTCGAGCCAAGTTCGAGCGAGATGCGGCGAAACCCGACCGCCTCGTGGAGCGCCTTGCCGACGGGGACGCTCCCGGTAAAGGAAAACATGCGGATACGCTCGTCCGCCGTGAGCAGCCGTCCGACCGCACTGCCCGCGCCGTAGACGAGGTTGAGGCAGCCCGCAGGCAGTCCCGCCTCGACAAATACGTCACAGAGGAGCGACGCCGTGAGGGGCGTTGCCGAGGCAGGCTTGTAGACAACCGTATTGCCCGCCGCGAGTGCCGGACCGATCTTGTGCGCGGCGAGATTGACAGGGAAGTTGAACGGCGTGATGGCACAGACCACGCCGAGCGGACGGCGAATGGTGAACGCCATCCGATTGCCGCAGCCGGGCGCCCCCGCGAGCGGCACCGTCTGCCCGCGCAGACGCTTTGCCTCCTCGGCAGAGAGGATAAGGGTCTGATAGGAACGGTCGATCTCACCGCGTGCGTCACGGATGGGCTTGCCCGCCTCGGCCGAGAGTGCCTCTGCGAACTCCTCACGCCGTTCGCGCATGAGATTTGCCGCGCGCATGATGATCTCGTAGCGTTCGTACGGGCTGAGCTCCACCGTGTGGAAGGCGCGCTCCGCCGCATCCACCGCTGCGCGCACCTCCTTTTCCCCTGCCGTGCAGATCTCCGCAATCACCTCGCCGGTCGCCTTGTGATAGACGGGGAGCGTCCCCG
>ERZ772948.636-NODE-636-length-22826-cov-8.114663_pt1 | contig 22826 bp, 18 predicted proteins | sample MGYA00511945_ERZ772948 | MGnify/ENA primary metagenome ERZ772948 (study PRJEB29015, sample SAMEA2737927) | human oral metagenome | biome: human oral; feature: human-associated habitat; material: dental | place: China | collected 2141 ... | reverse complement strand
GGTCCGCCGTCAGGCCCGGTGCCTGGGGGCGCGCGTCCCGCCGCCGTTCTCGCCCCTGCGGCGGGCCTCCACCCGGGCCAGGACGTCCTCGAGGGTGTCGGGGCGCGCGGACTCCTCCGGTGCGGACGCGGCCGCCGCACCGCGGGCATGGGGGGCTCCCTCGCCGACGGCCACGTCCTTCGCGCGGGTCACCTGCGCCAGGTAGGCCTCGATGACATCGCCGATGTCCTTGGCGGACTTGGCGTCCTCCGCGGCCGTCGCGGTGGCGCGCTTGCCCAGGGAACTGAGGGGGATCGCCCCTCCCTGGCCGCTCCATGCGTCGTAGTGCTCCTCCAGCGCGCCCACGGTGTGGGAGATCTCCGGGTTGTCCTCGACCAGTTTCTCGATGGCCTCCTGGTCCTGGGCGGCGCCCTGCTCCAGGTCGCCGACGGGCAGGGACAGGTCCGCGAACTTCGACAGGGAGCGCAGCAGGGCGCTGGCGGCCGCCGGGTAGCCGGTGTCGGACATGTAGTACGGGACCGCGCCGAGCAGGGCGATGCCGCCGATGCCGCGCTGGGCGAGGCGCACCTGGATGAAGGTCGACAGCGGCGAGGGGAACTGCATGTAGTTCGCCATCTGCGTCTGGTCGGGCAGCAGGGACGAGTCGGTCGCCTGCACGTGGACGGGGGTGGGGCGCGTGTGGGGGACCCCGGAGGGGACCCCGTGCAGCGAGAACGTGATCTCCACCCCGGACCTCTCGGCTATGTGCCCCACGGCGCGCGCGAAGGACTCCCAGCGCGCGTCCGGCTCGGCGCCGTGGAGCACCAGGATGGGGTGGCCCATGTCGTCCTCGACCAGGTCGAGCACGATCTCGGGGACCCGCACTTGCGTGGACACCCAGTTCTCCACGGTGGTGACCGGGCGGTGGGAGCGGTAGTCGATGAGGGCGTCGGGGTCGAAGGTGGCGACCCTCTCGTTGTGGAGCGAGCGCAGCATCTGGGCGACCGCCATGCGGCCCGCTCCCCCGGCGTCGATCGCCCCGTCGAAGTGGATGAGGAGGATCCTGGCTTTCGCCCCCACGGCAGGGCCGTCGGCGTAGAGATCGTGCGCTGTCAGATCCATCGTGCCTCCACTACCAGTTCTTCCGTCACTTCTTCACTGTCAACGCTACCCGTATGGGGGCGCCCGCGTCACCCGGTGTCCGGTTTTGAGCTGGTGGCGTAGTCGGGCCCCGGGATCGCGCAGGCGGCAGCGGATCGGAGGAAAATGCGAGACAATGGGGGGCCCGGGATCGACTGGCAGGAGGACGCCTTGCACACGCAGACCGCCGACGCGCCGCGCGTGCGCTCCCCCCTGCCCGAGCAGGACTTCGTGGACGGCGCGTACCAGCGCCTCGACGCCCTGCGCGCCGCGTACCGCGAGCGCCAGGCGAGGGCCCACTCCGCCCACGGCGCGGGCAACGCGCAGGCGTGGACGGAGCGCGAGGCCCTGTCCCAGCACCTGGGCGGCATGGCGGCGCGCCTGGAGGGCGTGGAGGAGCGCCTCGTCTTCGGGCGCCTCGACATGAAAGACCGCACGGTCCGCCACGTGGGGCGGATCTCCATGTCCACCGACGACGGATCGCCCCTGCTCATCGACTGGCGGGCCCCCGCGGCGCAGCCCTTCTACCAGGCGACGCCCGTGGAGCCGGGCGGTGTGGTGCGCCGCCGCCACATCACGACGCGCCAGCGCACGGTGACGGCGCTGGAGGACGAGCTGCTGGACGCCTCCGACCCCCACGGCCAGGACTTGGAGCTCGCGGGCGAGGGCGCCCTGATGAGCGCGCTCAACGCGGCGCGCGAGGGCAGGATGAGCGACATCGTGGCGACCATACAGGCCGAGCAGGACGAGATCATCCGCTCGCCCCACCGGGGCCTGGTGGTGGTCCAGGGAGGGCCCGGCACGGGCAAGACGGCCGTCGCCCTGCACCGCGTCGCCTACCTGCTCTACGCCCAGCGCGAGCGGTTGGAGCGCTCCGGCGTGCTCCTGGTGGGCCCGTCCCGCATATTCCTGCGCTACATCGAGGCCGTTCTCCCCTCCCTGGGCGAGACGGGGGTCGTGTCCAGGACCATGGGGTCGCTGGTGCCGGGCGTGAGCGCCACGGCGCTGGAGGACCCCGCCCTCGCCCGCCTCAAGGGCCTGCCCGCCTGGGCGGGGATCCTGCGGGAGGCGGTCCGGCGCCTGGCGCGGCTGCCGGAGCGCGACCAGGAGCTGCGCGTGTGGAACCGCCGGGTCGTCCTGCGCCGCTCCGACGTCGATCGCGCCAGGCGCCACGCGAAGCGCTCCGGCCGCCCCCACAACATGGCGCGCGAGGGCTTCGCGCGCGAACTCATGGACGTGCTCGCGGTGCGCCTCGCCAAGGAGGCGGGCGGCGCGGACTGGGAGGGTCGCGTCGGCAAGGACGAGAAGAGCGCGTGGCTGGCCGAGATCCGCGACTCCGTCGATGCGCGCAGGGCGATCAACCTGGCGTGGATGCCGACGTCCGCGACGACCCTGCTCGGGCGCCTGTACGCCAGGCCCGAGGTGCTCGCCGAGGCGAACAGGCGCGCGGGGTCGCCCCTGCGCCCCGACGAGTTGCGGGCCCTCGCGCGCCCGCGCTGCCGGGCGTGGACGGTGTCGGACGTGGCCCTGATCGACGAGCTGGAGGAGCTGCTGGGGCCCATGCCCGATCCGGGGGCGGCGCGCGCGCGCCAGGACGGCGCCGCCGATGTCGCCCGCGCCCAGGCCGCCATCGAGTCCCAGGGCCTGGGCGGGGGCATCGTCACCGCCCAGATGCTCGCCGAGTCCGCCTCCCCGCAGGAGGAGTGGGCGCCCCTGGCCGAGCGCGCTGCGAACGACCGCACGTGGGCGTACGGCCACGTCGTGGTCGACGAGGCGCAGGAGCTCACGGCGATGGAGTGGCGCGCGCTGCTGCGCCGCTGCCCGTCGCGCTCGTTCACCGTGGTGGGCGACCTCGACCAGGCGCGCGGGGCGCGCAGACCCGGGTCGTGGGAGAAGGCGCTGGGGCCGGCGGCGCGCGCCCTGGAGAAGGAGTACGTGCTCACAGTGTCCTACCGCACGCCCCGTGCCCTCACGGAGCTCGCCCAGGCAGTCGTGGCGCGCGCGGGCTCGCCGGTCATGTACCCGATGCGCGCGGTGCGCGACGTGCCCGACTGCTACTCGGTGGAGCGCGTCGACGCCGCCGGGGCGTCCGAGGGCCCGCTGCCGCCCCGCGAGCGCGATCCCCTGTGGGGTGTCTCGCAGGGCGCCGTCCGACGGGCGGCTTCGCGCCTCGACGCCTCCGACGGCCCGGGGGCTGGCCGTATCGCCGTCATCGTAGGCGCCCGGCGCGCCAGGGCGTGGGGCGCGGACGCCGACGGCGACTCGGCCCTCCAGGACCGGGTGGGCGTGCTGTCGGCCGGGGCGGCCAAGGGGCTCGAGTTCGACTCCGTGGTCCTCGTCGAGCCCTGCGAGATCCTGGCCGACGGCGTCGGGGACCTCTTCGTCGCCCTCACGCGCGCCACCCACGACGTGCAGGTCGTCCACTCGCGCCCCCTGCCCGCGGGCATGGAGGAGTGGGCCTGACCCCCAAGGCGGACGGGTTTCGCGAACGCCGCGCCGCTCTGCCAGGATGGAGCCATGACTCGCGCACTGCTCCTTGAGAACCCCCACCCCGTCGCCGACTCGGTCTTCGCCGCCCACGGCATCGAGGTCGTGCGCCACGCGGGCGCGCTCGACGAGGACGAGCTCATCGGCGCCCTCGACGGCATCGACTACCTGGGGATCCGCTCGAAGACCCATGTCGGCGCCCGGGTGCTCGCCGCCCGACCGGGGCTGAGGGCCATCGGGGCGTTCTGCATCGGCACGAACCAGGTGGACCTGGAGGCGGCGACGCGCCTGGGGATCGGCGTGTTCAACGCCCCCTACTCGAACACGCGCTCCGTGGTGGAGCTGGCCATCGGCGAGATCATCGACCTGTCCCGCCGCGTCACGGTCCAGAACTCCCGCCTGCACCGGGGCGTGTGGGACAAGAGCGCCGACGGCGCGCACGAGGTGCGCGGGCACACCCTGGGGATCATCGGCTACGGCAACATCGGCACCCAGTTGTCCGTGCTGGCCGAGGCGATGGGGATGAACGTCATCTTCTACGACTCCGCGGAGCGGCTCGCCCTGGGCAACGCCACCCAGATGCCCACCATGGAGTCGGTGCTGCGCGAGGCGGACGTCGTCTCCATCCACGTCGACGGGCAGGAGGCGAACACGGATCTCATCGGGCGGCGCGAGTTCGCGATGATGAAGACCGGGGCGCTGTTCCTCAACCTGTCGCGGGGATTCACCGTCGACGTCGACGCGCTCCACGAGGCGCTGTGCTCGGGGCACCTGGCGGGAGCGGCCCTCGACGTGTTCCCCCACGAGCCGAAGAAGAACGGCGACCCCTTCACCTCCGACCTGGCCCTGCTCGACAACGTCATCCTCACCCCCCACATCGGGGGGTCCACCGAGGAGGCGCAGTACGACATCGGGCGCTTCGTCGCCGCCAAGATCAGCGACTACGAGGCCAACGGCTCCACGGACATGAGCGTGAACCTGCCCAACCTCTCACTCGGGGCCGGCCCCGCCTCCCTCAGCCGCATCCGACTCATCCACGCCAACGTCCCGGGGGTCCTGGCGCGCGTCAACCAGGTCCTCGCCGACGCCGGGGCCAACGTGGACGGGCAGATCCTGTCGACCTCCGGGGCGACCGGCTACGTCCTCACCGACGTGTCCTCGCCCCTGGACGGGGCTGCCCTGGCGCGCCTGGAGGCCCTGGACTCGACGATCCGCCTCATCGTGACGCCCCTGCGCTGAGAGCCCGGGCGGGCGGAGACGCGCGGCGCACCGGGGCGGCCAGGGCGGGCGGAGACGGTCGGCGCGCCGGGGCGGTTAGTGATGTGCGCGACTGTGCGCGGTTGCTGGCGTGGTCGGAGCGAACCTACGGTAACGTAGGCACCGACCGCGACCGAGGAGGCACGATGGATCTGACCACCCAGCTGCGCTCGCTCTACGCCCCCGGCGTAGCCGCGACCATCGAGGTCCCCGAGACGACCATCCCCGCGATGGTGGAGGAGGTCGCGGGCCGCTACCCGCAGCGGGCGGCGATCGACTTCTTCTCCCGCCAGACGACCTACGCCGAACTGGTCGTCCAGATGCGCAAGGCCGCGGGCGCGCTCGCGGCGGCCGGGGTCCGCCCCGGCGACCGCGTCGCCCTCGTCATGCCGAACTGCCCGCAGCACGCCGTGGCCGTCCTCGGCGCCATGGCCCTGGGAGCCGTCGTCGTCGAGCACAACCCCTTGGCGCCCGCCGCGGAGCTGCGCGGCGAGTACGAGGCCCACGGCGCCCGCACCACCATCGCTTGGACGAAGTCCTTGGAGAAGCTGTCCTTCCTGGATCCGGGGCACACCGTGTTCGCGATGGACCTCGTCCGCGCCCTCCCCCGCGCCTCGCAGTTCCTGGTGCGCCTGCCGCTGCGCGCCGCCCGGGAGCGCCGCGAGCAGTTGGCAGCCCGCGTGCCCGCCTGGGCGCGCCGCTGGGACCAGGAGGTCGCGCGCGCCGAGGCGTGGCAGGGCGCGTGCCCCGCCTCCCCGGGCGACATCGCCCTCCTCATCCACACCGGGGGGACCACCGGCGTCCCGAAGGCGGCCGCGCTCACCCACCGCAACCTCATCGCCAACGTCGAGCAGTCCATCGACTGGGTCCCCGTCCTCCACGAGGGCGCGGAGGTGTTCTACTGCGTCCTGCCTCTGTTCCACGCCTTCGGCTTCACGATCGGCTTCCTGGCCGGCCTGCGCATGGGCGCCACCATCGCGATGTTCCCCAAGTTCGACCAGGCGATGATCCTCACCTCCCAGAAGCGCCTGCCGTGCACCTTCTTCCTGGGAGTCCCGCCCATGTACCAGCGGTTGCTGGCGACCGCCAAGCAGATGGGGTCCGACCTCTCCTCCATCCACTTCTCCCTGTCGGGCGCCATGCCCCTGTCCCACGAGCTCGCCGACGCGTGGGAGGAGGCGACCGGCGGCCTCATGATCGAGGGCTACGGGATGACCGAGGCCTCCCCCATCATCCTCGGCTCGCCGTTGGCCTCGACCCGGGCCAGGGGCGCCCTCGGAATCGCCTACCCCTCCACCGAGGTCCGCATCGTCGACCCCGAGGACCCGTCCCACGATGTCGCGGACGGCGAGGTCGGGGAACTGCTGGCACGCGGCCCGCAGGTGTTCCCCGGGTACTGGAACCAGCCGGAGGAGACGGAGGCGTGCTTCGTGGACGGCTGGCTGCGCACCGGGGACCTGGTGCGCCTGCGCGACGGCTTCATCTACATAGCGGACCGGCGCAAGGAGATGATCAACTCCTCGGGCTTCAACGTCTACCCCTCCCAGGTCGAAGAGGCCGTGCGCACGATGCCGGGCGTGCGCGATGTCGCCATCGTCGGCATTCCCTCGTCCTCGTCGGGCGAGGACGTGGTGGCCGCCATCGTCCTCGAGGCGGGGGCCTCCGTGACGCTGGCCGACATCCGCGAGTGGGCGGAGAAGTCCATCGCGCACTACGCGCTGCCCCGCCAGCTGGTCGTCATGAGCGAGTTGCCCCGCTCCCAGCTGGGCAAGGTCATGCGAAAGAAAGTGCGCGAGCAGATCACCGGGATGACGGGCGGTGCGATCCAAGCGGCCAAGGGGGCCGTTGAGGGCGCCCGGGGCGCTGTGGAGGGGGCCCGCGACGCCGTCGGGGAGGCCGCGCGCGGGGCCGCGCGGGGCGCCACTGACGCACTGCGCAGGATCACCTCGCCGGAGGACCGCCAGCAGCGGGGCCAGCAGCGGGATTGAGTCCCGGACGCAGCGGCACGGCGCGCGGTCGGTCCCGCCCAGGGCCCCTCAGCGGGGCGCGTGCCTCGTGGACCCCGGGTGGGCGCGCCAGCAGCGGATCGACAGGGCCCACGTCGGCGACCGGGGCCAGTGTCCGCCGGGCGGCCTTAACTGTCGAGGAGCGTGGGCCCCTGCTCGGGTTCCTTCTTCTGCTTGCGCCCACGGGGGCGGCGCGGTTTGGGCGCGGTGCCCGCCTGCCGCTCGCGCAACTCCTCGATGGCCGCCGCGAAATCGTCGAGGGTGTCGAAGGCCTGGTACACGGAGGCGAAACGCAGGTAGGCGACGACGTCGAGGTCCCGCAGGAACGGCAGGATCGCTTTGCCGACCTCGTTGGTGGAGACGTTGGAGACCCCGGTCTGGCGCAGGTTCTCCTCCACCTGCTGGGCGAGCAGCGCCAACTGGTCGTCGGTGACCGGCCTTCCCTGGCACGCCTTCTTCACGCCCGAGACGACTTTGTTCCTGGAGAAGGGCTCGACCACCCCTGAGCGCTTGACGACTTGGAACGACGAGGTTTCCAGCGTGGTGAAGCGCTTCTTGCAGGCACCGCACTCCCTGCGGCGGCGGATGGAGGCGCCGTCGTCCGCGATGCGCGTATCGACCACTCGCGAGTCCGCGTTATGACAGAAAGGGCAGTGCACACTCCAACGCTACACGGTCCATCCCCACGGGCGCCACAGGCGCAACACGGTGGCACGGTGCCGCCCCCCGTTCCCGCCCGACGGGGCCCCCGTTCTCGCCCAAGGGCGCCGACTGCGGAACACCGATCGGCGTCGGCACGGGATCCGCGGCCCCTCGTCCTCAGCGGACCAGCGCCACCACAGCACCGGGCCTGACCCCCTCAGCGGGCCGGGAGCACCACGACCTGCCCGACCCGCAGGGCGCCGTCGACGCCGTTGAGCCGCTCGATGTCGGCGACGACCTCGTCGAGGGGGCGGGAGGTCCGGACGGACTGCGCCAGCGACCACACGGACTCCCCCGCCGTCACGGCGTGGGTGTAGGTCGGGCCGTCATAGGCGGCGGGCCTCATGAGCGCCCCGAGCCCCGCACTGCCCAGCAGCAGTGCGACCGCGGCCAGGGAGCCGACCACGAAGGAGCGGGGGGTGAGGGCGGGGCGGGCGCTCCTGGGGCGGACGGGCGCGCGGCGCGCCGCCGGATCCTCCAGCCCCTCCGCCGCGAGCCTGCGGCGCACGGAAGGAGCGCTGCGGATGTCGATCACCCTCGCCCCGCCGCCCGCGGGCGCGCCGGGGGCCGGTGCCGTTGCGATCACGGTCTGGGCACTCATGGTCTTCCTCCAATTCACACCATCGAACATCTGTTCGTCGAACATCTGTACGATACCACGGCGGGGACGCGAATGGCGCGACCCGCTCGAACACGTGTTTCATCCTGGCCGGTTGTTCACCTATCCTTGATGGTGACTAGTCCACGCCATGGCACACGCATCTGCGTCGCGCCCCAGCGAGAGGAGCCAGCGGTGCCCGCCAACGAGCTCAGCCACCGGCAGGCCGAGATCCTGCGCGTCATCAACGACAAGCTCACACGGGACGGCTTCCCGCCCTCTGTGCGCGAGATCGCACTCCGCGTCGGACTCGCCTCGCCCTCCACGATCAAGCACCACCTCGACTCCCTCGAGGCCGGGGGGTACTTGGAGCGCCACGCGGGCCTGCCGCGCGCGCTCGACCTCACCGACCGGGCCAGGGCGGTCCTGGGAGTCGGCAACCCGCCCACGGGCGCCGGAGTGGTCACCGTCGAGGTCCCCGTCGGGCACGCCGACTCCGACTCCGGCGCGGTGCCCCTGGTGGGCCGGATCGCGGCGGGCTCCCCCATCACCGCCGAGCAGTACGTCGAGGACGTCTTCGCCCTGCCCACGCGCCTCACGGGCCGCGGGGACCTGTTCATGCTGGAGGTGTCGGGCCAGTCCATGGTGGACGCGGGCATCCTCGACGGCGACTACGTGGTCGTCCGCGCCCAGGCCGACGCCCAGTCCGGCGACTTCGTCGCGGCCATGATCGACGGGGAGGCCACCGTCAAGGAGTTCAGCCGCTCGGGGGGGCACGTGTGGCTGTTGCCGCACAACGAGGACTACGCGCCCATCCCCGGTGACGGCGCCACAGTGCTCGGCAAGGTCGTCACGGTCATCCGCTCGTTGTGAGCCACCGGGGCCGTCGCGCGCACTGCGCTCACCTGCCCGCCCTCGGCGTCTCAGCGGGTTCGGGTCATTCTTCGTCCCAGTGGGGTATGCGGGGGGCGGGTTCCCATGCTTTGCTGAAGCGGCGCTTGCGGATCATGTACTCTTTGGGGATCCAGTCGTAGCGGTTGGGGCGCTCGTAACGCCACGCCTTCCCGTTGGTGCTGATGAGGATCCCCCGGAAACCCGGGTACTTGATGAAGCTCCACCATTTGCTTCGCGCTTCGATCCATTCGGCCAGGAGGCCGGAGTAGGCGGGGCCCAGCCACACCCACCACGGTGTTACGGCGGGCAGCCCCAGGAGGCGGCCCGCCCCGTCCACCACGACCACCCGCTTCGCGCTGGCCTTGCGGGTCGGACGCGCGACCCCCGACCCGCAGTCGTACCCGTAGACGAGCTCGCACGTGGCGACCTCCGCCCCCAGGTCCTCGGCCGCCAGCGCCACGAACTCGCGCAACTCGTCCAAGCACGGCCTATCGTCCCTCTCGAAGGCGCTGACGGGGACCGTGCACGACAGCGTGTACAAGCCCGGGCGCCCGCAGTCCCCACCCTCCGCCGCGCCGTCCGCAGCGGCACCAGCCCCGGGCTCGTGGAGGACGATATCGCCCCACGGCGCCCCGTAGCGCAAGCGGGACGCACTGCTGCCCCCTGGGCCCCGCTCCGCCCCGTCCTGGGAGCTTTGGCGCGGGGCGCACTGGGGCAGGTGCCGCTCCAGCGCCGCCGCCCACTGCTCCAGCGGCGCCGCCTGCGGGCCCGGGCGCCCGTACCACGACAAGTGGAGGGCGGGAGAGCCCGGCTTCCGCTTCCTGTCCCACTGGCTCGGACCCCCCGCGAAGTCGTACTCTCCGCCGACGGGGTCGGTGTAGCTGATCGCGTCCCCCTGGAAGAAGGGGGCGTACGCCCCGCCCACGCGTTCGGCGAGCCGGGCCAAGCCCGCCTCCACCTGGCGGCTGACCTCGGTCTCCTCCCCCTCCGACTCCAAATAGGACTCGTCGATCTCCGTGCTGTAGACGCGGGCCGAGCCGCCGAAACCACGCGCGTGGGCCACCCACCTGACGAAAGCGGGATTGACCGACAACGACGCCTCCGGGGCGATGGCGAACCCGCAGTCCCCGATCACCACATCCACCGCGCCCCCGTCCAACGGGCGGACCCGCCCCCACCGGCCGAACACGGCCTCCACATCCTCAACACCAACCGGCCCACCAGCAATGATGTTGTACTCCATGACCCAGGACATAACCCAGCCCCCACTCCTCACTTGTAAACGAACACTGGAACAACGAACACACACCTGCGGACCGGCCGGACGCAGGACACGTGAAGCTCAGTCCCTGCCCCATTGGGGCCGGGTGCGGGCGGGTTCCCAGCCGCGCCCGAAGAGCCGCTTGCGCGGCAAGAACTCCTTGGGGAACCACCCCCCGCGCCCCGCCTTCCCGTGCGCAACCGGCGAAGGAGACGTCTCGACGAACACGCCCCCGCCCCCACCGGGCACCACCCGCCACGACGACGGAGCCCCCGAAGAGAGGAACCCACTGGCCGCCTCCGCGTACCCACTGCCCAACCACACCCACCACACAGGCACCACCGGCAAACCCAACACCACACCACTATTCCTGTCCGTGCGAACGATGTCAGTGGCGTCCGCCCCCGGCGCCCACTGCGCCAGCCCCCCATCGGACGCATAGCCGTCGACGACCTGGCACACCGCCAACTCGGCGCGCAGCTGCCGGGACATCGCCGTGAAGAAATCGCGGAACGCCTCCACACCCATCTTCTGCTCGACGGTGTCCACTAGGGCCCTGCACGACACGCGGTAGAAACCCGCAGGATCGATCACGCAGTCGTCACTGCCCTCCGGCAGCGTCGTCGCCAGCGAGAAGTCCACCTCCCCGAACACCCGGTCGCCCAGAAGCGAGGGGCACGAGTGCTGGTTCCCGGGGCGGGAAAGCGCGTCAATGAGGCCGTCGGTGAGCGGCCGGCGGACCTCGTCCCTGTAGACCGAGGGGGAAAGCGCGGGCCACCGCTGACGGCACACGTCAATCCACCGGAGCAGTGGATCAGCTTCCCGCGTCCCCACGATCCCGAACCACGACAGCGCCAAAGCCGCTCGCCCGCCTCCGGCTGGGGGCTCGGTCTCCGCGAACGTGTACACGTCCCCGCTGACAGGATCCGTGTACTCGCCCGCCCCCTCGTCCACAACGACCAGGGTGCCGTCGATCCGCTCAGCGAGCGCGGCGAACCCCGCCCTCACCCTCTCACCCAGGCCGCCATAGCGGTCCGAGTCCAGGTACGCGCCATCGACCTCGGCGCCGTGCAGCGCCGCGAACCCCGCGCGCCCGCGCCTGGCCGCAAGCCAGCGGACGAAGGCCCCATCATCGATGGAGGGATAGCCCCGCAACTCGAACGCGCACTCCCCCACACGCACCCGGAAAGAACTCCCCAGCCGTGGCACCACACTCGCGCCGCTGCCGAACGCCGCCTCCACATCAGCGGCCGTCACCGGACGAGAACCATAAACGTCAAAGCGCACAACATTCGACACCACGGTCCTCCTCGCTCACTGGTCCGCCCCTGCTTCGTAGTATTCGGGGTCGATGGTGGTGGTGAGGAGGGTGTCGATGGTGTCCCAGAAGTCGATGTCGAGTTCTGGGTCCGCCCGGGGGTGCCATAGGTCGGCGCGTCCGGGGCACTGGCCGGTGATGTCGAGGGTGACGATGTCTCCGCCGGGGCTGCGGTAGAAGGGGTAGCAGCCCCTGGCGCGTTCGCGCAGCCCCTCGTCGTCCAGTCCAAGGTCCGCGTACTCCCCTGTGGAGAACTCGTTGATGTCCTTGACTTGGTAGATGCCGGTGGACGGCCGCGCGCACGAGAGGAAACCGTCGTGGAAATGGCTGTACAAGGGCCAGATGTCCAGGACCAGGTCCCACACTGAGTGGATATTGCGCTCGTACCCGGCGTCGCGCTTGCGCGGCCATGAGGGGTGCATGGGGTCGCCGCTGTAGTAGTAGAGGGTCTGGCCCGTGGAGTTGATCAGCGTGTAGATGAAGACGTACCGGTCCCCCCACTTCACGATTTGCGCGTCGTGCCCGCAGCGTTCCAGTAGGTTCACAGCTTTGGGCATTGTCCCGCTCACGGCCAACCGCAGTCGGTCGGCAATGACCTTCCCGGTGACTTCGGAGGCGCCGAGGTGGGGGCTGCTCCAGGGGCAATGCACGGGGGCGGGGTAGGGCAGGCGTTCCACGAAGCTCACCGTCCCCCGATCGGACATGAGGCGGTTGAGCTCGTCCAGTTTCGCTTGCTCGGCCAACTGACGCTTCCTGCGCCAGGGTAGAATAGCCATCAGCGGTCCCTCCTTGCGGGGTCGGGGCTCTGGGCGCGGGTGTGGTGTGTGGTCATCAGTTGTCCTGGGTGTTGTGGTGGGGGTCGATGGTGGTGGTGAGGAGGGTGTCGATGGTGTCCCAGAAGTCGATGTCGAGTTCTGGGTCCGCCCGGGGGTGCCATAGGTCGGCGCGTCCGGGGCACTGGCCGGTGATGTCGAGGGTGACGATGTCTCCGGTGGGGCTGCGGTAGAAGGGGTAGCAGCCTTTGGCGCGTTCGCGCAGCCCCTCGTCGTCGATGCCCAGACTGGTGAACTGCCCGGTGGAGAACTCGTTGACGTCCCCCACCTGGTAGATCCCGGTGGACGGCTGAGCGCACGAGACCAGGCCGTCGTGGACGTTGCGGTAGAAGGGCCACACCTCCAGGGCGCGGGACCACACGGCCCGCACATTGCGCCCGTACCCCTCCTCACTGCTCAGGGGCCACGACGGGCGCATGGGATCACCCCCGAAGTAGTACACCGTCTCCCCCGCAGAGTTGACCAGCGTGTACACCACGACATACCGGTCCCCCCACTTGGCCACCCGCGCACCCCGACCATAGCGGCGCAGCAGAACAGCGGTCCTGGACAACTCAACGTTGTGCCCGAACTCACGGGCCATGAACCACCCGCCGTGTGTGGATGTGCTCAGGGGGCTGCGCTCCCAGGAGGGCAGCAAAGGCACGGGGTAGGGCGGGCCCTCCACGAAGCCCACCGTCCCCCCATAGGACATGAGGCGGTTCAAATCCTCCAACTGCGCCCGCTCGGCGCGCTCGCGCTTCCTGCGCCAGGGCAGAATAGCCATCAGCGTCCCCTCCTTCCGCGGGGGCGGGGGTGGTGCGTGGTCATCGGGCATCCTCCAGGGCGGCGTAGTACTCGGGGTCCGCTGGCCCGGTGTAGAACTCGTCCAGGGCCTGCCACAAGTCGATATCGAACTCGAAGGCCCCACCGCTGCTCCAATAGTCCACGCGTCCGGGGCACTCTCCGACCACGTCCAGGGTGAGCAAGGACCCGGACGTGTGCTCGAAGAACGCGTAGCAGCCCTTGGCCCGCTCGCACATGGCCTCATCGTCGCTCATGTCGAATCCAGGGAAGTCCTTCCCCGAGCTGAACTCGTTGACGGCCCTGAGCTCGTAGAAACTGTCAGGCATCCAGGAGCACGAGGACAGGCCGTCGTGGACGTCCTCGTAGAAGGAGCGTAGCTTGGCCGGAACCCGGTCCCACACCGCATGGACGTTGAAGTCGTACACCGACACGTCGTACGAGGGCCCGATCCCCACCGGCCCGCCCTCGCCCTGGCCGGGCCACGTGGGCTGGAAGGGGTTGCCCCCGTAATAGTCGAGGGTGGAACCGGTGGAGTTCACCAGCGTGTACACCACGATGTACCGCTCCCCCCACAACGCCAACTCCGCATCCCGCCCGCACCGCCTGATCAAGGCCACAGTCTCGGGCAGCACATCCCCCACGTAGTGGTCCATCCGGTCCGCCATCACCCCCACCCGCTCAGCAGGCGACAAAGCGGGCAAAGCGCGCCACTCCTCGGGCAGGGGCGCGTCCACGGGAGGCGACTCCTCCACGAAACGCACCTCCCCACCACCCGACATCGCACGATTCAACCGCTCCACCCTCGTCAACGACCGCCTCCTCAAACGAGAGAACACACCCACTTGTTCACATCCTTTCCACAACCACACACGCGCACACCCGCTCACCTGGCCCTGCGGGGGCCGCGGTCCTCCAGGGGCACGATCACCGCCTCGAGGAGCTGGTCGAGCCGTCCCCAGAAGTCCACGTGGTACTCGCGTTCGAAATCGGGCCGCCACAGGTCCCCGGCCCGCTCGACCCGGTCGGCCAGGATGTCGAGCGTGAAAGGGGCGCCCGAGGCGTCCTCGTAGAACATGTAGCAGTGCCGCGCCCGCTCGGCCACCTCCGGCTCCTCATAACCCACATCGAGGACATCGTAGACAGGGCGGACGCGCCCAAGCCGATACAACCGATAGTCCGCATCGGGGAACATGCCGAACCCATCATGGGTGCGCTCGTAGAAGGCCCGCACCGACTCGGGCACACTCTCCCACACACGCCGCACATTGTCCGCGTACCCGTCCTCGCCGGGTGCGGGCCACGAGGGCCGCAACGGATTGCCCCCCACGTAACTGACCTCCTTCCCGTCCGCATTGAAGAAGGTGTAGACCACGAAGTACTCGCCGCCGTGGACCGCGAGCTCAGCGTCCACACACCGCTCCCGCAAACCCCGCAAAGTGCGCGGCAAATGCTCCCCCACAGTCTCACCCATCACCGACACCATCAACCCCACCCGTTCAGCAGGCGACAGCGCGGGCAGGGCCCGCCAGGACTCGGGGACCACGGCACCACCGGGCACAGCCCCCTCGACGAACACCACAGGCCCCCGCTCATCCACATACCCCGCCACCCACTCACGCCCAAGAGAGGGAACACGACGCCGACGCTTCAACCACGAGAACACACCCACTTGTTCACATCCTTTCCACAACCACACGCACCGCAGCGCTCACCTGCCGGGGAAGAACGGGACGTACGGCCAATTGCCCCCCGCAGGGGGCTTGGGCGGCAGCATCTGATCGATCATGTACTGGATGCGCTCCTCCATCAGCCGCTCGATCCGCGACATCTCCGTGCGCACCAGGGGCTCCACCGGATAAACGAACCCCGAAGGCCCCCGCTTCCCCTTTTCCCCTAGGAACCCTTCCCATTGAACAAAGGACTTGTTCTGGCGGGACTGGTTGGCGCGCGCACTGATCGCATGGAAGTTCTCCGACCAGTTCACAACCTGATCCCGTTGCGCCTCGGTGAGCCTGTCGAACCCCTCCATCCGTTGAATACGCTTATAGGGGACGATATGATCCGGATGCAGCGCAAGGTTGTCCGTATTGCCGGGAAGCGTCCAATCCGTAGGGGCCAGTCTTTCCCCATCAGGCCCACGCGCAAACGCCTTTCGTATATCATCGTTCGGGGTATCACCAGGCCTCGGGATGTCCGGTCCGTCCCGGAAGCGCACTGGGGAGCGTTTGGAGAAGAAGTTCTTGAGGTACTTCCAGCCGTTCTTGATGCTCATCCACAGGTTGTGGCCGTACCCCGCCGCCATGCCCCGCAAGCCCCCAAGGGCCTTGATCCCACCGACCAACCCCTCATGCCCCTTCCCGCCAAGGGCGCAAAGATTCGCGAAAGAGGAGCGCACACCCGCCATCGTGCCCCTCATGCCAGCCAGCCCAAGGCCCCCCAGGGCGGCGAAGGCCACCGAGAGGAGCGCCCCGGTCCACGACTCCTCCCCGCTGACAGCCAACGCGACGTGCGCGATGGCCGCCACGATCCCACTGATCGCCGAGACCGCGAACAGCACGCCCGCCAGGGCCTGCCCGATCACCGGGATCCAGCACACCAACAACCCCAAAACCCCCGTGACCGCACTGATCATGTCGCAGACCGCAGCCACCCACGAGGCGACCTTGGCCCCCCAGTCGTCCCACCACGAGTCCCCCAACCCGTCATCACCGGCCCCGTCGATGGCGCTCATCGCCTTGACCGCCGCAGTATCCCGCTCGCCCATCGCGTTCAGGACCACCTGCCGCTGGGCCCGCACCCGCCCCCGCGCCACCTCCGCGTCACCATCCGCCGCAGTAGCCGCCCGCTCATAACGCGCCCGGTCATCAGCCCCATCCCCCCGCTCGGGGTACTCCCCCGCGCTCTCGCGCATCCTCCCGACCCGGGCCACCGCCTCGTCCACGTCCTGCTGCGCCGACCTCGCCGCCACCAGAGCGTTCAACGAATCCGTCTGCGCCCTCTCCAACGCCCCCGCGTACTCCACCAGCGCATTGCCAGCCGAACGGTAGCGCCCCTCGGCGACCTCCACCTTGGACAGGATGTCGTCACGGGTCTCCAACAGGGCCTCCACCGACTCAGACCCCCGCGAACCCCCCGCGTCCAAAGCACGCAAAGAATCCGCGCACCTCCGGATCGCGTCGGCGACCCCCACGTAGTCGTTCCCGCCCGCGCGCACCACCACAGGATCCCCAGGAACCGGATCCGAATCAAACCCCACCACAGACCAATCAACCGGACGCACCAAGGCCCACCAACTCTCTCAACCAGACGAAGGCGCGCCCCCACACTAACCCCACCCACCACCAAAAGAAAGAGACGCACAACACCATCAAGCGGAGAACGCCACCCACCGTCCCTCAGCACGCGCCCCAGTCGGGCAGGGTACCCGCCGACTTCAGCGCCCACCGCCGGGAACCGCCAGCAGGGCATTGGGCGCCCGCGCCCATCCGACCGGCCGGCGACCGGGCCCTGCGCCCGAGTCCCGGCCCGGAGAGCCGTCGTCCCCACCCGCATCGCGAGTGGGGACGACGAACGGCGATCGACGGGCGCGCTGCCCTCGGGCCGTCAGAAACCGAGGTCCCGGGCGACCTTGCGCAGGCGCTCGGCGGAGGCGGTGAGGCCGTCGCGCTCGTTGAGGGTGAGCGGCGGGTTGAGGACGCGGCCCGCGCCGTCACGGCCCACCAGGGTGGGGGCGGCCATGCACACGTCGGAAATGCCCTCCCAGTCCTCCAGGAGCGTGGAGACGGTGAGGACGCGCTGCTCGTCGCGCAGGACGGCGCCCGCGATGTTCGACGCGGACAGGCCGATCGCGTAGTTGGTCGCGCCCTTGCCCTCGATGATCTTGTAGGCGCTCTGGACGACGTCTGTGGCGATGGACTTGCGCAGCTCGGCGTCGAAGACGCGCCCGCTCAGGGTCGGCCCCCACTGGGACAGCGGCACGTTGCCGATCTCGGCGCTGGACCACAGGGCCACCTCGGAGTCCCCGTGCTCGCCCGCGACGTAGGCGTGGATGTTCTGCGTGGCGACGCCGGTCTCGCGCGAGACCAGGTAGCGCAGGCGCGACGTGTCCAGCACGGTGCCGGAGCCGAACACCTGGTTGCGGGGCAGGCCCGTGAGCTTGAGGGCGACGTAGGTGACCACGTCGACGGGGTTCGTGATGAACATGAAGCGGGCGTCGGGGGCGACTCCCACCAGGTTCGGGACGATCTTCTTCATGAGGTTGACCGTCGATCCGGCCAGCTCCAGGCGGGACTGTCCGGGCTGCTGCTTTGCCCCGGCGGTGACGATGATGAGGTCCGCGCCGCGGACGATCTCCACGTCGTCGGAGCCCTCGACGGAGCCGCAGGGCGTGAACTGGATGCCGTGGGCGATGTCGAGCGCCTCAGCCTCGACTTTGGGCTTGTTGATGTCCTGGAGGACGATCGACCGCGCGTCGCCGCGCATAGCGCACGCGTATGCGACGGCCGTGCCGACCGCTCCCGCGCCGATGATGGCGATCTTCGACGGGCGCCCGGAGGACTTGGACGGGTAGAGGGTCTGTGCTTTGGATTCCACAATGGCTCCTTCGAGGTGAGGCTTCCCTCTCATTTTTGCAGATTATCCCGTTCCCCGGGGGAGATGTTCACTACTTTCGCGGATTGAGCCTGCGCAGCGCGCCGCGCACCACCTGCGGGTCCTCCGTCGGCCACATCGGGGGCATGGACGCCAGGATGAAACGCCCGTAGGGCTTCGTCCCCAGCCTCGGGTCGAGGACGGCGACGACGCCCCTGTCCGTGTCCGAGCGCAGCAGCCGCCCCGCGCCCTGCGCCATGAGCAGGGCGGCGTGCGTGAGGGACACGGCTCGGAAGCCGCTGCCTCCCCTGCGCTCCACGTCCATGCAGCGCGCCTTCGTGACGGGGTCGTCGGGGCGCGGGAAGGGGATCTTGTCGATGACGACCAGGCGGCACGACGGCCCGACCACGTCCACGCCCTGCCACAGGGAGAGCGTTCCCACCAGGCACGAGTCCCGCTCGTCCCTGAATCGGTCGATCAGGGCCGACAGCGTGCCCTCGCCCTGCACGAGGACCTCGAAGTCCGTGCGCCCGCGCAGCGCCTCGGCCCCCGCCTGCGCCCCGCGCCGCGAGGCGAAGAGCGCGAGGACGCCGCCCCCCGACGCCTGGGCCAGCTCGACGAGCTCGTCGAGCACCGCGGGGGGCGGCCCGTCCCTGCCGGGCACGGGGAGTCGGCGCGCCACGTAGCGGATCGCCTGGGCCGCCGGGTCGAAGGGCGAGCCGACGTCGATGCCGTGCCAGGGCGCGGGCGACAGGGCGAGCCCGCACTCGGCGGCCATGAAGTCGAAGGAGCCGCCCAGCGCCAGGGTGGCCGAGGTAAGGATCGCAGGGCGCTCGCCGAAGCCGACGGCGCCGAGCGGCCCGGCCACGTCGAGGGGGCCCACCGTGAGGCGCTCGGCCCCCGGTTCGGTGCGCGAGACGTAGGCGATGGAGCGGTCGGGGTCCCTCCCCCACTCGTCGAGGGCGCCCGCCAGCTCCTCCACGGCGCCGCGCGCCAGGAGCTTGGCGGCCTGGTCCGCTTCGGCCTCCGCCACCTCCTGCTGGGCGCGGCGCACGGCGTCGTCGAGCACGGCCATGGCGTCGACCAGGGCCGCGGGCCGCTTCTCCAGGAGCCCGTCGGGCAGCGGCGCCAGCGCCGCGCCCAGGCCGTTGCCCGCCTCCTCCAGGTCCGACACGTCCAGGGACAGGGCTGAGCGCAGGGAGCGGGCGGCGCGCGCGACTCTGGCGGGCGTGATGTCGCGGGCGGCCTGGGAGCGCACGCGGTCCGCAAGTTCGTGCGCCTCGTCGACGACGACCGCGTCGATCTCGCCGAACAGGGAGCTGCCCTCGGTGGCGTTGATGCCGAAAAGGGAGTGGTTGGTGATGACCACGTCCGCCTCGGCGGCCGCGTCCCTGGCGCGCTGGGCGAAGCAGTCGTCGACCAGGGGGCAGTGCCTGCCCAGGCACTCGGGTTTCGCCACGGAGGCGTAGTGCCACACGCGGTCCGGCACGCCGGGCTCCAAGTCGTCGCGGTCCCCCGTGTCCGAGGCGCGCGCCCACTCGCGCAGGCGCACGATCTGGCGCCCCAGCTCCCCCGTGGGCTCGGTGCCGGCCCCCGGGTCGCAGTCCTCGAAGAGGGTTCCCTCCGCGGGGTGCCCGCCCTGCAGGCGGTGCAGGCACACGTAGTTGCTCCAGCCCTTGAGGACCCGCACGTCCAGGCGCACGCCCGTGCGCGCGGCGACGGCATCCACGACGGCGGGCGCGTCCTTGACGAGGATCTGGCGCTGCAGGGCCAGGGTCGCGGTCGAGACGAGGCCGCGCACCCCGTTCAGAGCGCAGTGGGTGAGCAGGGGCGTGAGGTAGCCGATCGACTTCCCGGTCCCGGTGCCCGCCTGGACCATGAGGTGGCGCCGCTCCTCGATGGCCATCGCCGCCTCGGCCGCCATGGAGGCCTGCCCCTCGCGCGGGGTCCCTCCCATCGCGGCCACCACGTCGTCGAGGACCCCGCCCGAGGCCCCGACGAGGTCCTCACTCATCGGCGCGGGGCGCCGTGGCCGCGCGGACCGCCGCCGCCAGCGCCTCGTCGACGCGGGCGACGAGGCGCGTGCCCTCGGCCGCGTACTCCTCGCGCTCGACCTCGCCCTCCTCGTGGACGCGGTGGACCAGGGAGCCCGCGGAGTAGGGGATGACCACGTCGATGAGCACGCTGGGCCTGGGCAGCAGGTCCTCCAGGGCGGCCCTCAGCGTCCCGACTCCGTACCCGGTCTTGGCCGACAGCGCCACGGAGCCGGGGAACGCGGTGCGCAGGACGGCGAGCTGCTCGGGCGTGGCCAGGTCGGCCTTGTTGAGGGCGATGAGTTCGGGGATGCGGTCCGCGCCCTCGATCCCCGAGAGCACGGCGCGCACGGCCTCGACCTGGGAGACGGGGTCGGGGTGGGCGGCGTCGACGACGTGGAGGAGGACGTCGGCCGCTCCCACCTCCTCCAGGGTCGAGCGGAACGCCTCGACCAGCTGGGTCGGCAGGTTGCGCACGAAGCCGACGGTGTCGGTCAGCGTGTACTCGCGCCCGTCGGCGGTGCGGGCCCGGCGCACCGTGGGATCCAGGGTGGCGAAGAGCGCGTCCTCGACGAGGACCCCGGCGTCGGTGAGGCGGTTGAGCAGCGTCGACTTGCCCGCGTTCGTGTACCCGGCGATCGCCACGGAGGGCACTCCGCCGCGCCTGCGGGCACCCCGCTGGGTGCGCCTGGCGGGTTCCATCCGGGCGATCTCGGCTTTGAGTTTCGCCATGCGGGCGCGGATGCGGCGCCGGTCCAGTTCGATCTTCGTCTCGCCGGGCCCCCTGGAGCCGATGCCGGCGCCCCCGGCGACGCGCCCGCCCGCTTGGCGCGACATGGATTCGCCCCATCCGCGCAGGCGCGGGAGCAGGTACTCCAGTTGGGCGAGCTCGACCTGGGCCTTGCCCTCCCGGGACTTGGCGTGCTGGGCGAAGATGTCGAGGATCAGTGCGGTGCGGTCTACCACTTTGGCGTCGACGACGTCCTCGAGGCCTCGCCTCTGGGAGGGAGCGAGCTCCTCGTCGACGATGACGGTGTCCGCCTCGTGGGCGCGCACGATGTCGGCGAGTTCCTTGGCCTTCCCGGACCCCAGGTAGGTCGCGGGGTCGGGCAGGGAGCGCCGCTGGATGACGCCGTCCATGACCCGGGATCCGGCGGTCTCGGCCAGTGCGGCGAGTTCGCGCAGCGAGTTCTCCGCCTCCTCTTCGCTCTGCGTGGTGCGCAGGCCCACCAGGACGACGCGCTCGAGGCGCACCTGGCGGTACTCGACTTCGGAGATGTCCGCCCGGTCCGAGGCGGAGGTGTCGACGCGGCGGGTGGCGGCGCGCGCCTCGCGCTCCATGGCGCCCGCGTCGCCGGAGCGGTCCTGCCCGGCCGTGGACGACAGCGCTTGGGCCTGGCGCGAGAGGATGCGCGCCACGACCTCGTCGATGCGGGCGTCGCGGGCCTCGTCGTCGCCCGACTGGGTGGGGGTCATGTGGCGTCCTCCGGTCGTGGTGGGGCCTCCAGTGTCGCACGCCGTCCGCGGGTGCGCGTGCGCGCGGGGGCGGGCGGGTAGGCTTTCCTCTGTGAACGAACAGTACTTCACCGACCAGGCCCCCGCTTCGGACGCGGAGGCGCGCCAGTTGAGGGTGTCCGCGCGCGGCCACGAGCTCACGATGCGCGTGTCCCCGAAGGTGTTCTCCTCCTCCCGCCTGGACCTGGGCACCCGCCAGCTGCTGGCCGAGGCGCCCGAGCTGCCCGGGCGCGGCACCCTGCTCGACCTAGGGTGCGGGTGGGGGCCGCTCGCCGTGGTCATGGGCCTGGAGTCGCCGGGGGCCAGCGTGTGGGCGGTCGATGTGAACACGCGGGCCCTGGACCTGACGGAGCGCAACGCCTTGGCCAATGGTGCGGCCAACGTGAGCGCCATGGACGCGGGCGAGGCGCTGGAGCGGGCCCGTTCCGAGGGCGTGCGCTTCGACGCGATATGGTCGAACCCGCCGGTCCGCGTCGGCAAGGAGGCGATGCATCGGATGCTCTCCGACTGGCTGTCCCTGTTGGCTCCGGAAGGCGCCGCGTACCTGGTGGTCCAGCGCAACCTCGGGGCGGACTCGCTAGTCGCGTGGCTGGTGTCCCAGGGGATGGCGGCGCGGAGGTACGCGTCGAAGAAGGGGTACCGCATTATCGAGGTCACCGCCTGAGTTCCCGGGGTAACCGCCGGGTTGCGGGCCCCGGGTTCCCGAGGCCGCCGCGCGCGGGTTGCGGGAGCCGCAGCACATACGTTGCAGGGGCCGCCGCCGGTTTCCGGAATCGTTGGCTGGGGCCGTTGGCGGACAGCGCCTCGCGCGGGGCAGGCGAGGAGCGGGCGGGCTCGCAGGTGCCGTGCTCCTGGCCGAGTCCGAGCGGCTTGGTGGCGCCCGGCCCCGGGGAACGTGATCGCCGGGCCGCGGTCGTCGGGTCGTGTGTTCGCCCGGCGGGGTCATAGACGTTGTCTATACCCCCGGTGTTGGCGATTGCGAGCACGGTCAACGGAGCGGCTCGCGGGGGCTGGGTAAGAGTTTCGAGTCGGGTTCCCTCCTCTTCGCGTCCAGCCCGGCGGTCGTCGGGCTGTGTGTTCGCCCGGTGGGGCCATAGACGTTGTCTATACCCCTGCGGCCCGGGAACAGCACGGGTCGGGGGAATAGAGCCGCCCTGGGGGCTGGTTCGCGGATTGGGGTTGCGGGTCGAGTCCCCTCCTCTCTTCGCGGGGTTCGTGGGGTCCTGCTGGGCCCGGTGGGCGGAAGCGCCGCGGGCGTCGGGTCGTGTGTTCGTCCGGTGGGGCCATAGACGTTGTCTATACCCCTGCGGCCCGGGAACACACGGGTCGGGGGAATGGAGCTGCCCGGGGGGCGGGCTCGCGGGTTGTGGGTTGGGGTTAGTGGCCGTCTTGTTCGTCGGCGGTGTCGGTCAGGTCGATGCGCAGGT
>ERZ772948.633-NODE-633-length-22896-cov-9.678911_pt1 | contig 22896 bp, 21 predicted proteins | sample MGYA00511945_ERZ772948 | MGnify/ENA primary metagenome ERZ772948 (study PRJEB29015, sample SAMEA2737927) | human oral metagenome | biome: human oral; feature: human-associated habitat; material: dental | place: China | collected 2141 ... | reverse complement strand
CTTTGATTTTAAAAAGTGAAACAATGATTTCTGTTGCAAATGTATCAAAGCTTTTGATTGCCTCCAAATAATGGGGACAGACAACAAAAATGCGGTTTAAATAACTATCAAGTCCGCTGAAATACTATCTTTTGGGACGAATAACTAACACGCTTAGTTCGTCGGATAGCTAAAAGAATGGTGTGATATTTCCGCCTAAAGTAAGAAGACACGCACTACTCATTTCTACAAAAATAATTTTAATTTCAGTTTGCTGTCACTTTTAACACTTCGAGTAAACCTACTGTAAGTTAACAAGTTAAGTCATCATAACGGATGACAGCAATGACAGCAAACTCAATTATAAAGGAATATATAGAGAAAAAGATAAGATGAAGATGAAATATTGACAATACTATATGACACTTGACCTGATATATACCAGCCCAAGTGCCATATTTTGAATAGACACCTACATCTTTAATTCTCAGGTAAACCTATTTCTGGATTGAATTTTACAGAGACTTTTCTATTCTGAACAATATTTACTTGTCCATTATATGCAATATTAGATTCATCATATTTCATATTTGGATTAGCATAGTACACCCTTAGCTTATAAGTACCAGGAGGCAATTTACTCATCTTAAAACGAACATCATATTTGCAAATACAATCGGCTAATCCATCAAGGATATTATGGTACACGACAAGGGTAATTTGATTATCTTGATTAGCAATATTCACATAAATCTTTCTTACGGAACAGTTGGCTTTCAAATCTTCCAGTAGACACTGGGCTATACCGTCTTTGTCCAACTCTATACTTAATTTTGCTGGAATAGCATTGTTTTCTGCATAGAAGTCAGGACGTGTATCTGTCGGAGAGATGCTTAACTTACAATTAGAATTTGCAACATCATAAATTCTTAATGGCTCAAGAGATACCTTCTCAGAGGAACATGCAGATAATCCACAGAAAAGGATTAGGCTGTAAAATACCTTTTTCATAATTACAAGGATTTTATATGTTGATATTTATATAAACGTAATTACAAGTTATTTCTTGCTTATATTATTACGTATTTCTGTTTACTATTCAATCAACTTCCCGTGTTTTTTGAGTATTGAGAGAAACTCTCTCCATTCTGCCGCTCTTTTTTCTTTTGCTTTTTGAATGGCCTTGTTCTCTTTACCATATAGACTATTGTCCTCAATATTGCGTGGGTAACAGTCACTCAGATAAAACTTGCCAGATTCTGAAACTAATGATAAGTCTGTGAAGATTTGACTATTGAAAGATGACACAAACGTTGAGATATGGAGTAGAACCTTACCATACGAATATATTTCTATGTTACGATAAATGGGAAAGAGCAGACTTGTCGGCTCAAAATCTTGAAAAATAATCTCACGGGTCTGCGCGTTGAAAGACTTGATGTTGTCAAGTGTAAAGAGATAGGGGCTTGAAGCGGCTCTTGTCATTCGGGCTGTCCCTATAGCAAACAATTCCGTTTTCGATGCTTGCACTGTGGGAGTTGAAGCAGACTCATCTTCATTGCTGCAACCAATAAACAGCAACGAGAAGATGAACGCCTGTAATACACAAAAATACCTTTTCATAATTTGTTGGATTTAATTAGTTATTATAATATGTGGTCGTCAATTATGTTCATATACTTCTTTATTTCTGCCATTAAGGAATAAACATGATTAACACTTTCCAAACCCAAAGCATAATCAGCCTCATGTTTGTTTTCAATCATGTCGGCAAAAGTCTTGATTTCAGAAAAGAACCCTTGTGAAACAATTTGGTTATTCCCAATAGTTGGGACAAAGTTGTTTCTTCCGTAGAGACAAATTGTTGCTCCATTGTTTGGAAAGACTTTCTCCAACGGAATCCCTAACAATGCTGAGCGTCTCGGCATGAAATCAAGTCGCTCCATGTTTTCCAACACATAAAGTCCTTTATCTGTACTGATATTTAGCTGTTCCTGTGCTTCTTGCCAAGAATAATCTGTTGATAGTTCCAACATTCCTGTTATATCTTGGTGCTCCAATACAAGAAATAAAGTTTGGGCACCATCTCTACTGCGAATGACATCCAAGTTCTTTATCTTTGCCTCTCCAAAAAGGAATGTTACATAGTCAAGAGGATGGATGAATAGGTCAAGTAAAGTATCTCCTTCAGGGTATAATCCTGTCAGATAGCGATAATGATAATGCCGTTTGCCATCACCTTTCAATCGTTTTTTCAATACTTGAGTGGCAGGGGCAAAACGCCTTTGCAGTCCGACAACGATATGTTGTGACCCATATAGCATGATAGTATCGATCAAAGACTTTAATTCTCTTTCATTCTCACAGGGTGGTTTCTCTATAAATAAGGACTTTCCTGCTTTTATAGTTTCGGTTGCAATCTGAAAGTGTGAATGAGGATTAGCTGCCACAAAAACACCAGAAACAGTATCATCAAGCAGTATATCCTGTAAAGAAGTTGTTCCTTTGACTCCTTTATACTTTTGAGAAATCAGTTCGGCTTTCTTCTCTGAGGTACAGCAGATATATTTCAGTGGTAACTGAAGATACTGTATGACAGGCAGAAGGTTGTTTGCACAATGATTGCCAAACCCAACAAGAGCATACTGTTGCGTGTAAGTATGACTTAACTCTCTCATACTGCGTATATACTTGTATCTGCCTATGATGTTATCTAAATATCCCATTTTAGCTTTGCTTTTATTCGTTTGAAATGTTTATTATAGGTAGTTTGCCTGTTGCTGGTCCATTGATATTTCCCATAAAACAACTCTATCAACCGTTTAGGGATTATCTTTTCTATATTTCTTAACAGGATAATGTCATATTTTCGGTGATAGTTGATCCAACATTGATTACATTCTTTGGAGTACTGACATTGAATTTTGCACGTATTCCTTGAATTGAATATCTCATCGAGCGTATTCTCGTGAATATTACCCAAGATTACATCTAAATTCTGGCATAAGGGGACATCCCCATTAGAATGGATGACCAATTCACTGAATATGCTATGACACCGTAACTTCAGTCTATTATTCTTCCACTCGTCATACAAAGCTACAAAGTCAAAGTTCTCATATGTTTGATGTATGGAAGAGGGTATCTGGCTGATGAAATCCGCATCATTGGATTCTATTAAACCTTTGGTTGTATCGAAGAATGACATTGTGCTGTAAATGCCAATACGTACATCAATGTTATATTGTTTAGCACAATCTATGACATGCCTCATATCCTCAAACGAGTTCCATGGAGAAAGACAAAACATTAGGGAGATAGGCACGATGTCTTTACATGCCTCTATAACCTTAATCACTTTGTCATACCCATCTCTCCCACGCATATAACGATAGGTTTCTCTATTACCGTCAAGTGATATGTATAGATGTTTGGGATGATGATTCTTTACAGCAGAAATTACCTTGTTCGTTGCAAGGCAGTTGGACAGCAATGTATAATTAGGATGGTTAGTATCAAACCATTCTAATATATTGTCTGCTTCGGGATGGAGGATAAACTCGCCTCCTTCCAAACCTACTATCGTGCTTTTTGTTACACATTTACTATTCATTATTCTGATAATATCAACCAGATTTAGATTTTCTGTAGGTTTTTTCCAAATGGAACAGTGTTTGCAACGAGACTGACAACTTGTTGTAGAATATATCATTAGAGAGGTAAGTTCCTTATGCCGTCTGCGTATTACATTGTTGGCAAATACAATTCCGTTGTGGATGTAGTCATAAATACTGTACATTCTTTCTTTTGAGTTTTGTCTCTTATTGTTAAGAGCAGAAAACAAAGAAAAGACTGCACAATATTTATGACTTTTTTCTATTTATTTCATTTACCAAGTAAGCCGCAATCCAAATGGTACCGTTATGATGAACGGATGCTCTGTGCGGTAGGTTTCAAGGCCGCTACCATTCCCGAAGTAATAGAACATATTAGGTTCTAAATACAGACTGAAAGGCTTGAATAGCCTATACTGAACACCAACACCTAAGTTTACAGACCACTGAGAACGTGGCTTGATGTCACCCTTTAACGTGTAGGACGAGTCAGACGTTATGATATACTTCTTATCAAGTGAACTGTGAACTGGCATCTCGAATGTCACTCCACCGGTCGTATAGGCATTGAATCGTCCCTTGCTCCATATACGATAGGTCAATCGCAATGGTATGCCCACATAATCAATCTTCTGGGTCTTCAACAAGGTCGCACCATGAAACTCACTCTCAAAATCAGACTTCATTCTTGTGTAAGTCAATCCCGTGCCAAAAGTCCAATGGGAACTTAGTTGCTTGTTGAGCGACAAACTAAAGGTTTTGGGGCGGTAGTGGTACGCCTTCTCACCTAAGGAAGCGTTGCCTTCTGTTGCATTATTCAGTGCTATCCATGACATTTTTGCCCTCTCGACAGAATCCATCAGTGCATTGTTCCTGACTAAATAATTTACATAATCATCCCAGGTATATAGTTTGGCAGCCGCACCGCCGTTAGCATAATCTACCACCGAGAGATAGTTCAAATTAGACATAGCTCCATTGGCTCCAGCATTGGAGGAATAGCCGAAGTTGAATGTCCACGGGTATTTCTTCTTATGATTTACATCGACCTTCATACTTTCATTCGATGCCAACATTTTATCTTCCGAAATTTGTGGAATGTGAAGCACTGACTCGTCTATACTTACTCTAATTTTAGCAAGATATTTCTGCAAGGAGTCCTCATGAAATGATACAATTTGCTGTCTGGTTTCTATACTATCTGTTATTATTCGTGATAAAATATCTTCAGTAGAAAGAGTCTTTTCTGCCAAAACACGCCTATCATTTTCAGTAGCACTTGAAGGTATAGAATACCTTGGCTGCCCATTCTTTTGAGAAGCAGCTCTATTTTGTTGAACTCGTTTTGGAAAGTTATGATGAGTATCTAAAGCCGTTGATCTATTATCAGATGTGTCAACGAACTTGTCCCTCGTTACGAGATAGATATAGACAGGTATCAGGATGGGAAGCAAGAACAGCATCCAATACTTAATCAATATGACACGCAGCATTTTCTTTGCCCGAGCCAACTGCGAAGAAGAACTATGTGGATTGATACCAAGCAGATCCCCTATTTCCTTATGTGAAAGACCGTCCAACACTGAGAGTTTGAATATTTCTCGGTTCCCCTCTGGTAACAGTTCTATCGCTGACAGCAACAACTCCAGCTCTATATTCTTTTCTTTATCGTCTTCTTCGCTCAACATATCTTTCCCCAGACTGGATAAAAGAATATTACTTTTTTCTGTACTTTGTAGGAATCTCAACGAAAGGTTTCTCACAATCGTTATCATCCATCCTTCCAATTTTGAGTTGTCCTTCAGCGAATTAATAGAGGTAAAAATGATGATAAAAGCATCGTGCAAAATATCTTCTGCCGTACTTTCATCTTCCACATAGTGCAGGCATATTCTCTTTAATCTGTCGGAATATGCCTTATATAAATTTCCGAGAGCCTCACGTTCTCCCTGTTTACATGCGTCTATATTAACATCTATTTTCATAGATATACCATACCTTTTTATTAAAAGGAGCATGTTTTGCTTAAAAGACTGCACGGATTTAGGAACTTTTTTTGAGAAACTTAGAAAAATATTTAAAAGATATGACTAAAACCTCTGTTTAATAGCTGTTTCGTTATCCAAAAGAGATAGTTGCCACCTTGATTTATAGAAAACACTTCATGCCGTATCGCAACACCTACAACAAGCAAAAATAACGTATCTTTCTCATATTTCTAATTTCTTTGAAGTATTTTTTAGTTTAGATTTATCATTACATTCGATTTCAGAATATCACCTTACAAAGGTAAGAATATAATAGCAAACAGTATGTTTTTATGGGAAGATTACCAGTATTTTTTTTATAGTAACTCTATATAAAATGGATAAACCAAATTTTATCCACGTTTAATACCTAATAATAAATAAAAATGTTAATTTTGTAGCGTGTTTCTTCAGAGGCACAATGACATCGTTGAAAAAATAAGAGGCGTTATGCTTATCTTGTAAAACTCAATATTTTAGAATCGGTGGCAAAATTGAATCATTATAATTGAGAGTACATAATTGCTTAAAATATGACAAAAGAAGAATTATTGCTATGGGGAGAGAAAACGGTTCAGCTGTATAATAAGATAGCAGACGAACGTGGTAGAGAAAAGACTCCTGCATTCTATACTCAATCTAACTTAAACAAAATTATAGGAGTAAATTCTGTTGATTTTTTAATAGCAGGTATTAACCCTGGTTCTGGCGGTACTTACCAACAAATGATTGAGAATCCAAACTGGGAAATAAGCTCGGCTACAGGGATGACAGCAGAACAACTTATATCAGGGAACTTCGGTAGAGACCCCCAGTATGGGAATTGTACAAACTGGAGTCGTCATCATACTTGGCGTTATTTTATGAATTTAAAAAGATTCTTTAAAGATGTTGAGGAACCTAATATTCTTGACGACGAAAGAAGATTTATCCTGACGAATGCCACTTTTTTCAACACTGTTAAGGAAAAAGAACTGAACCAATCACTATTAAAGACTACGTTTCCACAGACTTTAGATTTAGTCAGAAGAGTTAAGCCTAAGATGATTGTATGGTTAAGTGGTAGGAATGCGTTCAACAGATTAGCTTCGATTTCGATAGATGGCTTTTCTTTCAAGTATGATAAGACACGTAATCCGATAATGGCGCGTATATATATGGGTACATTCAATGGTATACCATGTTTTGGGATTCCCCACCCTGGAGCGTTCCTAACTACAGAAGAAAGAACTTTAATAGCAAAATTCTTTTCTTATGTCTTTAATTATAAAAGTATTGACGAGATAGACCTTAATAACTTGGAGTCTTTCTGTATAAATGAAATTCAAGCATATCATAAGCGTTTAAAAGAGAAGAAACCTGCTTCTATAAAAAATAATATTGATGTAAAAAGTATAGAACATTCTATCCTCGAAAGGAAGAAAACCTATATTTACAATAATGGAAATAGGATACGCAAAGTTAATCCGGCAAAACGAAAAGTAGGTGCGTTGTAAAACGAAAAGTGATATTTTGATGCAAAACGAAAAGTAACAATTCTCAACACGCACACAACAGTAAAAAGGTGGTAAATTCTTGCAAGACTTGGATAATTCTGTAAGAATTTACCACCTTTTAGATTATACGTTGAGTTCAAACTTTACATCTTCATTACCGTTAAGAAGTTCTTTTGTACGCTCTATATTATTTTTATAAATGTGAACATTAGCAAGATTGAGCGTTATAGATTTCAACGGAAGATCTATTTGCCTTGACATCAGATATAGATGATAGATATCTGCAGGCAGACCTAAATTAGCGTCAGAACTGCGCTGAAAGGCCGATATAACAAGTTCACCTTCATCTATTTGAAACTGTACAAGGCTAAGACAGGGTGCTTGATTAGTTTCTGCACCAGTCTCGCCTAAGAACAACACATAATTTTTGCTGCTACGCTTTTCACGATTTATCTTCTCTATCAGCGGAGGCAATTTCTCCAGATAGGTAGGATAACTATTGACAAGAATTGAACCACAATAATCCCACCAAGCAATACCTGCCTTACGATATTTCTCAATCTGCCTTTCACCTTGCATGAACAGTTGTAGCTCATCCTTTAGCTTCTTACGTGCTATACCGTGAGTTTCTAAGATGTCGAGTAAGTCTGAAGGAATAAGTGTTAGCTGTTCGTTCAACAGATACCTAATTTCCCCTTTCTTGTTACACTGCTGCTTTCCTGTATGAATTATTCTGTCTAAAATCTTGTAGTATTTATTCATCGTTTTATCAGCATTTGAATAGTATTTAACCAGCATTCTTATACAGCATCATATCTGTATAAGTTGAGTTATAATTCATGCGAGCATTGAATTCCACCTTAGTACATTTCTCGAATGGATTACCGATATGCTTATTTCGACCTATCCAGTCACAGAGTTCAAGTATAGACGACTTATTGCTTGTGAAGTAAACAAATGAATGTCCAGCAAGAACCGACAGTACATCGAGGTAATCTGCAAGCTTCCAATACATCTTATAAGTACCAACTTCGGTACTGAGGTAAGGAGGGTCAACCAAAAATACAACATTTGGAGTATCCTTATACTGATTAAAGACTTGTTTATAGTCTGCTGAAACAATTGTTAAACCATCCAAATAGCCATCACAAAGCGGATAATCTGTAGATCGGATATTGTTATACAAGGTGTCCTTGCTCATCTCATCAATACTTAAACAATATTTCATCGAAAATAAGAGAGAAGACGATATCGTGATGAAGTCCAAATAACCATAACGATCTTGATGTTTAATTAAGCACTCAAAAATCTGTTTACGTGCTTCTCCAATGATAGGCTTATGCTTAGGCAGCTCACGAACTATCTTTCTAAGCTCAGAGAGTAATTCATTAGTCTGTGACACGTGCTCCAGACGTAGCCTATATCCATCAAAATCATTATAAACGACTTTAGAATGTGGTTTCTCGGACTTTGTAATATGCGACAACAAGCCACTGCCTCCGAATAAATCAACAAATGTTGTTCCGTCTGGGAACTGTTCTAATACCTTCTTAAACTCTTTTGCGAACATCCGCTTCTGACCTACGAAGGGAAGCGGTGCTGAATAATACTTTTTCTTTGTCATGATGCAAAGGTCGTAAGTTTTCCTTTCACAAACATAAGCGTATATACTGATTACACTGCAAACAAATTGCAGTCGGTTTGAAATCGCTTAATAAGAGCATAAACTTTACGCTCGCTAATAGCATATTTCACAGCAAGAGCCGCTACTATGTAAGATACTTTCTCACGTTTTGACAACATCCGTCTATATTCTGTATATAAATCTATATAATTTGTGTCATCCAATCTAACCCCAGCAATATGGAGGTTTCTTAATAGTTCCCTGTTTATTTTTACAATCTCAATTATCTTCATGTCTAATAAATTTCGTAAATTTGCAACGCCAATCACTTTTATTATACAACAAAACGCCACAAGAGCGAGCGAGGATATTTGCCCCCGGTCGCGCTCTTGTGGCGTACGTTGTTAAAAGTGATTGGCGTTGCTTATAAAACAGGCTGGGGGCTTTTAAATAACCCCTATTACAGCTATGAAAGTTGATTATGACATAATCTGACCTTGTCTGACAGAACCGACTTAATCAATGCCAACAGAGGCGTTAAAATTAAAATCAGTTCTGCCATAGTTATACTTAATTAAATTTTCAAAACATCATAAACAATACCATCCTCGCTAATGTCATTACCGACTCTTGCTATTCTAACCTCTCGAGATGACATATCCTTCGGCTTCCCAAACCCTATGATATTAAAGGCAAAGTCTGCACTCATATTGAAATCATAATCCCTGGCAAAGCCTCCTTGTGCACTTCCGTTCAGAGGACTGAGACAGTGGATTGAATTGAAGCCAAACGTAGGGTCTTTAAATATACAATCGTGGTGTATGTGGCCGCCAATCATACAAACAAACATTGCATTTGAAGAAGCACTAAAATCACAACTGATATTAAAGGCACACTTGCGGCCATCAGAGTCAACCTGTGTATTCAGATAATACGCCATACCGTTATTAGTATCATCCTTATACTTGACATTCTGGTTTAGCTGCTTCTTCTCATTGAAAGCCTTAAGAATTAACTGTATAATCTCTGTCTCTACGCAGTTCTGATTCTCTTCTCCTGCACGCTGAGGACCTGGATAATAACTGAACTTAGAGTTCTGTATTACCATATTATCACCAACAGGCGAATGAATTGCTAACAATACTTTATAGTTAGCAGGTGTCGATTTCAGTGTTTCGCAGAACCAGTTTAATTGCCGTTCAGAGTATGTAATACCTCCACTGTGAATCTTGAATGCAGGCATATTCTCACTCTTCCCATATGTACTGTATGCGCCAGTTGTGACAGTCTTTTTCAAGCGAAAAGAGAACTTTGTATAATTTCCACAATTAACGAATGTAGGGGCAGCAGGAGAATGCGTGTAGGTGTGATTGAACTCTATCTTAGGGTAGCTCTCTTGGTACTGTACTGGCGCCCAGTAGTCGCTTTCCTCTAAGTCATCATTATCATACTGATTAAGCACGATTAACCTAATACCCTTTTCGTTAAAATCGTGATAGTAGTAACATTCATTCTCAACATACTCCCCCGCAAGCAAGTCACCCCTATCATACAGGGGGCGAATGAATACATCGTGCAAATCTTTTACAGATGCTCCATTTGCGACAGTTAATGTGTTACCCTTATCGTGATTACCTATTACCATATATACAGGCTTCTTACATATATGCAAGCCTTGGATAATACTCTGCGAGAGAAATCTTGACTGTTCAAAAGTAACGCCGACCGAGTCCCCTGTATTAATAATGGCATCAATGTTAGAGTTTTCGTTTGCTATGTTAGCTGCAAGTACTTCCTGGTGCACAGAGTTATGAACATCTGAGATATGCAAGAATCCAAAGTTTCTTGTTCCAAAGCCGTCTAAATTCTTGCAAACTGCATAGACTATTCTTTTCTTATCCTCTTTCGTCAGGAGCTCTTTCTGCGCACTAAATTCTATCTTAGCATAATCAGTATCAGAAATAGGCAGCCGTAACGTTGCTCTGTCGTAAAAAAGGTAACCTCTTGTAGAGTCACCCTCTGCAATTAATTTATAATAAGCGGTTTCCGGATACTGGCTTATATCAACTACCTCTTTCCAATAATTATTATTACCCTCACTTAGAGCAGCTATCTTGTTCTTATTCTTGTCAAATAAGAGCAGAGTGAATGAAAAGAAGTCTGAATGCTCTTTTGCGAATCCCGATAAGTCAACAGGCAGTTTCCTTGTTCTTGTAGGCACAGAAATATACTTAGTCTGAATAGCGTAATCGGCTATTCTATCAAAAAACTTTAAATCAAGATTTCTGAGCTTCAATTCTTGTGAGGCTTTTTTACTTTTCTCCTCACATAAGTTTATAATATCTTCATAACTCTTTGTGCGATTAACGATAATCGAATATTGAGGACAGTTGTAAGACTCATTAGTGACCGCAGAAGACCCCTCTATAATCACACCAAAGCAGGAGTTATTTTTTCTGTCGGAGCTTCTCAGCACAGGATTATCGGTCTTTATTTCCAGATACTCTGTGCCACCTAACACAATTCTCTCATCGAAGAAAATAGTATTAGTCCCCTTTGTAATGTCCTTCGTAAAAAGTTCAACAGCAACAAAAGGTTTCACGGAAACATCAATCTTACCAATATGAAGTGTTGTAGCTGCTGTTGCAGTCAAATAGATACCGTCAACCTTACGGTTCTCGTGAGTAAATGCACGCCACTTACCTGCCTCAGTCATATAACTACCGATATGGTCTTTATTAACACTTGAGGTTTCTAACTCATAGTAAGATGCTATCTGCTCATCAAGGTCTTTTATTTCTGAATCCAATTGACCTATCTGAGTATTTAGAGATTCTATCACTGAGGAGTCTAAAACAGCCTCAGTGACTCTATCAGAAGGCGTAACGAACCTGACCTTAGTTGACTCGGTAAAGGTATAGGTTTGTTTTTTCCTCCCATATCCTTCTCCGATAAATGTCAGAACAGAAAGAACTTCTTTTCCATTAACATCACGTGACTTCACAATAGATGGTGTTGTGGCTGGGTTAACTACTATAAAGGTTAACTTATCACCTTTGTTGACTTGAAGAGGAGCAGAAACAGACAGATTCTGAGAATCTACCATCTCAGTTTCTGTGCCTACCTCTCCATAATAAAAGGATTTATTATCTTCAAAAGAAAAGTTTTTTTTCTTTACCTTTACGTTACCGCCGTTTTCAACCCACAACATTGCATCGGCTGACCAGTTATCGGCAATGCGATTAAAGACATAAACCTCTCCATCTGAGGATGAGAATATAATCTGCTTGATATATTTTTTGCGCTCGTCTGGAAGAGCATTCACAGCCGTCAGACATTCTTCAATGTTATTATATTTCTGCCCATCTTTGCTCGCATCATAGGTAGGCAGAAGGCTGCTGACTGCTGCTTGAGACATTACTTTTTCCTTACTATCACCAAGTTCCTGTACAATAGTAACCTTATTGCTGATTTTCCCCATCAGTAGCCACCCTGGCTTCTGATACGCATAAATATTTCCATTTTCAATATTATCAGCGTGTGCATCGTCATAGATGCTTACTAACTGGCCATAGCGAAGAGCCTTGCCGTTAGTTCCGACTGGGTCTGTGTCAGCCTCCATAGCTGACTTAGACTGATAAACCTTCTTAATGCCAAGTCCATCAGTAGACTGTTCCAATGAGGCTATGTATGCTAATGTGTCTTCATGCAGCTTACCAACCTCTTCAGGTGTGATACTATCTACTTGACTTTTCTCTTTAAGTTCCTTTGCTCGCTTGAGCAAACTGTATATTGTATCCATTATTACTTTTTATTTTGGAATGATGAAATATGTATTAATTGGACAGTTAGCAGGAGATGGAAGACTGGATGCTCCCAAGCTTCCTATGAGTTTTCCTTTCCCCGATATCACTTGGATGTGAACAACCTGCTCCTGACCATTGTCTGAGCTTACTCCTACAACAATAGCACCAGAGACAACAGGTGGTACTGACACTCGTGTCGTAGGGTATTCGAAGATTACTCCAGGACCATCAGTCCATTCGGACTTGTCACTTTGCAGATTTACCTTTATAAGCGTATAACCAGATTCTACTCTTCTTAGAGCTTGTCCCGTGTAACCATTCTTCAGAAACCATCCCATGTTCTGATATTCACTTTCAGGAAGCCTATCTACTAACATCGGAGCTATAAGATCAAAGAGCGTCTTCAGTTCACTGACATCAAAGACACCTTCTGTTTTCTCAAGTGTCAGAAAAGCCTCTGCAGTTTCTCTACAGGCACGTTCCTGGCCATCCTCAAATGTGCGTACATCAGAAGTAGATTTTCTAACACCAACATATAATGGATCATTCCAACTATGAGCAACCAGTGTAGTTTCCTTTATCTCATAAATGAATCCATCAAGCACCAACCAGTTCTTCTTAGTTTGAAAAGTAGTAGTCTTATCCCCTTCATTAAGTTTCTTCAACTCTCCTTGGAAGCGTTCAAGCAGAAAGGCTGATGTGTTAGCACCAAGAGCCTGAAGAAGTGCAGACATCTGATTGGTTGGATTCTCCTGCAATGTTTTGAGATCATCGATGTAGAGGGGCTGTCCACCCTCACTAAAGAGCATCTTATTCATATTCGTATATTTCTATGCGGGAAGAGCGTCCCGCAGGTTTATAATGATTCAATAGGTTTAATATAGTTGTCAAATTCTGCCCTCCATACTTGTCTTCTGCAGCATCTATTGATGTACATAGGAATGACGGTACATAGACAATGAAAGAAGGCTGCTTAGGGACATCATCATACGCTCTGACATACAGCGGAGGATTACCACTCACATAAACAGGGGTCAGACCTTCACTCTTGAAATGTAAAACAGTCTGTACTCTCTGATCTGCAGAGACGATGTAAATTTGATGCTCTGAAAGAAAGAAGGCATCATTTAGGATCTTCTCTATATACTGAACACCTGCCGTTATGTTGAGACGATTCAACACATGAGAACGGTAACAATAAAACCAGTTATACAAATCCCTTATTCCACGTAGCATCGCTTTGAGTAGTGCTACGAGCACCTTGCTTCTCAATATAGGAGGCAACAGCTGAAAGCCAAGTTTGATGATATCTAACTTATACCACATAGCTTAACGTATTTCTTAGGTTCACAGTAACAAAACTTCCACCAACAGCGGTGTCTTATACCAGATTTACTTCACATCGTTTTAACATTTAACAAGTTAAGTCATCATAATGAATGACAGGAATGACAGGAAACTCAATTCTAAAAGAATTACCTTACGATAGGCAGAGAAGAATAGAGTAGACAACCTCTATATAAATGTTAAAGAAAATAATAGCTTCGTCATTTCTAATGATTTTTCATACCTTTGATTTCATATTTTAAAAGCCACAATAATGGGTCTATTCAACTATTCAAGTAAACTATCCGACGAACAATTACGCCGCGTCTCCCTAAGTGCACAATACCAAGGACAGCAGGGAGGAGACCATTTTACACTTTCATCTAAGATTGGTTCACGTGCAAAAGTACTTCTCGAACAAGGCTGGGACATCACAAATCGACAAGAATTATGCGATAGCATAGAGGAACTGCTCGGACGTTGCCGCTCACTTGACATTGCTGTTATAAAAGAAGAAATGATGGCAGAGGTACAAGAAGACAGCGGGATCAACACCGAGGTACGACGTATATGGTCTATGGCAAGTATTGTCGATAAACATTATATTACACGAGCTGGAGATTTAAGCGACTTGCTTAATATGCTAACCAACTATATTGCAGCACAAGATAGTCTACTTGCTAATGAACTGATTACCTCATGGGATGCCATAACAGAAAAAGATGTTATAGGATGGGATATAGGGCGCGCAGCCTATCTCGTACGTGTTGGAGTGGAAATGAAATACCTCAACTCTGACGAGGCATGGGATTATCTGGAAAAAGCTTACCAAAGAGCCATAAGAACATTCGATTCATGGGAGGAACTTGGACGCTCCTATATCATCGGACGTTGTTTTTGGACTTCTCATCCTGAGGAGCGCGATGTCTTAGGCTTTTGTAATGTAGTAAAATGGCTTATGAAACATCCCGAGAGCCCTTGGGTAAAAGTTAAGTTGAAATAATTTATCAATAACATATTAAATCATTCAGATTATGGATCATACTTTTGTTTTAGTTATCATCATGTTCATTGCAGCGACTATTATTGCCTTCTCGCTTATGTTCTACGTGCGGCAAAAAGGTAAGAATAGTAAGGGAGTCTACACAGCAAAGGCAATGGAGTTCATTACAAAGAAGTACCCTTCTATCAATACAAGCAATATTAAGTGTGTAGAATTTTATATTCCCAAGGGAGGTTTGGGACAAATTGACCCAGCACTTATTGCCTATAATGATGAAGACCTGTATATAATATCTGCTCTCCCTCAGCCTATACCCGGCTTCTACAGAATCATATCTAATGAGCAAGCTGAATGGGATATGTTCTATTATCCTATGACAAGCATCGAACAGGCTGGCTTTGACGAACAGCAGAAACACTTCATTCTTGTTATTAAAGGTGAATCTATTAAACTGAAAATCAGAAAAAGAAATACCTTCCAAGAGGACCAGCAGGAAGAGATAAATGACTTCTTTGCAACAATATCACAAGCAATACAGAAGAACACTGCATTGAACGTATAATCCTATCGGGACACGTTAATAAAACATTGAAGGGTGCATAAAAGCAATATAAAGTCTTTTATGTGCCTTTTTTTGGATTCTTCCGCTAAATGTATGAATACTTTTCGGGTCTTCAGGATTTTGGAGTGATAAGATTTACCACTTAAAGTTAGGTCTCTGATGAAATGTCACACGGAGAAAAGGAGAGGACGGAGGATTATTAAAACAAAGCAATGGAAGGCACGGAGGCACCGTCAGTGCATAGAGCGACGGAGCTTGTTAGCCAATTCTATTAGCAATTTATATACAAAGCGTTTACCCAAAAATCGTTATCAAGAATCTGTACGCTACACCTCCGTCGCTCATTGTGCCGTCGGCACCTCCGCGACATTGCATTACCTCCGTTCCCTTCGTGACTCCGTGTGCCTATTACATAAGACTTTTAGTTGAGCACTCCAGATTTCGGAAGAACCAGCTTTTCGTATAGCTTTGACGGAAGAACAGAAGTTGCTCATTTGAGAAAAACATAGCTGAGTCTCTCAGCTGGTTATTCTATTATCATCCTACGACAACAGGAAATCTTCTCATCTTAATACTTCAAAAATACAGACTGCGTGTTGAAAAATCATTACATGTTATCAAACAAAACAGCTATAAATAAGGACAATAACATGGATAAAAAGTAAGTTTGTAACCAACAGTAAATCAATTGGTTATAAAGTAGAAAAGTAAAAGGTGCTTAATTGGACTTCAAAAGGGCGTTAATTGAACCTCAAAAGGGCACCTATTGCAAGTCTATTAAGCGTCTTTTAGAAGCCAAAAGAGCATGAATTGATTTTGAGTCGTGTGAAAATAGTTTACAAACACCTATTGATAAGAGAATAAGTTGTTTGTAAAAAATAGAGAAACTTGCTAATAGATAGATATTAACCAACGAAGTGGCGGAGGCCGGGAACAAAGGTGCGAGAGACTGGAATAAAGTCATCACAACCTGAAAGACGCAGCTGATAGCCGTTGGAATTGCCTTTTGCAGAAGAGATGTTATTGATATTCACAAGGAAGGAACGGTGACACTGAAAGATATTATCGTAAGGGAGGTCATCTTTCAAGGCTGTCAACGTAGAACGAAGTTCGGTTTTTTGTATCTTACCTTCTTTTAGATAACATACGCAGACATTGTTTTTTCGAGCTTCGATATAGAGTAGATTGTTAATAGGCAACGTGAGGTCGGTTCCCCGAAGGTTCTGATCATGCAGCGTGATAAGGATATCCTCTTGCTCATCCGTAGTCTTCTTTATCATCTCTTCCAGTCTACTATTCAACATACGGTTATAGTTTACCAACGTAAAAATAGCCGTAACGATTACCCAAACAAGGAATGTCCAATAAAAGAATATACTGAATAGCCGCCATGTTAATGGCATCTGGAAGAAGAAAGCAGCATAGAGCGTCATAGAGATTGCTATTGCCAACTCAATAGCAATACTATAAAGAATTATATACCCATTGGTGATTGGGACATTTTTTCGTAATGGTCTTTTGAAGAAAAGGAAAGCACAAAGCCATTGAACGAAGATAGTCATGACACCAAAACCAAGACACATCAGGAATGTATTACCCCGATACTGGCTGATTCCAAAGGGTTGTAGGAGGTAAAGAAACAAAAAAATGCCAACTCCTAACGCAACACTCGTGCGCCAGGAAGTGGCATTTGTCTGTATCGTACACCTGCTATGTAGAAATGAGGTTAGTCTACTCATGATGTCTTAAATGGTTGGCTGTCCACAAAGTTACATCTTTTCCTCTTTTCGTGCAAGTGTATTTCGTCTTAAATTTTTACTCTTTTACTTCCCAAATATCATTGGTTTCGAGCATCTCCATAAAGGTATGGTAATGCTTCTGCGCCTTCACCTCTTCTATCTGCTGATTGACAGCAGCGTCATAGGTAGGTGCCTCAACGTCACGGATAACTCCGAGGGCTACAGGGAAGCCATCTTCGTTGCTCATCATTGCGAGCTTTAGCTGTAAGGTATTATCCTGACAGTGAGCATCATGTACGAGGATATCATCGCGAGTAATACCATTCTCACCGATTTTAACCACCTTCAAACCAAAGCCTTCTTGTACAAGTCCAAACTCTTGGTTGGGACCGAAGATCAATGGTTCGCCATGCTTGACATAGATAGCATTCTCCTTACGACCTTGTGAGGTATAAACTGAGTTGTGACAACCATCGTTGAAGATAACACAGTTCTGCAAAATCTCACAAACAGCAGCACCCTTATGCTGATAAGCAGCCTTAAGGATAGCGATTGTTTCAGTGTTATCACTGGCAACACTACGTGCGAAGAAGTTGCCACGAGCACCAAAACAGAGTTCTGCTGGGTGGAATGGGTCTTCTGTTGTACCATAAGGACTTGACTTAGAAACGAAGCCACGTGGACTGGTTGGTGAATACTGTCCCTTCGTTAGACCGTAGATACGGTTGTTCAAAAGAATCATATTCAGGTCCACATTACGACGCATCGCATGGATAAAGTGGTTACCACCGATAGCAAGTGCGTCACCATCGCCCGAAACCTGCCAGATGGTAAGGTTTGGGTTGGTCACCTTTGCACCAGTAGAGATGGCTGCTGCACGACCATGAATGGTCTGCATAGCGTATGTATTAGCATAATAAGGTAATCGGCTTGAGCATCCGATACCACTGATAACGGCTGTTTCGTAAGGTGGAACACCTAACTCTGCCATTGCTTTCTGCAAACTGGCAAGGAAGAAATGGTCGCCACAGCCAGGACACCAACGTGGTTGTCCCTTCTTAAAATCTTGTGCTGTATATTGATTCATGACTTTTAATTTAATTCAGAATTCACTGTTTGTAATTCACAATTCAGAATTCATAATTCACAATTATGATTACTTCTATTCGCTTAGAATTATTAACAAGCAACTTGTCAACTCGTTAACTTGTCAACTTGTAAACTCATTAAATCCTTAATTATGATTACTTCTTTTCGCTTAGCTCTTAACAAGCAACTTGTCAACTCATTAACTCATCTACTTGTAGACTTCCCAAAGTCGCAAGCAACTTGTTAACTCGTCAACTTGTCTACTCGTCAACTCCCTTACTCAAGTATCTTCGTATAGAAAGTACCGGTTTCCTCCTTTGGTAGTGGAGCCTTGAGAAGTTTCTCAAAAGTTGTAACCAACTCCGTGACAACGAATGGTTGTCCCTTAACTTGGTTATACTGATAAGGAGCGAAATGGTTGATACGGATACGAAGGAGGGCTGCAAGCTGACCAAGATTTTGTTCTGCAACAACGACTTTCTTGTAACGACTAAGCACTTCTGCAGTGTTCTTTGGCAATGGGTTCACATACTTGAACTGTGCCAAAGCAACCTTATTCCCCTTTCTACGCAATTCCTTCATTGCAGAATAGAGATGACCGTAAGTACTACCGAAGCCAACAATAAGCAAGTCGGCATCTTCCTCGTCGCCTTGAACAACCAAATCAGGTACAGGAATGCGTGCCACCTTGTTCCAACGAAGGTGGTCCATCTTGTCATGGTTCTCTGGATCGGTTGAAATAGCACCTGTCTCACCATCTTTCTCCAATCCACCAAGGATGTGTGTATAGCCCTCCGTGCCAGGGATAGCCCAGTAACGTGCTAATGTCTTAGGGTCACGCTTGTATGGAGTATACTTATACTTCTGGTCTTCTGTGACGTAGTGTGGATGGATTTCAGGCAAATCTTCGATGTTTGGAAGTTTCCAAGCAGAAGAACCATTAGCAATGAATGCATCGGTAAGGAGCACTACTGGCGTCATATGTTCCAATGCAATCTTACAAGCGTTATAGGCTGCATCGAAGCAATCGGTAGGACTTGTAGCTGCAATGACAGGCATTGGACTCTCACCATTACGACCATAAAGCACCTGCAAGAGGTCGGTCTGCTCACTCTTCGTAGGCATACCCGTTGACGGACCACCACGCTGTACGTCGATAATCACCAATGGAAGCTCATCAATAAGTGCAAGGTTCATTGCCTCACTCTTCAAACAGATACCCGGACCAGAGGTTGAAGTAGCAGCCAAAGCACCAGCGAAAGCAGCACCGATAGCCGATGCACAACCAGCAATCTCGTCCTCACACTGTACGGTTGTCACACCCATTGACTTATGCTTTGACAACTCATGTAAGATATCTGTTGCTGGAGTGATAGGATAAGAACCTAAGAAAAGACGCAAGCCAGCCCGCTCAGCCGCAGCCATCAGACCATAAGCAGTAGCCTTGTTACCCGTAATATCCATATAACGGCCAGGCTGTTTCACTGTTGACTCAATACGATAGGTATTAGGAACAGAAGCATGTACGTTATGACCATAGTCATATCCTGCACGTACTACTTTTATATTCGCCTCTGCAATGGCTGGTTTCTTCTTAAACTTTGTCTCAAGATAGTTGTTTACCAACTCTAAGTCACGGTTGAAAAGCCAGCAGACAAGACCCAAGGCAAACATATTACGGCACTTTAGCATAGACTTATTATCCATGCCAGTATCAGCCAAACAGTCCTTCACCATCTTTGTTATCGGACAAGCCACTACACGATCAGGGTCGATACCCATCTCGCCTAAATAGTCATCACTGCGGAATTCAGCCTTCTGAAGGTCACGCTGTCCGAATGAATCAGTGTCGATAATGATTGTACTGTTAGGCTTACAATGCTTATACTGCATCTTCAACGCAGCAGCATTCATTGCTACAAGAACGTCACAGAGGTCACCAGGCGTATAAACCTTGCCCGAACCGATATGAACCTGGAATCCACTCACACCTGTCAAGGAGCCTTGCGGGGCACGGATATCAGCTGGATAGTCTGGGAAAGTAGACACACCATTGCCGACTGTAGCCGAGACTGTGGTGAAAATGTTACCCGCAAGCTGCATACCATCACCAGAGTCACCAGAAAAGTGCACTACAACACTGTCGAGTTCTTTCACTTCGATTTGTTCTTCCATAGATTATTTCTTGTTTATGTTAGTAAATCGTTTCTGTATTTTATTAATTGACCACCTAAGTAGTCATGTTTATTTGACAAACTTTCTGCCGTTAGAAACATAAATTCCCTTAGGCAATTCATTCACCTCTATCCCCATCTTAGCACCCTGCAACGAATAAATATCATCACTTTCAGTACTTTCCTGTTTCTTTGTCATTGGAACACTGATACTCATAGGGATATGCTTCTCCTTTTGATAGACACGTATCCAATCGACGCGCATCTCGTATGTATGGTTGACATCTGCCTTTTTCGCCCACGAACCATTGCCCACTGACTGATTGAGAATCAGGTAGAAATTAGACTTATCAAACGGCCATTGCTCCTGACTATCATTCTGTTTCTTATATTGGAACACACGCTTACCATCAGCAAAGAAGGTCAGCACGTCCTCTTCCCACTCTACTGCATAGGTGTGATAACGATTCATTGGCATCCAAAGATTGCCAGAATGTGGCTCATTTCCATGACTCTGAGTCCACGCAGAGTGCACGGTTGCATAACAACGCTGCTCATTATCAATCTGCTCAAAGATATCAATCTCACCGCCTTTCGGCCATCCAAGCTTTGACTTTGGCATCATCCAGATAGCAGGGAAATTACCTATAAAAGGATTAACCATTGCCCGACACTCTACACGACCAAAGCGAAAGGTGAAGCTCTGACTGGTTTCGATACCGCCTGAAAGCATTTCCACATCATCTTTTGACCTATCAGGATTAGGAATGGCACGCAGAACGAGATTACCATCCTTCATAAAAGCGACCTCAGGAGAGTTGCTCAAGAAGCGTGCCCATGTCACTTTGGGACGGCGCGTACAGTATCTCCACACCTTTGTATTAGGCAAGGTGCCATCCGGCTCATTAAACTCATCATGGAAGACAAGTGTATATTCTGAGCCGGGAGTTTCTGCATCCGCTGGCAACGGCTCAACACCATCAGCCAACTTGACTCCCTGTGCAAAGGATACTATGGAAAACAATGCCATTGTAAGCATTGCAAGCAACCTCTTGTTGTTGTTCTTTTGTGACATGTTTTTATTAAGATTCTATCTGAAGCGGTACAATCTGAAAAGCATAGAATCATCCTATAGCACAGATGAAAACACAAGGATTCTGACATAACATAGGTCTACATTTCCCCACATTGCTTTCTCGACTTTCCGTTTTTTAGATTATCTTTTGTTTACGTTAGTGTATTCTGAGGACAAAAGTGCGAAATATTATTGAGAAAACAAAATCTTTTGAGGAGAAAAAATATATTTTTATATCTTATGAGTAAAAAGCATCCAGAAATCAACACTACAAATACTCTACAAGAGAAAAATATATATAAAATCAATGAATATTATGTAGATAATATTTATCAACTATCTATACCTTTCATTAAAACACATCATTCAACACCTAAATAACCACAAATTCACATCATTGGCACCCAACATTCAACTCACAAAATCCTCCATCACCAAATTATTTTCATGAAAAGAAATATTTTTCTTCATGAAAATAAATATTTCTTTTCACGTAAATAAATTCTTTTTTTCATGAAAATAATTCGGCAAAGACGACTTATTCCCTCAAAAAAGCAAGTATAAAGACTCCTTTTTAACTCTCTTAACACGTTTTATTGATGGCTAATAAAAACCAAATCATTTCCTTCTTTAGATAATAAATGGTAGTTCTTCATAGTATCCTTCTTTAGTAGAGATTAGAACATTATCAATCTCTCTTAGCAAAAAGTTTGTATCCTATGCTGGCTTCATCATGAAATTTTGTATCTTTGTAGCATTACAAACCCTTTAATTCTAATCAATATGACAAAGTACGTAATTCAAGTGAAGAAGGATTCGCTGATGAAAGAAGAAGCGAAGGCTTATCCGCAGACCTCACCAATCACACCTATAAATCTGACTTCAATGATTAAAAAACAAATATTTAAAATCGTTGCTAATCAGTATTTAGCAAAGAGCTGGAGTTGTCTTATAAGACAATTTTAAGAGGATACATAGCAAGGTGATTTTTACTACATTTTTAATATAGTAGAAATTAGTGCAAATAAGTCAGTAAATAGAGATTAACATTAAATTATAAGAAAAAAAATGAACTGGATAAAAATAAACAATATACGCTGGAAGAATATAGAAAATATTCTCTTTGTAATAGCTATTTTTTTATTATTAGCATTAGGAATAGAGATTTTATTAATAGAGAAATTAAGAATAAGCACGGTAGAGGCTACTTTAATAATAGGAATAGTTTCTGCTTTTGCAGGTACAGTGAAAATTTCTGCAACAATAAAACAATCAAGTAAAAGTACTTTTATCAATACCATAACAATTGCCCGAAAGGAATATATGACAGAACTTCGTAAAGCTGTTGAAGAGTTTTGTGTAACTGCTGAAAGAAACGACAA
>ERZ772948.629-NODE-629-length-22970-cov-7.231726_pt1 | contig 22970 bp, 21 predicted proteins | sample MGYA00511945_ERZ772948 | MGnify/ENA primary metagenome ERZ772948 (study PRJEB29015, sample SAMEA2737927) | human oral metagenome | biome: human oral; feature: human-associated habitat; material: dental | place: China | collected 2141 ... | reverse complement strand
TGCTATTAAAGAGTGTAGTGTTGAACAAGCTGTGCTACCTGATATTTTGAGTGTAAGAAATTATTTGGCTGAAAGTTTTTCTGGACGAAGACCATCAAAGTATACTGTTAATAATATTTTAAAAGATAAGATTCTGAAAAATAGTTTATACGCAAATTACAAGAAGCCACTTCAATACGCTCAGTACATATTAAATCTGAGAGAGCTTAATGATGGTAATACAAACAAATCTAATAGCGTAAGTGGGTATTTAGTAGATGCCTCATTCTTGTGGGAGATGTATATATATAATTTGATGAAAATTCATCTTCATGATTGGGAAGTCGATGCACAAGAAGAATTGCATTTTTATGAGCAAACATTTTATGCGAAAGATAATTATCCGGATTTTGTATTACGTCATAGATTGACTGGAGAAATTGTAGTATTAGATGCCAAATTTAAAAACATGGAATTTAATGGACGTGATGTTGACAATGCAGACATCAGACAACTTCATGGATATTCTTATTATTATCATTTGCAATATGGAGATAAGTTCAGAGGGGCAGGTTTGATTTACCCAGCGAAGGAACGTATCCCTCAAAATAAAGTAAATGTAGATTTTATGTATGGAATCGATGGCTTAGTTCAAAAGTTTGGTGTATTTACTATTAAAGATCCCTCAGGTGATGAAACAATAATTGGAAATGAAGAATATTTCATTGAAGAATTAAAATTATTTATAGGTGATGAATCATGAGTGGTAATCCAAAAGCATGAAGTTACCGCCGAAACTGAGAGAAGAGCCATTACGCTAGTTCATTACAAACTTAATGTAGATAATTGAATCTTAAATTAGAAAGAGGGAATGATGAGGAAAGAGATTGTGTAATTGGGTTAGTTCAAAATGAAGAATATCATAATCGTAAAATAGAAGAATAAATAAAAGGTAGAACTTCCTCTGAATTCATAACTATGTAGCTCTATTCATAGACGAAAAAACTTAAATATACTTTTGGAAATTCAAACTCCATTATTTTGAGATGAAAACCTAAATTGGTTTTAAGGAGGTATTATATTGATAGAGAGCAGACCTGAGTTTGATAAAATCGCATCCTTTGATGAATTTAATAAATACTATTGGTATCGTGATGAACTTTCACAGATATGCAAGTCTTTAGGACTTGAATATAGAGGTACAAAACAAGAACTCAATGACATTATTGAGCAGTATTTTAAGGGGAATTTGATTAAAAAATCATCAATAAAAAGCAAGAAGAAACAAGTAGAAGTCGTTACTTTAGATACACCCTTACTTGAGTGCGGATTCTCCTTTAATGCACGTTTTAGAGAATATTTCTCAACTTTAACAGAGGTTTCACCCTTCAAATTTACTGCTGATATGGCTACTGCTTGGAGAAAAGTCAAAAGAGAACATGATTTGAGTTTTACAATCCAAGATATGCTAAAAGTCTATAATGGAAATTCATATTATGCCAAGTATGATCATTCGGTTTGTCAATGGAATCAATTCTTAAAGGATTTTTGTGCAGACGAAAATAGTCGCAACTACTCCAACAAGTTAAAAGTCGCTTCTATTCTTTGGAAAGAAGTTAGAAATTCAAAAAATGAAAAAATTTACTCAAAGAATCTTTTAACCGAATATGCTGATAAAATAAAAGAGTATGGCAAGTAGAAATGTCAGTCTAAACCAATAGTTCGTAAGGAGGAATACCATGCTAGGAGCAATTATTGGTGATATTGTAGGTTCAGTTTACGAATGGAACAATATCAAAACGAAGGATTTTCATTTATTTCGTGAGGATTGTTTTTTCACGGATGATACTGTCATGACCTGTGCTGTTGCAGAAGCAATCATGAATGGCGGTCAGAAAGATGACTTTATTGACGCCATGAAAAAGTATGGCAAAATGTATCCCGATGCGGGCTACGGTGCTCGGTTTAGTAGTTGGATCAATAGTGACAATCGTGAGCCTTATAATAGCTTTGGAAATGGATCTGCTATGCGTGTTTCTCCCTGTGCTTGGGTTATGGACTGTGGTTTTTGTGCGAGAACTGGTATGACACCAACAACTAGAGAGTTCGCACGACTTTCTGCAGAAGTCACCCATAATCATCCAGAAGGTATCAAGGGAGCCATGGCGACAACTGATGCTATCTTTCTGTGTCGTTATTACTTTGGAGGTTATTGCGGGGATTATGAGCAACCAATCAACGACAATCTTATAGAGTGTAAAAGACGGATCAAGGATTATATTGAGCAGGAGTACGGCTACAATCTATCTCAAACTCTAGATGAAATTCGCCCTACATACCGTTTCAACGAAACATGTCAAGAAACCGTCCCACAGGCCATTATTGCCTTTCTGGAAAGTAGAGACTTCGAAGATGCTATAAGAAACGCCATCTCGCTTGGTGGCGATAGTGATACACTTGCTGCAATAACTGGGAGCATAGCTGAGGCGTCATATGGTATTCCTGATTGGATCAAGGAAAAGGCCTATTCCTATCTAGATGAGCCGTTAAAGGATGTAATTAGCCGATGGAAAAAGTTCATTCCAGGAGGATAATCGAGGATTTTGGTTTTACATACACATTTTATACAAAATATTAAGCCCTTATATCCCCGTCTAAAAAAAACGACTATCTAAGTTGGTAAATAACTTCAGGAGGTTTATACGCTATGATTAGATCTTATGTAACTAAAAAGTATTTATTCTTCTATTTTGTGGCGATTATGATTACTTGGCTGGAGGCTGTTATTACACCAGCTTTGATTCAGTATATTGTCTCTAGTTTTACCAATCACCAGTTGTATTTGCTGTGGCAGGTCTTGACTTGGGGGATTGTGGGGAATTTGATTCTCTTGCTGGGTTTGGCGGGGAAATGCTATTACTATGCACGAGTGCTGACGGACTTCAAGTCGGGCATTAAGCAGGCCATCTTTCATACTTTCTTATATAGCCGTCGGATAGCGGATGAAGAAGTTCTGTCCGATTTGGGAAATGATGTGAAACAGCTAGAAGATAACTATATTGAGCCTACTGTCATTATCATTTCTTCTTTAGGATTTACAACTGTTTCCATCTGTTATGCTCTCTGGACTAATTTTTATCTTGGCTTGCTCTTTATCATTTTTTATTCGATACCAGTTCTTTGTAGCAGCATAGGTTCTAAACGCTTGGATGCGATTACTAAGCAGAAGTCCATGGCTAACCAAGGATACGTCTCTCAAGTGACCAACATGATTGCGGGTGCTCGTTCCATACGGCATTATCGGGGACAAAGCTTGTTTTACAATCTTTTTTCCAAAGATTTGCACAAGGCTTTAGAGCAAGAAATCGCCTATGAAAAGCAACGGACTTTAAACAGTCTCTTTATCAATGGGATTGATGCCTTTTGCTCGGTCGCGCCGATTGTCATTGGTGGTTTCATGACTTATTATAACTACCTATCTGCAGCCAGCTTTGTTGGGATTTACCTAGTATCGCATAATATCGGCTACCAATTTCAGGAGCTATCTTATTTTATCAATACTAGAAAATCAGCCAAGTCTCTCTGTGATAAATATCAAAAACTGCTGGGAGAGGAGTTGACGAATCCTTCTGTTCTTGAAGGTTCCGTCTTTCCTATCCAGCTAGAGCAAGTTAGCGTAGAGCGTGATGGTCGAGAAATCCTAGCCCCTTGCGACCTTAGCATTGAGGAAGGGGAAAAGATCGCCATTATCGGAGAAAGCGGGTCTGGGAAAACAACCTTACTGAACCTCATCTATGGAGAAATCAAGCCTAGTCAAGGTCGGATTCACTATCACGGACAAGAGCAAAGCTCGGACGAAATCTATCAGGCAGGGGCCTACATTCTCCAGTCCAGTCACGTTTTTGATGGATTGAGCCTAGAGGAAAATATCGCTTTGGGACAAGAATTGGATTCCAGAAGGATGGAAGAGATTCTGCAGCAAACCGGTTTGAAAGCTCTCCAAGGGAAAACACCTAGCAATCAAACCCTGTCAGGCGGCGAGAAGCAGCGGCTAGAAATTGCCCGTGCGCTCTATCACAATCGTCAATTTATCCTGGCTGATGAGGTCAAGGCCAATCTGGATCTTAAAAACCAAGAGAAAATTAGTCAGCTTCTATTCTCTCTCCCACAAGCACTCGTAGAAGTGATTCATCACTACAGCGAAGAGGACTTGAAGCGCTATGATAAGGTGATAAAACTGGATAAATAAGATGATACATAGTTTACAAAAAGGAGTGGCAGAGGCCACTCCTTTTTGCAAGTTTGTGAATAGGATATGAATAGGCTACACTTTATTAGACATAGAATTTCCATTCTAGTGGAAAACATTTTCTATATGGAGTCTAGTTTAGTGTAGCCTATTTATTTTATGCTGATTATGAATAGATCAGAGGAGATTGCAACTTGAAAACTAGTATAATTGCTAGAAATTAAAAAGATTTCTTCACTAACCGAAATTAGAATTTTGCTTAGTAATTTTTTTAAAGTAATCATCCCATTCATTCATTGTTTCGGGACTGAGAATGATATTAACTGTTTCTAGGATTGTACTATGTGTTTTTATAGCTTTTTCCCTATTTCCCCATAGATAGTCATACATAGCCTGAAGTTCATGTAGATAAAGCTTTTCAAATAAAAAGTAGTTTGGATATTTCTTTTGGAACAGTAAGCATAAAAGTTTTTGACTTGCTCCATGCTCTTTTCGTTCAATAAAAGCAGAAAGACAGTTTAGGACTGTATCAATCTTGATTCGATCAAGGTTATTTTTTGGTGATTGAGGAATACTATCTAGAATAGTATTAGTGAATACCACTAGAGCTTCAGTTGTGAAATATAGAACGAGATTTCCAAATAGCCCTACGTCAAGGTTCGTCCAATATTCTAATGAAAAAAAGTAGTCAGTCAACTGAAGTATGACCTCTTGTTTAACTGCCTCCTGTTGTAGTTCACAGATCATAACCTCAAGAACGAGTGAGATAATAAGATAAATATATTGCTCTTTTTTCGAAGATAACTCCAGAAGCTCTGTTTTTACTTTAGAGAGTGTCTGAATATCGTTATTACTCAAAGCATCCTCTATTTGTTGTATTGTTATGTAAAAATCATCATCTTGAAAATCCTTCCACTCAAAAAATTCATTAATTTCAACTATCATGAATCCTAACAGTTTAAAGAGTACATCTTTAGAAAGGTTCGTATGGCCGTTTTCAAAGTCAGAAATACTTGTTGCAGAGCCAGCAATTTTGCCGAGTGTTTTCAGGGAAAGTTTTCTTTGCTTTCGAATTACTTTAAATTTTTCTCGATTATTCATGTTCGGATTTCCGAAAATTCTCTTTCTTAAGTTTCTAACATTATATAATAGAAGCATTAAAAATGAAAGGAGAAGAAGCATGGTTGTAAATGAAATTATTAATACGCGCTTGTCCAAAACGTGATATTTTTAACGAACGTAGCTTTGATGAAAAATGCAAACGAATGCATCAAAATATTATACAAAATTTTGAACTCGCTATCTTATCTAATAAAGTAAACTACGAATTAAAGGTTGAATGATATGAAGACAATTCTAGAGAATATCTCAAAATTAAAATTGTTTGTCTATATACTATTTTCCATGCTCTATTCTTTACAAGGCCTACTCACGTCTTTTCTCATACAGATTGCAGGGGAAATTGACGTGAATAATACTCAGATGGTTCTATTATTTGGACTGGGAGGAGTGCTGTTATATATATTTGTTTATGCTTGTATGTATATAAATAACATCTTAGTACGTGCAATAATTGAAGATTTTAATGTCCTAATTTCTAAAAAGGCTATTGAAAATTTTTATCAAAAAAGATTAAATTATACCTCTGAGGAGCTAAACTCCTTTTTGACACAGGATATTCCAATGTTTTGGCAGGAATACTTAGTTCCTTTGATCGTTTATCCCATCTACGTATTATCTATTCTTGTTTCAGTGTCATATCTCCTCATACAAAATATCCAAGTAGGTCTGCTATTTACAATCGGGGGATTTTTAATGATTATACCTCAGTTTATATTTAATAAAATGTTGCAGAAGAGAGGAGAGGAGTTAAGTACAGCGAGAGTAAATAGCATGACATCTATTACAGATTTTACAAAAGGAATAGATACAATTCGTAGTAATCAAGCAAGTAAACAGTTTTCATCCCATGTTTTGGACGAAATCAAGAATACGGAGAAAAAACAATACCGATATTTTACTAGTCATAATCTGGTCATGTTTTGGACGGGTCCTCTAAAAGGAATTGGCTTAGTGGTTCCACTAATGATAGGTTTGTTTTTTATTAAGTCAACTTCTATCACACTTACAACTTTACTAGCCATGATGACTGCGTCAATGAATTTAATTTCTCCATTACAACAACTTTTAGAAGGAACCTCTAGCTTGCAGTCATCTAAGTTTATTAGGGATAAGATGGTTTTCATTTTAAATATGAGAAGTAATGATGATGAAGAAATAGAAATTAATACTTCAAAGGAAAAATTGAGGATTTATGGTAGAAATCTTAGTAAGTCATTTGAAGATAAGCTCATTTTTGAACGATTATCTTTGGACATTCCTTTTGGAAAAAAGATTTTACTGTCAGGAGCAAGTGGTAGTGGAAAATCAACCTTGTTTAAAATTTTAAGTGGTGAAGATACTGAATTTTCCGGAAATTTATATTTTGAAAATGAAAAAAGAACTTGTTATGAACCGTCCTATAACAAGGTGTCTTTAATACATCAAAAACCGTATATATTTAATGGTAGTTTAAGAGATAATTTAACATTATTTCAGGAAATTTCTGATAGTAATTTACGTGATGTTTTGCAGAAAGTGAACCTTCTAGAAGAGATGGGGAATAATCTTGAGACTCAACTTGATGGTCAAAACTTATCTGGAGGTCAAATGATGAAATTAGAAATTGCGAGATGCTTGCTCAGACTTAAGCCGATCTTACTTGTTGATGAAGTGACTGCTTCATTGGATGATATGAATGCTCAAGAAATTCGTGCACTGATTTATTCCCAAAATTGCACTATTATAGAAATTGCTCATAAATTTACAGAAGATAGTTATGATGATATAATTAGGATTGAGGATTATAAGTCTAGTGATTCTAATCAATAAAAGGTTGCCGATAGCTATCAAATGAATTGTTATTCTGAATTACTTGATATGACACTTCAAATAGAATTTCTATATACAAATAATGGTTATAAAGTAAGGTTTGTAGCTATTGATTCCGATTAGGAAATTGTAATTTATATTGTTCGATAAACAATATCCTTGATAATGTATTAATACAGACATTTAAGTTTTTTCTTGAATGTCTTTTTTGAGCTAGTGTAAGTATGAACATTTAAAAAATATTAAGCTTTCATATTGATGGGTTGATTGCCTTTAAATGAAGTTTATAAGTGAATATAAATGGTTATCGAAAGTCATTTCTAGTATGTTCATGCTATAATAGACTCAGCTTTCGTTATTTTAGGAGATATAAATGAAAAAATATAAGCATTTATTATATTTCGCTAGCTTGGTAATTATCCTGATATCATTTTTTTCATTGAATGGATGTAGTTTGGGTGGTGAAACCATTCCCAAAAATAGAACAAAGGAACAGTACGAATTTGAACAAACGTTTGAGCCAATGTTTAAATTTTTAGAACAAGACAAGAAGGAGTTTACTGGACTAAAGTCATACACTAGTGAAGTTTATATAAAAAATCAAGATGAAGTCAAAAAGTACGAAGTGGACTTAGACGTTGCCCAACCTGAGATTAAAGGTGACTATACAATAACAATTGGTGATAATAAAGAAACGGTTCCTGTTACATACTCTAATGGGAGATTACAGTACGAATCGAAGTTAGAGACTTTATTTGATGAGGAGATCCTTAATCTAGTGGTTTCAAGAGATTATTTTGCTTCCTTAGATGTGAAGGAAACTTTTAAGAGTGCGGAAACAGAACTACGTGATATTATCTACAAACCTGAAAAACAATCAGAGTTATATAAAAAAATGGTGGAAAAGTATAACCTACCATCAGACACAAAACTTTCAGTTAGTCTTGGATATGCGTACTATGACAGATACGATGTCCTTCTAAGTTTAGAATCCAAAGAAAAAGTGATACAAATCAGTACTGCAATTTATTTAGTGAAAGAAAAGTGATTCTTTGAGGTTAATTAAAAATATTGTAAGATAAAAATACCACTCTTTACTATTTTGGAGAGATAAATGAAAAAATATAAGCATTTATTATGGCTTCCTGGCTTGGTCATCATACTGATATCACTATTGTTATTGAATGGTTGTAGTTTGGGTGGCGAAACCATTCCCAAAAACAGAACAAAGGAACAGTATGAATTTGAAAAAACGTTTGAACCTATGTTTAAATTTTTAGAACAAGACAAGAAGGAGTTTACGGGATTAAAGGCATACACTAGTAGAGTTTATATAAAAATTCAAGATGAAGTTAAAAAATACGAAGTGGATTTAGATATCACTCAAGCTGATATTAAAGGTGATTATACAATAACAATTGGGGAGAATAACGAAACAGTTCCTGTTACGTATTCTAATGGTAAGTTAAATTATGGGGCGGAGGTTACTTCTTTATATGATGAAGAAATTCTTAATTTAGTGGTACAAAGAGATTTCTTTACTTCTTTAGATGTCAAGGAGACGTTTAAAAGTGCAGAAACAGAACTTCGTGAGATTGTATATCAGCCAGAAAATAACTCTGACCTCTATAAACATCTAAAAAGCAAATATGATTTACCAGAGGAAACAACATGTATAGTATTAGTAAATCATTCCAGCTCAACTATATATAGAGTAACTATTCAACTAAAATCTAATCAAAAGATTGTACAAATTAGTAGTGTTATTTTTAAAAAAGAATGAGGTTTTCATGAACGGAATTAAAAAGAGTAATCGCTGAGTTGAAATGTCAGTAGTCTTAAAGTATTTATTAGATTAGTTAGAATGTATTTGAGGAATAGACGTGGAATTAAAATTTAAAAATTCAAGCATGATGTGCTTTCAAATTGTTCAAATAGATCAAGAATCGAAGAAATATGTCATGGATACAAGTACTATAAGCCCCAAGAGATATTACTGGGGATTCAAAACAGATACGATTACAAATGGAATCGTATCGTTATTCTTTTTCATGTTTACTCTAGGAAGTTTCCCAATCGCTCATCTATACAAGCATGGTCAAGTTGAGGTTGAAAAGATTGAGAAGTTTTAGAATTAATGACATTAATTCAGGTATTAAATCCATTCAGAAAGTGTTTGGGGGTGATAAATGATTCATTTAAAGTTTAAGAATGCTAATACGGTGGCGTATAGCATTGTAGAAATAGAAAATAAAAAGTATCTTATGGACTTAGGTTCAATGAGAGGGAAACACTATTCTCTCGGACTGCAGCCTAACTTAATCACTCTTGATATAATTGAGTTGATTCTCTCTGATGATAGTTTTGATATTAAGTCTAAAACAAAGATAGGAACAACTACTATATCTATTATGGTACAGCTATTGGATGGGCTATGGATGGCTTTAAAATCAAGGGATTAAATAATCAATCTATAACGGATGCAGCTAAGAATGCCTTAATAAACACAACAGATGCAATTGGCAATTGCTTAAAAACAGTAGGAGGGTGGTTTAGTTAATTGGTGAAGGTGAATACGAAAGGTAAGAAAAAGATTACTGATATAGAAAGAGACAGATACTATGGCCCTTTGATCACACATGGTGTCAGTTTAGGTTATATTAAATTATATCCATGGATTAGCTTACCAATTAGTTTATTTTTATATTTTGGTGGGGGCTATGAGGATAATATTGGCACTATTAAAGCAGTATTTCTTATATGCATTATTATTAATGTGGCTAGTATTTTTTTTGCTTGTTTTAACTCTTTAATCAATCGCTTTAAGTCGTTGACTTATATTTTAATTGCTTTAGTGTCCTGGATAGTACTGGTCTGCCTAACCTTTATCGGATTATTGATGTTCATCTCAAACGGAGATTCTATTAGTGCACGAACTGTCTATGATTCAGATTTGAGTCTATTTTATGTTATACCAATGTTGTTACTTTTTATCTTTGCTTGTGGCCTCTATGCTTGGTACTACCTCCCAAAGAATCAGGGGAAAGTCTGGGCTTTTAATCAAGTAAAAGAGGGAGATAGAAAGAAAACATGGTGGAATAATTTTGCTATAGCTTTTACGGGGGCAACAATCATTCCCTCTCTCCTAACAGGCTATATTCAAAATGCTTTTGGTATTTTATTGGGAATTTTATTTACCTTGACTTTGCCAGCTGTTATGGTAGATGCAGTTTATGCAGCTATTTATGTTAAAAAGCACCCTAATAGTGATGAATTAGCTTAAAAATAAAAATGGTTAAGAAATATGGAAATAAGACCTAAAAAGTTAGTTCTTCATAATCAATTTGGTTATGAAGAAAGTTTGTGTAAACTACCATATTCAATTTTCAGCCTATGCCAACGATAATCCTAAGCAGTCTTTAAAAGCGGAGTTGTATTTTCCAGATGCAAGTATTTCACCTTTTACTTTGATTAAACTCGACCCTTTTAAAGACAAAAATAAGAAGATGTCACGGTGGTTAATAGGTGAGATCGAGTTGTCGGACGACCCTTCTTGGAAAAAGAAACAACAATGAATTATCTAGCAGTATGAAAAAAATGCTCTTTATAGAAAATTTACGATTATATTGGCTGTTATTCTCATTTCTTGTACAGCTTGAATAGTGAAAGATATCTCTATATTTTCCAAATTACCTATCATTTCTGGTTTATTTGAAGTGGATGTTGTTTGAAATGCCAACATCAAATATATTAAGGAGCGAAATATTAATATATATTCTGATGTTGATGACGAAGGATCAGATAACTTACTAGTAGAATTAAGATACTAAGAAATTCACTAGAAGTGTACTCGGTACAAAAAGAGTTGCAATAAAGTCTAAAGCCTTGTCCTCAAGGCTTTTAATATTCTCTGTTTTACCTCCTATTCCCAAACTTGAACAATAGCTTGCAATCATTTTTTTAAAATAGTATACTAGAGTCACATTATGAAAACGTTTGCTTTAAAAAATTAAAAGAGATAGTTTAGGAGACAAAATATGGAATTAGCAGCCATTTATCACAGACCGGAGTCAGAGTATGCCTATCTTTATAAAGAAGCTCAAGTGCATATCAGAATTAGGACTAAGAAAGAGGATATAGAGAAAATTATTTTGCACTATGGGGATCCCTTTATTTTTATTGAGGATTCTTATGAAGATGTGAAAGATATGGTCAAGGTGACCTCTGATGCCTTATTTGATTATTGGCAAGCAGCTGTCTCTGTGCGCTTTGCTCGGCTCCAGTATCTGTTTGAGCTTAAAGATAAAGAAGGTCAAAGCATCTTGTATGGAGACAAAGGTTTCACAGACAATAGTCCAGAAAACCTTGCTTTGGAGGGCAATGGTTTTAAACTTCCTTATATTCACGAAATTGATGGTTGCCAGGTTCCTGACTGGGTTTCAAAAACGGTTTGGTATCAGATTTTCCCAGAACGATTTGCCAACGTAAATGCTGAACTTTCACCAGAAGGAGCCCTAGATTGGGATTCGTCTATCAGACCTAAAAGTAGTGATTTCTTTGGTGGGGATTTACAAGGAATTATTGATCATCTGGATTATTTGCAAGACCTAGGGATTACAGGGCTTTATCTCTGTCCCATCTTTGAATCTCCAAGTAATCACAAGTACAATACGACAGATTACTTTGAAATTGATCGACACTTTGGGGACAAGGAGACTTTCCGTCAACTGGTGGAGCAAGCTCATCTGCGTGGCATGAAGGTTATGCTGGATGCGGTTTTCAATCATATGGGCGATCAATCCGCTCAATGGCAGGATGTTCTCAAGTATGGTGAAAAGTCAGCTTACAAAGACTGGTTCCACATTCAAGAGTTCCCAGTGATGAATGACAAGCTTATGAATCCCAAAGAACTCCCTTATCATACCTTTGCCTTTGCCAGTTATATGCCTAAGTTAAACACGGCAAATCCCGAGGTAAAAGACTATCTCTTAAGCGTTGCGACCTATTGGATTGAACATTTTGATATTGATGCTTGGAGATTGGACGTGGCCAATGAGGTTGATCATCAATTCTGGCGAGATTTTCGGAAGGCTGTTTTGGCCCAAAAGCCTGACCTTTATATTCTTGGAGAGGTTTGGCATACATCCCAGCCTTGGTTAAATGGTGATGAGTTTCACGCGGTCATGAACTATCCTCTATCGGATAGTATCAAGGACTACTTTTTGAGCAGGAGCAAGAAGACCAGTCAATTTATAGCTGAGATTAACTGCCAGTCCATGTACTACAAGCAGCAGATTTCTGAGGTCATGTTTAATCTCTTGGATTCGCATGATACGGAGCGCATCTTGACGACAGCTCAAGGAGATATCCAACTTGTAAAATCCGTACTCGCCTTTCTCTTTTTACAAAGGGGAACACCTTGTATCTATTATGGGACCGAGCTAGAATTGGGTGGAGCTATGGACCCGGATTGTAGACGGGTCATGCCTTGGGACCGAGTTTCCAATAACAATGATATGCTCAATTTTATGAAGAACTTGATTCAGCTTCGTAAGGATGTTGCGGATATCATTCAGCATGGGAGATATAGTTTAGAAGAAGTCGAGCCTAATGTGTTAGCTTTAGAATGGCAACATGATCATCAAGCAATCCGAGCCATTTTTAATCAGTCGAATGAGAATTATCTTTTAGACAGAGATTCAGCTGATTTGGTGAGTCATTGCCAAACTGATGACCAGCAAGTTGTCATCTTACCAAAGGGATTTGTAGTTTATTGTGATGAGTCTAGAAGGTAATGGAGTAGAAACATAGGAATTCGGACAAACAGGAACTTCAAAACTTATTTTTTAAAGTGGTAGAATTTTTTATGGTGGTGTAAGATGAAATCAAAAGAACTTCTGAAGAAAAAGTTGACTAATCTAGCTAGTGGGGAGTTGGCAGCTATTGTAGTATTTTGGATGAATTTTTTCCTGTTTAAAAAGTGGATTTTTACTACCGAAGCCTTCATTTCTATTTCTTTCTCCTTGTTTCTTCTAACTTTTATCTTGATACAAGGGTCCGTTTTTTGGTGGATTTTAATCAAGAGGATTTCCAATCCAGGATTTGCTGAAAAGTATACTGGAAAGATTTACAAGATATTGAAGAAATTGGATTTTATTTTACTAGCTACTGCAATTTTTGTGATATTATTTAATCACGGAGAGTTTTCTACGTTTATCATTTCTTTTTCGATTTGGATGTTTGCTCTTATAGAGTGGGTAAATTACTTTCTGTTGCAATTGTCCTACAGCTTGAATCCCGCTGTTTTATGGAGATACCTTAGACATAGGAAATTGAAAAAGAGTAAAATAGCAAAGGAAATTGAGAAAATCTTATAATGCTGATGATTTCCAAGAGCTGAAAGTTACAAAGGAGCGCAATCTTATGCCAAGACCGAAAACTAAAAAAGATTTGATGCTAGCTGCTAAGGAAAACTTTGAGAAGCTACAAACTCTTATTTCCAAATTGTCTGATCAAGAGTTAAATACGCCTTTTGATTTTTCTCGGGATGAAAAGAAGAAAGAGGCCCATTGGAGACGAGATAAAAATCTAAGAGATGTTTTGATTCACCTCTATGAATGGCATCAGCTCTTGTTGAATTGGGTGCATTCCAATCAAGAGGGACAGGAGCAGCCCTTTCTTCCTGCTCCCTACAACTGGAGGACCTATGGAGAGCTGAATCTGAAATTTTGGCAGAAGCATCAAAATACTTCTCTAAAAGAGGCAACTGAGATCTTTCGTCAGTCCCATCAAGATGTTTTGGAGTTGGCGGACTCATTTACAAACGAAGAATTGTTTTCAAAAAATGTCTATAAATGGGTCGGAGGGACTGTACTAGGTTCCTATTTTGTAAGTGCTACTTCCAGCCATTATGACTGGGCTCTGAAAAAATTGAAGGCTCATCAGAAAAATTGTAAGGCAAAATAGTCTGTAGAAGACAAGAAATGAGAGAGAGAAATCAGAATGAAAAAATACAGCAAAATAATCATGTCTTGCGCCTGCCTAGCTTTAGCTTTTGGGCTGGCAGCATGTGCTAGTTCGCAGAAAAATAATCAAACAAGTCAAACTACACCAACCTATTCAAATCTAAACAGTAAAAAGAGTGTCGAAGAAGTGAAGAGTTTGTTATCAGCTCATTTGGATAAAGGTAGCGTGGATAACTTTATCAATCTAGTCAATGACTACAATGGACTTGTTGGATCGACCGGATTGAAGGGTGATTTCACTAAGTTTACTAAAACAGAATACGATGTAGAAAAAATCAATCCTCTGTGGCAGGCAAAAAAGGGCGATTTTATCGGAACAAATTGTCGGATTAATACTTATACTTTGCTGAAAAATAGCATTGAAATTCCTCAAATGAAAAAAGACGATGAACTCTTGTTTATCGATAATGACTCGATTGACAAGGGCAAGCTCTTTGATGCCAAGGATAAGGAAGAATTTAATATTCTGTTTTCAAGAGTCAAGACTGAAGCGACTCAAGATGTAAAAGTCCACGCTAAGAAGATGGAGGAATATTTTAAACAGTTCAAGTTTAATGAAAAGGCTCGAATGCTCTCTGTCATTGTTCATGACAATCTTGACGGCGATTCTCTCTTTGTCGGTCATGTCGGCGTCTTGGTTCCAGATAAAGATGGCTACTTATTTATCGAAAAGCTGACCTTTGAAGAGCCTTACCAGGCTATCAAGTTTGCGACCAAGGAAGATGTCTACAAATACTTGCAGACCAAATATAAAGACTACACAGGAGAAGGACTGGCCAAACCTTTTATCATGGACAATGATAAGTGGGTAGAGGATAAGTAGTATGCTTCAGTTAGCATTAAGAAAATAGAAGAGGGAGATTTAGCGTATGGAATTAAAAGATTTTACAGAAAAGGAACAGGAGCAGATCAATCAAGGGCTCAGCACCGCAGAAATTTCCGATAAGGAAGCTGCCAAAAAGATTCTGGCACTCGTGCCCAAGGAATGGATTAAGAGGATTCCTTTCTTTGTTAGAGGGCATGCGACGACCAAGACCGTTGAGCGAGTTGCCAAGCAATATCCTGAATTATACGCTGTCGCTAAGCAGCAAGGCGAACTTCCTGACAAGGAAAGGGAAGAATTGCGCGCCATTATGACAAGAATCTTTGAAGAAAAAATGAATAAGCATAAGATTAAGTAAGAGAATTTCAAGTTGGTCTGAAAAAAGCCTCACTTAATACTTGCATACAAAAAACAAGTGACGGCGTCAATAAAAGCTACGGTCACTTGTTTTATATTATTTACTTTCAACCTCGTTTTGGAAAACTAGGTCAGGTTTCAATTCTAGTACCTTTTCAAAAAATGCCATCAAGTGTTGGTATTTGTTGGGATCGATGATTCCCAAACCAATTTTTTGCTGCTGGGTTCCATTTTTCGTATAAAGGAAGAAGTTTTTTGTTTTTACATTACCAGCATGAACCCACTCGATCTTTAAAGTGATAGACTCAATTTCATCTAAGTAAACGGGCATAAGGAGTCTCTTTTTAACAAGAAAGAGAGCGTCTCGGTAGAGATAAAGAGAGTTAAAATCATCTTTAACGAGTGCATTTTCTTGGATGAGCTGGTGCTGGTCTGTAAGCTCAGGATAGCGTTCGTATATGCTTTGGTATTTCTCTCGGATTTTTTGAGGTGCTTTTATAGCCAAGTGGCCAAAAGCAATAACGATCCCCAAAAGAATAATTCCAAAGATTCCAGTGAATACAAGTCCAACGGTGTCATTTTTTTGGAGAGCAGATGGTAGATTAAAAAGCAGAAATAGCAGGCCAAGGCTTCCCAAAATAACCCAGATTAGTAAAGACGTAACAGAAGCTTTGATTTCTTTTTGCATGAAAGTAACTCCTTTAAATAAAATAATATACTGTCTTATTGTAACACGAATAAGCGCCCTTGAAAACTAGAGTAAAAAAACAATCAGAAATTTCTGATTGTTCTTTTGATGATTTAAGATTTTTATTCAAGGTTTAGCTTAGTGCGAGTAATATAGTAAACCCCAAAATAGAAAAGAAGAAGTTTTATAATCTCATAAGTATAAGCGGACAGGAATGAAAACTGAATAGGCGGTTGGGAATAAGAACCAACATATTGTGCATAGGTAATCGCATAGATGAAAGGATTTGTGAAATAAAGCTGACGATTCAGTACTCCTATTATAATCCATAGAACAAAGGCAGCTACAAAGGACATTAAAATGCGATGATTTTGGAAAAGCTGGCCAATGGAAATAGACAAGTATAGGAATAATACAAAAGAAATCGAACCTAGAAGCAAGTAGAAGGCTATTTGAAGAGTAGGAATCAATGGAATGTAGGAAAGAAGAAGACCAATTTTATTGAGGACATCAACCCCTGAACCAAGAGCTACAAGAAAAGCCATCCAGATGATGCTTAGGAAAATTCCCAAGACGCTCGCAATATACCAAATAGTTGCCATTGTCATTTTTGAAAGGATGACTTGATGGGCATTTGCGGGCAGTGTCCAAGTCAAGTATGCTTCACGACCAAAAATATTTTGATAGAAACGCCTAATGGTAATGACCAAGTTGGAAATAACAAGTGCTGTACAAGTTGAAAAGAATACAATAGTAAAGAAAGAATAGACTGCTGCAACAGCATCATCTGACGTAATTCCACTAGATATACTGTTAGACAACATCAGACCAAATATTGATGAGACAATAGCCAGAATCAAGAACAAGACGCCATATAATTTTCCGGCTGCTTTAAATTCATATTTTAATAATTTCCCAAACATAAATCTCTCCTTTAAATTCTAAACTGATCACGGAAGATATGGTCAATAGTGTTGTCGTGTTTTCTGCGAAGCTCATTAGCATCTTCCTGCAACAAGATTTCCCCATCTTTGATAAAGATGACATCATCAAGAATATCTTCGATATCGGAAATCAAGTGGGTAGAGATCAACACAGAAGAATTCTCTGAACGATTTTGAATGATAGTCTTCAAAATATAGTCTCTGGCTGCTGGATCCACACCACCAATTGGTTCATCAAGAACGTAGAGATCAGCCTTTCGACTCATAACTAGGATTAATTGAACCTTTTCTTTATTACCTTTTGAAAGATTCTTCAAACGACTTTTTTCGTCTAAATTGAGATCTTCTAAAAGATGGTTAGCCTTTTCTTGGTCAAAGTCAGAATAGAAGTCTTGGAACATAGCAAATACTTCCTTAATTTTCATATTATCACCAAGGTAAGTCGTGTCTGGTAGATAAGAGACAACCTTTTTCGTTTTTGGAGAAGGTTTTTCTCCGTGGATAAGAACCTGTCCAGAAGTCGGTTGCAGAAGACCATTGATAAGTTTGATGATAGTTGTTTTTCCACTACCATTTGGTCCTAGCAAACCAACAATACGTCCAGGTTGGATATCCAAGTTAACACCAGAAAGAGCTTCAGTCTTTCCATAATTCTTTTGAACATGCTCCAAACGAAGCAAAGATGAAGTTGACATATAAACCTCCTAAAAGATACAAAGCTAACAAGACAGCATCATGCGGTATTGATATTAGATTTGATTCTTAGTTGCCAGTACAATTAGTATTATTTGGGCTAAAAATCAATATGCTTTTAAGATATTATATAGTTTGTTAAAAAAAAAATCAAATTTGTTCAGAGATTCCATAGATTCTCTAAGGCTTTTTTTGTCATTGGTTTCTTCTTTTTTTAAATTCTAGTATAATAGAAACTAAAGATTACAAGCGAAGGAGAGGCCAGTGATTGCACAGTTAGATACTAAAACAGTATACAGTTTTATGGACAGCCTCGTCTCTATTAAGAAGTACGTTGAAAAGGCAAAAGAATTTGGTTATAGTCACTTAGGGATTATGGATATGGATAATCTCTACGGAGCCTATCATTTTTTAGAAGAAACGAAAGCAGCTGGAATTCAGGGGCTTTTAGGTCTGGATTTGAATTTAGTCAAAGATGGACAGCCTTTGTCCTTACGATTGTTGGCAATAAATAGCCAAGGTTATCGGAATTTGATGAAGGTTTCAACTCTCATCATGCTTGACAAAAAAGAGTGGTCAGATATTCAGCATTTGATGCAAGGTTTGGCTCTGATTGTTCCTGCTTATCCTGGAATTGATGATTTAGATCTGGGAAGAGATTATTACATTGGGGTTTCTCCAACGACTCCTCTCCAATATTTCTCAAAGCCTACGCTACCTCTTTATACTGTTCGCTATTTTGATACAGGAGACTTGGAAACTCTACAGATGCTGAGGGCAATTCGAGAGAATGTTAGTTTGAGAGAAGTAGGGGATTTGCCAAGCGGTCAGCATTTTTTGCGACCCCAGCAACTTAGGGACGCTTTTGAGAAGACCTTTCCAGAGAGTTTGGAAAATCTTGAAAGACTGGTCCAGGATGTCCATTATGATATCGATACAGAGTTAAAATTGCCACGTTTTAATCCAGAACGTCCAGCAGTGGAAGAACTACGTGAGCGCTCAGAAGCTGGCCTGAAAAAGCGAGGCTTAACAAGCTCTCTCTATCAGGAACGCCTTGACCAGGAACTTGCTGTTATTCATAGGATGGGCTTTGATGATTATTTCCTCATCGTATGGGATTTGTTGCGTTTTGGACGTAGCCAGGGCTATTATATGGGAATGGGGCGAGGCTCTGCAGTAGGAAGTCTGGTGGCTTATGCCCTAGAAATCACAGGGATTGATCCAGTCAAGAACAATCTGCTTTTTGAACGCTTTCTAAATCTAGAACGCTTTACTATGCCTGATATTGATATCGATATTCCAGATGTATACCGACCTGAATTTATTCGTTATGTCCGTGATCGTTATGGAACACTGCATGCAGCTCAAATAGTGACTTATTCAACCTTTGGAGCCAAGCAGGCCATTCGTGATGTTTTCAAACGCTTTGGAGTTGCAGAGTATGAGTTGACCAACATCACTAAGAAAATTCGCTTTGGTGATAGTCTGAGTACAGCCTATGAAAAGAATATTGCATTCCGACAGATTATCAATAGTAAGTTAGAGTATCAAAAGGCCTTTGACATTGCTAAAAAAATCGAAGGGAACCCCCGCCAGACCTCTATTCATGCCGCAGGTGTCGTTATGAGTGACAATGATTTGACAGATCAGATACCACTCAAATATGGCGAGGATATGTACATTACTCAGTATGACGCCCACGGAGTCGAGAGTAATGGACTTCTCAAGATGGACTTTCTAGGTTTGCGCAATTTAACCTTTGTCCAGCGAATGAAAGAAGCTGTCCTAAAAAAATACGAGATAGACATCCAAATCGAGTCCATTGATTTGGAAGATAAAAAAACCCTACAACTTTTCGCTGCTGGTGATACCAAAGGAATTTTTCAATTTGAACAGCCAGGTGCTATCAGTTTACTTAAGAGAGTTCAGCCAGTTTGTTTTGAAGAGGTAGTCGCTACAACCTCCTTGAATCGACCTGGTGCTAGTGATTATATTGACAATTTTGTCAAGAGAAAGCACGGTCGTGAAGCTGTTGTTTCAATTGATGAAAGCCTAGATGATATCCTGTCTCCAACCTATGGTATCATGCTCTATCAGGAGCAGGTCATGCAAGTTGCCCAGCGCTTTGGGGGCTTCAGTCTAGGAAAAGCCGATATCTTACGCCGAGCCATGGGTAAGAAAAATGCTGTAGAAATGCATAGGATGGAGGAAGAGTTTGTTTCAGGCGCGATGAAGCTTGGACACTCAGAAAAGAAAGCTAAAGAAGTCTTTGCCATCATGGAGAAATTTGCTGGATATGGCTTTAACCGCAGTCATGCTTATGCTTACTCTGCCTTAGCCTTTCAGTTGGCTTATTTCAAGGCTCATTATCCAGAAGTTTTCTTTGACGTTCTCTTAAATTATTCTAGCAGTGACTATATTACGGACGCACTTAGCTTTGGATTTAAGCTTGCTCCCTTGACCATTAATACAGTCCCTTATCACGATAAATTTGAGGAAAATCAAATCTTTCTAGGTCTGAAAAATATTAAGGGGCTTCCTCGCGATTTAGCTTACTGGATTATTGAAGAGCGACCTTTTACTGGAATTGAGGATTTTCTGCTACGCTTACCATCCCAGTATCGGAAAGAGTCTTCTTTGATTCCTCTGGTTCAGATTGGCCTTTTTGACAGTTTTGAGCCTAACCGTCAAAAGATAATCTCTAATTTGTCGAACCTATTCATTTTTGTGGAAGAATTGGGAAGTCTTTTTGCTGATAGCAGTTATTCATGGACAGAGGCTGAGGATTATAGTCAGGCTGAAAAGTTTGAGCTGGAGCAATCTATTCTTGGTGTTGGCTTATCGGATCACCCTTTAATGACCATTGCCAAAGCGACAACAGAATCCTTTTCTTGGATAGGAGATCTAGCTGAAAACAGCAGGGCAAAAATTCTTGCTCAAGTCCAGTCTATCAAAGTTATTCGGACGAAAAATGGTGAGAATATGGCCTTTTTGCAGGTCACTGACACCAAAAAGAAACTGGATGTGACCCTGTTCCCAGAAACTTATAAGTTATTAGCGAATCGTATAAAAGAACAAGGTATTTATTTTTTAACGGGGCGTATTCAGGAAAGGGATAGTCGTTTGCAAATGATTTTATCTGAGGCGGTAGAAGCTAGTTTAGAACGATTTTGGATTCAGCTAGAAAACCATGAACATGATATTCAGATTGCAGAAATCCTCCAACGATTTCCGGGACCGATTCCTGTTGTTTTACATTATGAAAGTGACGGTAAAACAATCGCTACACCGCATTACCAAGTGGAAAAATCAAAGGATTTACAAGAGGATTTACAAAAATTTACAATGAAAACGATTTATCGCTAAAAAAGGAAGAATTTTCCCTAAGATTGTGGTATAATCAGTTAAAATGTTAAAAGAAAAAGGAGCATAAACGAATGAAACGTATTGCTGTTTTGACCAGTGGTGGAGATGCCCCTGGAATGAATGCTGCCATCCGTGCAGTAGTTCGTAAAGCAATTTCTGAAGGAATGGAAGTATTTGGTATCTATGATGGATATGCTGGTATGGTTGCTGGTTCGATTCAACCATTAACAGCTGCATCGGTAGGGGATATCATTTCTCGAGGCGGTACTTTCCTTCACTCTGCTCGTTATCCTGAGTTTGCGCAAAAAGAAGGGCAACTTAAGGGAATTGAGCAATTGAAAAAGCATGGAATTGAAGGTGTCGTGGTTATTGGTGGTGACGGTTCTTACCACGGTGCTATGCGTTTGACAGAGCATGGCTTCCCAGCTGTTGGTGTACCAGGAACCATTGATAATGACATTGTTGGTACTGATTTTACAATTGGTTTTGATACAGCAGTAACAACAGCAATGGATGCGATTGACAAGATTCGTGATACTTCATCTAGTCACCGCCGTACTTTTGTTGTTGAAGTAATGGGACGTAATGCTGGAGATATTGCGCTGTGGGCAGGTATTGCTACTGGTGCAGATGAGATTATTGTTCCTGAAGAAGGTTTCAAATTTGAAGAGATTGTGGCTAGCATCAAGCATGGATATGAGGAAGGCAAGAAGCACAATATCATTGTTCTTGCAGAAGGTGTTATGTCAGCTGATGAATTTGGTGAAAAATTAAAAGCTGCTGGTGATACAAGTGACCTTCGTGTAACTGAGCTTGGTCACATTCAACGTGGTGGTTCTCCAACCGCTCGTGACCGTGTTCTTGCTTCTCGCATGGGAGCACATGCTGTTGAATTACTTAAAAAAGGGATCGGTGGTGTAGCCGTTGGTATCCGCAATGAGAAAATGGTTGAAAATCCAATTCTTGGAACAGCAGAAGAGGGAGCACTCTTTAGCTTGGCGGAAGATGGTAAGATTATCGTCAACAATCCGCACAAGGCAGATCTTGCTTTGTCTAGTCTAAATCGTAGTATTTCTATTTAATTTGTTATAAAGGTCAGAATGGCCAAATATATAAAAGGAGTTTCATAAGATCATGAACAAACGCGTAAAAATTGTTGCAACACTAGGTCCAGCGGTTGAAATCCGTGGTGGAAAAAAATTCGGTGAAGACGGATACTGGGGCGAAAAACTTGACGTTGAAGCTTCAGCTAAAAACATTGCTAAATTGATTGAAGCAGGAGCAAATACTTTCCGTTTCAACTTCTCACACGGTGACCACCAAGAACAAGGTGAACGCATGGCAACTGTTAAACTTGCTGAAAAACTTGCAGGTAAAAAAGTTGGTTTCCTTCTTGATACTAAAGGACCTGAAATCCGTACAGAATTGTTTGAAGGTGACGCAAAAGAATATTCATACAAAACTGGTGAAAAAATCCGTGTTGCAACTAAACAAGGAATTAAATCTACTCGCGAAGTGATTGCTTTAAACGTTGCTGGTGGATTGGACATCTATGATGATGTTGAAGTTGGTCATCAGGTGTTGGTTGACGATGGTAAACTTGGTCTTCGCGTTGTTGCAAAAGACGATGCAACTCGTGAATTTGAAGTTGAAGTTGAAAACGACGGCATCATTGCTAAGCAAAAAGGTGTAAACATCCCTAACACTAAGATTCCTTTCCCAGCACTTGCTGAGCGCGACAACGCTGACATCCGCTTCGGTCTTGAGCAAGGAATCAACTTCATCGCGATTTCATTCGTACGTACTGCAAAAGATGTTAACGAAGTTCGTGCTATCTGTGAAGAAACTGGTAATGGTCACGTTCAATTGTTCGCTAAAATCGAAAACCAACAAGGTATCGACAACTTGGATGAAA
>ERZ772948.627-NODE-627-length-23010-cov-3.807536_pt1 | contig 23010 bp, 20 predicted proteins | sample MGYA00511945_ERZ772948 | MGnify/ENA primary metagenome ERZ772948 (study PRJEB29015, sample SAMEA2737927) | human oral metagenome | biome: human oral; feature: human-associated habitat; material: dental | place: China | collected 2141 ... | reverse complement strand
ACTGCAGGCGCGAGATGTCGAGCACGTCGCTGAGCTTTGGTTCTGCCGTCATCTGATATTCGATGCGATCGCCTTCGTGAATCGGCTCGGAGATCGTCGCGGGTGCGTCGTTCAGCAGGATTTCGGGCGATACGACGTACTGCGCATTGTTGTCGTTGAGCGTGTAGCGGATCTTGCGGCCCGTCGGCGGGTAGCCGGCGGCTTTCAGAGCCTCGCCCAAGGTGCGCGGTTCCTTGCTCTCGACGATGTCGTTGTCGGCGAGCAGGCGATCGGGAGCGGCGGCTTCGCCGTTGACGTAGGCGGCCTGGTGGATGTGCGTCTCCTTGCCGTTGATTTCGAGCGGAAAGTCCGGCTCGATTTGCAGGACGTCGGCGAGGCGCACTTCGGGCGTCTCGCCGTCCTTGCCGTGTGCGACGGTGATGCGGCAGCCCGCCTTAACGAGGGCGTCGAGCGTCGTGTCCTCGCCGTCGAGCTTCAGGATCGCCATGGAAGGAAGCGAGCCGGGGAAGAATTTCTTCTCGCCGTTGACCGTGACCATGAGGCCGAGGCCGGGACGGCCGTTGTATTTCTTGAGTTGGATGCCCGCATTCAAAAGTGCGTCGGATACGGTGAGGTCGCGGAAGTTGAAGAGGTTGATCTCCTGCTCATTGACGTAGACGGAGAGGAAGTGCAGCAGGTTGATCGAGGCAATCTTCAAGATGCCGAGGGGTGTGACGGCATCAGGCGTCTGCAGTTCTTCCGGGATGGCCTCGACGCCGATGACGCTCTCGGGGTGGCGCACGGCGACGCGGTTTTCGGGCACGGAGAGAGCTTTTGATACGAGCGCGGCGAGTCCCGGAGTCTGTGAGCCGCCGCCGACAAGCATGACGGCCTGCGGCGAGTCGCCGTTGAGTTCGAGCACCTGACGTGCGATGGAGTCGGCGAGGTTCTGGATGTTCGGCATGATCGGTCCGATGACGTCGGAGGGACCGAGGTCGTATTCCGTGCCGAGGATATCGGTGAATTTTGATTCTCGTCCGGCGGAGGCGTTGCGCTTGACTTCTTCCGCCACGTTGAAGTCGAGGAGGTAGCGCTGGCTGATGGCCTCGGTGATCTCGTCGCCCGCCAGGGGCACCATGCCATAGGCGATGATGGAGCCGTTCTTCGTGATGGCGACGTCGGACGTGCCTGCGCCGATGTCGACGAGCACGAGGTTCAGGTGGCGCATCGTCGGCGGAATGAGGACATTGATGGCGGCGATCGGCTCCAAGGTAAGCGCGTGCATCTCAAGGCCGACGTCCCTGAGAGCCGACTGCATGGAGTCGATGACCTGGCGCGGCAGGAAAGTGGCGATGACGGTCGCCCTAGCGGTCTTGCCGCGCTGACCGACGAGGCTCTTCAAGGGGATGTCGTCGAGCGTGTACTGGATCGTGCTGTAGCCGACACAGTAGTAGCGGCCAGGGTCTTCGATGTCCTTGGAACTGGCGAGTTTCGCCTGCGCTGCCTGCACGCCTGAGAAGTCGAGGGCGCGCTGCTGCTCGTCGGTGATGACGCCGTTGATCTCGACGGAGGCTTCAGCGGTCATGGTGTAGAGGGCGCGGCCAGCAGCTGCGACGGAGGCGGACTTCAAAGGCCCTGTCGTCTTTTCCAGCTCGCGCTTGACCTCGCGGATGAGGTCGGCGACTTGCGGCACGTCGTGAATCTGGCCGTCGAGCATGGCGCGCGTCTTGTGCTCGCGGCGCACAGTCGCGAGGATGCGCATCTGCTCGTTGTCGAGTTTTTCAGCGACGATGCCGATGATGCTGCGCGTGCCGATGTCGAGCGCGAAGATCGGCTCGCCGTGCGGCTTCTTCTTCGTTCCTGCAGTCGTGGTTTCGGCAGTATTCTTTTTGGCGGTGCGCTTCGTCGTCTTCTTGGCGGCGGCTTTCGTGCTCTTGGCGCGCGTGCTCCTCGTTGCCGTCTTGGCGGCGGGCTTCCTGCCGCGCTTCTTGGCGGCGGGTTTTACCGTATCGATAGGCGCTTCATTTGCAGCGTTGTTCGCTTCGTCCTTTGCGACGATCGCTGCCGTATCGTTTGCACTGGCAGCGATCTCTTCGCGCGTCTTTGCCGCATCCGGCGCGGCGGGTGCAGCGGTCTGCGTCCCCGCAGTTTCCGTTTCGCTTGGAGGGACGCTCTCGCCTGAGGCGGCTTCGGAAACAATGGCTTCCGTGGCAAGATTTTTCAGTTCTTTTGTTTTCGCCGAGGTCTTTCTTGTTCTAGGCATCGAATGACTCCTTTGCTCGTCTCGCTTCCGCACGGCGCGGGCATTTGCCGGTGCTTCTCCTGCGCCTTTCGCGCTAAACTGCACGCACAAACGTCCGCTTCGTGGACATTGTGCGCCGCCCTTACATGAAAGAGCCAATCGGTCTGCGCCCTTTGGGCTTGACTTCTTGGACTTTCATGGTAAACTTTCTGGACATATGTTCAGCCGCCGCGCGAAGCAGTACGAGTCATGTTCTTGCCCGTTTCCTGCGACAGCGCATCAAAGAGGCACGCTGTACATATGTCCACACGCCTTACATGAAAGAGCCAATCAGTCTGCGCCCTCTGGGCTTGACTTCTTGGACTTTCATGGTAAATTAATTGCGGAAATGGATTTATTGAAGTTTTATAGAAGGTTAATTCTCTTATTTCGCGAATACTATAAAAGAATCCTGTTTCTTGCAGGAAATTTTCTACAAATTATTTGAATGGAGAGAAGGGATCCTATGACGGGCAATCGAGAAGTCATTACGGGAAGCGATTTCAAACGCATGTTGAGCGGCGCTTACGGGGAGTTTCTTCTGGAATATGAGGGCATTGATGCGCTTTCAAGAAAGAGGCAGGGGGAGCGCTCGGCGCTTCCGGGTACGCATGTGCTGCGCACGATGGGCGCGGCGGTCATGCCGCTCGTCGACGTGAAGGATGAGAGCATCGGCGGTCTTGCGAGGCGCGTGGCGAGCGCGGCGGTGCTCGGCGCACGCGGCACGTCGGGCGTCGTGCTCGCACAGCTCCTGCGCGGCATCGCGAAGGGGCTGTCGGGAAAGAACGACGCGACTTCGTCGGAATTCGGCAAGGCGTTCCAGTACGGCATTCTCTACGCGCAGCGCGTGCTGCCGCCGACGGTGGAAACGGTGCTTGTCGCCGCTGCCAAGGCGGTGGCGAAGGGCGCGTACCATGCGGTGCGCGCGAATCTTCCGATATCGGAGATCCTGCAGGCAGCGATCGACGAAGGCAGGAAGGCTCTGGCGGAGGAAAAGCGCGAAGAGCCGGGGGCGCTCGTCATGCAGACGTTTTTGCAGGGCTGTATGAAGGGGCTCGACGGGCACTTCGTCTCGCCGGCCGTGAGCCTGTCTCTCGGCGTGGGCGAAGATCGGCTCTCGATTCCCGACCCGCGCCGCGACCTTGTGCGCCCGTACTGCGTGACGTTCCGCATCGTCGGAAGCAAGGCGCGTGCGCGTGACGTCGAGCATCGCCTGCAGGAGGAGTGCCGCTTCGTCGCCGTCGTGCACGATGAGCGCTCCCTGCTCGTCCATGTGCACACCGATCATCCGGGCGTCGTCGTCGAGCAGGCGATCGGCTGGGGCAAGCTGCGGTCGTTCCACGTGACGGATATGGCGGAGGCGCATGCTCTGACGGCGGACTATGAGTCGCTGCTTCCCGTCGCGCTCCTCGCTGTCGCGTCGGATGCGGCACGCGGTCTGCGCCTGACGGAACTCGGCGCGAACGTCATCGTGCCGGGCAGGCGCGAGGAATGCCCGTCGGTAGCAGAACTTCTGCACGCGGCGCACAGCGACCTCGCGCGAACGTATGTGATCGTCTCAGGCGATTCCTCGATGGAGCTTGTGCTGCGCCAGGCGAAGCGCATCCTCGGCGAGCGCGTCGAGCTTGTGCTCGCAAAGGATGAGGCAGAGCAGGACAAGGCGGTCGCCCTCTACGACAAGAAACGCACCGCCAAGGAGAATGCCAAGGCGATGCGCAAATTGCTGGAATGAAAGCCGTATGATTTAGGTAGTGAGAATGTGCCGGGATGCAGCTTGGCTGAGGTGAGCGAGCTATTTGATAGAGGCGAAGAGCTTCATCAGTGCGTAGGTCATGCCGCCCGCGATCAGAGGTCCGACGGCGACGCCCTTGAAGAAGCATACGCCGATGATCGTGCCGATGATGAGTGCGGCGACGATGTGCGGATCGTTCTTCAGCAGCTCGACGCCGCCGCCGCCCGCCATGGCGGCGAGAACGCCGCAGACGATGGCGGCGACGCCCAAGGGACTCTTGAAGGCGTCGATCATGTTGGCGATGGTCACGTCGCCTGTTGCAATCGGCACGAGGATGGCAGCCAAAAGAAGCACGATGCCCCAGTTCAGCCCATTGACGGAAAGGATGTCGAGCATTGCCGTCAGCCCGAGAAGCTTCAGAACGAGCACGATGATGACGGCATAGGCGACCGTCGTATTGTGACCGATGATGCCGAGGGCGAGGATCAGGAGCAGCATGAGGTATTCGGAATACATGAAGAGCACCTTCTTTGTGTAGAGGGAGAGAACATTGCCGCTGAGCCGGCGGATTTTCTATTGTATATATAGTATAGCGGAAAAACGAAGATAAGGAAAGGTGATAAAGCGTGTCAACGACTTACAGCGTAGCGATTCAGTACAAGAAGGAGCTCGGCTACATCGAATACGATGCGGAAAAGAAGGCGGCGACCGTCGTCTTGGATGATGAGGGCGGCCGTTGCGCCGTGGAAAAATATCTGGCCGAGAAGCATGAGATCGGCGTGCCGCACGAGAATCTGCGCGACTTCAGCAAGGAAATGATCGACCCGACGGCCGATGTCGAGAGCTTCAAGACGGCTCTGACGCGTCTTTGGGAAGCGACGGACGTCCACGTCGATTGGAGCCGTCCCGTCGACTATGTGAAGGAACATCGCAAGTATTGAGGAATGAAGGGAAATTTTCTTCGGGGGGCGCTGCTGCGTCCTCTTTTTATTGCCTGTGGATGATTATTGTATTATAATCGTGTTATATGATCGGCAAGGCTTCTGAAATTCCATACGGAGGGAAGGATTTTGGTTTCCCCGATCAAGGCTGTTTGGGAAGGCGTCTTCTTGCACCGCTCCCGTGGAATTTTAGGAGGAATCTTTATGGAAATGGTTCTCGGCTTTCTCGTGATGCTCGGCTGTCTGCTCTTTGGCGTGCATCACGGCGGCATCGGGCTTGCCGTCATCAGCGGCATCGGACTTGCCGTCTACACCTTCGTCTTCGGCTACCAGCCGGGCGTGCCGCCGATCTCCGTCATGCTGACGATTCTCGCAGTTGTCACATGCGCGGGCTTTTTGCAGACTTCGGGCGGCCTCACGGTCATGCTCAAGTACGCGGAGAGGCTTCTGCGCAACAACCCGAAGCAGGTCACGATCTTCGCACCCGTCACGACGTGGCTTCTGACGGTGCTCTGCGGCACGGGGCACGTCGTCTACACGATGTTCCCCATCATCTACGACGTGGCGATCAAGCAGGGCATCCGCCCCGAGCGCCCCATGGCGGTTTCTTCCGTCGCGGCGCAGATGGGAATATGCGGCTCGCCCGTTTCCGTTGCGGTTGTTTCCATCATCGCCTTTATGGCGCAGGCGGGGCACCATGTCTCCGTGCTGCAGGTGCTCGGCGTGACGATTCCGGCGACGTTGACGGGCGTCATCTGCGCGGCGCTCTGGAGCTATCACCGCGGCAAGGATCTGGAAAAGGACGAGGCGTTTCAAGAGTTCATCAAGAATCCGAAGAACAAGGAGTACGTCTACGGCGAATCGGAGAGCCTGCAGGGGCAGGAACTGCCGCGCTCGTATTACCATGCGATGTTCATCTTCTTCCTCGGAATCCTCGTCATCGCCATCCTTGGCAACGATCCCGACCTTTTGCCGCATTTCCCTGACAAGCTCGGGCAGATGAAGGCGATCGACATGACCGAGGTCATCCAGATGATCATGCTCCTGATTGCTGCCGCCATTCTCCTTTTCTGCAAGGTGAAGGCGAAGGAGGTAGGCAACAGCCAGGTCTTCCGCTCGGGCATGGTCGCGCTGCTCTCCGTCTACGGCGTCGCTTGGATGGCGAACACGTACTTCAGCGCACACATGGCGCTCCTCAAGGAGTTCCTCGGTGCGACGGTGCAGGCGTATCCGTGGGCTTACGCCATCATCGCCTTCTTCACGTCGAAGCTCGTGAACTCGCAGGCGGCGGCCATTGCTATCGTCGTGCCGATGGCGCTCAACGTCGGCGTCGATCCCGTGCTCATCATGTCGTTCATCTCTGCGTGCTATGGCTACTTCTTCCTGCCCACGTATCCGTCGGATCTTGCGTGCATCGGCTTCGACCGCTCGGGTACGACGCGCATCGGCAAGTATCTGCTGAACCACAGCTTCATGATCCCCGGTCTCATAGGCGTCATCTCGGGCTGCTGCGTAGGCTACGTCGTCGCGCATCTGATCTTCTGATTTTGCAAAAACCAAGAAGCGCCCTCATGACACCATTCTTTTTGGTATCACGAGGGCGCTTCTTGGTTCGGTTCGATCTTTACGAGTGCTTGATTCTCGAATGGCGCTTGACGTATTCCATGTAGAGCTTCGTTTCGCGCACGATGACGCCCGAGAGCAGGAGGAGCGCGATGAGGTTCGGAATCGCCATGAGGCCGTTCACGATGTCGGCAAGTATCCAGATCGCTTCGAGCTTCAAGAATGCGCCCGAGGCGACGAGCGCGATGAAGATCAGGCGATAGGGCAGCACGCCCTTGCGCTCGAAGAGGTAGATGATGGCGCGTTCGCCGTAGTAGTTCCAGCCGAGGATCGTCGTGAATGCGAAGAGCACGAGAGCGATCGTCAGAAGGTGGCTGCCGATTGCGCCGTAGTTTGCCGAGAAGGCGGCGCTCGTCATGGCGGCGCCCGCTGTATCCCCCGACCAGACGCCCGTCAGGACGAGAGCGAGCCCCGTCATCGTGCAGATGATGATCGTGTCGATGAAGGTGCCCGTCATGGAGATCAGACCCTGCTCAGCTGGACGCTTCGTCTTCGAGGCGGCCGACGCAATGGGCGCGGAGCCGAGTCCCGATTCGTTCGAGAAGACGCCGCGCGCGATGCCGTTCTGCATTGCCATCATGATGGTCGAGCCGGCGAAGCCGCCGACGGCCGCCTCACCCGTGAAAGCGCTTTGCAGGATGAGGGCGATGGCGTGTGGCAAGGCGTCGATGTTCATGACGATGAGGACGAGAGAAAGCGCGATGTAGGAGAGCGCCATGAAGGGAACGATGGCGGCGGCGACGCGCGCGATGCTCTTGAGTCCGCCGAGCGTGATGGCGGCGATGAGCGCCGTGATGGCGAAGTCCGTCGCCCAGCGCGGCACGCCGAACGAGATCTCGACACTGTCGACGATGGCGTTGACCTGCGGGAAGGTGCCGATGCCGAAGAAGGCGACGAGCACGCAGGCGCACGCGAAAAAGATTGCCATGGGACGCCACGAGCGCCCGAGCCCCTTTTCTATGTAGAACATCGGGCCGCCCGCGATGTCGCCGTGGCTGTCCGTCGTGCGGTACTTGATGGCGAGCAGTCCTTCGGCGTACTTCGTCGCCATGCCGAAGAACGCCGCCATCCACATCCAGAAAATCGCGCCCGGGCCGCCCGCCTTGACCGCCGTCGCGACACCGACGATGTTGCCCGTGCCGACGGTCGCGGCGAGCGCGACGCACAGAGCCTTGAAGCTCGACACGTCGCCCTCGCCGCGATTCCTTGCGCGGAAGATCAAGGAGAGCGCGAGCGGCAGGTGCACGACCTGCAGGAGGCGCAGGCGTACGGTAAGGAAGATGCCCGTCCCCACGAGCAGGGTGATGAGAGGCGGTCCCCAAAGCACCGAATCGATGGAATTGAGAAGAGGGATAAGATTTTCCATAAGATGACCTCCATTGTCAAAGGACAATAGTATATAAAATAACGAACTTTATGGTATCATAACTTACCTTGATTTGTAAAGGCTTTGGAAGAGAAAAACTCCCTGCGATGGAAATTTTGTCCTCGCAGGGAGTTTTCTGCCCAGAAGGTGCGGCATGCAGCTGTCATTCGCTATGCGATCGTGCCGTGCTCTTCTGCGCCGCGCACTTCTCTTGGCTGATTCCTTTCGTCGAGCATGACGACGATGGGAGTGTGGGCGCGCGCTTCTTCTTCGGTCATCATGGCGTATGACATGATGATGACGATATCGCCGGGCTGCACGCAGCGTGCGGCAGCTCCGTTCAGGCATACGACGCCGGAGCCGCGTGCGCCCTTGATCACATACGTTTCGAGGCGTGCGCCGTTGTTGTTGTTGACGACTTGCACGCGTTCGTGCGGCAGGATGTGCGCTGCCTCCATGAGCGCTTCATCGATGGTGATGCTGCCCATGTAGGCGAGATTCGCTTCCGTGACGGTTGCACAATGGATTTTGGATTTCATCAAGTTCAGCAGCATGTTTCTTCCCCCAAGATGATATTGTCGATGAGGCGCGTCTTGCCAATGTATACGGCGACGGCGAGGAGCGCGCGCGCCTCGATTGTCTCGATTTCTTCAAGCTTCGGAAAGGAGTAAAGCTCTACATAGTCGATCTTTGCCAAGGGTTCTTTGGAAAGCTCAACGGCGGTGATCTCCTTGAGCACTTTCGTACGCTTTTCGCCTGTTTCGTAGACATCGCGTGCTTCTCGCAGACTGCGCGATAGGACGAGGGCGGCGGTGCGTTCATCGGGCGATAGGTAGGTGTTGCGCGAGCTGAGCGCAAGGCCCGATGCTTCGCGCACGATGGGCGCCATGACGATCTCGGCCGCGACGCCGAGATCCAGAGCCATGCGGCGCAGGACGGCGACTTGCTGCGCGTCCTTTTGTCCGAAGAAAGCCCGGTCTGCGTGCGAGAGCAGGAGGAGTTTCAAGACGACGGTCGCCACGCCGCGAAAGTGTCCGGGACGCTTCGCACCGCAGAGTTTTTCTGTGAGCGTGCCCGTGACCTCGACATAGGTCGCATAGCCTGCGGGGTACATCGCCTCGGGGGCGGGGTGAAAGACGGCGTCGACGCCCGCAGCTTCGAGCTTTTCCGCATCGGCTTCAAAGGTGCGCGGGTAGGCGGCGAAGTCCTCGTTCGGGCCGAACTGCACGGGGTTGACAAAGATGGAAACGATGACGCGGTCGGCACTCTTTCGCGCCGCTTCGACGAGTGAGAGGTGCCCTGCGTGGAGTGCTCCCATCGTTGGTACGAGGGCGATCGTTTCCTTGGCGTTCTTGACGCTTTGCGCATAGGCTTGGAGTTCTTTCGGTGTGGTCAGGATTTTCATCGGAGTGCCTCCTGTGGCTTATCAGAGGGAAACATCGGCGGAAATCTCGCTTTCGTCTGCATCATGGCGCGTGAACCAGTTCGCTGCAAGCGAGCCGGAAATGTTGTGCCAGACGCTGAAGAGCGCCGCGGGAATCGCGGCGGCGGGATTGAAGTAGAGGAGCGCGAGCGATGCCGCCATGCCGGAGTTCTGCATGCCGACTTCGATGCCGATGGCGCGTCGTTTCGGTGCAGAGAGTCCAAGCAGCCCGGCGAGTGCGTAGCCGAGTGCGAGGCCGAATCCGTTGTGCAGGACGACGGCGAGGGCGACGAGTGCCCCGACCTCAGTGAGGCGCGGTGCGCTCATGGAGACGACGACGCCGACCAAGAGGGCGACGAGCAGAGCGGAGATGAGCGGCAGAACCGTCAGCGCGTACGCGACACGACGGCGGAAGAAATGGTTGAGTGCCGCGCCTAAGAGGACGGGCAGGAGCACCATTTCGGCGATGGAGAGCATCATCGCGGGAGCGTTGACGGCAATCTCTTCACCCGCTAAGAGGAGCGTCAGAAACGGTGTGACGAAGGGGGCGAGAAGCGTCGTCGCCATAGTCATGGTGACCGACAGGGCTACGTCGCCTTTGGCAAGGTAGGTGATGACGTTTGACGCCGTGCCTCCCGGGCAGGTGCCGACGAGAATCACGCCGACGGCAAGATCGGGCGGCAGGGAAAACGCTTGGGTAAGGAGATAAGCGACGAGCGGCATGATGGTAAACTGCGCGAGTACGCCGATGCCCACATCCCACGGGTGGCGCACCAGATGGCGAAAGTCTTTGAACTCGATCGTCATGCCCATGCCGAACATGACGATTCCCAGGAGAAGCGGCACCTGCGGCGCAATCCAAGAGAGCGACGCGGGAAAGACCGCACCCGCCGCGCCGACGAGGACGACGAGCCAGACCATGTTCTTGACGATGAAGCGGCCGATGTTTTGCAAATGGATTCCTCCCATCAAAAAAGCCTTCCTGCCAAAAGACAGAAAGGCCAAAATACATGCAGAACCGGCACGGCTATGTACCGTGCGTGCTCTAATCTTGTGCGAAACCTTGCTGTCTCAGTCCCGAGGGATCTAAGCAGATGTTTACCGCTGCGGTATTCATTTGTGGCAGGACGTAAAGCGTGCGGGCGTCGCTCGCACCTGCGTGGTAAATACAGCGAAGTACGATTCCCTAAGGATATCATCTTCGCAGTTCTTAAGATAGCATAGCGGTCAGGAAAATGCAAGGGGAGATGTCGATCGTCTTTCGGCGGAGGGATACGCGCTTATCCGAGTTTAGTGGACTTTTAAGGGAGGATTTCCCCGCTGTTTGCAGAATAAGGCATAAGAGAAATTCTATTTCGTATGGAAATCCATGTTTGTTATAAAGGAGGAACTTCCATGTTCTTGAAAAAAATCATGAGCACGGCTCTTTGCGCCGCGCTTTTTGTGACGCAGGTCGGCATGGCGAGTGCCGCAGAGGAGACGGTGCAGGGAAAACTCGCCGCCGTTGAGACGGAGACATGGGGCGCGGAGCAGACGGGCGCGTTCCTCGACCGCATCAATCATTTGGAGAAGGACTATCTTGGAAAACACAACAAAGGCTCCATGCTTGACCGTGTCAATATCGTCTACGATGACATTTACGACAACACGGCAGGACCCGGCCTCTTGACGCAGCTCAATGCCGTCGAATGGGGACTCATGCACGAGGTCAGCCCCAAGGCGGTGGATAAGCGCGTGACGGAGATGGAGATGGCGGTCGCAGGAAAGACGAGCGCAGGCACTTACAAGAAGCGCATCCAGGATCTCGGGACGGCGGCTTTCGGCGGCTACAGCGTGCCGCTTGAGCAGGTGACCGTGCCGAAGAACACGGTGCTCAAGATCGCCTTGACGCAGGAGGTCAACGCGAAGAACCTCAAAGCGGGAGATACCATCCGCTACAAGGTCGCGGAGGATGTCGTGCAGGGTGGCATGCTCGTATTCGCCAAAGGGCAGCCGGGCGTGGGCACAGTGAAAAAGGTCACGCAGGCGCGCAACTTCGGCCGCGATGCGGAAATCGACGTAGACTTCCATACGACGAAGGCGATGGACGGCACAGAGGTAAAGACGTTCGTCGGCGAGGAATCGAAGCAGGAGATGAAGAGCTACGCCATGGCTGCTGGCGCGAGTGTTGCGGGTATGCTGATCTTAGGGCCGATCGGCATCATTGGCGGCGCGTTCGTCAAGGGGAAGAACATTGAATTGCCGGAAGGGACGGAACTCTTCATCCAGACGCAGGATGAGTCCATCCTCTATGCGATACCGACGACGGAAAAGTGAGAGGAAATTTCATGAAGATGATGGTTCGGTGCGTTTTCCCTCGAAGAATTGTCCTTTTGACCGTAGCCTTTGCGGCATCCTGTCTGCCTTCGGCGGCGTTTGCGGAGTACCATTCGTCGACAGATACGGCGGCGGATGTCCTCGACTACATCGAAAACGAGCGGCGTGCGGCAAGGGAGAATCGCCTGTCGGAAGCGCAGGAACAGCTCGTCCGAGATACGGCAGCGATGCAGGCGCATCTGCGCCAGCCCATGGAAGACCACCTGAAGCCTCTGCCCACGGCTTTCGAGGGCGACGAACTGTTTTATGACCAGGTGACGGGCGAGTTTTTCGCGCGCGGCAGTGTGAAGGTCACGGAGATCGACAATCGCCGCGTGCTTTCCGACGAGATCAAGGGGAACGCTCTCACGCAGGACGTCGTTGTCGAGAACGAGGCGCACATCCTGCAGATGACGCCGGACATGACGCAAGTGGATGTTCGCGGCTGGAAGCTCTCCTACAACTACGGCACGGGTATCGGCAAGATTGAGGATGCTTCGGGAAAGGTCAACCACCAGTACGTCTCGGGCAAGCGCATCGAGGTCTATCCCGACAGGGTCATCATTCACGAGGGACGCGCGACGAAATGTCATGCGAAGACGCCCGACTACAGCGTGAGCGCCGAGCGCATTGAGATTTATCCGAACGACAAGATCGTCTTCTATAACAGCGACTTCTGGCTCAAGAAGACGCGCGTCGGGCATCGTGACAAGTATACGGCGGATATTCGCCCTGGGCACGAGGAATCGCCGCCATTCCCTTCAGTGAAGTACACGAAGTCGGACGGGCTTATCATCGAGCAGGATTTCACACTTCCTGTGGCAGAGCGTTTGGACTTTGTCCCGACGCTCTTGGTATCGACGAAGGAAGGCGTGCATGGCAGGGCGGAACTTCGCTATGGCGGACGCTATGGGACGCTGAGCCTGCAGTATGGCTATTGGCAGGATAACGATGACAGGTGGATTCGCCGTGAGCCAAGCCTGCATTACGAGTTCGGCTACCATTTCAAGGATGCGCCGATCGGCTGGGGAATCGAAGCAGACCACGGACGCTGGTACAACGACGGCATCAAGAGCACGCACACATACGGGAAGATCGGCGTCTACCATGATCCGATCCCCTTGGGGAGAGGGGCGTTGCTTTCGTTTGCGGCGGATTATTCCGTGACGAAGGAATCGTACAATCGATCGAGGATCACGGGATTCAGTTGGTCGGCTACGCTCGTGAAGAAGTTTAGCGACCGGTTGGCGGCCTATGGAAAGTACAGTTACGCACAGGTCTATGCGGGAAATTCGCTCTTCTACTACGATGTGGCGGATTACCATCGCGCCCTATACACAGGATTCAGCTATCAGCTGACGGAGCGCGACCGCTTCGTCTGCGGTACGGCGTATGACATCGACCGCCGCACTTTGGGCGATGTCGACTACTATTGGTATCATGATATGCATTGCGTGCAGCTCGTCACGCGCTATCGTGCGAAACGCGACAGTTGGAGCGTCCGTTTGAACTTCACGCCGTGGTGAGCGGAGGAGTGTGGAAATGGCAGCATCGATAAATGATCCAGCATCGGCAGTGGGCTGCTTGAAGGGCACGCGCGTGCTCGTCCTCGGGGATATGGTCGCCGACATCTACCTCGACGGGCGCATCTCGCGCATTTCGAGGGAGGCGCCTGTACTCGTACTTGAGGAGATGGGCGAGCGTGTCGTCGCGGGCGGCGCGGCGAACGTCGCGCACAACGCCGCGACCTTGGGCGGCGCGGTATGCGCCTTCGGCATCTTGGGCAAAGACGCGGGCGGTGCGGGCATTGCCGCGGTGCTCTCTCGCGCGGGCGTCGATACGGCGGGACTTCTGGCGACTTCTGAACGACCGACGATTTCCAAGACGCGCGTCATCGCGGGCGGCAGGGCGACGGTCAGCCAGCAGATCGTGCGCATCGACAAGGAGAGCCGTGAGCCGCTTTCCTCTGCGCTTGCAGAGGAGTTGGAAGAGCGACTCTTGCAGGCATTGGCGCACGTCGATGCCGTCGTCTTGAGCGACTACGGCTCGGGTACGATCACGCAGGGGATTCGCGAGCGGCTTCTCACCGCCTGCCGTGAGCGCGGCGTTCCGACGATCGTTGATTCGCGCTACAGCGTGCGATCCTTCTCGGGCGTCGACTATGTGAAACAGAACGACGCGGAGCTTGCCGCCGCCTTCGAGCGTCACTTCGATACGAAAGATGCGCTCGAAGAGGCGGCACGCGAGCTTATCGCTGAACTCAGCGCGAAGGGGGTGCTCATCACGCGCGGCGAGAAGGGCATGATGCTCTTTCTTGCGGACGGCGCAAGGCATGAGATTCCCGTGTCGGACAAGAGTGAAGTTTACGATGTCTCAGGCGCGGGTGATACGTGCGTCGCGGCGTTTATCCTCGCGCTCGCGGGCGGCGCCTTGCCGCTCGCGGCGGCGCAGCTGTCGAACATCGCCTCAGGTATCGCCGTGCGGAAGTTCGGCACGGCGACGGTCAGTGTAGCGGAACTTACGAGGAAGGTACGGGAACTTTCCGTCTAAAATCTTAGGGGGATTCACATGCTGATACCGAAGGAACGAATTGAGGACTTCTGCATGACGCTGCGCGAAGCGGGGCAGCGCGTCGTCTTCACGAACGGCTGCTTCGACATACTGCACGCGGGGCATGTGCGTTATTTGGAAGCGGCGCGTGCCTTGGGCGATTGCCTCGTGCTCGGACTTAATACCGACGCTTCCGTGCGCCGATTGAAAGGCGAGACGCGCCCTGTCAACACGGAGCTTGATCGCGCGGCGGTCGTGGGCGCACTTGTCGCTGTCGACTACGTCGTGCTCTTCGATGAGCCGACGGCAGAGACGCTGATCGAAAAGGTGCGCCCTGCCGTCTACGCCAAGGGCGGCGATTACACGCGCGAGACTTTGCCCGAGGCGAAGATTGTTGAAAAATACGGCGGTGAGGTGCATTTCATCGACCTCGTGCCCGGGCGCTCGACGACGAAGATCATCGAGAAGATTCATCAGAGATAGAAACAGGCTTGCAGGAGAAAGGCGGGAAGCTGCATGAAAAACATCCTCGTCGTCAAGCTCAGCGCCATCGGCGACGTCATCCATGCGCTTCCTGTCTCCTATGCCATCAAGGAGACGTTTCCCGATGCGCATCTGACGTGGGTCGTCGAGCCGACGGCTTATGACATCTTGGCGGGCAATCCCTTCATTGACAACATCATCCTCTTTGAAAAGAAGCGATTCCGCACCGTGCGCGGCTTCCTCGAAGAGTTCCGCCCTTTTCGCCATGAACTTCGTGCGAGAAAGTACGATGCGGCTCTCGACCTGCAGGGACTCTTCAAGTCGGCGGCGATCGTCGCGCAGTCGGGAGCGAAACTGCGCCTCGGCACGGCGAACATGCGCGAAGGCTCCGCCTATGTGAGCCACTCTGTCAAGGGGGCGCACGCCTCGGGGCATATCGTCGAGCGCTACCTCGATGTCGCGCGTGCCCTTGGCTGCCGCGTTGGTGAGGTGCGTTTTCCCGTTGCCGTCTCCCCTGCGGAAGCCGCTTCGGCGGACGCTCTGCTTGCCGCCGAGGGCGTGCGCGAAGACCATCGCTTCGCCGTTCTCGCCATCGGCGCGAACTGGCCGAATAAACGCTGGCCCGTCAAGTATTTCGCCGTTCTCGCCGATTGGCTCTACAGCGAGAAGCTCATTCCCGTGCTCGTCGGTGGCGGTCGCCTCGACGAAAGCCTCGTGCGTGACATCGAGGCGCTCACCGAAGTGCCGCCCGTCAACCTCGTCGGGCGCACGAGCCTCAAGAAACTCGCGCACATCTTCAAGCGTGCCGACCTCGTCCTCGGCGGTGATACCGGCCCCGTCCACCTCGCTGCAGGACTCGGCACGAAGACGGTCATGCTCATGGGCCCGACCGACGCCAACCGCAACGGCCCTTACGGACAGCAGGAAAACGCCATGGAGATCCCACGCTCCTGCAAGGCGTGCTGGAAGAGGAGATGCCCCAAGGGAATCGACTGCCTAGCGATCCTCTCCGTCGAGGAAGTAAAGGCGAAGGTTCGGGCGGTTCTGGCACGGTGAAAACGGTAATATGACAGGCAAAGAAAAATCCGTTGTCTGTCGTCAATCATCATAAGGAAGCATTCTATGCAGCAGAAAAACTACGACAACATCCTCGTTATCAATCTCATGCACATCGGCGACCTCATGCTTGTGACGCCCGTCCTCAGGACGCTTCGCACGAACTTCCCGAAGGCGCGCATCACGCTTCTCGCAGACAAGAAGCTCGCCGATCTCGTCGTCTGCAACAAGCATATCGACGGCTGCCTTTTGCTCGACAAGAAGGGAGCGGATAATCATCCGCTCGCTTTTTTGCGCTTTATCCGCCGCGTTCGTCGCGAGCATTTCGACCTGGTCATCAACCTGCACCGCAACGAACGCGCTTCGGCGCTCGCCGCCTTCTCGGGTGCAGGGCGCATCGTTGGCTATGCAAAGCCCATCTTTTCCGCCTTCTTCGACAAGGTTATGGAAAACAAGAAGGCGGTTAAGCACCAGATCCATTCCCACTTCGACGTACTGGAAGAAGCCGTCGGCATCGAGCGCATCGACGACGGCGGCTTGGAGATGTGGCTGCCCAAAGGCGCAGAAGAAAGCGCGGCAAGGCTCTGGCAGGACGCCTTTCCTGCGGGAGGGAAGGTCATCGCCTTGAACATCGGCGCGAGTTGGAAGACGAAGCGCTGGATTGACGACTATTTTGCGCAAACCGCCGATTATTTTCTGGAAAAGGGTTATGGCATCGCCTTCTTCGGCGGCCCGATGGACGAAGAACTCGTCCGCGCCTGCCGTGCCAAGATGCGCCACGGCGATCATGCGATGCTGCAGACCTTCACGGGGCGCGTTACGCTCGCAGAACTTGCAGCGCTCCTCAAGCAGTGTGCGCTCTTCATTACGACGGATTCCGGCCCCATGCACGTTGGCGTCGCGATGAACGTGCCCATCGTCACGATGTTCGGCGCAAGCCCCGTGCCGGGGTTTTACCCCTACGATGCCAAGGACATCCTCTTGAAGACGCCCGAATCCTGCCATCCGTGCGGCAAGCACGAATGTCCGAGAGCGGGGGCAGAAAATATGGCGTGCATGAAGAACATCCCCGTCAAGGAAGTGCTGCGCTATGCGGAGGAACTTCTGCATGAATATGAAAATAAAGTCGGCAACATCCCCGCGCACGATGGACAATATTGCTGCAAGGTTGTAGAATTATAAGAGAAATCATCTCGTTGGAAGGGAGCTTTCTATGGACATCGAAAAAATGCTCACCCTCGTCGAGGAGCGCCTTTCTCGCTGCAGGATTCTCGTCACAGGCGACGTCATGCTCGACAAATACTACTACGGCGAAGTCACGCGCATCTCGCCCGAAGCGCCCGTGCCGATCAACCACATCACGCGCCAGAAGGAGACGCTCGGCGGCGCGGCGAACGTCGCGCACAACCTCGCGCTCCTCGGCTGCGACACGCTTCTCGCGGGCTTTGTCGGCGAGGACTACCATGGCCGTTCCTTGAAAGAAAAGCTCGTGGAAAACGGCATCGACCATGCGGGACTCGTGCCGACGAACCGCCCGACGACGACGAAGATGCGCATCATCGGCGGACATCAGCAGATGATGCGGCTCGACTTTGAGAGCACTGAGCCGCTTGAAAAGATCTACATCGACAAATTCCTCGCCTTCGTGCGCTGCAAGCTCGCTGAGAGCATCGACGCCATCGTCGTTTCCGACTATGCGAAGGGAACGTGCAGCGAGGTCACGACGACGGCGATCATCGAAGCGGCACACGCGCACGGCGTGCCCGTCATCATCGACCCCAAGGGTGCGAACTGGACGAAGTATCGCGGCGCCGACTACATCACGCCGAACGTCAAGGAAATCAACGAGATCCTCATCGACCCCATCAAGAATACGAATGCTGAGGTGCTCAAGGCTGCCCACTACATCATGCGCAAGTATCGCATCAAAAATGTGCTCGTGACGCGTTCGGAGAGCGGCGTGACGCTTGTGCGCGAGGGTGAAGAGGTACATATCCCGACGCGGGCGCAGGAAGTCTTCGATGTATCGGGCGCGGGCGATACGGTCATCGCTGTCCTCGCTGCAGGCCTTGCGGGCGGACTCAAGGGCAGGGACGCTGCCTTCCTTGCAAACCTCGCCGCAAGTGTCGTCGTAAGAAAGCTCGGCACCTACGCCGTGAGCCGCGAGGAGTTGAAGGAAGAATTGCGGAAACTGCCGCGCGAAGAAGCATGAGTTTGCAGGGCGCATTTCGCACGCGCCCTGCATGAAAAGAGAGAGGGGATCTTCATGATCATTGTCACAGGCGGCGCTGGATTTATTGGCAGCAATATCGTCAAGGAACTCAATCGCAAGGGCAGAAATGACATCCTCATCGTCGATGACCTCAAGGATGGGGAGAACTACAAGAACTTGCGCGGACTTCATTTCATTGATTACCGACACAAGGATGACTTTTTGGAGAGCATCGAAGATGACGAGTTCGGCGGCAGCGACATCGACGCCGTCTTTCACGAGGGCGCTTGCTCCGATACGATGGAATACGATGTCAACTATATGATGAAGGTCAACTACGAATACTCGAAGACGCTGCTGCACTTTTGCCTGCTGCACCGCGTGCCGTTCCTCTACGCCTCGTCCGCCTCAACGTACGGTGCAGGCCGCCACGGCTTCACCGAGAACGACGCGGCGGAGGATGCGCTGAATCCTTATGCTTACAGCAAGCTCGCCTTCGACCGCTATGTGCGTCAGGTCATGCGCGAGAGCCGCAGTCCGATCGTCGGTCTGCGCTATTTCAACGTATTTGGTCCGCAGGAACAGCACAAGGGCAAGATGGCGTCAATCTTCTACCAACTCTACCGCCAGCTCAAGGAAACGGGTGAAGCGCGACTGTTTCGCGGCACGGACGGCTTCGACGACGGCGAACAGCGCCGCGACTTTATTTACGTCAAGGATGTCGTCAAGGTTAACTTCTGGTTCTGGGAAAACAAGGGCCCATCCGGCATCTACAACTGCGGCACGGGAAAGGCTCACACCTACAACGAAGCCGCCGATGCCGTTATCGCTGCCTTGGGCAAGGGTTATATCGGCTACCGCGATTTCCCCGAAGTTCTCAAAGGCAAATATCAGAGCTTCACCGAAGCCGATCCGAAACAACTTCTAAAGACCGGATACGACGGAGGCTTCCATGATTTCCGCGCTGCCGTCAAGGAATACGTCGACTTTCTTGAGGATGGAGGCTATTTCCGCTATGAAGAATAAGGGTGTCCCCGCGGTATTCTTCGACCGTGACGGCACATTGAACGTCGATATTCATTACCTGCATCGTCCTGAGGATTTCATCTGGACGCCCGATGCGCCCGCCGCCATCCGCCGCCTCAACGAATGCGGCATCCTCACCATCGTCGTCACGAACCAATCGGGTGTGGCGCGCGGTTATTACCCCGAAGCAGATGTCCGTCGCCTGCATGACTGGATGAACGAGGAACTGAAAAAAGAGGGCGCACACTTAGACGCCCTCTTCTACTGCCCGCACCATATTGAAGGCAAGATTCCCGAGTACACGAAAGTCTGCACATGCCGCAAACCCGCCACGGGTATGGTAGATGCCGCCTGTGCGAAGTACGACATCGACCGAACGCGTGCCGTCCTCATCGGCGACAGCGAAAGCGACATGGAATGCGCGAAAAGAGCAGGTGTGCGGGGCGTGCGGTATGAGAGCGGGAGCTTGCTTGAAGTGGTGGAGCGGGTGTTGGAGATGTGAATGATGGCATGCCGTATGTAAACGAATTTTTATGGTAATAAAGGGTGTTGACTAAAGAATGGGGGAGCACGTTGCTGAAACCTATTGAAAAAATACGTTTTTATATAGATTTATATTCCTTTTGTCAGAAAAGAAAAAAAGATAAGTCCACGGAAACGGAACAGTTTTCGTCAGAGTGTATTCCAAAAATTATCCACTATTGCTGGTTTGGAAGAGGGAAATACTCGCCTCTCATTGAGAAATGTATGAAGTCATGGCAGGATATTTTGCCTGAGTATGAATTTGTTCTATGGAACGAGGAAAATTTTCCTTTTGAACAATATCCTTTTGCACTGGAAGCTTATGATAAGAAGAAGTATGCGTTTGTTGCAGATGTAGCACGTCTTCATGCATTATATGAAAATGGCGGCATTTATTTAGATACGGATACCGAAATCTTGAAACCACTGGATTCTTTTCTAAACCATGGTGCTTTTTCTGGTTATGAATCTTATGGTGGTATGAACAAGCGCATCCAAATGGGATTGGTGGGAGCAAAGAAGCAACATACGTGGATAAAATTGCTTTTGTCGTGGTATGAAGGAAAACATGTTGCGGGATATCATTTGTTTACACCGAACACGCGACTTATCAGTAAAGTGACAGAACATTACTATGGTGTAAAATTGGACGGGAAGCCGTTGATTTTGGAAAATGATGTTCATATCTATGCGTCGACATATTTTTCTCCCGGGGGAAAAATTACAGAAAAAACACATTGCATACATCATTTTGCTGGTTCGTGGGCAAATAATTAAGGGGGAAATGTCTTGCATACTTTTATATGGGGAATTGCACGATCACGGTGTGCTTTCTGTAAGAAAGTGGTTTATCAATGTAAGCGAAAGGAATAATGCATTTTTCTCGCAAAGAAGAGATATAGAGACTGAAATTATTGAAGATAAGTTTGAGTTGGATTTCAATCTGCAGGATATGGAGCCGATTCCGCCATGGTTGGATGAGAAAATTCGTCCGTATTTTCCGATGATCCTACAAAATTTTACACGAGAAACTTTTTATTATAGAAGTCCTGTTTATGAGTATATGAATATTGCTCAGATGTGGGCTCATTATTTTTATACCATCTTAGTGCGCAATCGTATTGACTTGGTAATTTTCTCGGATATTCCGCATGGAGGGTTCATCTTAACTACTTATTTCGTTGCAAAAGCGTTGAATATCCCTACGTTGATTTTGATACCATCTGGAATTTTAGGAAACTTTGGGTATTGTTTTTCTTTGGCGGATTATGAAAGTTTTCAAAATTCTCCTACTTACAGGAGGTTACCGCAAGATTTTATGAAGGTAGAAAAAGGATATAAAAAAGATTTATACTATATGAAAGGAAAATATGCCCCAAAGCATTTGCGTTCTCTTGGGGATAGGTTAAAAATATTGCGCGCACCTGGAGCATTTCTGCAGGAACGTAAAAATGTGTTTAAGAGATCCTTGCAGAAATACAGTAGTTTTAACGAGTTTCTTTCAAAACGAATATTTGTCAAAATAGCAGATTTTGTTGAAAAAAAAGCAGTATCAAAAAGGTGTTAAACGATATACGGAAAAATCAGTTGATTTTGATTTGAATTATGTGTATTTTCCGTTGCATTTGCAGCCGGAAATGACGACGGATACACTAGGGGGCATTTATAGTGATCAGCTTTTAGCACTCGAAAAGTTGCGGGCAATGCTGCCGGCTGATTGGATGATTTATGTCAAGGAGAATCCAAAGCAGACGAAGTTTATGCGGCAAGATTATTTCTTCAAGCGTTTGAAACTCATCTCGAATGTAAAGTATGTGGATCGGTCGATTGATACCTATCGCTTGATGTCTCGTGCTAGATTTGTTTCGACCATTACGGGGACTGCTGGTTGGGAGGCAATCAGCGGTGGAAAGAATGTTTTGATTTTTGGAAGTACATGGTACGAAGTATTTCCAGGAGTATTCAAATACCATGCAAATTTGAATCTGGAAGAAATTCTGTCGTATGAAATCGATCATGATGAATTGGAGCAAGCGGTCAATCGCTATTTGGAAAAAATAACAGAAGGCATTTTTTTAGATATAGATAAGGAGGTTTTGTCGGATTTCGATCCAGCAGAAAATGAAGTAAAACTGGAGAAGTTTTTCCGTTTTATTATTCCTTATATAGAAGAGAATATGATGGCAATGAAATCTGGGAAAAAGCAGGAGGGAGGTAATATTCAATAGGGAAAATATCCTTGTTGCGGGAGGTACAGGTGCGTTTGGCAAGATATTGCTTGCTAAATATCAACTGTTGCGGTTAAGCATTTTTGTAACAAGAGTGTCCAATCAAATTATGTTGAATACCTCGCTTCGAGTAGCGTATGATATCCGTTATAAGAATGCGGTTGTACATGGGGTTGTATGTGGTATAAAGTAAAATGTTCCACAACGCGGTAGAGAGACTCCTCACCGCTATACTCGTGAAGATAAATTTCTTCATTTTTCAGCGTATTAAAATAGTGCTCCATACGGACGTTATCATACGGGAATCCAGCCTTGTTCATGCTTTGTGTCAGGTCATGTTCCTCGCAAAAGTCGGTGAACGCTTTCGATGTGTACAGGCTGCCCTAATCGCTATGAAAAATCAGACCTTCGTTGACTGCTGCGTGATTTGCCAAGCGTTCGGATTGCCAAATCACTCGTCATATGCCGATTCGTCAGGCTTGTGACGACGCTGCGGTCATGCAGGTCAATAATCGTACAGTTATATCGGACATCGTCTACATGGAGAAATAAATTAGGTGAAATCTGTCGCTCATTTTTGATTGATCTGTGGTGCTGTAAAATCTTGCTTTAACACAGATTCTCAAACTTTTTATGTTGCGTGCCGTCTGGATATCTCAGAGCTTTTCGTCGTATAATGGAGCGCAGCCCCGTTTCGTATTCATATACTTATGAACCGTGAGAGCGGAAAGTTCGATGCCATTGTGCGCTAAATAAATCCGCATCCTGCGATATCTGGCAAGGCCGTTGGTTTCATGCTATATGGTTTGAATTTGATGCAGGGTATCTCGTTTTCGGGCAGCTTCTTTTGCCGTCTGTGCTTCTGGTGGTTGTAATAGGCATTCGGATAACTCTTTAAACGTCGCAGCAGTCACCGAATACCGAACAGATCCCGATATTCGTCTATGAACCGATAGGCTTCTAGTCGATTCCCTTTGCGAAGAATGCCGCCATTTTTTTAGAAAAAGATTTTCTTTTGTCGCTTCTGCAAGTTCTTCGCGCAAGCGGCGATTCTCCTTCATGAGTTCCAGATCATTCTGATCGGCTGGTTTTTAAAAGCGTTCTTCGCTGAATTTTTTTGCACCATTTGCAGATGTTTGCTTTTGAGACTCCATAATCTGCTGTCAGGTTTTTGTATGTGCGTCCGTCTTCGATATGAAGACGGACAATCTGTTGCTTGAATTCTGGTTCATA
>ERZ772948.625-NODE-625-length-23059-cov-7.920449_pt1 | contig 23059 bp, 27 predicted proteins | sample MGYA00511945_ERZ772948 | MGnify/ENA primary metagenome ERZ772948 (study PRJEB29015, sample SAMEA2737927) | human oral metagenome | biome: human oral; feature: human-associated habitat; material: dental | place: China | collected 2141 ... | reverse complement strand
ACCTATGGCTAGTCTACGACATTTTTCTGCACTGACAAAAAACTCGCTATGCTCAAACAGTTTTGTCAGCACAGAAAAATGCTCCGACGGATTTTAAAGAGTAAAAATTATATTTTAATTATTTAAAAATATTGAGTTGTTATTCTTTATTAGAAAAATTTGTAATAAATTTCTTATTTAACCGAGGTTTAGTATAATAATGTTTTTTCTTTTCTTCAAAAGCAAAAAAGAAGCAGAATCTCAAAAATTCCACTTCTTCACATAATGATTTATTAATAACTATTTCCATCCCTATCTTCACAATAAACATTTCCATATTGCTTATAACAATGAACTCCTCTTTCTTCTCTTCTTTCACGAGCTTCATTCCATTCTTCTGAATCTAATAAACTACAACTTACTGTAGTCAGAGCAAGAATTACAATCAAAAATAACTTTTTCATATTATCATCTCCGCTATATTTTTTTTGTATTATAACACATTTTTATGATAATTGTCTTTTTTTTTTTGAAATTAGAATAACATTATAAAAAACTATTTTTAAACAAGAGTTTAATTTTTTTGATTTTAAAAGGGAGTGAGAATACATTACAAACTTGATTTAAAAGGAATTTTTATAATTACTTCTGCTCCTTCGGTTTTGTTGTCTTTATTTATAAATACGCCATAATTTTTGCCGTAATAGAATTTTATTCTTTTATCGACATTTTGAAATCCTACACCGCCTGTCTTGCTTTTTTTGAACTGTTTGGCTTTTTCAAAGCCTATTCCGTTGTCTTTGACTGAGATATTGACAGTGCTATTTTCTCTGTAAACGTCGATTGTGATAATTCCGTTTCCAGAAAGGTTTTTTATTCCGTGATAGATAGAGTTTTCTACAATTGGCTGGATTATGATTTTTGGAACTTTGATGGAAAGAAGGCTTTCGTCTTCTATGTTGAAAAAATAGGAAAGTTTGTCTTCATATCTCTGCTTTTGTATGAATAAATATTCTTTAGTGTGCATAATTTCATCTTTTAACGGTATTTTTTCGTGTCCGTTGCTAAGGGAAAGCCTAAAATAGTTTGCAAGTGATTTTGTAATGCTGATTACTTTTTCATTGTCTTCAAATTCTGCCATCCAAATGATTGTATCTAGCGTGTTATACAGAAAATGTGGATTAATCTGGCTGTGAAGAGCCTTTATTTCATATTCCCGTAAATATTTTATCTTTTCAACCATTACATTAAAATGTTCTACAAGGTTCTGAATTTCATAGCCTGTTTTTTCACTTAAATGAAATTCCCGTAGATTATTTTCAAAGTTTTGCATATGATTTTCCAGTTTTATTAAAGGCTTTAGAATCTTTGTTATTACAATAAATGTAATAATAGAGGAAAAAGCTAGTGAAACTAAGAAAATAATGATAACTATGTGAGAAAAATTTTTCTTCAACGTAACTAAGTCATTTGTGTTCGCAAGGCTTCTTAAATTCCAGTTTGTATTTTCAATCTGTGTTTCATATAAATATGTATCTTTATTTTTATTCTTTTCTGAAAATTTTGTGAGGCACTTTTTATCAGCAAAACATTTTACATCTCTGTAATAAATCACATTGCCATGATTATCTATAATAATGCTGTCACTCTGTATTCCAAAAGCATTAGAACGTAAATACCTTTCAAACATTTCATATTTTATATCAAATACAATAACTCCCAGATTCTCCCCTTTTGAATTTTTTATATCCCGACTAATTGACAAAAACCACGAATTAGAGTTCATGGAAGAATCTTCATCTTTTCTGACTGGATTGAAAACAGGCATATCTGAATTATTTATTGCGTCAACATACCATTTTTCCTTCATCATATTTGCTGATATTTTCATATCGTTATTTTTATCACTAGAAATAATACTACCATTTTTTCCAATCGCAGTAATATTTTTTATCCCTTTATTGTTATCGAGAATTGAATAAATCATTTTTTCAATACTTTTTTTTGAATTATTATTTCCCAATGTTAAAAAATTTCTAACATCTGCATTAACGGACAAAAGATTAATTATATTTTGTAATTTCTCAACATAAAGTGTGATATAACGTGATGTACTCATTACATTTTTGTTAGTGTACTCAATTTCTTTGTTCATTATTATATATTTTGAAGTATAATAAAAAATGCTGCTTAAAAAAAGTATAAACAGTAAATTTCCAACAAGATAATAAAAAAATAACTGCAACAGCATTGAATTTCTCATAGTTTTTTTAAATTTCATACTTTCTCCAGCACACTTTTCTTAAATTCTTTCGGTGTCATTCCAAAAGTTTTTTTAAATTTTGAATTGAAATAATTAAAGTTTTCCATTCCTACAAGCTCTCCAATTTGATAATTTTTCAGATCTGTTGTCAAAAGCAGCAGCTTTGCTTTTTCCATCCGTATATTATTCAAATAGTCCTGAAAAGGAATACCAAACAAATTTTTAAAAAGTGAACTCAAATATCCGGAAGACAAATTCATTTCGTCTGCCAGAGAATTTAAGTTAAAGGAAATATCACTGTATTTTTCTTCAATTTTTTTTGTTAAAATATCTTTATACTTGCTATGAGAAATATTTTTATCAGATTTTTCAGCTTGGCTAATTTTATTAATAATTTTTCTTGCTTCGTTATATTTTTTATCTTCTTCCAGCTTATAGATAAGTTTTGAAATTATCTCATTTATATCTGTCTTGGAAACAGGTTTTAAAATATAGTCTTCGACTCCGATTTTTAAAGCCTTTTGAGCATATTCAAAATAGTCATATCCAGAAATAATAGCTATTTTAACATCATTTTTCAGCTCCTTCATCTCCTCGGCAAGAGTCAGCCCATTTTTAAAGGGAATATTTATATCCAGCAAGACAAGGTCAGGCAAGACTTCTGAAAAAGTCTTAAAGGCAGAATTTCCATCTTCTGCCTCATAAACATCACTTATCTTATATTTTTCAAAATCAATAAAGGTTTTAATACCTCTTCTTATAATTGGTTCATCATCAATTATTAAAATACTATACACTTATTTAACAGCTCCTTTGATTTGTGCAGCAGTCAGATGTCCCGGCAAAGTTTTAACAATATTCAAGTTCCCATCCAATATAATGTTTGAAGGATATCCCAAAACTTTTGCCCTTTTTAGCACTTCTCCCTTTTCGTCCAGCAAAACAGTAGTATTTTTGTAATTAAGCCCTTTATACCACTGAATAAATTTAGCTGTAGGTTTTTCTCCCTTTTGTCCTGGAGAAGCAATTGTTATAACTGTAAAATTCTTACTTTTATCTGCACTTAAAGAATTAATTTCGCTTAATCCCGAAAGACAGATAGGACACCATGAAGCCCACATTTTAATATATATTTTCTTACCTTTGTACTTGTTAAGGGAAACAGGTTTATTATTAATGTCCTTTAACTGAACTCCTTGCAATGTATTTCCAAATGAAATCGATCCCAAACTCAACAAAGTTACAATTGTTGCAATTAATTTTTTCATAAAAATTACTTCCTTTCTGTATTATAGCAAATTTAAAATATTTTTTGTAATTATTTTTTTAAGTTATTTTGATTACTAATTGTTTTATAAAATTTAAAAAATAAAATTACTAAAACTTATTCATTATTAGTAAAATTCCCATAAATATAATTAGAAATCCTCCAAAGATTTTAAAATAGTTTGTGTATTGATTTAAAGTTCGTACTTTTTTTAATAATTTCTGAGAGAAAAAGGAAAATAGAACAAATGGAGTGGCAAGCCCTAAGACGTATATAAACATCATTAGCCCTCCATAGACTGCAGATCCTTTTTCCCCTGCAAGAGTAAGCACTGAGGCAAGAATAGGACCTACACATGGAGTCCACCCTAGACTGAATGTCAGTCCTAGCAAAAAAGCCTGCAATGAAGAATTTTTCCCAATTAAATCCAAATTTACAGATTTATTTTTTTCTAAAAAGTTAAATTTTAAAATGCCTGTCTGATGTAATCCCAGTATTATTACAATTATTCCTGCCAAAACTTTTATAGTGTCATTAAAGAATATTCCTGTAAGGAAACTAAAACTAAAGCCTATGCTTACAAAAGTAAGGGAAAGACCTAAAATGAATAAAAAGGTATTAAGCACAGTTTTTTTTCCTTTGCTTAAAATTCCCAAATATACAGGAACAATGGGAAGAATACATGGAGATAGAAAACTTGCTACTCCTCCTAAAAATACGCTTCCTACCAGTAATGGCTGATTAAACATAAATTATCTCCTATCCTGTTCATTTTACTGAACTAATTTTATTAAATATCCGTAATGTTCTTTTTCCATATCCTTTAAAGGGATAAATTTGATTGAAGCACTGTTTATACAATAACGAAGCCCGCCTTTGTCTTTAGGTCCATCATCAAAAACATGTCCCAAGTGGGCTTTTCCACTTCGGCTAAGCACTTCTGTCCTTACCATATTAAAACTTGTATCATTTGCATAAGTTACAACATCTTTTGAAATAGGTTTTGTAAAACTTGGCCAGCCACAGCCAGAATCATATTTATCCTTTGAGGAAAATAATGGCTCTCCTGTCGTTATATCCACATAAATTCCAGCTTCATGATTGTCCCAGTACTCATTTGAAAAAGAATGTTCAGTATTTTTTTTCTGTGTAACGCTGTATTGAAGTGGAGTAAGCCGTTTTTTCAATTCTTCATCACTTGGTTTTGGATAATCTTTTGGATCAATAATAACTTCATCTGCCTTACTGACATCAATGTGACAATATCCGTTAGGATTTTTTTTCAAATAGTCCTGATGGTATTCTTCTGCGAGAATATAATTTTTCAAAGGCTGAACTTCAACTTGAATTTTATCTGTATATTTTTTCTGCTCTTCTTCAATTTCCTGTAAAATAATTTCTTTATCTTTGGGATTAGTATAATAAATCCCTGTTCTGTATTGTCTGCCTCTATCATTTCCCTGCTGATTAATGCTAGTAGGATCTACAACTTGAAAATAATATTTAAGCAGTTTGCTCAAAGAAATTTTGTTTGCGTCATACTTTACGTGAACTGTTTCTGCGTGATCCGTTGATGCGACAATGTTGTAACTCGTTTTTTCAGTTTTACCGTTCGCATAGCCAACTGTAGCATCCTTTACTCCGTCGATTCTTTCCATATATGCCTCAAGTCCCCAGAAACAGCCACCAGCAAGATAGATTTCCCTGATGTTTTCGTTTCCTGCCTGAATCATATTTTCTTTTTTCGGTTTATTTTCATTTCTGTTTTTACGATTTTTATTTTTACTTGATAATACTACTGAAAATAAAGCTAAAGATAGTATTAAAAATAATAGTAGACTTCTAGATTTCATAAAACTGCCTCCCGATTTATATTTAAATATTTTTTGTATCTACAAGAATAGTATAGTCCAAAAATTGATAAAAAAAAATGAAATATAGTAATATTTTTCTATAATTTTATAATATTTGTTTATTTATTTACTAATCAAATTTGATATAATTTTAAAAAAGTGTTAAGTTAAAATATAAAATCAATATTTTTAAAATAAAAAATAAAGGGTCTTGTGATATATTAAAGAACTGTGATTAAAAAATAGATTAAAGAAAAATATTAATAAATAGTGTCTTGAAATATAGATTATCTAGGAGGAAAAAATAGTGGGTAACATCGCTTGTAGGAACGCAGAGGTCGGGGGACTGATATGAAAAACACATTAAATGGTGTAAAAGTAAAAATAGTGGCTTTGGGAAAAACAGGAAGTAATGTAATAAATAAAATGATATTAAATAACATTGTAAAGGCTGATTTTATAACGATAGATACGGAAAAGCTGAATTTAGACAGTTCAAAAGTTCCCAAAAAAATATTTGTGTCGTCAATAACTTCATTTGAAGCGATGGAGGATTTAAGAAAACAAACAGAAAAAGAATTTCAAAATGCAGATATGGTGTTTATAATAGCTGAAATGGGAGAAAAAACAGGAACGCTACTTTCATCAGCTGTGGCAGAAATTGCGAAATCTATGAATATACTAACGGTTGCAATAGTATCAAAGCCTTTTGATTTTGAAGACCTGAATAAAATAAAACTTGCTAAAAAGGGAAAGGAAAGATTAAAACATTTCGCTGATACTGTAATAGTTATTCCATATCAAAAATTAAATGATTTATACGTAAATCTTCCAATTGCAAATATCTATGAAAAAGGAGAAAAAGCCTTTGTAACAATTGTAAAGGGAATATTGGACTTAATAAAAAAACAAGGAATTGTAAATTTAGACTTTGCAGATATTAAATCTATATTGCAAAATTCAGGCAAAACAGTATTGGGCTTTGGAAAAGCAGACGGAGAGGACAGAGTAAAAAAAGCAGTAGAACAGGCACTAAATACCCCACTTCTAGATCGCTCAATAAAAGGAGCAGGAAAAATACTAATGAACATAACCTCAGGAAATGACATACGCCTCGAAGAAATTAGCCAAATTGCCATAGCAGTAGCCAAGAGTTCGGAAAATCCAGAATTATTTCTCGCATGGGGAACAGTCTTTGAAGAAACTAAATTTGAAAATTCTGAAGATTTTGAACAAAAAGGGAGCTGTGTAAAAGTATATTTGATTGCAACAGATTTTGGCGATTAATAAAAATAATTTAAAAATTTATAAATAAAAAAAAGAAAAAGTAAAAAAATAGATACTGCACTACCTTAAAATAAAGCTTTAAATATGAAGCTATCAGTTATGGTAGCTTTTTATTATTATTAGAAGAAAAGGCGAAATTGTATAAAAAATAGTAAAAAGTTCTAATATATTTGATAAAAATATGTTAAAATCTAGAAAAGAAAACTTTATATATAAAGGAGAAGAAAAATGGACGGTATTGAAATAAAAGTTGTTGGAATCGGTACGATGGGAAATAATGTCTTGAATAGGATGATGAAAAAAGAGATTACGGAAGTTGAATTTGTGGGAATTGACACAAATCAAGAGAATTTGGATAAATTAAATGTAGAATTAAAAATGTTGGCTTCTGAAGATTTAAGCGAGAAGGTTCAAGGTGCATTGAAAAATACTGATTTAGTATTTATTTTGACAGAAATGTCGGAAAAGAAGAATAATGAGATAGCCTGTGTTGTTTCAGAAGTTGCAAAAACAATGGGAATATTGACAGTAGTTGTAGTTGCTACATCAATTAATTCAAATGGAGAAAATGATGAAATCAAGAAATTAGAAGAAGTTTCTGATACTGTTATAGTTTTGCCTCTTAAAAAATTAATGGAAGCAGATTCTAGTGAAACTTTTGATAAATTATTTGAAAAAAGAGATGAAATTTTTATAAAAAATGTAGAATTTATAACAAATCTAATAAAAAAACAAGGGATAGTGAATCTTGATTTTGATGATGTAAAAATAATGCTAGGAAATTCAGGAGAAGGCATAACAGCATTTGGTAAAGGTGAAGGGCAGGATAAGGTAAAACTTGCTACAGAACAAATAATAAACAGCCCTTTTATAAAAAATCTTCCAAAAGCGGGAAAGATACTGTTAAGTATTACAGCAGGACCAGACATTGGATTAACGGATTTACAGGAAATAACTATGATTATAAATGAAAAATTTGGAGCAGACCAAACAAATATGCTATGGGGATACATTATGGATGTTGAGCTTGAAGATAAAATTGAAGTGGAAATGCTGATAACGGATTTCTCTAAATAAAATAAAAGAAAAATGCTAGCAAAAATGTTAGCTGAATAGAGGGAGAACAATGAATAAAATAACTTGTATTTGTTTAGGTGTAAAAAATATGGAAAAAGCATTAAAGTTTTATAGGGATGGTTTGGGATATAAAACAGATTGTAAAGAAGACAATCCTCCAGTATGTTTTTTTGATACGCCTGGAACAAAATTTGAATTATTTCCTTTAGATTTACTGGCAAAAGATATTAATGAAACTAATCCTCCGATAGGTAATGGATTTTCAGGAATTACTTTAACATACAATGTAAAAAATAAAGATGATGTAGATAAAATTGTTGAATTGGTAAAAAAAGCAGGAGGGACTATTGTAAAAGAACCTCAAGATGTATTTTGGGGTGGATACCATGCGTATTTTTGTGATTTAGACGGATATTATTGGGAAGTGGCTTGGGGACCAGATTTTAAATTTGATGAAAATGGATTATTACAATTTTAGTAAATTTGTTCTAATTTGTAAAATAGATAAAAATTTTATAAATGTCAGGAGAAGTAAAAGCAGTAAGCTTATGCTTCTTTTTCTTTTTTGATAAAAAAATTGTGAGAATATGCTTAAAACTTCTTAAAATACAATTACTGAAATTAGAAAAAATAAAAGTTGAAAAAAAATAGAAAAATTTTCTTTTTTTAGAAAAAATATGGTATAATTTGATGAATACTAGAACTTTAGAAATATTGATTCTTTTTATTGGATAAATTATAAAAAAATGATAAATATATTGGAGAAAAAATTGGGAAAAAATTTTAAGGATAATTTGCTTACTGCGGAGGAAATGAGAAAAGAAATAGTGAAATTGCAGAAAGCTGGAAAAAGAGTAGTTTTTACTAACGGAGTTTTTGATATTTTACACATTGGGCATTTGACTTATTTGGAAGAAGCTGGAAATTTAGGGGATGTTTTAGTTGTTGGTGTGAATAGTGATGCTTCGGTTAAGGTGAATAAGGGGGATAAAAGGCCTATAAATAGTGAAAAAAATAGGGCTTATGTGCTTTTGGGGACTAAGTTTGTGGATTATGCGGTAATTTTTGATGAAAAGACGCCTGAAAAATTGCTGGATGTTTTAAAGCCTGATGTTCACGTTAAAGGTGGAGATTATAAAAAAGAGGATTTGCCAGAAACGAAAATTGTGGAAGGAAATGGTGGAGAAGTGAAAATTTTGTCTTTTGTGGATAATGTTTCTACTACTCAAATTATTAATAAAATTATTGAGGCGTATAAAAATTAGTTATAATATTTAGAAATGAGAAAAATATGGAAAAAAAAATAATGACATTTGAAGAAATTGATGAATTGGCAATAGCTTTGGCAGAAAAATTGAGAAGTGGTGGCTGTCTGGGGCTTATTGGAGATTTGGGAGCTGGGAAGACTACGTTTACTAAAAAAATTTGTGAATGTTATAATATTACGGAAAATGTGAAAAGTCCGACATTTACTTATGTTATTGAGTATACTTCTGGAGATTTGCCTGTGTATCATTTTGACGTTTATAGAATTAGTGATCCTGAGGAAATTTATGAGATTGGGTTTGAGGATTATATTGGAGAAGATGGAAGTGTTGTGATTATTGAATGGGCAGATAAGATTTTGGAGGAGATGCCTGAAGATGCGGTGTTTGTTGAGATAAATCATTATTCGGATGCAGCTCGGGAAGTGGCGGTTTATAGGATTTTGGATGGAAAAAAAGTAGATTATGAGATTGAATAGCTTTTAAATAATTATAAATTAAAAAAATAAAAAATGGAGAAAAAATATGTTGACATTTGCGATGACGACTACGACTAAGCTGGCTGGATTGTCGCTTTATGAAAAGGATAAACTTTTGGGGGAAATTCATGTGGAAATGGCTAAGACACATTCTACTACGATTTTAGAGCAAATTGACAGCCTTTTGAAATGGACTGGGAAAAAGTTGGATGAAATTGAAAATGTGCTTGTTTCGATTGGGCCTGGTTCGTTTACAGGGGTTAGAATAGCAATTTCAGTTGTTAAGGGGCTTTTTTTTGGAAGAAATGTGAATTTTTATGAAGTGAATGAATTGGATGCGCTTGGGTTTCAAGGATATTACAATTTGAAGGTAAATTTGGAAAATGATGAGGATGTGAAAATATATTCATTGATTGATTCTCGGAAGGAAAAAATTTATTGCGCGGCTTATGAAACTTTTAATGGAAAGGCTGGAAGAAAGCTGGAGTTAGTGAAAAATTACGAGGTTACAAAGCTGGATAATGTAATTGAGGAAATAATTGAAAATAAGCAAGATAAAGGAAATAATAAAAAAATTTATTTGATTGGAGATGCGGTTTTTAATTATAAGGCTAAAATATTGGATAAATTGGGATATTTTGTAAAAATATTTGAGGATAAGAATTTGGCGATTAATACGATGACTTATGTGGAAATGTTTTTGGATGAAAATTTGAGGGATGATAATGTTATAAAAAAAACTGATATTTTTAATTTAAAGCCAGATTATTTGGAAAAATCACAGGCGGAAAGGGATAAAAAACAATGCTGAAAAATTTTTTTAAATTTGGAAAAAAGAAAAAAGGCGAGGAAGAGCAAAAGAGTAAACTGGAAAATCAGCTGGACAAGGAAATTCAGGAAAGTGAAAGAGAGATAGAAAAAATAAAAAAAGAAACAGAAAACGAAATAAAAAAAGCAGCTGATGAAATCTTAAAAAAAGATAATAAAGTTAGCGGAAATTCTCAAGTTGAGAATCTTGAAAGTGGAAATGCTGAAAGTAAAGACTTTGAAGATGAGAGTAAAAAGAGTGTTGACAAGAAAACAAAAGAAAAGACTGAAAGTAAATTAGATGAAAGCGGTTTTGAGGAAAGTGAAAAGACTAAGAAAAAGCCTAAGCTAAAACCGTTAAAAGACAGGCTGGCAACGCCTAAGAAGGGATTTTTCGGGAAATTGAAGGAAATGCTTCTGGGGAAAACGATAGATGACGATTTGTATGAAGAATTGGAGGAACTGCTGATTCAATCGGATATTGGGATGAATATGACAATGCAGCTTGTGGAAGAATTGGAAAAATCGGTTTCACGAAAAAAATTGAAAACATCAGAGCAAATTTATGAGGAATTAAAGGAATTGCTAAAGGCTAAACTTATTTATAATGATGAAAATAATACAAAATTGAAATTGCATGATGGAAAGCTGAACATTCTTTTGATTGTTGGTGTAAATGGAGTTGGAAAAACTACATCCATTGGGAAAATAGCGAAAAAACTGAAGGATAGCGGGAAAAAGGTTATTATTGGGGCTGGAGATACATTTAGGGCGGCTGCGATTGAGCAAGTTGAGGAATGGGGGAGACGGACTGGCGTGGAAGTTATAAAGCAGGCACATGGAAGCGATCCTGCCGCTGTAATTTTTGATACTGTAAAAACTGCTAAAAATCGTGGATTTGATGTGGCGATACTGGATACGGCTGGAAGACTTCACAATAAACGTGATTTGATGAAAGAGCTTGAAAAAATAAATAAAATTATACGTGAGCAGTCTGGAGAAACAGACTTTGAAACGTTGCTTGTAATTGACAGCACGACTGGGCAAAATGGGCTGGAGCAAGCTAGAATATTCAATGAAATTGTAGATTTGACAGGAATTATTTTGACAAAATTTGATGGAACAGCAAAAGGTGGAATTATTTTCCCAATTACAGAAGAGCTGAAAAAACCGATTAAATTTATAGGTGTTGGAGAAGGAATTGAGGATTTACGGGAATTTGATACAAAGGAATTTGTTGAAGCTATGTTTGATTAATAAAAAAATTGAGAAAGGAAAATGAATTTATGAATACATTGACAAATGAATTAAAGGAAAGAGCTAAAAAGCTGAACAAAACTATTATTTTACCTGAAACAGAAGATGAAAGAGTCTTACGGGCAACTGAAAAAATCATCAATGAAGGAATTGCAAAAATTGCTTTAGTTGGAAATGAAAAGGAAATAAAGGAAAGAGCGTCTAAAATTGGTGTTTCGTTGGAGAGTGCGATATTTTACAATCCTGACTCTTGTGCGACAATTGATGCTATGTCGGAACTTTTGAAAAAAAGAAGAGAAAAAAAGGGAATGACATTTGAAACTGCAAAAGCGATACTTATGTCAGATCCAAGATATTTTGCGGCAATGCTTGTACATCAAGGCAGAGTTGATGGAATGGTGGCAGGTTCATCTTCTCCAACAGCACACGTTTTAAGAGCGGCAATTCATGTAATTGGACCAAGACAAGGACTAAAGACAGTATCAAGTTCTTTTGTCATGATAACAAATACGCCTGAATTTGGAGATAATGGAACATTTGTATATTCAGATGGTGGAGTAATCCCTGATCCTACAGCAATGCAGCTAGCCGATATTGCAATTTCTGCAGCTGAAAAAGCTAGATTTACTGCTGGAATAAAGGAACCTAAAGTGGCATTCCTATCATTTTCCACAAAGGGAAGTGCAGATGGAGTGTCTGTAAGCAAAGTTAGGGAAGCAATTGAAATCTTGAAAGTTAGAAACGTTGATTTCGACTTTGATGGGGAATTACAATTGGATGCGGCAATTGTGCCAGAAGTGGCTGCTGCAAAAGCTCCCAACTCAAAAGTGGCAGGACAGGCGAATGTATTAATTTTCCCTGATTTGGATTCAGGAAATATTGGTTATAAATTAACACAAAGATTGGCAAAGGCAAAGGCATTGGGACCATTGATTCAAGGGTTGGCAAGACCAGTTCACGATTTGTCGAGAGGATGCAGCGTGGAAGATATTGTGGAAGTTGTGGCAATTACGGCTGTGGAATCTGAAATGTAATTTTTTTGACAGAAAATGATTAAAATTGAATTTATATGATATAGGTTGTTAATAGTTAAGTAATAATAGTAATTATAGCAGCAAGGAGGTCAATCCTCCTTGTCAAAAAATAGTAGAAAAATAAACACATAAATTTGGAGGATAAAATGAAAATTTTAGTAATAAATTGTGGAAGTTCATCTGCGAAATTTGAACTTATTGATATGACTAATGAACAGTCGTTAGCTAAGGGAAATTGTGAGAGGATAGGAATTGCAAATCCAATTTTCAGTTATAAAAATTTAATAACTGGAGAAAAAATTAGTGAATTGGAAACTCCTATGGAAAATCATACAGTTGCGGTAGAATTAATATTAAAGACGCTTCAAGATGAGAAAATTGGAGTAATAGCAAGCACAGATGAAATTGATGCGATAGGGCATAGAATTGTCCACGGTGGAGAATATTATGAAAAATCTGTACTTGTCGATGATGAAGTTATAAAAAATCTTGAAGAAATTGCACCGCTTGCACCACTACACAATCCAGCCCATATAATGGGAATAAAAGTTATTCAAAAATTACTTCCTGGAAAGAAAAATGTAGTTGTATTTGATACTGCATTCCATCAAACAATGCCGGCAAAGGCATATATGTATCCTTACCCTTATGAAGACTATACAGAATTAAAAGTTAGAAAGTATGGTTTTCATGGGACTTCTCACAGATATGTAAGTGGAGTGGCACAAGAAATGCTAGGTAAAAAAGATTCTAAAATTATAGTTTGCCATCTTGGAAATGGAGCGAGTATTTCAGCAGTTCAAAATGGTAAAGTTGTAGACACGTCAATGGGAATGACACCGCTTGCAGGAGTTATGATGGGAACTAGAACTGGGGATGTAGATCCTGCCTCTGTTATTTATGTTATGAGAAAAAGAGGATTATCTTTGGATGAAATGAATAATAGAATGAATAAGAAATCTGGAATTTTAGGAATGATTGGAACTAGTTCGGATTTCCGTGATTTAGATGCGGCTAAAAAGGCTGGAGATGAAAAGGCTATTTTAGCTTATGACATGTTCTGCTACAGAATACAGCTTTATATCGGAGCTTATGTTGCGGCAATGAACGGTGTTGATGCTATTGCTTTTACTGGTGGAATTGGAGAAAATTCTGTTGGGGCTAAAAAACAAATTTGTGAAGGGCTTTCATTTTTTGGAGTTGAGCTGGATGAAGAAAAAAATGCAAAAAGATTACCAGGAAATGTAGAATTGTCTACAGAAAATTCAAAAGTTAAAATTTACAAGATTGAAACAGCTGAAGAACTTGTAATTGCAAGAGATACTTATGAATTGACAAAATAAATACTGCATTAATAAAATTTTTGTAAAGTTATAATTTTCAATAAATTGCGAGATAAGAGATTAGAACTGTTCGATAACTATGAAAACTTAGAATTTAATGAAATAGATGTATTTAAGCAAGGAGTCTTACCCTTTTGTATAGGAAAAATCGAACATTTCTACTGTGAAAATTGAATAAATAAAGAGAAAAGAGGGAAATATGTCAACATTAAATATAATTTATTATACAGGCACTGGAAATACTGAAGAAATGGCAAAATATATTGGTGAAGGTGCAGAAAGTGCTGGATCTAATGTAAAACTTATAAATGTGGAAGAGGCTGATGAGAATGCAATAGATGCTGACTTTATTGCATTTGGATCGCCTGCAGTTGGAGCAGAGGAAATTGCACCGGAAATGGTGGAATTTTTTGAAGGAATAAAGGATAAAATCATTGGTAAAACAGTTGGGCTATTTGGTTCTTATGATTGGGGACAAGGTGGCTGGATGGAAACTTGGCGTGAGGAAATTATAAATGAAGGGCTTTCTGTCGTGAATGACGGGCTTATTATTCATTTGGCTGTTGATGATGATGAAAAAATTGAAAAATGCAAGGAATATGGAAAAGCAATAGTTGGTTAAATAACAAGGGTTAAAAATTCCCTTGATACTGATAGATTAGTTATCTATTAAAAAATGGAGGAAAAATTGGAAAATTTGTTAATCCAGCTTGCCATAATGGTTTTTGTTGGAATACTTATAGGATGGTTTACAAATTATTTGGCTATAAAATTGTTATTTAGGCCCTATAAGGAAGTAAACTTCCTATTTTTCAAAATACAGGGATTAATTCCCAAAAATAGAGATAAGATTTCAGAAAATATAGCAGAAACGATAGAAAAGGAGCTTATTTCAGTAAAATACATTACTGAAAAGTTAAAAGATAGCGATGTTATAAATGATGAAGTTTTAGATAAATTGTTGGATAAAATTATAGGAGAAAAACTGAAAAAAAGCATATTGGAAAAAAATCCATTATTAAAAATGTTTTTAAACGATTCAGTAATTGAAAAAATAAAAGCGTATTTTAAAAAGGCAATTTTAGAAAATAAAGAGGAAATAGTGGAGGAAATTTTAAAAATTGCAGAAGACAAAATTGATTTTAAGGAAATCATGCTTGAAAAAATGAAAAATTTCTCGTTAGAAGAAATGGAAAAAATAATTTTGTCTGTGTCTAAGAATGAATTAAAGCATATTGAAATTATTGGTGGAGTATTGGGAGGGATAATCGCATTATTTCAGTTTTTTATAATGCTATTATTAAAACAGATATAAAATAATATTTTAAATAAAAACAATTAGACTAGAGGATTTAAAGAATTGCTGAGGAGAAAAAATGAATGAAGAAAGAATATTGGAACCTAAGGAATTGGGAGAGGACAATATTCAGAAAAGTTTACGGCCAAGGACTTTTAAGGAATATATTGGTCAGCAGGATTTGAAAGAGAAGATGAATATATTTATAAAAGCTGCTAAAATAAGGAATGAGTCGCTGGATCATATTTTGCTTTATGGGCCTCCAGGGCTAGGGAAAACTACGCTTGCGGGAGTTATTGCTACGGAAATGGGAGTGAATCTGAAAGTAACGACTGGACCTGTGCTGGAAAAGGCAGGAGATTTGGCGGCTATTTTGACGTCTTTGGAGGAAAATGATATTTTATTTATTGATGAAATTCATAGATTGAATACATCTGTGGAGGAAATTTTGTATCCTGCGATGGAAGACGGAGAACTGGATATTCTTATTGGGAAAGGGCCGTCTGCTAGAAGTATACGTGTGGAATTGCCGCAATTTACGTTGATTGGGGCAACTACAAGGGCAGGGCAGTTGAGTACGCCGCTTAGGGATAGATTTGGAGTTACTCATAGGATGGAATATTATAAGCTGGAAGAATTGAAGGAAATTATACGAAGAGGGGCGAATATTCTTGATATTTCCTATGATGAGGATGGAATTGCGGAAATTGCCAAAAGAAGTCGAGGAACGCCTAGAATTGCTAATAGGTTATTGAAAAGGGCAAGGGATTTTGCGCTTGTGGAAGGTTCGGGAGTTCTGGAAAAAGAAAGCGTGGATGGAATCCTGAAATTGTTAGGAGTGGATGACAATGGCCTGGATGAGCTTGACAGGAATATTTTGCTGTCGATTATAAATGTTTATAATGGAGGACCTGTTGGAATCGAAACTTTGTCGCTTTTGCTCGGGGAGGACAGACGGACAATTGAGGAGGTTTATGAGCCGTATCTTGTAAAAATTGGGTTTATAAAAAGAACTCCACGTGGAAGAGTTGTGACAGAATTAGGATATAACCATTTAGGAATTGAAAAAATATTTAGTGGAAAAAAATAAAAATTTAAAGATAATAATTGATACTGAATTCCAATTAAAAAGCCAAATTATACTAGATCTGTTCGATAACAAAAAAAATTTAGAATTTAATAAAATAAATATACTGAAGCAAGGGATCTTGACATCTTGTAAAAATAAAAAAACTTAGGTTATTGAATATATCTATTGGATTTTGAACTTTTTCAAAGAATTTATAGTAAATTTGCTATTTAAGTGGAAAATGATATTAAGTAAAAAATGAGGTGAAAAACTGTTGTTGACAGTAATAGCGGAAAAAGAAAATATTGATGAAAATAATGGAAAAATTTTGATAAAAGACAGATCAGACTGTAATCATGTTCAAAATGTGTATCGTTTAAATATAGGTGATGAATTGCGGGTAATTGACGGGGAATATGAATATTTTACAAAAATTGCTGAAATTTCAAAAAAGGAAATAGCTGTAAAAATATTGGAAAAAAAAGAAGACAGTTATTCTTTGAGTATAAATATTGATATTGCGATGGGAATTTTGAAAAATGATAAAATGAATTTGGCAATACAGAAATTGACGGAAATTGGTGTAAACAGGATAATTCCTTTAAAAACTGAGCGAGTTGTTGTAAAAATTAATGAAAAAAAGGAAAAATGGGATGTCGTTGCAAGGGAAACGTTGAAACAATGCAGAGGAGTGAAATTTACTGAAATTACATCTGTAAAAAAACTTTCGGAAATTGATTATCAAAAATATGATAAAATAATTTTTGCCTATGAAAATAGTGGTGAATCTAAATCTTTATCAGAAATAATAAAAAAAGAAGATAAGAATATTTTGTATATAATTGGGCCTGAAGGTGGAATTACAGCGGATGAAGTTGATTTTCTAAAAAATAATAAGGCAATAGAAATTAGTTTGGGAAAAAGGATTTTGCGGGCAGAAACTGCGGCAATTGTTGTCTGTGGCATTATTGCTAATTTTTATATATAGCTTTTTATTTTGCTAAAATTAAGAAATAAATTGAAAATTAGCTGAATATATAATATAATATACAATAGCAGTAATAAATAATTTATACAAGGATTTTTGTGCAATTATTAAATATTTTAAGTTAATTATTAATAATTTTTTTATTTGATGCCCATTTTCTTTTTGACTAAATTTTGATTAATACTTGTTTTAGTCAAATCAGTTATTATAGTTAAACTTAAATTGTATTGATTTTTTTAAATAAAAAATTAAAGCAGAAATAATTTGATAAATAAAAAAATATAAAAAGAAAGGAAGTTCAGGGAATGAGTGAATTGAATAACAATTATGAAAAGGAAGTTCAGGAAATAATTGATATTATGGAGGATAAGAAGGCACAGGATATAAAAGTGTATGATATGAGAGGAAAATCGCCATTTTTTGATTATTCAATATTGTGTACTGGGAGTTCTTCCAGAAATATTGAAGCGATAGCGACTGATATAAAGAAAAGCCTTGAAAATGTGAAAAATGTGGAAGGGCTTGAGGAGGCTAACTGGGTTCTTATTGATGCTGGAGATTTGGTTATAAGCGTGTTTAGTAAAGATGCCAGAGATTACTACAGACTGGATGATTTTTATAATGGCGTGAATGAAGGAAACGAGGAAACAGAATAGATAACAGTTATAAAGAGGAAAATTATGAGAGAATTAGATAAAGAAGAGAAAAATGTACGATTTATTGCCTTTCTTATTCTTGTCGGAGCTGTTTTTCTAATATTAATTGCACGTCTGTTTACATTGCAGATATTAGAGGCTTCACAATATGCAGAACAGGCATTGCAAAATAGAATTAGAACAAATATAATAAAGGCTACACGTGGAGAAATTTACGACAGGGAAGGTAAATTGCTTGCTAAAAATACAACAGGATATCAGCTGGTTCATATGCATACATATACGTTAGATCCAAATGACTTGAAACTTTTAAAGGAAGTTAAGGGAATGACGCCAGAACAGATGGATGCTAGGCTTGCTAACGAACGTAAGGCTGTGGCAAAACGGATTAAGGAAACAATGGGCGATATAAATACTATAAGCCAGCTTACAGGATATCAGGTTGACTATCTTATAGATAGATTTTATAAGCAGCAAAGAATGGGAACTGATAAAAAGATACTTGTTATTGAAGATTTAGACAAGCAGGTGGCATTAAGGGCAATTGAAAAAATTAATAATGACAGAATCGACATTGTGGAGTATAATAAGAGATTTTATCCTGAAGATGCGCTTGCATCGCATGTTATTGGATACGTAAAGCCTATTAGTGAAAAGGAATTCAAGGATCTGGAAAAGGATGGATATAGAAATAGTGACCTGATTGGTAAAAAAGGTGTTGAACGTTCTTACGACAAGGAAATGAAAGGTCAAGACGGTAGGGAAAATGTTGAAGTTGATGCTAAAGGAAATGTTATAAGGCAAGTGGAGGCAACAGAAAGTGTTGCAGGAAAAAATGTCTACTTGTCAATTGACATGGAATTGCAAAAATATATGACAGATGCATTTTCAGGTAAAAGTGGAATTTTTATTGCAATGGAAGCTAAAACTGGAAAAATAATTACATTTGTAAGTAATCCTGAAATCAGTTTGAATTTATTGAGTTCAAGAATACCTGATAATCAATGGACTGAACTGGTAAATTCAAAGGCAAAGCCGCTTGTTAATAAGGGAATTGCTGGACTTTATCCGCCAGGATCGACTTTTAAAGCGGTAACGGGAATGGGAATACTGGAATCTGGAATTTCTCCTTATGCTACTGTAAATTCAACTGGACAGTACAGATACGGGAAGTTAATATTTAGGGATTCGCATAAATCTGGACACGGAATTACCAATTTTGCAAAATCCATAGAGCAATCTGTAAATACATATTATTATGTATTTTCACAAAAAGCTGGAATTAATAATATTGTAAAATATGCAAAGGAATTTGGAATTGGATCTAAGACAGGAATTGATATTCCTGGAGAATTGACAGGAACGTTGCCTAGTCCTGAATGGAAGAAGAAAAGATTTAAGAAGAAACAGGATCAGAGATGGCTGCCTGGAGATTTGATAAATATGTCAATTGGACAAGGATATGTTTTGGCAACTCCAATTCAAATTGCCTCAGTTTATCAAACTATAGCTAATAACGGTGTTAAATTAAGACCTACAGTTGTTGACAGATTTGTGACATATTCAGGAAAAGTTGAAAATAATAAGCCTGTAGTAATAAAAAAATTGAACGTAAGTGCAAAGAATTTGAAACTGTTACAAAATGCCTTGAGATTGCCGGTAAGTGGTCCAGGTGGGACGGCTAAAGTTTTATATATACCAAATTATCCAGTTTCAGCAAAAACAGGGACTGCACAAAATTCAGGATTTAGAGATAACCACTCTTGGATTGCGGGATATTTTCCGTCTGATAATCCTCAGATTGTTTTTGTGTCAATTGTAGAAGGTGGAGGATATGGAGGAGTAGCTTCAGGATCTATGGCACAGAAATTTATATACAAATATAGAGATAAATATGTTTTGAAAAAGCAGGATGCTGAGAAGAAGAAACAGGAAGAAGAAAAGAAAAAGCAAGATGAAAAAAATAAGAATTTAAAAAATAATAGCAATGTAAAAAATTAAAATAAAGGAGGTGTTTGCTAAATGTCAGAAAAGGAAAAAGGTGAATTCGGGAATCAAACTTTAAAAAGAAATTTTTCCAAGAAGGAAGATATTAATAAAATAAAATCTGGAATGAAAAGATTTAGAAGGAAAAGTACGAATCGAAGACATTTAGATGAAAAAAATGAAATACGTTATATTCCAAGAGTAAATGACAGGAATAGACATATAGACAGAAAAGTGGATGGAAAAGAGGAAAAAATGTATGTAATTCCACTTGGAGGTCTTGAAGAAGTTGGAAAAAATATGACAGCTTTTCAATATAAGGATGAAATTATCGTGGTGGATGCGGGGCTAAGTTTTCCAGAAGATGAGCATCTGGGGATAGATGTTATAATTCCTGATTTTTCATATCTGGAATCAAACCGTCATAAAATAAAGGGGCTTTTATTGACGCACGGACATGAAGACCATATAGGAGCAATTCCTTATTTTTACCAAAAGTTAGGAACAGAAAATATACCAATGTACGGTGGAAGATTGACGCTTGCGCTTGCAAGGGCAAAATTTGAAAAAAAAGATGCAAAATTACCAAAGGAAAAGGTTATTAGCGGAAGAACTATTTTAAAAGTTTCAAAATATTTTACAGTTGAGTTTGTAAGTGTAACTCACAGTATTGCAGACTGTTATGCAATTTGCATTAAGACTCCTGCGGCAACTATTTTACATTCTGGGGACTTTAAAGTTGATTTGACTCCTGTTGACGGGGAAGGATTTGACTTTGGAAGATTGGCTCAGCTAGGAGAAGAAGGCGTGGATCTTTTGCTTTCAGATAGTACAAATGCACAAATACCAGGATTTACACCATCTGAAAGAACAGTTGGAGAAAGTTTGAAGGATGAATTTGCAAAGGCTAAGGGAAGAATAATTTTGGCAGCTTTTGCTTCACACGTTCACAGATTGCAGCAAATTGTAAATATTGCGACAAAACATGGAAGAAAAATTGCAATTGACGGAAGAAGCATGGTAAAAATCTTTGAAATATGTTCAAATCTTGGATATTTGAAAATACCAAGAGATACAATGATTGATATTGACAAAGTTGAAACCTATCCAGCGAATAAGGTGCTTATATTATGTACAGGAACACAGGGAGAACCGCTTGCAGCGCTTTCCAGAATTGCAAACGGGACACACAAGCATATTTCATTAAGAGAAGGAGATACAGTTGTAATTTCTGCAACCCCTATTCCTGGAAACGAAAAGGCTGCTACCAAAAATATAAATCAGCTTATGAAACGGGATGCAAATGTTGTTTTTGAAAAAGGAATCGGAATACATGTATCAGGACATGGCTGCCAGGAAGAACAAAAATTAATGATAAATCTTGTGAAACCTAAATATTTTCTGCCTGTGCATGGGGAATATGCAATGATTAAAAAACATAAGGAATTGGCAATGGCAGTTGGAATACCTGAAAAAAATGTTATTTTGACAGAAAATGGAGAAAAATTGGAATTGTCTAAAAATAGTTTCAGATCTGTTGGAAGAGTGCCGAGCGGGGCTACATTTATTGATGGATTTGGAATTGGCGATGTTGGAAATGCTGTGCTGAAGGATAGACAAAATCTGGCAGATGATGGAATTGTAATTATTACGATTTCTCAATATAGAAATGGAAAATTTAATAGGCAAGTAGAACTTGTAACACGTGGATTCGTGTATAATAAGGATGCGGAAAGCTTGCTTTCTGAAACAAAGAAACTTGTTAGAACAGAACTTATTAATATGGAAAATGAAGGAATAAAGGAAATTGGAAAAATTAAGCAAAAAATAAGGGCAAAAGTTGGAGAATTCCTTAATAAGGAAACAGATAGAGAGCCTATAATTTTACCAATTATAATGGAGGTTTAGAATGATACAGCTTTCAAGTAAGGAGAGAGCTTTTTTAAGAAAATTGGCACATAATTTAGATCCGATTGTGAGAATTGGGAAGGATGGAATTGATGAAAATGTGATAAATTCCATTGCAGAAGTTGTGAAAAAAAGAGAATTGATAAAAGTAAAAATATTGCAAAATTCCTCAGTTAAATTTGACAGGGAAATGGGAGATGAAATCGCTAGAGGTACAAAATCAATATTTGTTGATAAAATAGGGAATGTATTGATTTTTTTCAAGCCTAAACATAAAAAGGATGCAAAAATTACTCCTGAATTTGACAAGTTTAGAAAAAGTAAAGCTAAAAAATAGGAAGAAAATAGAGAGGAAAAATAAATGAGTGGAGGAATACTGTTTGGAAATAGATTACTTGATGTTGCGGTAATTTCATGTTTTTCGGCACAGTTTTACAAAGTTTTTTTCCCTTTATTCAAGGGTCAAAAGCCTCAATGGGCAAGGCTTATCCAGACTGGCGGAATGCCAAGTTCCCATGCTTCAACAGTAGTTTCCCTTGTAACAGGCGTATTTTTGCTAAAGGGATTCAGGTCAGTTGAATTTGCTATTGCAATGGTATTTGCCGGAATTGTATTGTATGATGCGACAGGAGTAAGACAACAAGCAGGGAAACATGCAAGAGCTATAAATAGGCTGGTGGATGCCATTGAACATAACGATGGGATAGAAATTATTAATGAAAAATTCAAGGAGCTTCTGGGACACACTCCAATTGAAGTATTTTGGGGAAGTATTTTAGGAATTGCTGTTGGACTTTTATTTAAAGGATATATATTGGGATAAATAAAAATATTTTTACTGGGAAATCACAGTTGTTAATTTAGCTGTGATTTTTTTATATGGAGATTTATTTTATAAAAATTAGATTTATCTTTTTCTGATATTTTATATATTACTTGCTTTAAGTTGATTAAATATAGGATAGGTATTTTTCTTATATATTTTAAAATTTAATCATTTATAAAATATATCGATAATATATATATATATATATTGTATATGACTTTATAGAAATTATATGATATAATAAAAATCAAAGGAAAATAATAATAATATATCTAAGAAAGGAAGATTTAAAATGAAAAAAATATTATTTTTATTAGGAATGTTACTTTGTTCACTTAATGTAATAGGAGCAGAACAAATTGCATCAGGATATTGCGAAGGAAGAGGGAAAATTTTGGATAAAACTTTTGACCATCCG
>ERZ772948.622-NODE-622-length-23117-cov-9.044359_pt1 | contig 23117 bp, 23 predicted proteins | sample MGYA00511945_ERZ772948 | MGnify/ENA primary metagenome ERZ772948 (study PRJEB29015, sample SAMEA2737927) | human oral metagenome | biome: human oral; feature: human-associated habitat; material: dental | place: China | collected 2141 ... | reverse complement strand
CCGAGATCGACCGGATGGCCTCCAAGGCCAGCGCGAAGGGCTACACGATCGTCCCGCTGGAACTGTACTTCGTGGGCGGGCGCGCCAAGGTGGAGATCGCCCTGGCCAAGGGCAAGCAGGAGTGGGACAAGCGCCAGGCCCTGCGCGAGAAGCAGGACCAGCGCGAGGCCGAGCGCGCGATGCGCCGCTACGTGAAGCAGGCCCGCAGGTAAGGGAAAGAAGGCGATTGTGTGCGGGGGTCCGTCAGGATACTTCGTCGTGATCTTCTCCGGCTGGTGAGCGTTCCGGCCGCCTGGATCGTCATCATCGGGCTGGCGTTCGTGCCCGCCCTGTACGCGTGGTTCAACATCGTCGGTTTCTGGGATCCCTACAACCAGACGTCGAGGATCCGCGTCGCCGTAGCGAACGAGGACGAGGGGTGGACCAGGGAACCCATCGGCTTCGTCAACGTGGGGGCCATGCTCCAAGAGCGCCTCGAGGACAACGACCAACTCGGCTGGCACTTCGTGTCGGCCGACCAGGCGCGCGCAGAGGTCGAGCGCGGGGACTCCTACGCGGCCTTCGTCATCCCCGCGGACTTCTCGAAGAGCCTCACGGGCGTGGTCGACGGCACCTTCACCAGGCCCGACATCGCGTACTACGTGAACGAGAAGAACAACGCGGTCGCTCCGAAGATCACCCGGGCCGGAGCGACCGCCCTGGACAACCAGATCAACTCCGCTTTCGTCGCGACCGTCGCCAGGACCCTCTCCGAGCGCGTCTCCGAAGCCGGCGCCTCCCTCGCTTCCACGCTGGAGACGGGCCAGTCCGAGCTCGTCGGCGCGATGGGCCGCGCAGCGTCGGGGCTCGGCAGTGCCCGCTCCTCCCTGGAGGGACTGGACCCGCAGATCGAGGGGGCGAAGGCATCGGTGTCGACCGCGCGCACAGCCCTCAGCGGGATCGACGGGGCCGCCTCGTCGGCGGAAGCGTCGCTGGGCACGGCGGACCAACTGGTCTCCGACGCGCGCACCTCCCTGTCGTCCTTCTCCTCCGGGCTGTCCTCCAGCCTCGACGGACTGGCCTCCCAAGCGTCCCAGGCGGCAGCGGGGGCAACCAGCGCCGGAGGAACCCTGGACGGCGGCCTCCAGGGCGCCGCGGGCGCGGTCGGCGGCCTGCTGGGCGAGGCCTCGTCCATCAACACGGCGAACGGGCAGCTGCTGGCCGACCTGCAGGGGCTCCCCATCGCCTCCGACCCCGCCGTCTCCAGCGTCCTGGGTTCGCTGTCTGCGCAGAACACGGCGGTCGGAAGCGCGATCACGGACCTGACGGCGCTGAACAGCTCCATCTCGGGGACCTCGACGGCGGTGGCGACGGCGCTGGACTCCATGAGCTCGGCGGCCTCCGCGGTCTCGGGCGCGGTCTCGTCGGGGCGCGCTGCCCTGGACGACCAGGTGCCCGCGATCTCGTCCGCCCTGGACCAGATGGCGGCCTCCTCGGCCCAGCTGCGCGCCGCGCTGGCCACGGCTCGGTCCCTCAGGGCCCAGGTGTCCGGCCTGCTCGACCAGATGGACTCTCTGCTCGACGGCGCCTCCGCCGCGTCCTCCCAGTCCGCTGCGAACCTCGGGGCCATCGAGTCGGACCTGTCGTCGGCGTCCACGGACATCCAGTCGATCGCCTCGTCGAACTCCTTGACGGCTCTCGCCGCTTCTTTCGGCGTGAGCCCGGAAGCGATCGCCGCGTTCGTGGCATCGCCGACATCGATCCAGACTGAGGCCGTCTTCCCGGTCGCCGCGTACGGTTCGGCGATGGCGCCGCTGTTCACGAACCTGGCCCTGTGGGTCGGGGCGTTCTCGCTGGTCATCCTTTTCAAACTCGAGGTCGACGAGGAGGGGACCGGTCCGCTGACATCCGCGCAGAAGTACTTGGGCAGGTGGATGCTGCTGGCGGTCTTCGCGGTGGCGCAGGCGCTCGTCGTGTCCGCCGGCGACCTCGTCATCGGCGTGCAGACCGCGTCGAGGACGGCCTTCGTGGGCACGGCCGTCCTGGTCTCCCTGGCGTTCCTGTCGATCATCTACATGCTCGCCACGTGCCTGCAGCACATAGGCAAGGGGCTGTGCGTCATTATCGTCGTCGTGCAGATCCCCGGTGCAGCCGGGCTGTACCCCATCGAGATGATGCCGTCGTTCTTCCGCGCCCTCCACCCCGCCCTGCCCTTCACCTACGGGATCAACGCGCTGCGCGAGACGGTGGGGGGTTTCTACGGCAACCACTACGTCCTCGACATCGGCGTCCTGGGCGCGCACACGCTCATCGCCTTCGCCATCGGCCTGGCGCTGCGCCCCCACCTGGTCAACCTCAACGCCATGATGACGCGCGAACTGTCCCAGTCGGGCCTGTTCGTCGCGGAGGCGACCCGCGTCCCCTCCAGCCGCTACCGCCTCACGCAGATCATCTCGGTGCTGGCCGACCACGAAGGGTACCAGCGCGGCGTCGCGCGCAGGATCGAGCGCTTCGAACGCCGGTACCCCGCGATCAAACGCGGCGGCCTGGCCGCGGGGATCGTCGTCCCCGCGGTCCTGGCAGTGCTCTCGGTCACCAATGCGGCCGAAGTCCCCATCGTGCTCGGGGCCTGGATCGTGTGGCTCCTCCTCGTGATCCTCTTCCTGGTCGGGGTCGAGTACCTGCGCGAAGCGCTGGACCGCCAGAGGCTGCTCTCCGCGATGGGGGAGTCCGACGTGCGCTCCCTGTTGCGCCGCCGGGCAGCGGGGGCGCGTGCGCGCGTCATGGCGGGCGCCGCCGCGGTCACCGCCTCCCTCACGTCGGTCTTCGACACTGGCCGGTCCGAGGCCGGGGAGGAGGAACCGCCCCACGGGGCGAACGCAGAACGCGCCGGCGAGGATGCGGGGGCCGACGGCGCCGGAGGCATTGACGGGAGATCGGGTTCCGGCGGACCGTCGTGCGGTGCCGACTCGTGCTCCTGCGGAGGGGCCGACGAGGGCGCGGGGGCCGACAGCGCCGGGGCGCGGGGTGGCGAATGAGAACGATCTGGGCAGTCTACAGGGCGGACCTGCGCCGGGCCCGCAGGAGCGTTATCAGCCTCGTCGTCGTCCTCGGCCTGACCGCGATCCCCGCGCTCTTCACATGGTTCAACGTGGCGGCCTCGTGGGACCCCTTCTCGAACACGAAGAACCTCACCATAGCGATAGCGAACACCGACCAGGGGTACAAGTCCGACCTGGTCCCCCTGACCGTCAACATCGGCGACCAGGTCGTCGCCGCCCTGCGCGCGAACGAAGACTTCGACTGGGCAATCGAGTCGGAGGAGGGCGCCGTGGAGAAGACCCGCTCGGGCCAGTACTACGCGGCTGTCGTGATCCCCGCCGACTTCTCGAAGGACATGATGACGTTCTTCTCCTCGCCGGACGCGCGCTCGGCGCCCCTGACCTACTACATCAACGAGAAGAAGAACGGGCTCGCCCCCAAGATCGCGGGCCAGGGCGCCGAGCACCTCTCCGCCCAAGTCAACCAGGTGTTCGCCCAGACGCTCGCCGAGATCGCGCTCGACACCGCTTCCTCCATCGCGGGCGCAATGGAGGACCCGTCGAACACGCGCGCCCTCGGCGCACTCGACACGCGGATCCAGACCGTCGCCTCCCGCCTCGCCGCCGCGGCCAACAGCGCCGAGGCCTACGCGGCCCTCGTGGACGCTTCGCTCACACTGCTCGACTCGACCTCGGCGCTCGTGTCGAACGCCTCGGGCGCAGGTGCCGCCGCCCAATCCGGTGCGAGCGGACTCGCCTCCGGGGGCACTGGGCTCGCCGGCGCGGTTCAAACGGCGACCGCCTCCGTGGTGGGAGCGCTCTCCGCCTCGCAGTCCTCCCTGTCCGCGCTGTCGGAGTCGATCGAGGGCGTGTACTCCCAGGCCGACGGCGCCTCCGCCTCGGCCGTGGCGTCGCTGCGCTCACAGGCCGGCGTGTTCGAGGGCCAGGCCGCGCAGTACGCGAGTATCAAGAGCACCCTGGCGGGCTTGAGGGGCTCCCCCGTCCCGTCCGAGCAGTTGGACCGGCTCCAGAGCGCGGTCGATCGACTCAACGGCCTGGCCGAGGGACTGCGCTCCGCCGCGACTGCCCTCGAGGGCAAGAACACCTCGGTCCAGACCAACCACGCGACCGTCGCCCAGCTCATCGCCGACGCGCAGAGCGCCGTGTCCACCGTGCGCGGCGACTACGACAACACCCTCAAACCGCAACTCGACTCGCTGGCGTCCTCTCTCGAAGCGGGGGCCGGATCCCTGGAGAACGTGCGCGCGGCCCTGGCCAGCGCGGCGAGCGGCGTCAACGACGGGACCGGCGGAGCGCGCTCGGGACTGACGCGCCTGCGCGACGCTTTCAAGGGGGCAGCGGAGTCGCTGCGCGAGGCCGAGCGGAAGCTCACCAGCATGCACGACTCCCTCGCCGAAGCCCTCACCAGCGGCGACATCGCACGGGTGCGCGCCATCATCGGATCGGATCCGAAGGCGCTCGCGGCGGCCCTGGCCGCTCCCGTGGGCATCGAGACGAACCGCGTATTCCCGGTGGACAACTTCGGCTCCCAGATGGCCCCCCTGTACTCGGTGCTCGCCCTGTGGGTCGGCTCGGTCCTCATGGTCATCGCCATGCGCTCCGACGTCACCGACGACAACGCGGCCGACGGACTGAACGAGGACGCCCTGCGCCGCTACTTCGCTTCCCACCGTGTGCCGTTGGCGTCGGGGTTCATCGGCAGGTACCTGGTGTTCGGCACGATCGCCCTTCTCCAAGCCACACTCGTCTTCGGGGGCGACATCGTCTTCCTCAAGGTCCAGCACACGCACCCGTGGCTCTTCATGTGCGTCGGGTGGTTGACCGCCGTCGTGTTCTCCTTCATGCTCTACACGTTGGTCGCGACTTTCGGGAACGCCGGGAAGGCTATCGGCGTTCTCCTACTGGTCCTGCAGATCTCCGGTGCCGGGGGAGCGTTCCCCCTCGTCCTCCTCCCGCCGTTCTTCTCAGCGGTTTCGCCCTTCTTGCCGGCCACGCACGCGATCACCGCGCTGCGTGCGGCCATCGCCGGGTACTCCGGCGCCGAGTACGCGGACGCCATGTGGATGCTCGCGGCGTTCATCCCCGTTTGCGCGTTCGGCGGGCTGGCGCTGCGGCCCCTCCTCGTATCGAAGAACCGGGCGCTCGTCGGGGAACTGGAGTCGACGAAACTGATCTGAGACCGGACCGCGCATCGCTGTGGTGTTGCGAGCGGCCCTGTGCGAGAGTACACTGCAGCTCTGGGCGTTGTCGGCAATGATGGTGCCCGGAGGTGAGAACTCAAAAGGGGATGATCGGTTTCGACAGTGGTAGTCGATCGAGGAGAAGCGAGCCGAGAACGCGCGCTCAACTCGTTAACGCTGCGTGCGAACCAATAGGTGCCGAACAGAACCGCACCGACTACGTTCTCGCCGCCTGATTTCGCCGCGTGAACCTTTAGTCCGTCAGCCCGGGTGGTGCTCCCAGCCCGGTGTCTGGCGTCGTTCAGGGAGCCACTGGGGAGCGCCCATGTTGGTGGGGCGCCTCCGACACTCAATCAACTGAGCCCATCCGGTAGCAGGTCTGCATGACGCCGGGGGCCGAGAAATTATTCGCAGACTGCGCTCGGAGAAGAACTCGGGGCCTGCCACTGGACGGGGGTTCGATTCCCCCCATCTCCACTCCTCCCCCGGGATTCCCATGGAATCCCGGGGGTTTCCCTTGCCAGGACTGGGCTCCCGGGCGGCGCGGGAGCGGACGGGATGTGCGGCCGCGCGCCGGATCCCCACGCTCGGCGAGCGAGCGGGGGAGCGCTCGGACTCGCTCATGCCGGGCTCCTTTCGTTTTGCGGGTTGAAGTAGAGTGGGGGCCTTTCCCGGTAAGTTGGGTGGAGCTAGCTACCGGGCCTCGTCAAGAAGAAGGGGATGGAGGCATCAGCGGCCGTCGTCAGCGCCGTGTGCGCGGTCATCACCGTCATCGGGGCGGCGTTGTCGTGGTGGCGGTCGAACGCCTCGAAGAAGGCCCGAGAGGCCGCAGAGAGGGCCGACGCGAACGCCACACGACAACGGGAAGCGGTCGAGAGGATCGCCGAGGCGCTGAACCCCGATCCGCCGGAGGTGGCCTTCGCCGTCGAGTGGCAGGGCAAGACCATGTTCAATCTGCGCAACACTGGGACCATCCCCGTCACGGTCAACGCCATCACCAACGATGCCGAGGGCTTTTTTGTCGTGGAGTTCCCCTTCACACTCAACCCCGGGATGAAGCAACGGATTTTATGGGCCCCAGCTCAGAGTTCCGGTCATATCGAGGAGATGGTCCTCGACATCGATGGACGCGAGGCCCCGGTGAACGTCCCCTTGTGATGCGTGTAGGAGTGTCAGCGCCAGTGCTTAGCGCCCGGTCGTGGTGGTCGGTCTGCAGGGGAACATTGTCACTCCACCTCAGCACGACGCATCGACTTCCAACCGGGTGCGCCAAGGACGGTCCCAATCGGAGCGGGCCCGCCTGTTTTGAACTAGGCGTGTCCCTCCAACCGCCGCGAAAGGCGGGGCTTTCGGGGCCCACAGCTTTCGCAAGAGCGGTGGCGGCCCGCCCCAGGACTGAAAACCGGCACCCCGTATGCGGTCTCTTGCGGTATCGTGGGGTGGTGTCCGTACGGCAAGAAGGCGCGCATGGCGCGGAGGAAGAGCCAAGCATAAGGGGCGAAGGGAAGGAACCCGGAGATGACGCTGATCAGCGAAGCGGTCCGAAGGGGAATGACCCGGGGCGCGCGTCTGGCCATGAGTCCGACCCCGCAGACGTACCGGAAGATACGAACCCCTCAACAAGACTCAGTCACTCGGGCTTGGGCCTTGACGGGCAGGTCTTTGCGGGAGGGGATGACTCAGCAGTCCAAGCCCTCATCGCCCAAAGCTTCGTAAGCCGCTCCGGTCCGCTGCCCGATCCCGAGGATCTCGTGGGCTTCGAGCGGGCCCTGCCCGGGTGTGCGGAGCGCATTGTCCGCATGGCGGAGAAGGCCCAGGACGCGGCGATCGAGGACGGGCACCTGTCCACCCGCGCCGAGGCGTCCGCCCTGAAATGGACAGCGGTGTCCCTTTCCCTGGTCCCCCTGCTCATGATGGGCGTGGCCGGGTTCCTTGCTTTTGTGGGGAAGAGCACTGGGGCCGCGTGGGTCGCCGTTGCCGCAGCAGCGGTCGGTGGCCTTCCAAGGGTCGTCGAGGCCCTGAAAGCGCGTCCGGGCCCCTCTCGGCGCGACGGCTCGTGAGCGCACCCGTATTGCTGGATTCGGAATGATCGACGATCCCGCCTTTGAACGATGACGGGTTCCTCCCTCCAGGGCGCTGGGGGGGCGACGCTCGACGAAGTCCGGGACCGCTTCGCGTCGGTCCCCTCGTCCCGGCGCGCCGAGGTCTGGGCCGAGTTCGAGCAGGCGCTCGCGCTCCTGCGTTCGGCGGTCCACGTGTCCAGGGTGTGGCTCGGCGGGTCCTTCCTCACCAGCAAGGCGGAACCGGGGGACGTGGCCATCGATGGCAACTGCTGACGGCCTTGACGAGTTGCGCGAGCGCATCCTCCGGGACGCACCGCCCCCCAGTGGCGGACATGCGACGACAACCCACACCCAACCCCTCTCAACCAGGAAACCGGCTCACACCCTACGACACCACCGGGGCCTGAGGCTGAGCATCATGGCTGTATATCTGCTCGGCTTGACTCACGCATGCGGGGAAAACGGCGGCAGCGCCCCAGAGGATGATCACCCATGCTGCGTACAGCGACACCATCCCCACGTTGTATCCGGGGCTGTGCATCCAGGTCGCCAGGCTGAGGACTATCAGGCCTACGATACCAATGCCGAGTCCGGAGAGAGCTGCCAGGATGACGATGAGGGGCACTGGCAGCGTCAGGAGACGAACCACTAGCCGTGAACGTGCCACATGCGTGATATTCAGGGCGATCAGCCACCCCATTGCCCCAAGCGAGGCCTGGTATGGAAGTCCGGCGGTCGTCGAGTATGTTGTGATGGTCATCCACAGTTGCGTCCACGTGAATGAACTACCGTCGGCAATATTTCTTCCGGCTGCGTCCGACACACCCATAGCGTGGGCCGGTGTAAAGCCCGAGTAGACGAGTGCCACCAGCAGCGACTGCAGCAGCGCGAACACGACAAGACGCACGGGGCGTTGACGTGCGAGCGCCGCAGCAGCCTCCCTTACGTTTCGCACGCCGGCTCCCAGTTGTTGCCCCGTCTTCCACCACTCGGCGATCTGCAGGGCGATCATGAGCGGCGCGAGAATCATGAGGGGAATGCCCAGCAATTGCAGCATGTTGAATGCCACGTCTGTAGGGGACGGTATGCCAGTCATACCCGTATTTTCTCAGGCTGTCGACGGCAGTGGGTGTACTGAGCGCCTTGATGAACGTCACTGCGTTTGGCTGTGCTCAGTGCATCGCCCGTTTTCCAGGGGTCCACGGACCGTCGTCGTGACCGGTCAGTCGAGCTGCTCGAACTTGTGCGCCCAGGTGGAGCGGATGGGGTTGGCGTCGGCGATCATCGCGCTGAAGCGCTCGTCGGCGATGTCGATGACTTCGCCTACAGCGGTGGGCGCCTCGTGGTCATCGGATCCCTCCATGCGCAGCCAGCCCTGGGCGATGAGCTGGCGGCGGTCGGCGACGCGGATCAAGTCCAGTGGAGTGGTGTAATCGTTTTGTGTCCTCTGGGTGGGGTTATACGCTGAGTGTGAGTGTGGTGTTCTCCTGGAGGGTGGGTTGTGGTGTGAGTCGGGATTTGGCGAGGCCGCCCAAGCTCAAGAGCGCATCCGACGCTCCCAACGCTGGGCCTTGTGGGGTGCCCTGGCTATTTTGGTTGGCCTCATACTGACGCTGTGGCTCCCCTCCTAACGACCCCGCTGGCACAATTCGCGTCGTCGGAAGACGATGACGGCTAGGGGCGCACTGGCGGCGACGCGTGCGGGCCCTGTCCTCGCCGGCCACCACTGCCCGACGGCCTCGCCCGCAGCGAGGCGGGACATGAGCCCGACCGCGCAAGACCCGTCGTCCGGCTCCTGCCGATAGGCGATGTGGTCCGCTGCCCAGTCAGCACCTCAATCTGGACGGTGTGTGGCTCGTGCTACTTGATAATGAGCTTCCACAGGGTCAAGCCCACCAGGACCGCGGGCGCGAGAAGCATGGTGAGCAGGAACATCCAGTCGAAGACCTTCACGGCCGCGTAGAAGAACTTGTACTCGGCGGCGGCGCGGTCCATCTTCTCTGCGCGGGACCTCGCCCCGGGATAGCGGGAGTAGGCGTAGGCGGCGAAGAGCGCGAGGAACGGGTGCCAGTTGGCGACCTCGACGATCCATTTGGGGCTGATGCCGCTGTTGAGGACGTCCAGATCCGCCTGGACGGGGGCGTCCAGGCCGGCGTCGTCGTGCTTCTCGATGGCGGTGGCGGGCTCGTCGGCACGGTCCGGGTCCGGCAAGCGGACGTCGGGCGAAGGCGCAGCGCCTTCGCCCAGGGACGGCTCCGCTTCGTGCTCGGGGGTGTTCGGCTCAGTCAATTCCCAGGACCCCCATCCGGTAGGCCGTGGCCTGCGGGCGGGCCCCGAAGTGGTCGCCCGTGTTGATGAGGGAACGCTCCCCGTCGCGCGGCTCCCGAACCCCGTCCCAGTACTGGTCCAACGTGTTCTTGGCGCACTCGCGCGCCATCACGCGGAGTCGACCGACTGCCTTTCCCTCAAGCCCCGGCATCACACACTTCCCTTCTCGCACGCGAACGGCTCCCAGTGTAGCGGCAAACCCGCTGGTGCGTTCCCATTCCGTGGCAACCGCCACCAACGCGGAGGCGGAGAGCGGGGACTGCGGCAGTGATGCCCTCGACCCCTGGGGCGGTGGCGAGTTCGCGCAGTGCCTGGACTGCGGCGCGGCCCTGTGGCGGCCAGGACTCGGGGGAACCGGTCTCCACCTGGGCGACATCCTGTGTCGCGGGCCCATCGTCGGGGAGGGGCCCACCGGGGCCGGGGTGGACTGTGCGGTCGCCCGCCCCGACGGCGGATCCCCGCGCATGCGCGGGGATCCCGTGCGCCCCGTGCCGTCGGCGGCCCCGCGGCGCTGCTAGCGGACGCGCAGTGCCACCTTGCCTGTGGTCCGGCCCGCTTCGAGGGCTTCGAGCAGCCGTGCGGCGTCGGTGATGTCCGCGATGTCGGTGAGGTCGACGCGAATGGCGCCGTTGGCGACGGCGTCGAGTGACCACCGCAACGACCCGGTCCCTTCCTCCGGGTGGGCCGCCAGCCAAGCGCCGACGTTGAACCCGGCGGTGGTCTTGTTCTGCAGCCAGTGCTGTGTGGAGTTCACGGCGACGTCTTCGGCTTGCGACGCGTTGCCGACACGGAGCAGACGGCCACCACTGCGCAGGACGCGGAAGGCGTCTTCCGTCGCTTTGCCGCCAACGGGGTCGACGACGATGTCGTAGATGTCCTCGGGGATGGCGGCGAGGTCTTCGCGCAGGTAGCCGTTGTCGTAGCCGAACCCCCGCGCGATCTCCTTCTTGGCGCCCGTGCCGACCACGGCATCGACTCGTCCGGCCCCCAGTGCGCGGGCCACCTGGGCGAACTGCGAGCCCAGGCCGCCGACGCCGGCGTGGACGAGCAGGCTCTCACCGGCTGCGAAGCGGGCCACGGTGGTGAGCGCCAAGTGGGCGGTGACGGTGTTGATCGGCACGACGGACGCGAGGTCCATCGCCAGCGCGTCGGGGACCGCCGCTACCAGCTGGCCCGGCGCGCAGGCCACCTCGGCGAACCCTCCAGTGTTCGGCAGGATCGCGGCGACCTTCTGACCGACGGCGAAGGCGTCCACGCCCGCGCCGAGTTCGCGGATGGTCCCCGACACCTCCAGCCCGGGGATGCGGCCGAGCCGGGACGGCATCCGCCCGGTGGTCCACAGCGCGTCGATGAGGCCGACTCCTGCGAAGTGGACGTCGATACTGACTTCGCCATCGGCTGGCGTCGGCGCCTCGACCTCGGTGTGCTCCAGTCCGTTGAAGCGGTCGTGGCGTTTGATGATGAGTGCGCGCATAGGCGGGTCTCCTTCTTCATCCGGTGGGTTCTGGTTGTGGAAGGCCCAGACCGGGCCAGTGCGCCCGTCGAAGGCCTTGCGGCTGCGGCGCGCCGTTGACGGGGCGAACAGAGCTCCTGTTGGCGGAACGGGTGGTCCCCGTGCTGGTGTCCGCGATGCTGCTCTCGTGGGCACTGTGCGCGGCGGCTGGTGCCGTGGCGCCGGAACCCGTTCGGCTAGTGATCAACCCGTCTGCTAGAGCGGCGAGCGCGGATCGCGCCAATGCCGGCCTCCCAGGTTCGAGCAGTGGTCAACGAGGAGTGTGGCGACAGGCTAGCATACGAACTCTGTCATATGCCAGAGGTCGATCATTGGGGCGGGTGGCGGTGCTCGTGCGCGCCGACGCGCAGTCGCCCATTGGGGGATCCGCTCTCCGATACACTGAAGCGGACAGTATTGGGCCGGTCGAAGATGGAGAAAGTGTGGCAAGCCACTCAGATCGTGCGCGGTGTCGTTGTGATGAGGACATGGCACTGCGCCTCGGCAATGGGATCAAGCGGGTCGAACAGCTCCTGATGGGGGAGAAGGCCCGGATTTTACGCGGTTTCGGGCTGACGGTGCCCCAGTACGCCACCCTGGCGACACTCGCCCAGGCCCCTGGCCGGTCCGCTGCGCAGCTCGCGCGGGCGGCGCTCGTGTCCCCTCAGACGATGGCCACCATCCTCGGCAATTTGGAAGCGAAAGGACTGGTCAAACGGGAGGTGTCGTCGTTGCACGTCAGAGTGCTCGTGTGCCATCTGACGGAAGCCGGCGGTGAACTGGTGTCCGACGCGGATCGGATGGTCAAGCCGGTCGAAGATGGCCTTCGGTCTATTTTCACCGAGGACGAGTTCCGTCGTTTCCGTGAGTACCTGGCTCGTTCGGAACAGTATTTGCTGGCGCGAGTGGACGCGTAGCAGGTCGTCGGGCGGTCCTCGCCCCCCGTTCCCCTTTCCCCGTACTGCGCCGGTCGCTAGTCTTGGACCTGCCGCACATGAATCGGAGAAAGGAACGCGTATGTTGGTCATCACCACCCCCACCCTGGAGGGCCACCCGATCCAGCAGTACCTCGGAATGGTCTCGGGTGAGACGATCGCGGGCGTGAACTTGTTCAAGGACTTCGGTGCCGGCCTGTCCAACATGTTCGGCGGCCGGGCGAGCTCGTACGAGAACGAGCTGCAGGAGGCGGCGCGGACCGCAGTCGGCGAGATGTGCGGGCGCGCGGGTCAGATGGGCGCCAACGCCGTGGTCGGCGTCCACGTCGACTATTTCACGGCCGGTGCGGACAACGGCATGCTCGCCGCCATCGCGACGGGCACGGCGGTCGTCATCTGAACCCGTCCGCGCTTCCCAGGGAACTCCGAGGGGATTCCGGTCCTCCCTCAAGCTCCGCCCCCTACGCTGGAGGCACGAAGGAGGAAGCGGGGGCCACGCCCCGCCAGTGATCCACGAGGAGTTGATCGAGAGCTAGCGCATTGTGTTGATGGGATGCCGTGGGGGCCGACCGGTGGTCGGCCCCCACGGCGCGTCCGGGCCTCAGTCGAGCTGCTCGAAGCCCTCGCTCCACGCGGCGCGCACGGGGTTGGCGTCGGCCACCAGCGAGGTGAAACGCGCGTCGGCGATGTCGATCACCTCTCCGAGGGCGAAGCGGGCCTCGCGCGCGGGGGAGGACTCGACGCGCCGCCACCCGCTGGCCAGCAGTTGGGCGCGGTCGGCCAGGTTGTCGACGCACATCACCAGGGGCCGGGAGAACTTCTCGCGGTACGCCGCGTCCAAAGCGCGCAGCTCCTGCGCCTCGTGGTCGTCGAACTCGCCGAGCGCCATGGACGCGGTGTCGAGTCCGGCCCGCTCGTCGCCGCAGTCCGTCAGGAGCAGGTCCACGATATCCGTGTAGGCGCCGATGAGGGCCTCCTGCTCGTCGGGGGACGCGGCCAGCACCTCGTCCTCGAAGGCGCGGCGCAGTTCCTCGACGGAGGCGAAGGGGCGGTGCTCCCAGGCGCGCTCGGCGGGCCAGGTGTGCGCCTCGTGGAGGCGGGAGAACACGGAGACGAACTCGTCGCGCCCCATCGCCCCGACCTCGTCGAGGGTGACGGAGCGCCCCCCGACCAGGGCCACGGCGGCGCTGGTCGGGCGGCCGATGTGGAAGAACACCACGTTGAGGACCACGGCGGTGAGGGAGCCGATGGTGACGCCGGAGCCGAAGAGGATGCGCAGCCACGGGGGCATCGCCTCGGCGATGGAGGGCTGCAGGGTGACCAGCATCGCGAGGCCGACCGAGGTGGAGACGATGACGGCGTTGCGGTTGTCGCGCATGTCGGCCTTGGAGAGGGTCTGTATGCCGACGACGGCGACCGAGGCGAACATCGCCAAGGAGGCGCCGCCGATGACGGGCTGGGGGATGGCGGCCACGACCGCTCCCGCCTTGGGCAGGACCCCGAGGACGATCATGAGGGCGCCGGCGGCCGTGACGACCCACCGGGACTTGACGCGGGTGAGGCGCACGAGCCCGACGTTCTGGGCGAAGCACGTGTAGGGGAAGGAGTTGAGGACGCCGCCCAGGAAGGTGGAGAGCCCGTCGGCGCGCAGCGCGTTCGCGATGTGCGCGGGGGTGATGCGCTTGCCGACGACCTCGCCAGTGGCGAACACGTCGCCGGTGGTCTCCACGGCCGTGACGGCCATGACGATGAGCATGGAGAAAACGGCGGAGGCTGAGAACTTGGGCAGCCCGAAGTAGAAGGGGGTGGTCACTCCCACCCACGACGCCCCTCCGACCCCGGAGAAGTCGGCCCTGCCCAGGGCGAAGGCGACGCCGGTCATGACGACGAGCCCGATCAGCACCGACAGGGTGGAGGCGAACCCCGTGAAGACCCGCTGGACAATAACGATGATGGCGATGGTGCCGAGGGCGAAGCCGAGGCCCTCCAGCAGCGCGCCGGCCTTGGACGCGTCGTCGGCGGCGGAGGCCCATCCGACGACGTCCCCGGCTGACACTGCGATGAGGGTCGTTCCCATGACGGTCAGCAGGGTGCCGGTGACCACGGGAGGGAAGAAGCGCAGCAGTTTGGCGAAGTACGGCGCCGCGAAGAAAACGATGAGGCCGACGGCGATGATGGAGCCGTACATCGTGGCGAGCCCGGTGTTCGGGTCGGCGCCCGCGGGGGTCGCGGCGGCGCCGATGGCGATCAGCGGCGACACGGCGGTGAAGGTGACGCCTTGGATGAGGGGCAGCCGCACGCCGATGCGCTTGCCGATCCCCGCGGACTGGATGATGGAGGCGATGCCGCAGGTGAACAGATCCGCGTTGATGAGGTGGACCAGTGTGCGGTTGTCGAGGCCGAGGCCCGAGGCGATGACCAGCGGGACCACGACGGCCCCGGCGTAGAAGGCGAGGACGTGCTGGACGGCGAGGACGAGGAGCTTCCCCGTGGGCGGGACTCGGTCGACGGGGTGGGTGGCGGTTGGTGATGCCGCTCGGGGCGTGTGCGCCATGGGCGTCTCCTGGACGATGGGACTGGTTGGAGGACAAAGGTATTGTCGCGCACGCCCGCCCCGTCGGCGCGCTGCGCCCCGGCGCGCCCACATGCACGATGGCGTCCCCGGGCCTCGCCCCGGAGCGGAGCACGGGGGCGCGCCCCTCCAAATCGCCTATGACGGTCACGGAGATGACGATGACCGGGCCGCTGACGAGGTCGCCGCCGACCACGCCCGCGCCGCACTCGCGGCAGGCCTCGCCCAGTCCCGCGACCATCCCCTCCACCCAGGCGATGGGCGTCGTTCCCGGCATGGCGAGCCCCACCGTCAGGGCGGTCGGGCAGGCGCCCATAGCGGCGACGTCGGCGAGGTTCTGGGCGGCGGCGCGCCGGCCCACCTGCTGCGGCGTCGACCAGTCCGTGCGGAAGTGCGAGCCCTCGACGAGCACGTCGGTGCTCACCGCGTAGCGGCCGTCGGGCGCGGCCAGGACGGCGCAGTCGTCGCCGGTGCCCACGACCTCGCCCGCGGCGTGGGGCAGCAGTGGGGTGAAGCGGGCGATGATGCCCTCCTCGCCGACTTCGGCGACGGTCAGCCCGGCGTCATCCCCGCCCGGGCCGCCCCGCGCTCCCACGCTCCCCCGCATCTCAGCGGTTGACATCCGTGGGGCGGGCCAGGGCCAGCTCGATGAGCTCACTGACAAGCTCGGGGTAGGTCATCCCGCTCTTCTGCCACATGTAGGGGTACATGGAGAAGGGGGTGAAGCCGGGCATCGTGTTGACCTCGTTGACGATCGCGCGCCCGTCGGGGGTGAGGAAGAAGTCGACGCGGGTCAGGCCCTCGGCACCGATGGCCTCGAAGGCGCGGGCGGCGGTGGTCATGAGCAGCTCGCGCTCCTCGGGCGCGACGGGCGCGGGGCAGACCATGGCGACGGCGTCGTGCGCGAGGTACTTCGTCTCGTAGTCGTAGAACTCGCCAGCGCCGTGGGCGGTGTCCATGGCGATCTCGCCGGGCTCGGCCACGCGGGGGGCCTCATCGCCGCGTCCACCCAGGACGGCGACCTCGATCTCGCGGCCCACGATCCCGGACTCCACGAGCACCTTGGGGTCGACCTCGCGGGCGGTCTCGATGGCGGCGCGCAGCTGCTCGGGCGCCTCCACGCGCGTGATGCCGAGCGACGAGCCGGCGCGGGCGGGCTTGACGAACAGCGGGTAGGCGAGGTCCTGGCAGGCGGCGAGAATGGCCTCGGGGTCGCGCTTCCAGGCGTGGGGGCCGACGACGACGTGCGGCGCAGTGGGGATCCCGGCGTCGGCGAGGAGGACCTTGGTGACCTGCTTGTCCATGCCGGCCGCGGAGGCGAGGACGCCGCAGCCCACGTAGGGCAGGCCCAGCATCTCCAGCATCCCCTGGATGGTGCCGTCCTCGCCGTAGGGGCCGTGCAGGAGGGGCAGGACGACGTCGATCGCCTCCAGGATGCTCGGGCCGGCCTGGGTGAGGGCAACCGGCACTCCCCCGCCCAGGCGGATGGCGAGCTCCCCGCGCCCGAGGCCCTCGGCGGTGACGCGCACCGGCGGGGCGTCGTCGCGCAGCGCCAGGGCGGCGGGGTCGTCGTCGACGAGGACCCACTTGCCGTCCATGGTGATGCCGATGGGCACGACCTCGTAGCGCTCCCGGTCGATCGCGGACAGGACCCCGGCGGCGGTGGCGCAGGAGATCGTGTGCTCCCCGCTGCGCCCCCCGAAGACGACGGCGACGCGCACCCGCTTGCCGGGCGTGGGGGAGGCGGTCGGCGCCCCAGCGGCGTCGGCGGCGGGTTCAGCGGTGGGAGCGGCGGGTTCCAGGGTCTCAGACATGGGCACAGGCTACCGTGGGCGCCCCCGCCCGGAGGAAGGACGGCGGTTCCGCCCGCCATACCGCCGTTTTCCCGGCCTATGTGTCACCCGATCAGATGACAGGGCCGTCGCCTGTCCGAGCGATACCGCCGAGGGCATCGCATCCCAATAATCAAGCCGATGGACACCACACGCAGCGCCGCGATCGAGATCCGTTCCCTGACGAAGGAGTACCCGCCCAAGAAGGTCCTGCGGGGCCTGGACCTGACCGTTCCCCACGGCTCGACCCTGTGTCTGCTGGGCCCCAACGGAGCCGGCAAGACCACCACCGTGGAGATCCTCCAGGGCCTGCGCCGCGCCACCTCCGGCACGGTACGGGTGCTGGGCCAGGACCCGGGGCCGCGCCTGGACACGTGGAGGTCCCGTCTGGGAGTCGTCTCCCAGACCTCGGGCGACCTCGGCGAGTTGAGGGTGCGCGAGGTCGTCGATCTCGTCTCCCGCTTCTTCGCCCACCCGATGGACGTCGACGAGGCCGTTGAGCGAGTGGGCCTGACCGACGACGCCCACACCCTGGCCGGGCGCCTGTCCGGTGGTCGCCGCCGCCGCCTCGACATCGCCATGGCGATCGTGGGGCGCCCCGAGCTGCTATTCCTCGATGAGCCGACCACCGGCTTCGACCCCGGGGCTCGCCGCGCCCTGTGGAAGCTGGTGTCCGACCTCAAGAGCGACGGCACGACCATCTTGCTGACCACCCACTACCTGGAGGAGGCGGAGGTCCTGGCCGACGACGTCGCCATCCTCCTGAACGGGCGCATCGTCGAGCAGGGCAGTCCCGCGGCCCTGCGCGCCGCCTCCGGGCAGACCTCGAAGGTGACCTGGATCGAGAACGGGGCCACCCGCAGCGTGGAGACGCCGACCCCCACCGCCGTTGTCGCCGAGCTCATGAGCCGCCTGCGCGGAAGCGACGGCGAGATACCGGGCCTGCAGGTTGAGCGCCCGAGCCTGGAGGACCACTACCTGGCCCTCGTCGAGGCGCACCACCAGTCCGAGGATTCCGCACCCGAGCCAGCCAGGAGGGCCTCATGACCGCCGCACCCACCCACGCCGCGCACCGCCCCGGGTCATCCGGCCGGATCGTGGGCGGCCTGGCTGTCAAGAACCTGCGCAAGATGTGGCGCACCCCGATCGTCATCATCATGGCCATGGCCTACCCCGTGGGCATGTACGTCCTGTTCGCCACGGTCTTCAACCAGGCATACCCCACAGGCCTGAGCTACGCGGCGATCTCGCTGCCCGCCATGGCGACCCTGGGAATCATGTCCAACTGCCTGTTCAACCTGTCGATCGATGTCACCAACGAGCGCGAGGAGGGCTTCCTCAGGCGCCTGGCCCTGCTGCCGTGCCCGGCCTGGGCGTTCCTGACGTCCAAGATCATCTCGTCAGCGCTCATCACAGCCCTGTGCATGGTGGTCCTCATTCTCACCGGCGCCTTGGCCTTGGGGGTGGCCCTGCCGACCTCACCAGCCGCCTGGGGCCTCATCCTGCTGGTGTGCGTCCTGACGACCGCCTACTGCGCGGCGATCGGGATCGCGCTGGGACGCACGCTCCGCACCTCCCAGGTCACCCTGGGAGTGGTGCTGCCGATCTTCATCATCATCCCCTTCGTCTCAGGGCTCTTCCTGCCGATGGACATGCTGCCGAGCTGGCTCGTCAACGCCGCCTCCGTCCTCCCGGTGCGGTGGTCCACCCAGCTCCTGCGCCAGGGCTTCCTCCCCGACGCCCTGAAGTCCAATGAGCTGGGCGGCTCCTGGAACACGGGCATGGGCCTGGCAGTCCTGACTGCCTGGGTCGTCATCGGCGTGGTGTGGGCGATCATCGCCTCGCGCCGGGACACCTTCGACCGGTGAGGTCCTCACGCAGGGGGTCGGTGGCGCTCATGGGCGAGACTTCACCCATGAGCGCCGCCGACCCTCGTGAGATGACCGAGCCCGCGGGGCCCTTTGAACGCTGGTGGTGGTGCGCCGCCGCATGGGTCCTGGCGGCCGGTGAGCTCTACCCCCTGAGCCTGACACCCCTGGCCTGCGGGGGCTTCTCACTGGTCTACCCGGCGCTGTGGATCACGCATCGCAATGCGCGCACCGCGAGTGTGGCGAGCGCGGTCTTCGGTGTGGGCATCGCGGCGTGCCTGACCGGGCAGATCGGCCTGTGGCCGGCCGCACTCGTTGCCTTACTGTCCACAGCCGGTTCCATCAGCATCGGCTTCTGGCTCACCTGGATCGCCTCCCTGGGCGAGCGCGCCAGGAGCGCCCTGGCGGACAAGGAGGAGGCCCTGGCAGCGACCCAGCGGGCCCTGGATGAGCTGGAGAGGACCCAGGAGGCGCTCGTCGCCGCGGAGCGCTCGGCGGCCGCCAACGCCGAGAGGCAGCGCTGGGCGCGCGAGGTTCACGACACCCTCGCCCAGTCCTTCGTCTCGCTCATCACCCTGTCGCAGGTGGCGGCCTCCGCCACGGGGCAGGAGGCCGCGGATGTCCACGAGCGCATGGGCGCGATCGCCCGCGAGGGCCTGGGCGAGGCTCGCGCCCTCATCGCCGGTGATGGCCCGCCGGGCATGCGCGACGGCCTCGGGGACTCGCTCAGGCGACTGTGCGAGGCGCAGCCCAAGCACGGCGGCCCCGTCCCCGCGCTCAACTTTCTCCTGACCCGTGACCTGTCCCCGCAGGTGGAGGCGGCGGTCCTACGAATCGTCCAAGAGGCGCTGGCCAATGTGCGCCGCCACGCGCGCGCCTCCTGGGCCCGCGTCGAGGTCTCCATCGAGGACGGCTGCGCTCCTGAGCTCGTCGTGAAGGTGGAGGACGACGGCGCCGGAATCCAGGGAGCGCCGGAGGGCACCGGCCTGACAGGCATGCGCGAGCGCCTGAACGCGCTGGGTGGCGGCCTGACGGTGGACCCGGCGAGGACGAGCGCGCCCAAAGGCATGACTGGGACTCTCCTTGAGGCCAGAATACCGCTATGAAGCGCTTGGCCGATCCGCCCCTGGCTCCCCGGAAGAGCCCCGATGAGTCCCCCGCCGCGACCAGCGGTGTCCGCCTCATCGTCGTCGACGACCACCCGGTCGTGCGCTCGGGGATCGTCCGGCTCATGGAGGACGAGCAGGGCATCGAGGTGGTGGGCCATGCCGGCAACGGCGCTCAGGCCGTGGAGCTGGCCAGCGCCACGCGCGCTGATGTGGTCCTCATGGACCTGCGCATGCCCTCCATGGGCGGCGTGGAGGCCACGCGCGAGATCCTGGCGCTGCCGGACGCCCCGCGCGTCGTCATCCTGACCACCTACGACACCGATTCCGACATCCTCAAAGCGGTGCGGGCGGGGGCAGTGGGCTATCTCCTCAAGGACGCCCCCAGGGAGGAGATCGCCGCCGCCGTGCGCGCCGCCGCCCGGGGGCGCCCCTCCATGTCCCCATCGATCGCGTCCCGTCTCATGCGCGCCTCCCAGCGAGCCGCCGCACCGCCCGGCCCGCCCCTGTCCCCTCGCGAGCGCGAGGTGCTCGCCACTGTTGCCCAGGGGTTGTCCAACGCGGAGATCGGCGCGCGGCTGTACGTCTCGGAGGCGACAGTCAAGACGCATCTGCTGCGCGCCTACACCAAGCTCGGCGTCGACTCGCGGGCGGCTGCCGTGGCGGAGGCCATGCGCCGGGGGGACTTGGACTTGGAGCGGGACTGAGGCGCCCTCTATCGTCATCCCAACCCGCTCCCCGAGGAGGAACCATGACCACCGCGCCCAGCCGACGCATCTTCACCGCTTCCGCCCTCGCATCCCTGTCCTCCCTGGCGCTGGCCTCCTGCGGCTCGTCCAACAGCTCCGCCCCATCCACACCCCCTGCCTCGGGCGCGGCCCCCTCCACCACCGAGGGCGCGAGCGCCACGGCCACGGCGCCCATGACCCCCACCGGTGAGCCGCTTCCCACGGCCACCACGATCGCGACCGCCTCGGGGTCCGCCGATGAGGCGAACACCGACGCGCCCTGGACGGACACGGGCGCGACACAGGCGGCAAGCGACGGGGCGAGCCTCCTGGTGACCGGCGTGCGCACTGGCGCGCATGAGGACTACGACCGCATCGTCGTCGACCTGGCCGGAGAGGGCACGCCCGGCTGGCAGGCGGATTGGGTGTCCGACGCCGGCACGCAGGGCAAGGGCGACCCGATCCAGCCCTCCGGCAGCCACATCCTGCGCGTCTTCGGCACAGGGGCGCGCATGCCCTCCACGGCTGAGGAGATCGCGTCGGCGCAGACAACCCTCAGCGTGGGCCTGGACCTTCCCGCGATCGCCTCGGTCTACTACGACCCGACCGTCGAGGCCCAGTACCAGCTGGTCCTGGGCACCAACTCGCAGTCCTACCGGGTCTTCGCGCTCAGCTCGCCCACCCGCCTCGTCGTGGACGTCAAGCACCCGTGAGCGAAGCGCCCCTGAGCGGCGCGGAGGACAGGTCGCTCATCCCCGGCGCCCCGCTATGTGGAGCGATTTAGTCGATCCGCTCGCCGTGGACGCCCTCGGTCTTGCGTGGGCGGGCCAGGAGCGCGTCGTTGACCTCCTCGACGCTCGCCGCCCCCTCGACGACGGCGACGACGCCCGCGGTGATCGGCATGTCCACGCCGTGGCGGGCGGCGAGATCGAGGACGGCTCGCGCCGACTTGGCGCCCTCTGCCACGCCCCGTGAGGCCGCGGCCGCCTCGTCCACGCTCATGCCCTCGCCCAGGCGCCTCCCGAAGGACTGGTTGCGGCTCAGTGGCGAGGAGCAGGTGGCCACGAGGTCTCCCATCCCGGCAAGGCCCGCGAAGGTCTCGGGGCTCGCGCCCAGGGCCAGGCCCAGACGGGTGATCTCCACCAGGCCCCGGGTGATGATCGTGGCCTTCGAGTTGTCGCCGTAGCCCCGGCCCGCGGCCATGCCGACGGCCAGCGCGATGACGTTCTTGACCGCCCCGCACAGCTCGACGCCGAGCACATCGGTGTTCGTGTAGGGGCGGAAGGTCGCGGTGGCGCAGGCGGCGGCGACGCGCGCGGCCAGGTCCTCATCGGCGGCGGCGATGACGGTGGCGGTGGGCTGGCGCGCGGCGATCTCGTCGGCGAGGTTGGGACCGGAGATGACAGCGAGTCGCTCGGGCCCCACCTCCAGGGCCTGCCCCATGACCTCGCTCATGCGCAGGCCAGTGCCCAGCTCGATGCCCTTCATGAGGGAGACGACGGCGGCGCGCTCATCGAGCCGCCCGGCCAGCGGGGCGACGATCCCCCGGGAGGCCTGGGAGGGCACGGCGACGACGACCATCTCGGCGCCGTCGGCGGCAGCGGCCATGTCCGTCGTCGCCCGGACGGCGGAGGGCAGGCGCAGGCCGGGGAGGTAGCGCTCGTTGCTGCCGGCGTTGATCTCCTCGGCGATCTCGGCCCGGCGCGCCCAGATGGTGGCGCTGCCGCCTGCCTCGGCGATAAGGGCGGCGAAGGTGGTGCCCCAGGCGCCCGAGCCGATGATGGCGGCGCGCGTTGGCGCTGTCTGCCCCGGGGCGCCGCTCACTTCCCGGCCTCCTCGCCCGGGGCGGGGTCGGGCAGGCGCTCGCCGTAGGCCCCGGGGCCGTGGTCGATGTCGTAGTGGGGGTCGAAGGGGCGGGGGGCCTTCTCGCCCCGGATGATCTCGAGCTCGGCGGTGATGGCGCGCATGATCTCGGCGGTGCAGGCGCGCACGGCGTCGCGGTCCTCGGTGTCGCTGCCGAAGCGGGTGAGGTCCAGGGGCTCGCCCACGCGCACGGTGACGGGCTTGGGCGGGAAGGGGTGGAAGGCGTCGGTGCAGGTGTCCATGATGTCCTGGCCGCCCCACTGCGCCATGGGCACCACGGGAACGCCGGTGCGCATGGCCAGGCGCGCGGCGCCGGTCTTGCCGACCATCGGCCAGGCGAGCGGATCGCGCGAGAGCGTCCCCTCGGGGAAGATCATGATGACGCCACCACCGGCGAGGATCCTCTCGGCCTCGCGCAGGGCGTCGGAGGCGCTGGCCGTGCCGCGCTCGACGGGGATCTGGCCACCGGCGCGCAGCACCTGGCCTACCACGGGGATCTTGAACAGGCTGGCCTTCGCCAGGGAGTAGGCGGGGACGTCGGCGTCGACGAGCGCGCGCATGGCGGTGAGGGCGTCGATGTTGGACAGGTGGTTGGCCACGGCGATGAAGCCGCCGTCGGCTGGGAAGTGCTCGGTGCCGGTCACGCGCTGGCGCGAGACGAGCTTGAGGAAGGGGATGATCGCTCCGCGCGAGGCGAAGCGGTAGAACAGGCTCATAGGACGCTTCTGGGGCACGGCACGACTCTAGCCGGATCGGGCCGGCGGTGTGGCGCCGGGAGCGTCAGGCCAGGCGGGTCACCTTGGCGTCCAGCGAGCCGAGCTTGCTCATGAAGTGCTCGTAGCCGCGGTCGATGAGGTTGATGCCCTCCACGCGGCTCGTCCCCTGGGCGGCCAGGGCGGCGATGAGGTGGGAGAAGCCCCCGCGCAGGTCGGGCACGACGATGTCGGCCCCGCGCAGCGGGGTGGGCCCGGAGATGACGGCGGAGTGGTAGAAGTTGCGCTGGCCGAAGCGGCAGGCGGTGCCGCCCAGGCACTCGCGGTAGACCTGGATGGCCGCGCCCATCTTGCACAGGGCCTTGGTGAAGCCGAAGCGGTTCTCGTAGACGGTCT
>ERZ772948.620-NODE-620-length-23140-cov-11.723977_pt1 | contig 23140 bp, 16 predicted proteins | sample MGYA00511945_ERZ772948 | MGnify/ENA primary metagenome ERZ772948 (study PRJEB29015, sample SAMEA2737927) | human oral metagenome | biome: human oral; feature: human-associated habitat; material: dental | place: China | collected 2141 ... | reverse complement strand
CTTTCACCTCCGTGTTCTCCCCCTCTCTGTGTGCCTTTTATATGTAGTAGGCTTAATTTATCACTCCATATTTCGGAAGAACCACAAAAAAGCCCCCGAAGTAATGAATACTTCGGAGGCTAAATCTGTATGCGCTACTATGAGCGGATAGAAGTTAACGCTTACTCATAAGCTCCAATCAAGATACTCGTAAGCACCAATCTCACCAATCAAGAAACGTGGGTTCTCGCTTTCGTCAAAGCTCTGGAGGATTGTCAGCTTAACAAACTTACATGTTACTGGAGTATTAAATACAATTGGGAATGGAGTATCATCATCATAGGTTGAGGCTGCAGTGGCAGTACCCATGTTTGTCCATGTCTTACCGTCTAAGCTGGTAGCTACAGCCACCTTCTTTACACCATATCCGTAGCTTGTGTAGTTGCAAAGGATACCAACACCAATCAGTTCCTTTGTGCTATTGAATGCCATTGTAAACTCTGGTTCATAATAGGTATATGAATACACATAGGTGTTGTTATCGCCATCATTCAACTTTGCTGCATTAGAACTGCTGAGTGTAGTTGACATCTGATATTCGTTCAAGGCAATCTGCTTGTCTGCATTGAGCGTACCAGATGCATTGATGTTATTGAAGGTGAAGTTAGTTGTAACCAATACCTTCGTGTTTGTCTTTGCTGTTTCAGCTCCATCAACACTCTTCATAACAACAGATGTCACACCGTTCTTCAACATAGCCAAGTTCTTGAGGGCATCACCATTCACCAACTTAACAACGATTGGTTCAGATACCTGCTGACCCTTAGCGATGGTTACAGATGTCTTGCTAAGGCTGATAGCGTCAGTGCTCATCACCTCTTCGCTACTATTTGCCTCAACACCATCAGATGTAGCAGCCAATGTTACGGTTACATCCTTCTCTGCTGGAGAAGAGAGACGAACATAGAACTTTGCGCTATCATTCGCCAAGGTAACAGCTGATGCAGACTTCTCACCAGCGAGCAACAACTTGTTGCCCTCACTGCTACCAGTATAGAGGTAAGCCTTTGCAGAGTAGTTCTCTTCTGCAGTTGGGTAGAGCGTGCTACCAACTTCTGGCTCGCTCTGACAAGATGCCAGTGTGGCAGCAACCAAAGAGGCTGCCAGCACTGACTTGAATACGTTTATTTTCATATTTGAGTTTCCTTTTGACTTATTTACCATCGATTCTTACGTTCTGCTCCCAGTTTGGAACAGCTACACACTTACCGGTGTTGCCGTGACCTGTTGCATCATGGAAGGTATCACCCTGACCCTCGTTGAGCTTCCAGTATGCCTCCAAGCCGGTGCTCTTAGCATCGCAAGCGTACATGTTGTTAGTAATCTGAGCCTGTGTACGAGCCACTGTCCAGAAGCGAAGTTCGCTCACCTTCACGTTTGCCTTCAGATAATCAGTGTTACCGAAGTTGATTCGGTTGCTGAGGTTAGTATTCTTACCAGGGAGGTCCATAGAGTTATCAAGCGCACCGTTAACATAGAGGTAGAGCTTTGTACCTGTGCAAACGAATGCGAGGTGATACCACTGGTTAGCGTTAAAGAGCTGCTTACTGTTCATCTGCGTACCCTGTGTCTTAATCTGCAGACGGTTACCCTCGATAGGAGCATCACCGAAGCGAGTATAAATCTCACCACCATCGTTACCCCATGCACCGAAGAGTGTCTGGTTGTTAAGTTCGCCAAGTCCCTTACCAAGCTTGCTCATGTTCACGTTCATCTCGACAGTCCACTGTGAAAGGTCATAGGTCTGACGCATTGCGAAGTGGATGTTATGTGTAGCGTTAATGATTGGCACAGCCTGATAAACAACCTGATCGAGGATGTAAACCATTGAACTACCAGAGTTCAGGACGTCATACTTGCCATCTTTACTCTTCAGACGAAGGGCAACAGCATACTTCTGACCGCTGTCCTTCAGTGCCTGTGTCAATGGGTTAATCGTCAGTGTAACATCAGAAGAAACCGACTTGCCCTTCTCAATCTTCACCTCGTTAGAAGAGAGTGAGTAGAGACTTGCAGGCAATGGCTTGTAAGAAGTCTCGTTACGCTGGTTGTATTCAGCGAGTGCCGTTGTATCACTTACCACCTCGAAGGTGTAGTCCTGTGTAGCAAGGTCAGAGAGACGCACGTTCACAGAAGAAGTGACAGCCGACGTACCGATAGTAATATTCTGACTTGAGTTACCATTAGTATTGGTCTGTGCGATATACGCCTGATTAGAAAGAGGCGAATATTCAGCATTCTCACAAGAAGCCAGCATTGTCAGAGAAGCCATAGCCACGGCTGCGATGAAAAGCTTAGAAATATTGTATTTCATAATTTGAATGTCTTGATTATTGGATTGATGGATTCATAATCTGGATAGCCTTGCGCAAGAAAGGATAGTTGCCAGTCTGTCCAGATACTGTATACTCGTACTCCATGTGATAGGTTCCTACACCACCCTTACGATAGGTTACGCCATTGTAAACAGGGTTCCAGTAAGCCATACCTAAGAGAGAAGGAAGGGTTGTACCATTGTCTAAGCGGAAGCTTACACCACCCTTACCAGCATAGTTCTCAAAGTTCTCGCAGACGATGAGCTTATTAGCCACCTGCTCTGGTGTGAGATACTGCTGGAAGTGAGTAGCCTGAGCAGTAAAGCGACTGTTCAGATCACTGTTACCAGAAGAGTTATAAGCCTGAAGGATGAAGTAATTGAAGTATTCGCCATACTGAGCAGCCATAGCGTCAGGCTCACCATCGATAACGAACATCTTATCAGTACCCGACTTAGGACCGATGCGCTTGCCCATTGTCTTTACGAAAGCCTCCATCACCTTAGCGTTCTGCCAAAGCTCCTTATCGGTCTGGAATGGCTGTGCGTATGAAGGTTCAGCATCGAGGTCGAAACCATCATAACCATACTTGTCGATAGTGTCGCAGATAGCGTTTGCATACTTTTCAGTAGCTGCAATCTGTGAAGCCTCATCGCTGCCCCATCCCCAGAACTTATGACGCCACTCTTTCCAAGTGAGGTTTTTGTCTGTGTTAGTTGGAGTAATTTGGTCACCAATGTCAAATACGAGGCAACTGATAAGCACCTTTGTACCCTTTGTCTTCTGAACAAAGCGGAGATCCTTGAGCATAGCCTCTGTTGGATTCTTCCAGTTTCCCCAAAGAGAAACGAAGTCAGTACTGTCAGGAAGACCTGCCAAAGAGTTCTCATGTGTAACACCAGTACCCGTCCAGTTACCGAACCAACCGAAAGCTACAGAGTGGTCAGTCTTCTTATAGTCGCGAAGTTGAGCATAGTAAGCCTCAGACTTATTTGTGTGAGTAAGGTCAGCTCCGTCCTTTGCCTCTGTCTCAGTCCAGTCGCTGCAGGCAGTGAAAGCCGTTGCAGCGCAGGCTGAAAGCAAGAATATCTTTATTAAATTCTTCATTTTTTATCGAATGTTTATTGTATGATAGATATCGTTTAACGCTGCCACCACATCTTGGTTGCATAGTCGTCATTACCCTTTAACAGCTGTACAGCCTTAATATAGTTTGCCTTGTTATTGGTAGCCTCATCAATATCAAATGGGATACGGTTAGCAACCTGGATGCTATAGTCTGTTGACTGTGCCAGAGGGAACACCTTTGGATAGCCTGTACGACGGATTTCGCTCCAGCCTTCCTGTCCGTTAGGGAACATTGCAATCCACTTCTGAGTAATCAGACGCTCCATCTTCTGCTCGTCAGTAGCTGAGTCGTCCCACTTGATAGTGATTGTACTAACCGCACTAACGTCTCCACCGTACTCGCTGATTGGGTCAACATAATTCTTCTCGGTTGATGTATTGTCAGCCAAGTAGGCTGTTGCAGAACCTGCACCCCACTGCTCGAAGGAGAGTTTCACACCTTCTTCATAGAGGCTCTTAGCGGTACCGCCCATGTTACTCCATCCTGCCAAAGCTCCTTCTGCACGACAGAAAGCCATTTCTGAAGCAGTGAGCCATACGCCCTTGCTGTCTATCTTGATGTTTGCAGCTGAGTAAGCCTTACCTGCTGTGGTCTTATTACCAATCTTTGCAGCGGCACGACAACCAATTACTGGACGAATACCGCCCTCTACTGGGGTAAAGAACTTCGTCAGACGTGGGTCGTTGTAACCTGTGAGGAAGCTCTCAAGGTCGGCACAAGCACGGCTATCACCCCACTCTACAGATGTCTTATACTGTCCGTTTGGTGTATAAGCAATAGCGCAGTTGTCGTCATTGCTTGTGATGACACCGTCCTGTACTGCCTGTTCGCCCAACTGCTTTGCCAATGTTGGCTCAACATAACGGATGCGGATAGCAATACGGAGCTTCAAAGAGTTCGCATACTTCAACCATTTAGCCATCTTACCCTGATAAACCTTGTCTAACTCTTCAGCAATAGTAACATTTGGGTTAGAAGCAACCAATGGTTTGATAACGTCTGTAGCCTTGTTGAGGTCAGTGATAATGCTCTTGTAAACATCCTCTTGAGAAGAGTAAGCATTACCGTCAGTAGCATCAGCACCGATAGGAAGTGGTCCATACATATCTGTAAGACGCATGAACGACTGTGCACGGAGAATCAATGCCCAAGCATAAACTGGTCCTTCGCCCTTTGTCACATTGTCAATCGCCTTGAAAGCAGATACCGTCTTTGTCATAGAATCCTTAAACGGATAGCGTACCCAACCATTAGGAGCATTGAGACGAGCAAAGTTCTTCTCAGCGAAACCATTGTTAGCATAGGTCATGTAACGACCCAAGTAGTTACCGATAAGGTCTTCGTTCATCTGGTAAGCATTCTCCTGCTCAGGGAAAGCCTCGTTCTCCATCTGTACGAGGAAAGAAGAGGTTTGATAGTTGTCGCGCGACAAGTCTTCGAGAGAAGCACCCGTTCCAGGACGGTTTGCCTCTTGGAATCCGTCTGTACAAGACGACATTGAGCATAGCAGCACACTTGCGAATGTACAAGCTGTGACCGCCTTATATATATTAATCTTTTTCATTTATATTTCGATTAAATGAGTGGTTAAATGTTTAGAATTTCAGCTTCACGTTGAAACCAAGTGTGCGAAGGCTTGGCTGCATGAGGTAGTCGAAGCCCTGATAGTAGGTACCTGTTGATGCTGTTGCCTCTGGATCGAATGGTGCCTTGTTGTAAAGCATAAGGAGGTTGTTAGCTGTCAAACCGAGTGTCAGCTCCATACCGCCCAACATTCGACGTGGGAAGGTGTAAGCGAGGTGTGCCTCTTGGATACGTGCGTTGGTTGCACTGTAGATATACTCTGACCAGATTGGGTTCTCACCACCTACTACAGCGTAGTACTGCTCAGCTGATACCAAACCATTGTTTACTGCGATACCGCCCTTGTCGCGTGCATCAGCAGATGCCTTTGATACACCGTAAGCATCCATCAACGCCTGTGTCTGTGACATTACGATACCACCGAAACGTGCAGTTACAACGAATCCGAAGTTAAAGCCCTTCCAAGAGAAGTCGTTAGAGAAACCAATGTTACCCTTTGGAAGTACTGAACCACGATAAGATGGGTTGGTAAGGTTCACCTGTGATACGTTACCATCCTTAATAGCAATATTGCCTTCTGCGTCGCGCTTGAAGTCACTGGTCATATAGAGGTCGCCCATCGTACCGCCCTTCTTAAGGATGATGTTAGCACCATTCAAACCACCTTGGTTGATAACCTCGTTAGGATCGTCGAGCAACTCAACAATCTTGTTGCGGTTAGCACTGTAAGTGAAGTTAGTGTTCCATGCGAAGTTGCCCCATGTATGGCTGTAACCCAATGCAAGCTCAATACCACGGTTTCTTACGTTACCGGTCTGTACATACTCAGAAGAGAATCCCTGACTACCTGTGATAGGACGAAGGAAGGTCTGGTTGCGAGTGTTAGACTGATAAACTGTAACATCCAAAGTAAGTGCATTATTGAAGAAACGTGATGTCAAACCTGCTTCCCAAGAGTTTGTACGCTCTGGACGGAAGTTTGATGGGAACTTATAAGTTACGGTGCTATAAGTACCTGACGCTGGGTTATACTGATAACGCCATGGTGAGGTGATGTTTGGAGAAATAGCTGAACCTACTGATGCCCATGAACCACGCACCTTCATGTAGCTAATCCATGATGGGAGTGTAGCCATCTGAGAGATAACTGCTGACATACCCACTGATGGATAGAAGAAAGATACATTGTCGGTACCGTCCAAAGCTGAGTCCCAATCATTACGACCTGTCACGGTCATAAACAGCATACTGCGCCAGCCCAACTCTACGTTAGCGAAGAGTGAGTTAATTTTGTGTGCATGGTCTGTGAAGATTGGACGGTTGTCAGCGGTTGCTGCACCGTAATCGATTGCGTTTGGAGTAAACAAGTTAGATGGTGCCTTCAAACCACCTTGGAAACCTGTTACGTTATACTTGTTACGTGTGAACGAACCACCGAGGTTGGCTGATACTGAGAAGTCGTTCAATGTCTTGTTGATATTGAACATCAAATCACCATAGAGTGAACGGTCATTCACCTTGTCATAACCATAGAAACCATACTTTGAGTGAGCAAAGAGGTTGGTTGTTGAAGCGTAACGCTTGTCTTCCTGCTTTGTACCTGCATCGTCCCAACGCAAACGACCCACAACGTCCATCCAGTCGAAAATCTTATACTTAAGACTTGCACTGATCATGTAACGGCTGCGGTTGTTTGAACGAACCATACGGTTGGCTACCCAGTATGGGTTCTGCATACTCAACGCATCACCGAAGTTCCAGTTCTGAACATTGATACCTCTTGTCACATCGTAAAGCTCGTATGTACGAACAGCGTCGAAGCTCTCACCACGTGGGAAGAGATAAACAGCGGTCAATGGGTTGAAGTACTGACCCTGAGCTGTCAAGTTCTTATCATGCTCCTTGATGTAATTGAAGTTGAAGTCGAAGGTCATCTTGTCGTGCAAGAACGTTGTTGTATTGCGGAATGCAAAGTTATAACGGTCGTAGCTGTTATTAGGAATGATACCCTTTGCATTCGTCGTACCTACTGAGATATAGGTCTGGTTCTTGTCTGTACCTGCGGTCAGAGCTACGTTGTTCTGAACGTTCGTACCTGTATTGAAGAAGTTCTTTGGCTCATAGTTACCATAGACTGATGGAGTCTTTGCGCCCCATGACTTCACTTCGCCTGCACGGTTTACGTAAGAGTTCTGGAACTCTGGCATGATGAATGGGTTAGCAAACTGTGTACTGTTACTTACAGTCACACTTACCTTACCCTCCTTACCCTTCTTCGTGGTAATCATGATGACACCCTGCGCAGCAGCTGAACCGTAGAGGGCAGCAGCAGCAGGACCACTGAGGACGCTGATTGACTCGATATCCTCTGGGTTGATATCGGCAATACCTTCTGAACCCGGCTGTGAACTGAACGCACCACCTGAAATCTCACCCTGACTGGTGTTGTTGATTGGCACACCATCGATTACATACAAAGCCTGATTGCTACGGGTAATTGACTTAGGACCACGCATTACAACGCGGGCTGCACCACCCATACCAGCTGAAGATGCATTGATGTTCACACCGGCTACCTTACCAGAGAGCGAATTCATGAAGTTAGGGTTCTTAACCGTTGTAAGGTTCTCGCCGCCTACCTTCTGAACGTTATAGCTCAACGCCTTCTCTGAACGCTTGATACCCAAAGCGGTTACCACAACTTCCTCAATCTGATGAGCCTCTGGCTTCAAAGTGATACTCAATGGAGCATCACCTGCAATCTTCACCTCCTGAGTGTTCATACCGATATAGCTGACAATAAGCGTAGCACCCTTATGGGTCATAATCTCAAACTTACCATCGAGGTCGGTGGTCGTACCCTGCTGCGAATCCTTTACACGGATAGTAGCACCAATAACTGGGTCGCCAGCATTGTCTACGATAGTTCCGGTAACCTTCACGTCACCACTTGATTGCTGTGTTTCCAATACCTTTGCGGTATTTGCCTTAGTTGCAGCAACGACTACGTTCTTGCCAAAGTTGTCAGCCGAAGTGACATGACTGCTGGCAAAAGCGGTCAAAGAGCAGCAAGATAGGAAAACACTTACTGGTAGAATCTTTCCTTTTCTCATTAGTTATTTTATATTTGATGATAATCTTATTCCGACTTAGGTCTACCCAAAAACAGATGTGGGGCAGCCTTATATATTTAATAGGTGTGTCCTGTATGAAATGTAGGTCTCTATATTAAAAATGTAGTTCCCTATATTAAATAGGTGTTCAAAAGTTATCCATGCTTTCTCACATTCCCATCCGTTTTTTTGTAGGTTCTTAATACAAAGATAACATATTACACGCAAACAATACTTATCATATATCAAGTATTTAACAAAAATAAACACAAAAAGATTACTTTTTACAAACGCTTTCGTCTATTAAGAACAAAGAAATAAGGTTTTCCCTAAAATGGATTGATAAAATAAAACTCTTATATATAAGGCACACAGAGTCACGGAGAGGACGGAGGTAAAGCCAATATTACAGAGGTGCCGACGGCACAAAGAGCAACGGAGATGCAGCGTACAGATTCCTAATAAGTTTTAAGTTAAATGCTCTGTGCATAATAACTCTAACAAAGTTTGCTAACAAGCTCCGTCACTCCATGCACCGACGGTGCCTCCGTAACTTCCATTGCTTTGTTTTAATAATCCTCCGTCCTCTCCGTGCCTCCGTGTGACATTACATCAAACTCTAAACACAAGTGGCAAACCTTATCACTCCAACATCCTGAAGCCCCATCCTTTTCATTTTAAGACATCGAAAATCTACAGATAAGGGTTAAAAAAAACATTACATTATCCCAAAGAAAACATCAATAAATAACGGCAAAAAACATAGTAAAAGCAGGCTTGTAACCACAAGGAAATCAAACAGTTATAAAGTAGTAAAGTAAAAGGTGCTTAATAGGACTTCAAAAGGGCGTTAGTAAGCGCCTTAAAGGGCACCTTTTGCAAGCCAAAAAGCCGTTAATTCGGACGCAATTTGTGCCCTTATAATTTACTAACAGTGAAAAACTTTGACAGACAGAATGACATAGAGACATATATTTCAATGACATATTTTTGCACGAAGACAGAATCGACAAGACTACGAATTACGCGAATGACACGAATCATTATCGCAAACATTATTCGAGAAATTCGTGCAATTCGTAGTGCATATCATAAAGTTCAAAGTTCAAAGGTAAAAAGGTACATATCATAAAGTTCAAAGTTCAATGTTCAATGTTCAAGGATTAGTAGTTTTTATAGATGAACCCTTAACTTTTAATGCGGCTCACCTGTCTTATTCCTTCGAATCAAATTATTGGTCATTTCGTTAGTTTTATTTAATGAAAAAATTTTTGGTATTGAACATATACTGCACTTTAGGGTTTTACCTTTGCAGCAACCTCACGAAACAGCCTTCTCCCCAGTAGGCTGTTTCCATGGAGGAAGATGCGAACGCCACCCGACGACTTCTCCTACTGACCTACACTGCGTCACGAATATATAAAGGTGGTAGATGATTAAACACATTATTCTATAACAAAAAAAACACTAAGAACAATGATGAAGAAAGTTAACATAGTAATGAAGGCTAACCACCTCTGGACTCAAGAGGAGGAAGACCGACTGACGACAAGGATTGTTGATAACTTCTGTGACCTAATCAATAGAAGCGAGAAGGAAGGATTGTATTGGACGGGATTGAAGTGTGACCTCATCGACTTGGCTCACATGGTATGGGAAACGGGGCGACTGATGGATAAATGCGGTAGGCCAATGGACTTCCAAACCATCGTACATCATATCTGTAGGGTGCTTCATGTGCGCGAACCGTGTAATCCCTCATCGGTCATCTCATCTGTCCGCGCTCGAAAGAATGTAAGGGTCGGTCCGCTCCGCGAACGCTACTTGCAATTGATCAGTAAGGCAAATATACAGGACCCGATGAGGTTGGAGATAAGGAAAAAATAAGAAGCCCCACCCCTTCCCTCCCCGAAGGGGGAGGGGGAAAAGCCCCACCCCCTTACCCCTCCCCCATAGGGAGGGGAGTAATCAGCGAGATACCCCTATTAGTTAGGGAGAACTTTTAGTCATTCTTTAGCAAATTGTTGCCAGCACTCCCCCTCTCCTTTCGGAGAGGGGGCTGGGGGGTGAGGCTTTTGTGTGGGTTAGCCTTCTACATGCCCTGTCCTCTTCAATACGCCCCATGTCTGCAGCTCACCCTTTATCGCCTTCAGGTAACTCTTAAAGAGGACATAATACATTATCCAACGATAGAAGAAACGTTGAGGGATAACCCACAGAAGAACCCACAGACGCTCGCCCTCAAAGATATAAGCCATGATAGACACACTGGCATCAATGACAAGGAAGATGAGATAATAAAGGAATACCTGTAGAGCATTGCCGGTAAAGAGTCCGATGAGCATCATTACGTCGGCTAATGGTGAGAAGGTAGGGATGATATACTGGAAGATAAGCATATTAGGCATAGCCCAGAGCCCAAAACCTTTCTTAGAAGGTGCGAAGAGAGAGGAACGATGCTTCCAGAAGGCTTGCATCACACCAAAGCACCAACGGATACGCTGCTTCACAAACTGACGGAGAGTCTCTGGAGCTTCGGTCATTGCTACGGCATAGTTCTCGTTCTCGATGATATATCCATGCTCGTTGATACTCATCGTCAGGTCGCAGTCTTCTGCTAAGGTATCAGTTGTAAAGCCTCCCACGGCTTCAATCACCTCCTTGCGGAAAGCGCCAATAGCTCCAGGCACAACGGTGATAGCATTGATATTAGAGTAAGCCATACGGTCAAAGTTCTGACTGCTCGTATATTCAATCGCCTGCCAGTAGGTAAGCATATTCCGTTGATTACCCACCTTCACATTACCAGCCACCGCACCGACACGCTTCTCTGTGTCTGCTATAAAGTGTTTCATCAATCTACTTACCGCATCATTCTTCAACTGGGTGTCGGCATCAATACAAACGACATACTCTGAACTGCAGGCAGCAATACCATAGTTGAGGGCTGAAGCCTTTCCACCATTCTTCTTAGCAAGCACCGTAACCGTATCATCATTGTCGAATGCCTCATGTACACGTTCGAGTGTATGGTCCTTACTACCATCGTCAACGAAGTAGATATGCAGGTTAGGATAGTCTTGTTGCTTGAGCGTAGTGATGGTACGCACGATGTTTACTTCCTCGTTATAACCCGGTACGATGATAGAAACTGTTGGTGCTGTGGCAGCATCAATAGGAGCATAATGACGTCGGTTCTCCGCCCGCTTCTCTCTTATCATCAGTACATACATAAATAGCAGGCGCATCACTCCCAAGGCAAGGAAGACAAGGAAAAGAGCTGTGAGGAAGTCTGAGACATGATAAATCATCTCTGCTAACCAAAGGTTGGTCTGCATCGCATAGTATGCCTTACCTTTATTAATCTCAGGCATCAGCGTTTGCTTGTCCATACCTAAGTATTGTTCGAGGGAGATGAACTGATAACCCTCATGCTGCAAGGTCTCAATGATACGAGGTAGGGCATCAAGGGTAGGCTTTCGAGAACTACCACCCGCATCGTGCAACAAGATGATATGTCCGTCTTCATGGTGTACACCATCAATGACACGCTGATAGATCTGGTCGGCTGTAACGTTAGGCTGCCAGTCGTTAGGGTCGATAGCCTCTCCCACAAAGAGGTAATTCCTTCGACTTGCCACAATCATTGGCCATATCTCTTCATGTTCCGTTGGGTCGGCATCAGCATTATAAGGCGCACGGAAGAGGATAGTACTATGTCCTGTCACACTCTCTATCAACATTCTTGTCAACTTCAACTCTGCATAAGAGCGGCGGTCGGAGTTCTCAATCATGTTATGGTGGGTGAAGGTGTGGTTGCCAATGGTGTGTCCATCCTCATATACTTGCTTTACCAATGGCAGATTCTTCTCCATCTGCAGTCCCACCATGAAGAACGCTGCAGGGACATTATACTTCTTCAGCGTACTTAATACGGTAGGAGTCCAACGGCTGTCTGGTCCGTCATCGAAGGTAATAACAAGCTGCTTGTCCTTACATTTACCTAATCGTTGGATGGTATAAGTAGAAGGTAGGGCACGATAATATTCCTCAGAGATAAGGCGATTGTCCTTATCAATCTTTATCGAAATGTCTCCAGGATGAGGTTCTGTTGTCACTTCGAGCACTTCACCAGAGCCAACAAAGTTGACATCATCGGTTCCGTTGAGTTGCATCAGCTTCGCAACAGACATCCTTGCCACATTCTCCCATGACATATCTTTACCATAGAAACGCCAGATACGCTTGTCTTCAGTTCCCAAACGCCACAAGCCAAAGCCTGCAAGATGATATTCTGCACCAAAGCGCATGATGTTAAAGGTCGTCGCAGCATCGGTGAAGAACACGTGATGAACCTTTCCATCGTCGGTGTTCTGATAAGAGAAGTTCACGTTATAGGTGTCATCATCGAACTTTACCTTTGCATCTGCATCTTGTGCTATAGCCATTGTCTGGTCGAATGACACGGTCGTACCGCCTTCTCCGTTCGCCCAATCATATCCATAGGTAGCCATACCGAGGACTATCTTATCATTCGGAACATTCTTTGCAGCCCAGTCGGTAGCCTTTTCTACCCATCGCTGCGAACTAACCGCTCCTGGCTGACTCTCAATGTTATGTTCATCATAAGCCATGAGGAAAAGATAGTCGTTATACTTCGCCAGCTCCTGCATGTTATAATCCTCATTGAAAGGGGCTACGGCTTGTGTTACATAAAGCCCATTCGCATGAAAAACACGTGCGAAGTCTTTGAGCAATTCGACAAGAAGGTCGTTATCTTGAATATTAAGTTCCTCTAAGTCGAGGTTGATTCCGGCAAAACCATAGTGCCGACACGTCCCAACCATCTCGTTGATGAGTGCCATACGCTTCTTCTCGTCACGCATGATACGCCCTATCGCCTCTGGATGGAAGTCGGAGTTGTAGTTATTGGTGAGCATAGGAAGAACCGGAATACCTGTTCGACGCATCAACCGCAGTGCTTGCTTATCAATCCGATACTCCACCTTGTCGGTCTTAGGATTGATAAAAAACCACTCTGGCAGAACCATATTCAAATGCTTGATATTGTTCTTCAGAGAGATATAAGCGTGTTTATCCCAGTTTACATACCATGCCGAACGCACTCCAATTCGTGGATCGTCCCACTCACGGAAGTATTTCTGTGTCAGACTATCCGCCTTTCCAATAAATCGTTGTTTCTTAATCGTAGCCTTCGCATAGTTATTGTGCATCTTCTTCTCCTTGAAGAAGTCGCGGAACGACTTATAAAGCTTTGCCGTCTTGTTATCCTTCGTATAAGGCGATGCCGCTGTTACCGCATTTCGATAGTCGTGACGGAAAGGCATCTGAGGACTTCCTTCCAAGGCAAACATTGCCAAGAAAACGATTCCTAACAATGAGAGAATCGTAAGAACGACGCGTAAGGTCCACTTAAAATAACTCCAGCGCTGACGGGAGTCTGTCTGAAAAACTTGCTTGCTCATTGTTTCTTTTCTATTAAATGAAAGCAATTATTATTGTCTATAGATCCTTCTATAGATGATTTCTGTATCTCTAATTCTTTTTTCGGGCTTTTGTCCCACTATCTTATTCCTTAGATATAAACGTGGGAAGTGATTTGTTTCTTCCTATCATAATAAGCGGATGACTTCTTTCACCTATAAGAATATAAAGGTTCTACGCATAAAGTGACAATCCGTCGATTGTATCTAAGAACAAAAAATGTTATCCTTCTCAATCTTACTTCCTGTATTTTAAGTTGTTTTTGTTTCCTACATAGAATATTCTTTTGCTCAGAGGAATGCACTGTAGTACTGCTCTTCAAAACGATTATGCTCCGCTTCCCAGCCTGCAAGTACTCTCCAATCTGTCATAACAAAGTCCTAATACCTTTCAGGAAGATGGAAAGGGCAAAAGGATTTGCCTATTACAAGTGCAAAAGTACAATATTTCTTATAAAGACAAACACATTTATATGAAAATAATAAGCCGCCCCCGTTAAATGCGTAGACAAGTTAATAGAATGAGAATAATCCGCATACATGGTATGCTTTCATCCAATAAGATTGTTTTATAAAGACCCAACACCCATCACCCAACACTGGTATAATTACCTCCAATTAGATGGTTTTACAAAGCGGGATAAACTATATGATAAATGTAATTAGGTGCGATGTCTGTCTGTCTTCTACAAACAATTTATTCCCTATTAGCCTAATTAGGCTATTTGGTCCAATTGGGCTAATTAGGCTAATAACTTATTATTCTGTCATAATTTTTCACATCATAATTTTGAATACATGCTCTTTTGGCTTCGAAAAGACGCCCTTTTGGCTTGCAAAAGGTGCCCTTTTGAACTCTAACTAACGCCCTTTTGAAGTACAATTAAGCACCTTTTCTTATATCGTTTTATAACTAATTGATTTCCTTCTGGTTACAAATCTACTTTTTGTATGTATTTTTGCCGTTATTTATAGATGTCTTGCATGAAATTATGTAATGATGTTTCAAGCCCCTGCCTATAGATTTTCGAAGTCTTAAAATGAAAAGGTGTTCAATGTCATAGGATGATAAAAGAATAAATAGTTGACTGTCTTGACTATGTTTTTATTTAATGACTAACTTTGGTTCTTCCGTTAAATCAATACGGAAAGCGTCCACACATTTAACAGAAGAACCAATAATCAGCTTCCACTAACAAAGCCTCCTCGCTTTTACTTGCCTATCGCTCCGCCCTACTCTATTCACAAAAACAATAGGATTCTTGCGGTATTCAAGCACATTCCATAAAGAAAACAAAACCTCAAAAGGTCAACTTTACACTAATCATCGTATTTGATATATATCAAGAAACAACCGATAGAATGATATTTTTCATCGTTTAATTTTGATAATCTAAATATTATCCATACCTTTGCATTGTAATTCAAGAGAAACATATCTGATTACAAGGTTTTAGACTTTACAGGTATTGAAGATTGCTCAGGATTATTTTTGAAAAAGAAGATTTGTTTAGGTTAGTAATAGATTTAGGTTTTTAGTTATATTTTAGGTAAAGATTGTAGAAATATTATCGTCGTGAGACGGTGGTTATTCGGAGATAACGGAAGAGCAATTGCTCTGCCGTTTCTTTTTTTATATACCCCACATGAATAATTCACAATTCAGAATTCATAATTCATAATTATGATTACTACTGCTAACTGTGGTTTATCGCTACAAACAACTGGTAAATCAAGGATTAATACTCACATCATAAAGCTCAAAGTTCAATACTCAAAGCCCAAATCATAAAGTTCAAAGTTCAAACCTCAAAGTTCAAAGGCAATAGTTCAAAGGTAATAGTTCAAAGATACAAATCATAAAGCTCAAAGTTCAATACTCAAAGTTCAAAGGCAATTGGTCAAAGGTAATAGTTCAAAGATACAAATCATAAAGTTCAAAGTTCAAACCTCAAAGTTCAATGTTAATAGTTCAAAGGTAAAAGAGAATTGGATTTATAAACTTTTTTTACTCGGTTCAAAGCTAATACATGCTCTTTTAGCCTCTAAAAGACGCCTAATTGGCTTGCAATAGATGCCCTTTTGGCGTCTTACTAACGCCCTTTTGAAACCCAATTAAGCACCTTTTCCTACACTACATCATAATAAATTGATTTACTGCCGTTTACAAACTGGACTTTTACACGTGTTTTTCCCTTTATTTATAAGTCTTTTACCCAATTTTATGTCATGTTTTTTCAAACCATTATCTACGCAAACTTTAACCAACTACGAATTTCCCTAATTATGCAAATGCTTATTGCAAAATCCTTCGTTTCATACGTAATCGATAGAAATCATGTGCTCATCAGTACGTCATAATTATAATTACCGATGTAGAGAAAGTTCAAAGATACAAATCATAAAGGTCAAAGTTCAATGCTCAAAGTTCAAAGTTAAAAGAGTTCAAAGGTAATTTTACACCTCAAAAGCGCACCTTTTACCACGTAAAAGGGCATCTTTTGCAATGCAAAAGACCCTCTATTAAAAAGCAATTAGGAAATTAATTTACAACAAGGAGGGATAATACGCCCTCCTTTTTACCTATTCCTCTGCGCCACAAGATCCTACAACGGAAGAGCTGTCCTTCCCTTTTAACTGTCTTCTAACCAATAATTTCTCATATATTTTTCACTTAATACATTATTTTTCGTATCTTTGTACCATAATATATGATTTCTAATCACTCCGCCAAGTCTGTGATGTAGAACACATTTTACCGATATTGAATCATATGAAAAAGATAATTATAGACATTCATAAGTTCGGACCTTTACAGGAAGTATCATTCCAGGTAGCACCATTCATGGTGTTTACGGGTATGTCAAAGCTGGGAAAGAGTTACGCGAACTATCTTGTTTATTATCTTTTCACGAGTCTATTAAACTACAAAGATGTAGCAAGATTAGGTGAACATTTGGTAGGTGAGAAGTCTTCTGGCTCTTTTACGCTTTCGGGTGATTTCCTTTCAACATATCTTCATAATAACGTAACGGCATTTATGCGCGCATTATTAGGAGATCCGACCATAGAATGTGACGTAGATTTTCTCTTTCCAGAGTTTGGAGAGCCGCTTCGTGTTGAATATCAAGAGGTAGCAGCAACAGAAGAAGATATAGAAAAGAGATTAGGTTATACTGTAAACATCTCAATTAATGGTAAAAAAGTGAGCAGGAATAGCATTATAAATACTGCATTTACAGTAGGCGAATACTGTCAGATGGTGCTTTCCCACAAATTACTTGAAAACTTTTACTATCACGCCTTAATCTTTCCACCTGCAAACGGAGCGTTGATCAATGCCGATTATTCCCTTACCAACTCCATAAATCGCAACGGAATGTATGGCAGATTCTTACTTGACAACGACTATTGCACCTCAACAAAAGTTACTGATGAGCAGTCTACCTATCTTAACCAGATTAAGAAGATAACTGATGGGGATATTGTTAAGAAAGAAGGTAAGGAATTTCTGGTACTTGATGAAGGCAAACAGGTAAACATGTCTGCTGCAGCTTCTTCTATAAAAGAGATTAGTCCGCTTTTGTTTCTATTAAAGAATCACTCTGGTACAGAGGTAGCAATATGTCTGGAAGAGCCTGAAGCACACCTGCATCCATCCATGCAGATTCAGGTGGCAGACCTTATTGCGGAATGCATCAACAATGGTTTCCTGTTCCATATCACGACACATAGCGATTATTTTATGGATAGATTGAACCAGCTTATCAAGTTAGGTAATATCCGTAAGAAGAATGAAACAACCTTTAAAGAGTATTGTACCGCAAATGGTTTATCAGAAAAAACGTTCCTTGATGGTAATAATGTGAAGGCATATTTCTTCCATAGAGATGACGAGACAGGTAAGGTTGTGATAGAAGAACTGCCTGTGGAAGAAGGTGGAATACCAATGAAGACCTTCTATGAGACGGTAGAAAAGATGCGTAAACAGGATGAACAGATTGATGAAATGTTGTACTCCCTTAATGCTTCTGACCAATGATAGACTTCTCTGTCCTGCGCAATTGCCTTTTACAAGCCTGCTTTTTTAAACAACATAACGGTCAAGTAACCAAATCTGAGCATCAAAAAGAAGACAAAAAGCTTAGGAAAGTTACCTATGAACATGATGAAAAAATAATAGAAATAGAGAACCATTTGCTAAAGAAATGTAAGGACTCTTTTAACAGTAAGGTCCCAAACTGCAGCTATCAGTGTGATTGTGATGGTATCTTCTTACTACAAGTGGGAGATAAAGACTATATCGTCTATTCTGAAATGAAGTCTAATTTTGATGAAAAAGCCATCTGGCAGATTAGTAGTTCAGTCGTAAGAACCAAGTTATTACTTAGCTCTATAAAGGATTTTGGCTTAGAAAATTATCAGGAATTGGGGATAATTATCAGTTATCCTATGCGGGTTGAGATAAAGATTGACGATAATGAATCCTTTAAAATCAACAAGAGGAAAATGATAACCACTTATCGTAAGGCCATACATAGATGTAAAGAGGAACTTAAAAAAGGAAAGAAGACCACGGTAAATGGTTCTGATTTCTCTATGTCTGATGCTCACATTGCAGAACAATACCAACCTAACGATATGATTATCAAGCATGTGGAAGTACCTGAAGGGGACACCTCTTGCTCTGTAAATATAGATGACCTTATCACTTCATTATAAAGTTATCACAACGGAAAGGCCTGTTTTAGACTTCCCTTCCATCCATTTACTTAAACTTATCAAGGACGATTACACTATTAATACACACTAAAGGGACGTTGCTTAGCGGTCTTTTGCGCCACAGACATACCACTCTCGCATGCTAACACCTTACTATTTCACTCCTATTCATACCGCAGTAAAGGCTTATTTTTCGCTTTCCCTTTAATTAATCTCCGCATAAAATCATCTCACAAATAGTAAAAAACTGATTATTAGAAGTCTGAGAAGGATGTGTGTCAAAGGGTGAACGAATAAAAAAGTTCAAAGGTATTACTAAATAATTTGTGTCATTCAAGAAATTCGTAGTTCGGAGAATAAAAAAAAGGAATACCCTTGCGAGTATTCCTTTTGTGATTCCGACAGGATTCAAACCTGTAACCTCTTGATCCGTAGTCAAGTGCTCTATTCAGTTGAGCTACGGAACCATTATTATGGTCGCAACAGATAATAACTAAGTTGTCATTTCTGAATTGCGAGTGCAAAGGTATTGCTTTTTATTCGTTCCACCAAATGTTTAGCAATCTTTTTTATTATTTTTTTTCGTCTTCATCTTGTAAAGTGGGGAGCGAGATGTGATAACCCACTGCAATAAAACGAATTAAACAGATTGCAAGGAATGTCACAATAACTGTTATCGGAAGTGGTATTCCGAGCGAGAAGAGTGCCCAATAGATGAGTCCGCCACCCACACTTGCCACGGCGTAGATCTCTTTGTGGAAGATTACGGGGATATTGTTCAGCAATACGTCACGGATAACACCACCTGCCACACCAGTGATACAACCCATGATGACGGCTACCCAGAAGGGGTGTCCTAATGCGATTGTCTTCTGAATACCCGCAATAGTAAAGAGTGCCAAGCCGAGTGTATCGAAGACGAACCACGCATTGCTAAGGCGTTGAATCCACCTACGCGACAAGATGACGAGGAAGAGCGCCAGACCTGTACAAAGAACGTACATGATGTTTGCCATCCAGAACGGGCGCACGCCTAACATAGTGTCACGAAGCGTACCGCCACCAATAGCGACGGCAAAGCCACAGACATAACCTCCGAACCAGTCGAAGTGTTTCTGTGCGGCATGGCGGATGCCCGATATGGCAAACGCAAACGTTCCGAGAAACTCCAGTATCACCTGAAGCGTACGGACAAGATGTGGATCAGTGTAGATCATATTTGAATTAAAAAGAAAAAAAAGAAGCCTCCCCCAACCCCTCCGAAAGGAGGGGAGTGCAGATAGCTATGGGTGGTACTCTAAGTTGATGTAGCTAACGAGCATAGCTTACATGGAGGGGTAAGTAATTATAATATGTAAATCAAATCTCTTTATTACTCCACAATGAGAAGATAGTCTTATTAATCCACCAAGAACATACAGCGAACCTTATCCTATTTGCCTCCCTCCCCTTTCGGGGAGGGTCGGGGTGGGGCTTCTTCTTACACCACGTTCTGTGGTTCCCCTGCTATAAACTTCTTAATATTCTCAACGCAGATAGCCATTAGGCGCTCTCGTGCCTCACGTGTTGCCCACGCAATATGTGGAGTGATGAAGGCATTAGGCTGACGGAAGAGCGGATTGTCTGCACGCGGTGGCTCCTCGGTCATTACGTCGGCACAATAAGCACCAAGCTGACCATTCTCAAGGGCATCAGCAACAGCCTGCTCGTCGATGAGTCCGCCACGTCCGGTATTGATAAGAATGGCACCACGACGTACCTTCTTCAGTGTCTCAGCGTTAATCATACGCGTGTTCTCCGCCGTCAAAGGACAATGCAAGGTGATAACGTCAGACGTACTGAGCAAGCCTTCAAGGGTTGTCTTACGAATACACTCTGGTAGGTCGCTACTGTTCTTACTGGTGCAAGCTGAGATGTCCATACCCAGAGCATGTGCAATCATTGCCACCTTCTGACCGATGTTGCCCAAACCAACGATACCGAGTGTCTTACCAGCGAGTTCCATGAGTGGTGTGTCCCAGTAACAGAAGTCCTGCTGCTTGCTCCATTCGCCACGGCGCACAGCCTCAGCATAATGGTCGACATGTGTGGTTGCGTTCAAGAGAAGGGCGAAGACGTGCTGTGCAACGCTATCCGTACTATATGCAGGGATGTTGCATACGACGATACCACGCTCGCGTGCAGCCTCAACATCGATATTGTTATATCCTGTTGCTAACTCACCGATATACTTCAATTGTGGCAGTTGATCGAGCACTTCACGGGTGATATTAACCTTATTAATAAGGATACCGTCCGCATCCTTTGCTCGTTCAACAACTTGTTCCTGACTTGTGCGTTCATAGATAACGCACTCTGCTATTTCCTTTATTGGTTCCCATGAAAGGTCACCTGGGTTGACTGCATGGCAGTCGAGAATTACTATTTTCATGTTTGTTGGGTGGTGGGTGTTAAATGTTGGGTGGTGATGATGTGAGATATTGGGTGTTGGGTGTTAAATGTTAGGTGATGGGTGTTAGGTGATGGGTGTTAGGTGTTGATGAATAGTATTTCTAAGTATTCAATACACCATACTTTATCCAATTTCTCCCCCCTTCTCCTTTACCCCCCTTGATTAGTAACCGTTGATTCGAGGAGGGAGCTTTATCCTATTTGCCTCCCTCCCCCTTCGGGGAGGGTCGGGGTGGGGCTAACTCATCCGGCATATACTGCTGCTCGACATAATGTCCAGGGTAATCGTGTGGATACTTATATCCATCGCTATAACCGAGGTCCTTCATTAGTTTTGTCGGTGCATTGCGAAGATGGAGGGGAACAGGGAGGTTACCTGTCTGGCGCACTAATTCTATCGCTTCATTGATAGCTTTATACGCAGAATTATCCTTCTTCGAGCGTGCTAAATAGACTACCGCCTCTGCCAATGGGATTCTACCTTCGGGCCAACCAATCTTCGTCACAGCGTCAAAGGCTGCATTCGCTAACAATAGGGCGTTAGGATTGGCAAGTCCGATATCTTCTGCAGCACTGATGACGACACGACGCGCAATAAACTTTGGGTCTTCTCCACCCTCTATCATACGTGCCATCCAGTAGAGTGCAGCATCGGGGTCGGAGCCACGAATCGACTTGATGAATGCCGAGATAATATCATAGTGCATCTCCCCGTCCTTGTCATACGCCAACGGATTCTCTTGCAGTCGTTCCTCCACCATCTTATCAGTAACCACGACATCGTTGCCCGATTCGGCTGAGATAATCAAGTCGAGGATATTCAGTAGCTTACGCGCATCGCCCCCACTATAACGCAGGAGCGCCCCCGTCTCACGCAGTTCGATATTACGCTTCTTCAGTTCCACATCCTCCGTCACTGCTCGATGTAATAACTTCAGCAAATCATCCTTCTCCAACGACTTCAGCGTATAAAGTTGACAGCGTGAGAGCAACGGACGAATCACTTCGAACGATGGGTTTTCTGTTGTCGCACCAATAAGCGTCACCGTTCCCTTCTCTACCGCACCCAAGAGCGAGTCTTGCTGCGACTTTGAGAAACGATGGATTTCGTCGATAAAGAGAATCGGTGAGACCGAATTGAAGAAACGACCACTCTGTGCTCTTTCGATGACATCGCGCACATCCTTCACACCACTCGTCACGGCAGAAAGCGTATAGAATGGTGTCTCTAAGCGATTAGCGATAATCTGTGCTAACGTAGTCTTGCCCACGCCCGGTGGTCCCCAAAGGATAAACGACGCAATACGCCCCGAGTCGATCATACGTCGGAGCACAGCCCCCTCACCAACGAGGTGTTCCTGTCCGATATAATCGTCGAGCGTGCGTGGTCGCAATCGTTCTGCCAATGGTTCCATATCTCTTCCTCTTTTTATTATTGTTACAAAAGTACTGAATTTATCTCATAATAACAAAGAATGAAAGAAAGTTCTTCTGAAATATGGAGCGATAAAATAAGCCCACTACATGATAATTAACATTACAAAAATACAAGCCATAAGTTTGTATTTTGATAACACTCCTGCTTTAATGTCTTTCTTAAACCCAAATCTCTAAGTTTGCAAGATGAATTACAAACTTAGAGATTTGGGTTTAACTTTATAGATAATTTTAATAAAGAGAAAAGCAGATTAACGAATCTGCAATTCTTAGTACAGAAGGAAAGGAATCTGTATCTTTGTACACATAAAACCAAATGACTTTTTACAATGAAACATTCCAAATCAAAGTTATTTATTGCGGTCGCATGTTTAGTCCTTCCGCTTTTGTTTGCTTCATGTTCAAAAGATGAAGAAAGCGTAAACGACCACATGCCCTTTGTTCCTATCGAACAAAATGATTTCACAGCTGATATCCTGCAACCTAATATTAATTATTCAATTCCTATTCAAGGAGACGACGCTAATCAATATTTCTTTAATGCTGTGGGCACCTACGAGGGTACGCTAACCGTTTATGACCCTAAAACCAAATAGGTAATACCTTCTAATTTTGATAATCATGTAAGTGCCAAGTTCGAATTATACTTACATCAGTTTTACTTGACTCCTGTTCCCCTTCCTTTTACATTATATGCCTTAAAGAAGGATCAATATGCTTATGACATACTATATAAAATTATTGCTGTCCGGTAAAAATAAACTGAAAGCTCTGTATCTCTTTATCCATCAGTGTTGCAGCCGTTTTACTTATCCATGGGCTTGGTTTTCAGTTTTAAACTGTAAG
>ERZ772948.615-NODE-615-length-23224-cov-3.139065_pt1 | contig 23224 bp, 22 predicted proteins | sample MGYA00511945_ERZ772948 | MGnify/ENA primary metagenome ERZ772948 (study PRJEB29015, sample SAMEA2737927) | human oral metagenome | biome: human oral; feature: human-associated habitat; material: dental | place: China | collected 2141 ... | reverse complement strand
ACGAGGTTTAGGTCGGAAGACTTATCACTCGGTCGATTAGTAATTTGCTGTTCAGGCATAATAAGGCATCTATCGCTTGAGGACCGAAATAATAGCTAGAGCGGAGAGGACAGCAGAAGCAGCTGTAGAGATATAGCTGATGGTCGTACTAATCTTCTGATCGGTATCTCGGGTACGATACTTGTACTCAGCATAGATGATATCATTCTGCTGTAGGTAGAAGGCAGGCGAATCAAAGATATTCTTCGAGCGCATATCTAAGCGGTAGTAGACGTACTCGCGTCCGACACGGCGGATGACACTTAGCTTAGAGTAGTCAGCCTGATCTGATAAGCCCCCGGCTCGTGAAAGCAGCTCAAGGATATTCGTCTGTGCATTGTCGAGATGGAAGGAGCCTCGGTCTACAAGCTGAGCTTGACTCCCCAATAGCGTACGATTGACTTCGAAGGCACCAAGGAGGTAAACTCGCAGGTTATCGAAGCTCGTCACGACATGGGCGTCCTTGAGGTAGTTGCCTCCGACGAGGAGATTTCTAATGTGCTCGCTTACCTGCTCTAGGCTCAGCCCCGTAACGGAGATATTACCAAGGATAGGGAACTGGATCTGTCCGTCGGCGTCAACGAAGTAAGAGTTGAGAGTGTCGACGGGAGCCACCGTTGGCCCGTTCTTCAGGAGCGCTTCGGCACGTACACTCGTGGCGGTGCTCTGAGGAGCTGCAAGCCTAGAGTTGAAAGGCAGAGCCAGCTCGGGAGAAGCGAGGCTAGACACTATGATACGAAGCTTATCGCCCTTCTGGACGACGATCCCTACATCATGCTTGACGCCGTAAGCCTTAGCCACCTCGATATCCTGGAGGTAGTTCGTACGCTTAGCCGAGTCACACGATGCGAGGGTTAGGAGTGCGAGGGTCATCATAGCCCCCCCCCATATCCGAAGTAATCTCTTGGTCATTATCGTGAAAAGTATTTATGCTTAGAATTTCTTACCAAATATAATGGAAATAGCCGTAAGGGTGATAATCTTGACGTCGGTAAAGAGCGAGTAGTTGTCAAGATACTCCAGATCCATACGAAGACGCTCAAGCATCTTCTCGATCGTGTCTGTGTAGCCATTGTACAGGGTGGCGTAGGAGAAGAGTCCTGGGCGTACGGCATAGAGGCGTACATAGTCGGGGTTGCGCTCCATGATCTGATCGATGAAGAACTGGCGCTCAGGGCGGGGTCCCACGAACGACATCTCTCCCTTAAGCACATTCCACAGCTGTGGGAACTCATCCAGATGGTGAGCACGGATGAATGCCCCGACACGCGTCAGACGACTATCACCATCGCTATAGAGCTGAGGACGATTGTCCTTCTCTGCATCCATTCGCATGGAGCGGAACTTATAGAGGGTGAAGGGCTTCCCCTTGTAGCCTATGCGGACTTGACGGAAGATGACATCTCCCGATGGATCTTCTCTCTTGATCAGGATAGCGATGATCACCATCACAGGCCAGAAGATAAGGAGGGCGATAAGAGCAAAGATGAAGTCACATGCTCTCTTAATTACGCGTTCGAATGCATTCATAGAACTTTAATTGTTATTGAGTAATTGGGTATAAGTCTCGATCAAGTTGTTGATCATCTCGTCCTTAGTGAAGATGTCATCATAGCGCTGCCGAGCCCCCTGGCTATAGCGCTTCCATAGCTCAGGATCTCCACAGATCTTATGAATAGCCTCGGCCAAGGCTTCGGGGTCACGCACCGGCACATTGAGTCCTGACACCTCATGGGCATTGACCCAAGAGACCCCAGACTCTGGGATCTTAGTAGCGACGACAGGACGTCCAAGCGACATCGCTTCGACCTGTACGATCGCATAGGCTTCTGTCTTCATGACTGAGCTGAGACAGAAGACATCACAAGCCCCGAAGTAAGCCTGCTTCTTCTCCTCCTTGAGCCCTCCGAGCAGGGTCACTCGATCCTTCAGTCCAAGCTCTTCGATTTGCTGCTGCAGTTGCTCCTTGAGCGGTCCATCACTACCGATCAAGAGGACATATTCTTCGGGCAGATGAGTCATTGCGGAGATGAGATACTCATAGCCCTTGTAAGAGACGAGGCGCCCCATGCTGAAGATGATCTTCTTCCCAGGATACTGAGCACGGATATCCTTGATCTCATCAGAGAGCCAGGGATAAGGATCCACGCCAATGGGTAGGAAGGAAGTCTTGTGCTGCACATCCTTGAGGAAGGGTGACTCCTCGACATAGACAGGTGTAGTCCCAAGGATCAGGTCCGCACGCCGTATCAACCAGCTCTGAAGAGGCTTGAAGAAACGGAGGAGGAATTTCTGCTTGAGGATATCGCTATGCCAATGTAGGACCACCTTCCCCTTATAGCCTGAGAAGAACAGGGCCAAGGCTGCCATCGGGTCAGGATGGTGCACGTGGATGATGTCATACTTACGGCGGATACAGCGCAGACGCCAGATGAGCTGAGGAGAGATCATCGTAGCGGCGATCTCAGCCAACTTCTGGGTGCGCAGGACACGCGCATGCTCGGAGAGGATGACATTCTCTGTATTGCCATTCCGAGAGACACAGAGCATATCGGAGGGGAAGCCTCGTTCGGCTAAGCCCTCGGTGAAAATCTCCATGACCTTCTCTACCCCACCCTTGATGGGATAGAACTTACCAAGTTGTAATACCTTCATCATGTTGTGCCATATATACGAGTATGCAGGTGTGGGGCTGGAAGAAAGCCTTGCTAATCACTACACCTCGAAGAACGTGTAAGATACTCGCTCAAGTGATCCGCTCCATACTTCTCCACCTTGGCTCAAGAGCTTCGGGAAAGATGAGGGCGTGAAGCCTTTGTCATCATCAGAAAAAGAACCCATACATGGGTACCACGGGTGACCCATTCATGGGGTCCTGGAGCGACCCATGAATGGGTCTGCGATCCACCCCATGCATGGGGGACTAAAAGGAGGGATCTCGTCAGCTAGAGAAGCTGCTTCAATCCTCGGAGAGAAGGAGCTCGAAGAGCTCGACCCAAGAGCTTGCCTTGGGCTGCTGTAGGGGGCGAGGATGGACAGGTGCCAGCCCCTTATGATCCCCCGAGAGGACACGCTCCATCGCCTGGGCAAGCGAATCGGCAGAGGTGGAATCAAAGAACCCTACTTCACGAGCACCCGCTGCTGTCTCGTGAGCAAAGGGGAGATCAGAGAGGAGCATCGGCCGGTCATAGGGTAGGAACTCCGAGATCGGCAAGCCCCAAGTCTCGATGCGAGAAGGGAAGACGAGGCAGTCCGTGCTCGCATAGGTAGCCTGAAGGCGCTCCTTAGTCATGAAGCCCGAGAAGTCTAGGCTCGAGGCATGCCCCCAAGTCTTACGAAGCCAAGAGGCATACTTATTCTCGGAGCCATCGATCGTCAGGATTACACGGAAGGCATCCTTACCGACCTTGCTCTCTAGACGCTGAGCAGCTTCGCAGAGGAGCTCAAAGTTCTTATGGACATCCGCTGTAGCTGCGTAGAGGAAGGTAAAGGGACGCCTTGCACTTCCCTCTTCTGGCGCTTGGGGTGGAAGGGTCTCTCGCTGCGGAGGTGCTACGATGAACCGATCTTCGGGAAGCCCAAACATCTGGCTGAAGCCTTCTCTAAGCCACTGCTGCTGGACGACAAGATAGCGATTTTTGTGAATACCAATCCGATACGCAAAGCGAGTGAACATGGCAAACAGCGGGATCTTCTTGTCGAAGCGGAAGTCGCTCCATCGCCACCGGAGGAAGGGGAACGAAGTCTGGCAATAGACCGCCTGCCGTCGGACCTTCACCCGTGGCGTCGTATCATGAAGGGAGAGCCAAAGGTCAATCGTCCCCAGCTCTCGAGCGATACGCCCCATCGTGACATACTCACACCAGAGGCGCTTCCCCCAGCCTTCGATAGCCCAGGGGATCTCGATATAGCGAATATTCGGGTAGTCAGCGAGCTCACGCTGGTGCACTAGGGCAATCACTTCATAGCCCTTACTTGGTACCCATTCGGAGAGGAAGGCTAGGCACTGGCGAAGGATCGTGAGTGTGCCCCCCTTACGGAGATTGACTGCGGAGATGACGATCTGCTTCATAGTCCGGTGGTAGGCTTAGTAGGGACAAGCTCGGAGAAGAGCGTGAGCCACTTATTCATCACAGCATCGACTTCATAGCGAGCAGAAGCTTCTCGGGCACGCTGACCCATGCAGACACGCTTCTCTTCCGAAGCCATCAGAGTAGTCAAGGCCTTGAGGAAGATATCATCCTCGCCCATAGGGATGAGGAAGCCGTCCTCTCCATCATGGATCACGTCACGTGGCCCACAAGGACAAGCGAAGGAGACGATAGGAAGCCCCATCTGTTGCGCTTCGATCAAGACCATAGGAAGGCCTTCGTAGCGAGAGGTCATCGCATAGATCGAGGCACTGAGATAGACCTCCTTCATCTGATGGGTCGGCTGAGCAAGAGTCACCGAACTGGATATACCCAGCTCCTTCACCTCCTGCTCTAGTTCGCCTCGCAGAGCACCATTACCATAGATCTCCAGCGTCCACTCGGGGAACTGTGGCGCAATACGAGCCCACAGCTGAAGGAGCTTGGAGAAGTTCTTCTGGAAGTCATAGCGCCCTACAGCGACGACCTTAGTTACCTTGCAGGAAGAAGTCTCCTCAGAAGTAAAGGGAAGGGGATTAGGGATCACTCGGATATTGGGTAGTGCACCCCAGTAGCCCTGGTCTTCAGCTGTCAACACGACGAAGCGATCAAAGGGCTTCACAGTCCATTCATCCATCTTGGTGCGCAGGATATCTACGAGTCGCCAGAGTCCTGTACGACCATACTGCAGGCTTTAGCTTGGAGAAGTGGTACTCTAGGATCTTCTTGCTACCGTCCTTGATCTTGGGGAGGAACGAGGAGTCATCCCCAAACATAGAGATCACGATATCGGCACGAAGCTCCAAGAGCAATGCCTGTAGACGCCGCTTATGCAAGCGTTTCTTACGGGGGTAGGCTAAGGCTTTGGAGAGGATACCCTGACCATTGTTCTCATCATAGTTGATCCCAAGGTCATACTGCTTGACAGACTCGTCAAGTGGGAAGAAGGGCTTCGCACCACGCTGGTCCGTCGTGATGATGATGAGCTCATGACCAAGGTCGGCTAGGTAGTTTACCTTACGTGTCAGGACACGCTCCATTCCCCCAGAGTTGGAGGTAGCGGGGATACAGTAGACGATTCTCATGAGACAGTCGATTCTTCAGGGATGATACCATTGATGCGGTCACTCTCCTCAGCAGTAAACCAGAAGAAGAAAGCATAGATCATCATGATGTCCGTAGAGACCTTCACCCAAACGATGAAGGTCATCGCTAGGTAGCCAACAAAGAGCCAAATGTATCGGGGATACTTCCGTGCGAAGTAGTAAGCATAGTAGACAAAGCTCAGTGCAAAGACTACGAAGCCTGTAAGCCCAGAGTAGAGAATCAAACGGCAATAACCAATGTCTGTCCCGTAGGCCCAAGTACCATAAATCCCAGTCCCGATAATCCAAGACTTGGTATCCGAAGGCCATTTCCACATAGACTCCAAGACTTCTGTTGAGTCCGTAGTGAATTCTCCTTTCTCCACGAGATTGAAGAAGCCCTCAAAAGCAAAGCGTATAAGGTTATTATAATACTCATCTGTATTATACAGATAGATCCCAACAACGGACGTGAGCACCAGGAGAGCTAGAAAAGTGGCAACAACATAGCCAGAACTACTCCGAGTTCGCCTAGATCTGAACATATAGATGATCCAGAGGAGTAGACCTACGCCACTCCCAGTAATCGTTGTACGGGAAACCATATTCCCAATACCAGAGATAACAAAGAAAGATAATAGGAGATAAAAGAGCACCCTCTTATTGCTATAGACGGTCTCATCTCTACCCAAGACCGCCATGATGAGGATAAGAACAAGCGCAAATCGTACTCCTGCAGCATCCAGCGCTGCACTGAAGCAACGGATACGATTAATCCTATCATAGAAGTCCATATTCCAGACTACTATCTTCCCATTGAATTCATCAAATTCTGGGTTATTGTCAATGAGGAGCCCTGTCACACATTGGAAAAGAGTTACAGCGACTAGGTAATAGGTAATAAGAGGAAGGGTTACCTCTCCATGTGTAAGTCTAATTAAGGCAATGGCTGGGTATACGCTAAAAATCCAGACAAGGAAGGTGGTGACATAGTTAGCATAGCTATAGTCATCCGTCGCATTGAACTCAATAGCAAAAATGTTGATAATGGAGTAGAGCCCTGCAAAGAGCAAACCAACCACCATCACTTGGGGAAGCTGTACAGTACGAGAATTACGACGCAAAAGAGCATCATAGCCAAACCACAACAGGCCAATGACGGCCACAATCATCTTTGTATTGGGTCCGCTGGGCCAAGCGGCAAGGTCAAAGGAGTAGTACGAGCATGTGATCAGTACCCCTATAAGAATCATCAGGAGGATCTTCCTCATATATAGTAGAAGCTAAGGGCTACCGGTATAAGATTTTATACAGCCATCGCATGATGACCTTATTGTAGATTACGACAAACCAGAACTGCTTCTTGGCCGCCATATACTGTAGGAGTTTGGTACGGAAAGGAAGCTCTTTGTTCTTCAAGATATACTCATTGCTCTCAGGGTACATCGCACTCCAGCGTCGAAAATCTTCACGTCGCGTTGAGATAAGAAGAGGGAGCTTCAGGTTGAGCTTCAGATAGTGAAGGAGCTCTAACTCTTGTGTGGCTTCATGTGTCGTGAGGTAAGACTCTAGCTCCCGAACATTCGTCTCCACCTGTTGCCAATGCTCAGGGCGATAGACATTCGTGATCTGCTGATCAGAACGAACGTAGGTGTAGAGAGGCTCATGGATAATCGAGACCGAAGATGCTCGATAGAGAAGCTTCCCCATGACCATGAGATCTTCGCCCATATTCACCCCAGGAGTGAAAGGTGAAGCACCAAGTGCATCCATCAGCGATCGGCGAATCATGAAGAGCCAGAGGTTCCACTTCATCTTCCCCGCAAAGATCTGATGCAACGCCTCTATTCCAGTCTTCACTTCAGGTTGACTAATATGACGTAGGCTAGATCCTTGAGAGAGGTGATACTCACATCCGATGATATCAGCTCCCATCTGCTGAGCCCGGTCAACAAAAAGCTGGATTGCTCGAGGATCCAGCTCATCATCTGCATCCACGGAATAGATGTACTCACCACGCACGGCGGAGAGTCCTGTATTTCTAGCCGAAGCTACCCCTTGATTGACTTCATGACGGAGAATATCGACCTCTATCCCCAATTCTTCAAGCTGTGGCTTCTGTCCCTTTAAATAGACAAGCCCACCATCAGGGCTACAGTCATCAACGAAGATGATCTGCAGATGACGATAGGTCTGAGCTTTCAGCTGAGCAAGGCAAGCCGGCAAAGTCTGCTCGGCCTTGTAAACAGGGATAATAATCGAGACGAGGGGAGTCATAAGAAGCGAGTCTGAAGTAGCTGGATGGGTAAGTTTGCACTAGAGAAAGAGTAGCTATTCACAAGAGCTCTATCCTCTGGAAGTGGCATACGACCAGCGATCTTTCTGGTGATCTATTGCAGAGATCATCCACAGGGATAAGACGCAAGAGTTAGCCCTTACCTATACCTTATCCTGATATATCGGGAAGTATTTTCTACCCGCAAAGCAAGATGAGATATTCATATTAAAGAGGAATGACCTCCCCCAAGAAACGCTAGATAGGCTTCCAGAGGGAGATCATTCTTCTGTGTGCCACCCTGGCTACGATAGACGTAGCAAGTGGGAGGCTAGGAATAGCGAGATACTCTTATTCAGCCACCTTGCTCAGAACAGAACGGCTGCAACGTGGGTCGTTGTAGTACATGTTAGCTACGCCACCCTGAGAATCCTTCTTGAGCTGAGACTCGGATACACCGAATTCCTTCACGAGGCAATCGTAGACAGCTTCAGCACGCTTGCGAGCGAGGAAGATGTTACGCTTCTTGCTACCCGTACCCTTGTCTGCAAACCCAGTGACCGAGTAGACGAGCTTGGGGTTAGCCTTGAGTGCATCAGCAAGGAAGCCGAGGTTGACACGATCCTTGTTGCTGAGCGTCCAGCGGTTGATTGGGAAGGTTACGAGGAGAGGAATAGCCGAAACTACGTTCTCAGGAGTAACTTCACGGTTGAGAGCAGCCTCTAGCTGACGACGGAGGTCGTTGTTCTGATTTTCGAGGTCACCAAGGCGGTTACGAAGATCGTTGAGGACATTCTCATTGACACGGATCGTAGTGTTAGTGCTACGGTCCCAACCACGACGGGGGATATTGTAGCTAACACCAAGCGTAGCCGTCAGAAGGCCTTCACCCCAGCTACCAGAGGTCAGAGCGATCTTACCCTGAGGAGTGAGAGACGCATCTTCCTGGTCGAAGTGGTCGTTGAAGAAGGCACCACGGATATCGAGGTTGATATCGAGGGCACGGCTAACACGGAAGCGGTTCAGGATACCGACGCTAGCAGAGAGCTCGTGAGAGTGTTCACCTGAGGGAGAAGCCTTCTCAAGGCTAGCTGCGAAGCCAAGCCCTGCGTAAGGGATCAGCGAGTAGACGCGATCTTCATTGTACCCGCAGACGAGCTGAGAGAGATTGAAGAGGACATCAGCATGAGCGTGAATATACTGCTGTTCCGTTTCGTAGAGAGGGTAGCCAATATTAGCAGGAGTGTGCTGATAGACCTTTCCAGTACGCGTAGCAGGATTCCAGTCTACGATGTAGCCAGCGTAGTTCTTGTAGTTTACGCTAGGATGGGTAAGATTGTGACCAGTCCAACCAGAAACGCCCTTGATTTTATAGCCGTTAGCGCCGAGACGAATCCCGAGACCAGGCGTGAACCACTTACCAAAGTAAAGTTCGAAGTTAGGGGTGAGGCGATCAACGAAACGCATCTGCTTGTCGTGGTCACCGAAATACATCTGAGCACCAGCACCGATACCGATGAACCAGTTAGCACCAAATCTATTCGTTTCGACTCTGTACTTGTCCGCGTCTCTGACTTCCACCGTATAGACGGAGTCAGTCGTCTGCTGTGCGCGCAGTGCTGGAGCCATAGCAAGGCAAGCAACCGCTGCAACTAAACTCTTTTTTAACATCATGTTCAAATAATATATTACGTTTTCTGTTCTGTAATCGGATTAAACACCAAGCTCTACGAAGGGAATTCCATCTCGCAAAACTGAAGTCCGACCCTCCTTTTACCACCCAAAGCCATCGTGATGGAGGTGGGAGGATTCGGGGAAGAGGTAGCCCATCAACCAAAGCTTCAAGGCTATGCCACACACCTGTGGAGCCCGAGCAAGCGCCATAAAGGGACACTTACACACGGGACAAAGATATAGCTTTTTAATGTAATTACAAATACTCACAACTCGCCAGAGTCCTTTCCCTGCCCCTCATTTACAAGAATCGCCCCATATCTACTCCCTAAGGGGAGGCCATCAGGTACACATCCCGTCTGGTCCACATGCCCGACTTCGCCCTAGTCTAAATAAGCATCTAAACATTGTGGCGAAGTCGACCCGCACCTAGGAGTCGAATCCCAGCTCTGTCGCAACCGAATCATCCGCTTGGCACAAGGCTAGCAGAGCTCGATGGGCGGCATCTTGGTGGGCAACCTTCTTATTTGGACCACTTCCCACCCCCACCTTGCGGTCATCTACGTAGACGGCACACACGAAGAGGGCGCCAGCACGCTTAGGTTCCTGAAGCATCCTGAAGTCTAGGACGAGGTGATGCTTCTGTGTCCACTCGAGGAGGAGCGACTTATAGTTCGTCGTTTGCTCTCGAAGGCTTCCCTCCAGCTTGAGGAAGAGGGGGAGGACCTTCGTTAAGACAAAGAACTCAGCTCGTGCATAGCCTTGGTCAAGGAAGATCGCCCCGATGAGCGCCTCAAGGGCATTACCATAGATATCGGCACTACCCTGACGGGCCTCTCGCCGGATCTGGAGGAGCCGATCAAGCCCCATCTGCTGAGCCACGGCGTTGTTCACCGCCCGCTTGACTATCGCACCACGGCGCTTGCTCATCTCGCCCTCATCCCAATGGGGGTGCTGACGATAGAGGTAGTGGCTCATCGCAGTGGCAAGGACAGAGTCACCGAGGAACTCTAGGCGCTCATTATTGACCTTGAAGCCCTCAGCGTCAAGCTTACTCATGGAGCTATGCCGGAATGCCAGGTCGTAGAGCTCGGGATCTCTAGGCTCGAAGCCAAGGAGCTCGACGAGTAGGAAGAGAGGCTCCTTGGGGCGTCGCCCAAAGAGCCTCATGAGTCCATCTCGCACAATACGTATAATCATAGAGCTAAGTCCAGATCTTTGACGATACGCTTTTGTGGAGCGAGTTACTTGACGTACTTCTTGAAGATCACGCTCGCGTTGTGCCCACCGAAACCGAAGGTATTCGAGAGAGCAGCACGGACGGTACGGTGCTGAGCCTTGTTGAAGGTGAAGTTCAGCGCATAGTCGATCTCGGGATCTTCGTCATCCGCAGCATGGTTGATCGTAGGAGGTATGATATCCTCTTCTACTGACTTCAGAGCGAAGACAGCTTCGATAGCTCCAGCAGCCCCGAGGAGGTGACCCGTCATGGACTTGGTAGAGCTGATGTTCAGCTTATATGCTGCATCACCGAAGACTTCCTTGATCGCCTTAGACTCGGAGATATCCCCGACAGGCGTAGACGTCCCGTGTACATTGATGTAGTCAATGTCTTCGGGAGTGAGTCCTGCATCCTCAAGAGCATTCTGCATGACGAGCTTAGCGCCCAGCCCTTCGGGGTGGGTAGCTGTCAGGTGGTAAGCATCTGCGGAGAGACCCGTACCGACGAGCTCTGCATAGATGTGTGCACCACGAGCCAGAGCGTGCTCGAGCTCCTCGACCACGAGGCAAGCAGCACCTTCGCCCATGACAAAGCCATCACGAGAAGCGCTGAAGGGACGTGAAGCCCCCTGAGGATCATCGTTGCGTGTGGAGAGTGCATTCATTGCGTTGAACCCACCGACACCAGCAGCACAGATAGAGGCTTCAGCCCCACCAGTGATGATCACATCTGCCTTACCCAGGCGGATGAGGTGACAGGCGTCGATCAGTGCATTCGTGGACGAAGCACAGGCCGAAGCCGTCGAATAGTTAGGGCCATGGAAGCCATACTTCATCGACACATGACCTGCTGAGATATCAGAGATCATCTTAGGGATGAAGAAGGGGTTGAAGCGAGGACCAGACTCTGCGTTGTAGCCACGCACCTCCTCTTCGAAGGTACCTAGCCCACCGATACCGGAGGCGATGATGACCCCGACACGGTTCTTATTTACTGTCTCTACGTCAAGCTTGGAATCGGCGATACTCTCTTCGGCTGCCACCATGGCAAACTGAGCATAGCGATCTAAGCGGCGAGCCTCTTTCTTATCGATATACTTAGCGACGTCAAAATCCTTGACCTCACAAGCAAACGTAGTCTTGAACTTCGAGGCATCGAAGAGTGTGATGGGTCCTGCCCCACTCTTACCTGCTATGACAGCCTCCCACGTCTCGCGAGCCGTAGCTCCGAGAGGTGAGATAGCGCCTATTCCCGTGATGACGACTCTTTTGAGTTCCATCTGCGAATTCCTTATATCTGAAGAAAGGGCTGATTAAGCCTTCTTGCTTTCGATGTAGCTGATAGCGTCACCGACAGTCTTGATACCCTGAGCGTCCTGGTCGGGGATCTGGATATCGAAAGCCTTTTCGAACTCCATGATGAGCTCTACGGTGTCGAGGGAGTCAGCACCGAGGTCGCTGGAGAAGTTTGCTTCTGGAGTTACTTCGCTAGCTTCGCAGTTAAGCTTTTCGACGATGATTTCTACTACCTTGTCGTTGATCTGTGACATGATTCTGTTTCTTACTTGGTTATAATATTCTTACTTTACTTGCATTCGGTTACCTTTGTACCTATAGAGCACTCAGGGCTGATGCATCCGAAGCCTCACCTCTTAGTCCTAGGCGCTGAGCAGATACTGCACAGATAGGCTTCATCTGTGCACAAAGATACAACTATTTATGAAACAAATAGCAATACTCGCTTCTGGCAACGGATCCAACGCCGAAGCCATCGTGCACTATTTCCGCTCTACTAGGGAGGCTGAGGTGGCTCTCATCCTCACCAACAAGCGAGAAGCTGGAGTCATTGAGCGGGCGGAGCGCCTAGGCATCCCGTGCCACTACTTCACCAACAAGGAGCTACGCGAAGGGACGGCTCCTCTAGCTCTGATGCGTGAGAAGGCGATCGACCTCATCGTCCTGGCCGGCTACCTCTGTCTGATCACTCCTATATATATAGAGGAGTATCCGCAGCGCATCATCAATATCCATCCGGCCCTACTCCCAGAGTTCGGAGGCAAGGGGATGTACGGGGCACACGTCCACCGAGCAGTGCTGGAGGCTGGCAGGAGCCACAGCGGGATCACCATCCACCTCGTAGACGAAGACTACGACCACGGGCATCACCTCCTGCAAGCTACCTGCCCCGTACACGAAGGGGATACGCTGGAGACGCTAGCGAACCGTGTCCACGAGCTGGAGCACCGATTCTTCGCTCCGACGATCGCCCAATACCTGCGCTTCCTCTAAGTCCCTACTCTTAGAGCCGAACTGAAGCCTACCATAATAATAGAGCCTCCCTACTTATCCGCCTCGATCGAGGACGGCAAGTAGGGAGGCTCTTTTTGTGTGGGTAGCTACTGGCTACTCCTTCTTAGAGGAGAGCAGGGCCTCTACCTCATCGACGATCTTGTCGGCTGCGGAGGTAAGGGCAAGCTTACGTATCTCCTCGGAGAGCGAAGCACACTGCGTAGCATCCTTGACCAGCGCAATCGCCCGAGGCGTCAGTTCCTCTCTTGCCTCCTTGTCGGGGATGAGGATCGCCGCTGAACGTGTCGAGAGAGCCAAGGCATTCTTCGTCTGATGGTCTTCAGCCACATTAGGGGAGGGTACGAGGATCGTCGGCTTACCTAGGAGACAGAGCTCTGAGATAGCACTTGCTCCGGCACGAGAGACCACGACGTCGGCGATGGTATAGGCTAGATCCATGCGCTGGATGAAGGCAGACGAATAGACGGGGAAGTGGTAGCCAGCCAGAAGTTCCCGAGCCTTCTCCTCAAAGGCTACCCCCGTCTGCCAGATGAGAGCGACACCCGAGTCTGCCCACTCCTTGAGGCGAGATCCGATGCTCTCATTGATACTGCGAGCCCCCAGACTACCGCCCACGACGACGACCACCCGCTCTGTATCCAGAGGGAGACCAAAGTACTCCAGGGCTTCTCGGCGCTCTGCCTTGAGGTGCTCAATAGCAGGACGAATGGGATTGCCCGTCAGGACGATCTTATCCTTGGGGAAGAAGCGCTCCATGTCGGGATAAGCGACACAGATCTTGTCGGCCCGCCGTGCGAGGAACTTATTCGTCACCCCGGCGTAGGAGTTCTGCTCCTGGATGAGCGTGGGGATACCCAGGCTCTGAGCGGCCTTGAGCGTCGGGGCACTGGCATAGCCTCCGACACCGATGACGATCTGGGGCTTGAACTCTCGGATGATGTCACGAGCCGAGATGAGTGCACGCAGGAAGTCACGTACGACCCCCACATTGCGCCACAGATGCTTTCGGTCAAGACCTCGGATCTTCAGTCCTCGGATGGGGAAGCCCGCTTGGGGCACACGCTGCATCTCCATACGTCCCTCTGCCCCGATGAAGAGGATATCTATCTCAGGGTAGCGACGGCGGAGAGCTTCGGCGATGGAGACGGCAGGGAAGATATGCCCGCCGGTGCCTCCACCGCTAATGATGGCTCGCTGTATCATAGTGTATCTAGTTGTTCGTCTTCGTTGGGCTCTACGGCATCATCCTCTAGAGAGAGGTCCTCCACTACGGCCTCTTCGACGGGAGCTTCGACACGCTTCGGCTTGTCGACTCGCGATGCTCCGATCATGATCCCGAAGGCCATGCTGGTAGCGATGATCGAGGAGCCCCCATAGCTGATCAGCGGGAGGGTCTGCCCCGTGGTGATGACCCCCGAGGCTACGATCATATTCACCAAAGCCTGTAGCGGGTAGAGGATACCGAAGCCCTTGATGAGGTTGCTTCGGTAGACGTTGGTCTGCTTACGGGCCTCCCTATAAGCGAAGAACATCCAGCAGAAGTAGAGGCTGGGGATGAAGAGAAGTCCCAGGATCCCATATTCCTCGATGATGATGGCATAGAGGTAGTCGGAGTAGGCCAGCGAGAGGGAGTCTCGCATCTTACTCTTCCCAGGACCTCGCCCTATGAGCTGCGAATTAGCGATAGCCATACGCCCCATCTGCTCCTGACGGTTGGCATCGGTGATAGCGAAGCGATCCGTCTGCTCGGTGAGAGCGCCATGGATACGATTGTGCCAAGTGAGGGTACGCCCGACCAGTAGGCTCTCCGGAGCGAAGAGGATATAGAGGGCGAAGAGCACTGCCATGATAGCACCTATCCCCGACACCCAATACATGAAGCGCTTCGGCGCCTTCAGCACCCACGAATAGAGGTAGAGGAAGGCGAAGAAGATCAGGAAGGTCGACAGGTTGCCCAGCATCACGAAGATGGAGAAGAACAGGATGCGTAGCCAATAGAAGGCATAGGTCTTCACCTTGCGGGGGTCTTCTTCCTGATCCTTACCCGCTACGAAAGCTCCCCAGATGACCATGTAGACACGGAGGAATTCGGCGGGCTGGATGGTGATGAAGCCGAGGTTGATCCAGCGCTCCGCTCCATTGGCGCTATGCCCGAGGACGATCTGGGCAATGAAGAGGATCAGCATCACGAGCGTGCTTACCCGAGGCAGGACGTAGCGGTAGGCCTTGCCCGAGAGCATGCTCATGACGATGGCCGAGGCTACGCCGATGACCAGCATCAGCGAATGCTTGAGGATGGGGTTGAGTCCTCCTCGGGAGATACTCTTGTAGTACTCCGAACTGATCGCACTCGAGACGGTGATCAGCGAGGCGAGGATCAGGACAAAGTAGAGGAACCACAGGAGTCCATTCCCTGCGAAGATCCGCTGATACCAAGAGCGACTCTTGGGGGCGTCGAGCACGGCGCTAGACATGCTTCTCCTCGTCTTGGATCAGGGACTGCACGACTTCTCGGAAGCAATCACCTCGGTGGATATAGCTCTGGAAGAGGTCGAAGCTCGCACAGGCAGGTGACAGCAGGACGGTATCCCCCGGCTGAGCCATCTGGCGGGCATGCTCTATAGCCTCCTCCATCGAGAGGGCAGAAGCGATCTGAGGGACCTTGCCGTGGAAGCTCTTGTAGAGCTTGAGTACATCTGTGGTGAGGAAGACCAGACCTCGAGCGCCAGCCGTGATGAGGTCGGTGATATCCATGTAGTCGTTCCCCTTGTCTTCGCCCCCGAGGATGAGCACGTAGGGCGTAGTCATCGTGCGGAGAGCGTAGTAGGTGGAGCTGACGTTGGTAGCCTTGGAGTCATTGATATAGCGTACGCCGTCGAGGACACCGACCTTCTCTAGTCGATGGGGGACATTGACGAAGTCCTTGAGGGCACGAGTAAGGACGTCTGCCGAGACACCGAGGCGAAGGGCTGCGATGGAGGCCGCCATAGCATTCTGCAGGTTGTGCGGACCTTGGAGAGCAAGCTGATCGATGGGGAACTCGAACTGATGATCGTCGAAGTGAAGGCGCATCACATTGTCATCCGACTTGTCCGCCGCTGAGCCTACCTGAGGATAGGTCAGGAAGGGGAGCGTCTGCATGGGCATGGGCTGATGAGCCATGACATAGCGGGAGATGAACTCGTCTTCACCCCAGTAGATGAAGGCATCCTCTGCGGTCTGATTCTGCAGGATGCGCATCTTCGCCAGAGCATACTCCTCGAAGTTGTAGTGGTAGCGGTCTAGGTGGTCGGGCGTGATATTCATCAGCAGAGCGATGTGCACACGGAAGCGGTACATATCATCCAGCTGGAAGCTACTTAGCTCGACGACGAAGTATTCGGGCTGGTCCTCAGGGATGACTTGACGGGCTAGGCTGAAGCCGACGTTCCCCGCCAGACCTGGCTTCATTCCGGCCTCAGAGAGGATATGGTGTAGCCACATGGTCGTCGTGGTCTTACCATTGCTACCCGTGATACCGATCACCTTACCCTTGAGGTAGCGACCGGCGAGCTCGATCTCAGAGATCACGGGGATACCTGCCCCACGGATAGCCTGCATGATGGGTGCCTTCTCGGGGATACCTGGGCTCTTGACGATCTCCTCGGCACGGAGGATCAGCTCGGTGCTGTGTGTACCTTCTTCGTAGGGGATGCCTTGCTCCTCGAGCTCAGCCTTGTACTTTGGGGCGATGTGCCCGTAGTCGGAGACGAAGACGGATATACCACGGCTCTGGTATAATAGGGCTGCGCCGACACCACTCTCGCCAGCGCCAAGGACTACGGCCTTGTACTTCTCTTCTATCATAATGTTGCTCTCATTGATGCACGCTGAGGGTGGGGAGAAGACGTCCGTCTCCGCCCCACCTTCACACGGGTCTTTTGGGACTACAATTTTCGCTATTTTCTACCACATTTGCAAGCCGATAGAGGGTGCAGACCCCTCCTATTCTCCTAGGGCGAGGCGGGGGGCTCTCTGAGGGGGCAGAAAAAAAACCTACTGTAGGTCGTCTCGACGACCCACGGTAGGTCGTCTTCAAAACCTACTGTAGGTTTTTTCGGCGACCTACCGTAGGGTCCTTTTTGACCCTCCGAGAAGTCGCTCTGGGAGCGGGTAGTTTCACCCTCCTTTTTTCTCGCTACGAAGCCCTCCCCTTCACCCCTGGCTTCCCATCCCTACGACTCGGGGGGCTTTTCGCTATCTTTATATGGCTAAAAACACCTATTGACTAGAAGTGACAAGTAGCCTAATGATGAACAAATTGAACTTTTACCCCATGATTACAGATGAGACCAAAAGGCGACAGGGAATGTTTGTTGTAAGGGCAGTCTCAGCCTTACTCTTCTTCTCTCTATTCCTTCTCTCTGGAGCGAGGATCTCTGCTCAGACGCAAGTAGCTTCCCTACGCGACAAAAAAAGGATATCAGAGGAGAATCGAAATTTTCCTCGAGACTACTACTTTGAGGATCAACACCACGACCTTGATAAGTTCGCAGGTGAGTGGGAAGGCGTTGGCGTTGGGGACTATCACTGGCGCGTACGTATCGTTGTGCAAAAGAAAGTAGACTACTTCGGAGACTATTGGTCTGACGCTCTGGGCTTGGACCTATCAATCAGCTATCACGCCGACCATGGACCTAATCCCTGGGACTTCTCTCATCCGAGGCACTAGCCTTCTATGGGATAGGGAGAAAAAGTCTGTAGACCCTAATATCTATACGGTCCTCTTCTCTTATGGGGAAGCTGACAAGCCCTATAAGGCAGCAGTCCAAGTGTACCTCTATATGAATGCAGATCAAGATACGATCGTGCTACGTCGGGGAGCTATTATTGCGATTGATGAGATTCCGAATATCCCTGATTATGTCATTGCCGGGGGCCTTCTGGCAGAAATCTGTACGCTACGACGGGTAAAGAAGTAGGGAAAGCTCCTTTGTATGATGCGTGGATAGCTTCGGGCAAAGCATGCTGCAGCTCGCCTTTGCATAGGAGCTACCCTGGACAAACTAGCAGGAGAAGGCGCTTGCCTTCTCCTGTCTTATTTCCGGCTCTACCCTAGCTGGACGGGCAATAGGATATGCTGACGTCGTGATGTGCAACGAGGGATATACGCAGAGACGATGCGACGTATGGGGGAGCCAACTGCACGGAAGGATTTCGATACGAAAGCCCTATCCACGGGACCAGCGCCCCAAGAGGCACGGGGGCTTTTCCTTATCTTTGTATGCCCAAAACGCCAGTTGGCTAGAAGTAAGCTTAATGATGAACAAATTGAACTTTCGCCCCATGATCGTCGATAGCCTCCGAGGCTATACGAAGCAGGCGCTTACCCGAGACCTGATGGCAGGACTCATCGTCGGTATCGTCGCCCTCCCCATGGCTATCGCCTTTGCTATCGCCAGTGGAGTGTCGCCCGAAGTAGGGCTCGTCACGGCCGTCCTCGGGGGACTCATCGTCTCCGCCCTCGGGGGGAGCTCTGTCCAGATCGGAGGGCCTACGGGTGCCTTCATCATCATCGTCCTCGGGATCATCGGGGAGTATGGACAGAGCGGTCTCCTTATCGCCACCCTTATGGCGGGAATTCTGCTTCTGCTGATGGGAGCACTGAGGCTGGGGTCGCTGATCAAGTTCATTCCTTACCCCATCATCCTAGGCTTCACGGCGGGGATCGCCGTGACGATCTTCACCACTCAGGTCAATGATCTCTTCGGTCTCGGGCTGACAGGTCTGCCGAAGGAGTTTGTGCCTAAGTGGGGCGTCCTCCTCTCCTCTCTGGGCTTGACGCACCTGCCGACGCTCTTGATCGGGCTCGGGAGTATCCTCATCATCCAGCTGACCCCTCGACTAACGAAGGTCATCCCCGGCTCGCTCGTAGCCATCGTTGTGATGACCATCGCCTGCTATCTACTCAAGGAGTATGCTGGCGTCACAGGCCTCGACACCATCGGGGACCGCTACACCATCTCGGCCCGTATCCCCGACCTCGTCGCTCCCGAGCTGAGCTGGGCAACCCTAGAGCGCCTCATCGGCCCCGCTTTCACCATCGCCATCCTCGGGGCTATCGAGTCCCTCCTCTCGGCAAGCGTAGCCGACGGAGTCATCGGAGAGCGTCATCGCTCCAATACTGAACTGATGGCTCAGGGCGTGGCGAACATCATCGTCCCCTTCTTCGGCGGCATCCCTGTCACCGGTGCTATCGCACGCACCATGACCAACATCAACAACGGCGGGCGCACCCCCATCGCTGGGATCACCCATGCCGTCGTCCTACTCCTGATCTTCCTCTTCCTCATGCCTCTGATGGCCTACATCCCCATGGCTTGCCTCTCGGGAGTGCTCGTGGTCATCTCCTATAATATGAGTGGCTGGCGCTCCGTACGTGCGTCCCTCCGTGGACCTCGCAGCGATGCAACGGTGCTTCTCGTGACCTTCCTCCTGACTGTACTCTTTGACCTGACCATAGCCATTGAGCTCGGTCTACTTCTAGCGATGCTCCTCTTCATGCGCCGAGTGATCGAATCAACCCGCATCGTCGTCTCCCGAGACAAGCTCCACCTCCACTCTGAGGAGGATGACACCCAGCATCAGGGTGGGTCGGAGACCCTTCACCTACCCCAGGGCGTCGAGGTCTACGAGATCGAAGGCCCCTTCTTCTTCGGTATAGCCAACCGCTTCGAAGAGATCGTCCTAGCGACGAAGGCCCGCCCTCAGGTGCGCATCCTACGTATGCGTCAGGTGCCCTTCATGGACTCCACTGCCGTGCGCAACCTCCGTATCCTCATCGAGACCTCACAGAGCGAAGGCATCCGGCTTGTACTCTCGGGTGTACGCCCCTCTGTACATACCACCCTCCAAGCTACAGGGATAGCGGATCTCATAGGAGAGCCGTATATTTGTCCGAATATTCACGAGGCTCTAGCCACAGCCTCTCAATACTTAGCACAGCAGACGAATGAAAATAGGTAAAGTCGATCTTGGGGAGCGCCCCCTACTCCTTGCCCCTATGGAGGACGTGACGGATGTAGCCTTCCGCCTCCTCTGTAAGCGCTTCGGAGCAGACATGGTGTACACGGAGTTCCTCAGCGCCGATGCCCTCATTCGTCAGGTAGCAGGTACGACACGCAAGCTAGAGATCGACCCCGAGGAGCGCCCCGTAGCTATCCAGATCTACGGCCGTGAGGTAGAGCCCATGGTCGAGGCTGCCCGCATCGCTGAGGCAGCAGGACCCGAGGTGCTTGACCTCAACTTCGGCTGTCCCGTCAAGCGGGTCGCCGGCAAGGGAGCAGGAAGCGGTATGCTCCGCTGTCCCGACCAAATGCTCCGTATCGTCGAGGAGGTCGTCAAGGCTGTCAAGATCCCCGTCACAGTGAAGACTCGCCTGGGCTGGGATAACGATAGCAAGATCATCGTCACCCTAGCCGAAGCCCTGCAGGATGTAGGTATCCAGGCCCTGACCATCCACGGACGTACCCGAGCACAGATGTATACGGGAGAGGCTGACTGGACGCTCATCGGTGCCGTCAAGGACAATCCCCGCATGCACATACCCATCATCGGCAACGGGGATATCACCACGGGCGAAGAGGCTCGACTTGCCTTCGATCGCTACGGCGTCGATGGGGTGATGGTCGGCCGTGCTACCATCGGTCAGCCCTGGATCTTCGAGCAGATGAAGCACTACCTCCATACGGGGCAAGAGCTACCCCTACGAGCTAAGGCCTTCTATGTCGACATCCTTCGCCAGCTGGTAGACAATAATATCCGTAAGCTCGACGAACGACGGGGTATCCTGCATAGTCGCCGACATATCGCAGCCAGCCCCATCTTCAAGGGCATCGATCACTTCCGCCCCGTCCGCATCGCTATGCTCCGTGCTACGACACGCGAAGAGCTCTTCGCAGAGATCGCTCATGCAGAGGAGCTCCTTCTGGCGACGGGCGAATATTGGGCTCCCCAGAGCTAAGCCCTTCCCCACTCTATAGAATCCCTATTCCTATCCCCCATCATACGGCAGATCATGAATACGAAGACACTCCGCCTAGTCCTCCTCCTTCCCTTCCTCCTCGCCTCCTGCTCAGGGGGTAAGTCGGGCGAATTCATCGCTGAAGGAACGATCACCGATGCCTCAGGCCAAGTGCTCTACCTCGAGTCCACCGACACGGACGAACCACAGGCCCTTGACTCAGTGACCCTCGACAAGGCGGGGCACTTCTCCTTCCGCAGAGAGGGACACAGCTACCCCTCCTTCTTCCGTCTGCGCCTAGGTGAGAGCTTCATCCCCTTCACAGCAGACTCCACGACGAGACTATCCCTCTCGGCTTCAGGCAAGGATCTCTTCTCTTCCTACAAGATCAAGTCAGGCGACAAGGCCAACGAGCAGATCCGAGAGATCACCCTCCTACGCTCTGCCACCGACAAGAAGATCGAAGGCATCATCTCTGCCCTAGAGGCGGGGACGATCTCACAGGCCTCTGCCCTGAGCTCCATCGACTCCCTTTCCTCCAAGCTCAAGGAAGCGCTCACCGATCGCTATATCTATAGTGACCCAAGGAGTCCTGCTGCGTACTTCGCTCTCTTCCAGAGCTACAAGGGCGGTACGTACTTCTCTGTCGATAGCCCCGGTGATGATCGTGCCTTCGCAGCTGTAGGGACAGCTTACGAAGCCTTCTACCCCAATGCTCCCTACACACCTCTGCTGAAGCAGGCTGCTCTACGCTCCGTAGCTCTTGCTCGAGCTAGACGGCAGGCCTCCCAGCCCGATAGCCTTGCTACCCGTCAGGTAGAAGCCGTAGCCTTCCCCGAGATCCAACTCAAGGACCAGCAGGGTCAGCTCCGCTCCCTTCGTGCCGAAGTAGCCAAGGGTCACCCCGTGCTCGTATCCTTCACCAGCTATGCTGCTTCCTGGTCGCCCGCCCTCGTCGCAGAGCTCCGTCGTCTGCAGAGCTCCCATCCTGACCTCTTGATCTTCGAGGTATCTCTCGACCAAGATGCCTACCTTTGGAAGAATGCCTCCCGCTCACTTCCCTGGATCAGCACCCAGGATCTAAGTCGTGAGGCAGCGGTCGACTACAACGTCCAGTCGCTCCCTTCCTTCTTCTCCATCCGTGGTACAGAGCTTCGCCGTCTCGACGAGCCTGCTGATATCCTTCGTTAAACCCAACCACCCCTCCAGCGTATGAGCAAGCACTCTGTCGCCCACTATCAGCGCCTCAATGGACGGCGCGCCTTCGCCTCACACGGACATCACCGAGGACATCACCACGGGCGTCGGTGGACGCGCGTCTTCCTCATCCTCTTCCTCGTCCTCCTCGTAGGGGCGGGGCTCTCAGGTGGGTACCTCTATATGACGCCTGCGGGTCGTCCGTCGACCGACACAACCTACATCTTCGTCGCCCCAGGTAGCAGCTATCAGGAGCTTCATGCTCAGCTTCAGAAGAAGCTCTGGCTACGCTTCCCCCGTATCTTCGACCAGCTTGCTACGTGGAAGGGGCTCAATGCTCCCCAGCACCCTCTGCGCTCGGGTCGCTATGCCGCACCCCGTGACTACACGATGCTCGAAGTCATAGATCTCCTCCAGCATGGAGAGCAGACACCCCTTACCCTCACCCCTCTAGCGCTACGGACCAGTAAGGAGCTCGTCGACTTCTTTGCCCAGCACCTTTGGGTCAAGGCCGACAGCATACAAGCACTCCTGCAAGACTCAGATCTCATGAGAAGCTATGGGGCTACCAGCGTGAACTTCTACGCTCAGGCTATTCGCCAACCCATGACGCTTGCTTGGGATGCTCCAGCCAAGACCCTACTCGATAGTATCCATAGTGGCTACCTCCGCTTCTGGCAGGGGAAGCGTACCGAAGAAGCATCTCGCCTCGGACTCTCCCCCCTCGAAGTGACGACTCTCGCCTCCATCGTCGAGAGTGAATCCTCTAAGCCCGAAGAGTACCGACGCATAGCAGGTCTCTACCTCAACCGGCTCAAGAAGGACATCCGTCTGCAGTCCGACCCCACAGTGAAGTATGCCGTGGGAGACTTCTCCCTCAAGCGTATCCGTGGCGAGCATCTCCGTGTCGTCTCCCCCTACAATACCTACCTAGTGAAGGGTCTTCCCCCTTCGCCCATCGTCCTACCTCGCACCGGTACGATCGATAGCGTCCTCACGGCAGAGCACCACGACTTCCTCTACATGTGTGCCAAGGAGGACTTCTCTGGCTACCACAACTTCGCTTCGACCTTCGCTGAGCATCTGGCTAATGCCAACCGCTATCAGCAGGTCCTTAATCAGCGAGGCATCCAATGAGCCTTACCTCAGGGAGTCCAGCGTGGACGGAGCGTACTGAGCTCCTCTTCGGTGAGGCACGAGTCAGGGAGCTCGCAGCGTGCCATGTGCTCATCGTCGGCCTCGGTGGTGTAGGAGGCTATGCAGCCGAACTCATCGCTCGTGCAGGGATAGG
>ERZ772948.613-NODE-613-length-23368-cov-34.186849_pt1 | contig 23368 bp, 22 predicted proteins | sample MGYA00511945_ERZ772948 | MGnify/ENA primary metagenome ERZ772948 (study PRJEB29015, sample SAMEA2737927) | human oral metagenome | biome: human oral; feature: human-associated habitat; material: dental | place: China | collected 2141 ... | reverse complement strand
CGTCTGCGGGGACGATGGTGACGGCGTCGGTGGAGGCGCCGAGCTCGGTCAGGGACACCACGACTTTCTCAGAGCGGGAGGTCGGCAGGTTCTTACCCACGTAGTCGGCTCGGATGGGCAGCTCCCGGTGTCCGCGGTCCACGAGTGTGGCCAGTTGCACGGCCCGGGGGCGGCCGACGGCGCCCAGGGCGTCGAGGGCGGCCCGGATGGTGCGCCCGGAGTAGAGGACGTCGTCGACGAGGATGACGACCTTGCCGTCAATGCCCCCCTTGGGGATCTCCGTGGGACGGGGAACACGGATGGGGTGACGTCCCAGGTCATCGCGGTACATGGTGATGTCCAGGGTGCCGACCGGGACCTTGGCGGCGGCCTGTGCCTGCTCGGCCTGCTCGGACCACTGCGTCCCTTCTCCCGCGGCGACAGCAAGCGCCTCGACGAGTCTGTGTGCGAGTGGCGCTCCCCCACTGGGGATCCCGAGGACGACGATGTCCTGCGTCCCGTGGTTGCGCTCCAGAATCTCGTGCGCGATACGGAACAGGGAACGGGCTATATCGGGAGGTCCGAGGATCTCCTTGCCCAGGATCGGTGCGCCAGAGGCGCCTGACAAACTTTCGGCCATTTCAGGCCTCCTTCCCCGCCTCTCTGGACGGACTTAAAGGATGTTGGTCGCCATCGAGTGTACGTCACCTCCGGCAGGATGTGCTCGCCCACACAGCACGACCTTCGGAGACGAAGGTCACGCCAACGACTGCGGAACGGCTCAGCACCTGACGACGATCGCAACAGGACGTGTTTCGCATCTACAAACTGTCCGTAACAATGTTTAGTCTTAGCCCAATGCTCAGGCGTCGTCAGACGCTGACTGCGAGATCGTCACAACATGTCGAGAGCTTGAGAAGTGAGTGCCGGATCCATCTGAGCCCGATTGAGAGCTGAACGATGTCGCAGAGCAGGCACGGACCGGTGTTGCTGCTGCATCAGTGACTTCTTCTCAAGCAAGGAACGCCCTCATGACACTCCCTACTCGACGTTCGATCATCACCGGCCTCAGCGCCGGGGCAGGACTGGCCGCCACCGGTCTCGCCTCCCCCTCGCCGGCAGCGGCGGCTGAGTCGTCCTACGATTTCAGCAGGGTCATCTTTAATGAACAGTTCTCTGACGGAACGGACTTCTCCCCGTCGCGGTGGCGGGACAACCGCTCAGAGCCCGAGTCCTGTGCCAGCTACGACTGGGGGGTGTTCACCCATGACACACACAGCGTCAGCAACAGTGTCGGGCACGTCCTGTGGCGCAAGCGCGCCACCCCCCTCAAGGGCTTCCAGAACCGCTTCGACAAGGAGCCGACCCTGCGCTACGTAGACCAGGCCTTTGTCACCACGCAGGGGCTGTTCTCCTTTGTCTACGGCTCCTTGGAGACCAGGGCACGTTTCCCTCAGTCGGCTGAGGGACTCTTCGCCGGCATCTGGTTGCGGGCGGACGACGACAACGGGGGCGAGATCGATGTTGTGGAGACCTACGGCGGCGGCAGTGCCACCGGTATCGCCGAGTCGACTGTGCACTACGGCCAGGCGGGGGGCAAGGGAAGCAACCTGGGGGTCTCGCCGCGGCCCGATCTCACCCAGTGGCACACCTACGGGATGGAGAAGACCCCCGAGAGCATTCTCTTCCTCTTCGACGGTCAGCCCTACCATGAGGTCTTGCGTTCAGCATCGCAGAAGGAGTTCGATGCCTGCTTCGGTGACGACGCCGCCTACCACATCTGCCTGACCACGCACAGCGGAAGCATCCACCGGGGGCGACTCAAGCATGAGGGCTTCACGCAGGCCCAGGTGGATATTGACTACATCGTCGTACGGGCGATGGATGAGTAGCTGATGCAGCGCCCGTTGTTCTCATCGGGCCCGGGAAGAGATCATGCTGGCTGCGTCCCCGGGGACTGAGACGCTCTGACCGCCGGGTCCAACGCCTTGCTCATACGGAGCACAACGATGAACCCCGCTGCGATCATAACCTCCACCAGGTCGCAGGCGACAAGCAGTGATGTGAGAACGGACTCGGACGAGCCCTCCGAGAACCAAGCGACATAAATCGTGAGGGTGGGAAGTCCCGCCACAATACTCGCCACCAGCAGCATCAACGTTGGCAACTTGGCCCCGATCCATCCGTCAGGCTGGACCTGAGGTGTCCGGGAGTTCGCCCGAATACAGGCGATGACACCGAGCATGAACGTCACGATCCACCCGAGGCCAACGACGAACGGGGCGACGATCATCATGAGAAGGGCAAGGAGCGCGAGCTCCAGGTACTCTTCCCCCTGCAGGTTGGCAGTGAGGAGTTCGTAGGTGGTGAAGATGATCTGGATCATCATGGTGATGAGCCCGATGATGCTGCCGGCGACGGAGACCTTGCGGGTCGCGGAGCGCTTGCGCTGAACCTCCGTCAGGACCGGGTCGATCGAGCCGAAGCCAGCAGCAGGCGTCTGCCCCACCAGGGGGTTGTAGCGGCCGTCAGGAACAGGCATGGGGTACTCCAGGATCAGCAGAGGGGATGGCCTCAGCCTAGGTCAACCGCGTCGGATGGGCTCAGCTTGCGGCATAGGGAGTCCACCCCATGTGCCGCGAGCCCCTCAGTCCATGCCTCAGCCGCGCAGCATTCGAGCTCCCGGCGACTAAGACACTCTCACCGATGGGTCCAGCGCCTTGCTCCTGCGGAGCAGAACAATGAATCCCACTGCGATCAGAACCTGCACCAGGTAGCTGGCGACGAGCACTGTGAAGAGGACGTAGGTGTCGGTGCCCCCGATGCCGTGGTGGATCTGCCAGAACCAAGTAAGAAATATGGCAAGGGTGGGAAGTCCCGCCACGATACTCGCGGCCAGCAGAGCCGACGTTGGCATCTTGGCCTCAATCCATCCGTCGGGCTGGACCTGAGGCGTCCGGGAATTCGCCCGAATACAGGCGATAAGACCGAGGATGAACGTCACGATCCACCCGAGGCCAACGACGAACGGGGCGACGATCGCCATGAGAAGGGCGAGGAACGTGAATTCCAGAGGCGGCAAGATGTAAGCGACGAATACGGAGCTGGTGGCGATCACCTGGATACTCATGGTGATGAGCCCGATGATGCTGCCGGCGACTGAAACCTTGCGGGTCGCGGAGCGCTTGCGCTGAGCTTCCATCAAGACCGGGTCGATCGAGCCGAAGCCAGCAGCAGACGTCTGCCCCACCGGAGGGTTGTAGCGGCCGTAAGGAGCAGGCGTGGGAGCGTTCCGTGGGTGGCCGGCGCCCTGGATATGGGGGTCGTTGTTGGGATTCTGGGGAGGTAGGTGGCTCATGGGGTACTCCGGCATTGGCAAAGGGGATGGCCGCAGCCTAGGTCAACCGCGTCGGATAGGTGCAACTCAGTGCATAGGGAGCCCGCCCCATGCCGCGAGCCTCCTCGCACCCTGTACCAGCGCCCAGCATCCCGCACTGATCGGCGTCGACAAGCATCTCAATGACACGTCGACGCCCGAGTTCGCATCGCTGCTGCGAACAGATCATGCGGGCTGCCCTCCCGGGGCCTGAGATGCTCTGACCGCCGGGTCCAGTGCCTTGCTCATACGGAGAAGAAACACGAACCCCACGACGATCAGGACCTGGGTCAGGCCGCAGAACATGAGTAATGGCTCCAGGAAGCCATCGATGAATTCATCGGTGTAGTCGCGTGAGAGCGCCTCGTACAGGACCACGTACATGATGAGGGTGGGCAGTCCCGTCACGATGCTTGTGACCAGCAGCGCCAGCGTTGGTGTCTTGGCCTGGATCCATCCGTCCGGCTGAACCTGAGGCGTGCGGGAACGGGCCTGAATACAGGCGACCAGAGCCAGGATGAAGGTGGTGACCCATCCAAGGCCAACGGCCATCGGAGCGAGGACCACGATGAGAAGGGACATGAACAGCAAGAACTCGCCCTGCTGCCCCGTGTACCCGATGGCGAGGAACATGGTGACGATGATGGCCATCTGGATCACCATGGTGATGAGCCCGATGATGCCGCTGGTGAGCGAGACCTTACGGGTTGCGGAGCGCTTGCGCTCGCACATGAGGACCGGGTCGTTCCAGACGATTCCAGGAACCGGGTTCAGTCCCATTGGAGGGTAGGGACTGTGAGGAACAGGCGTGGGTCCGTTCCACGGATAGCCTCCGGGTGCTGCTGGAGACGGCGGGAGGCCTCCGAAGGGATGGGGCCCGGCGGGGTAGGGCATTCCCGATCCCGCCCAGGGGTAGCCGGCCACGTGCCAGGGGTAGCCGGCCACGTGGGGGCCGGACAGTACTGCTACAGGGTTGTCGACACCGATTGCCCCTTCCTGCGGTGCGCCGATGCCCTTGATGTAGGGGTAGTCGTTGGGATCCTGGGGAGGTAGCTGACTCACGGAGTACTCCAGCATCGGCAGAGGGGGCGGCCTCAGCCTAGGCCACCGCTGCTGGACGGGCGCAGCTCACGGCATAGGGAGTCATCCCCATGCCGTGAGCCCCTGCGCGCCGTGATTCAGCGCAACGTGTCCGCGAGGTCTCCGATACGCCCCAGAAGTCCACCGAGGTACCTGGGTGACTCGTCGGTGGAGAGCATCCGGCTCAGCGTCATGGCCTCATCCACGGCGACGGGCGCATCCACCTCGTCGTTGTAGACGATCTCCCAGGTGGCGACTCGAGCAATGGCGCGGTCGACGGCCGGCATCCGCCCCAGGGTCCACCCCTGGGCGTAGGTCTGGATCGTCTCGTCGACGTCGCCCAGGTGATCGCACAGACCGTCGAGGATCTCCCGGGTGTAGGCAGGAGCCTCGGTGTGGTTGGCCGAGCTGACGGCGCGCAGCTGCGCGAAGGAACGCAGCTCCTCGGAGCCCTCGGAGCTCAGCATCCCGCGCTGATCGGCCTCGAAGAGGATCTCGATGGCACGCCGGCGCGCCTTGGTGCGGGCGGTGACCGGGTGGCGCGATGCGGGGCTCGAGTGGCTCGAGACCTCCTCGGGATGCTCGGTCATCAGTCGTTGACGCGGGAGATGTAGGAGCCGGAGCGGGTGTCCACCTTGACCTTGTCACCGGTGTTGAGGAACAGCGGGACCTGGATCTCAGCACCGGTCTCGACCGTGGCGGGCTTGGTACCGGCGCTGGAGCGGTCGCCCTGCAGGCCCGGCTCGGTGTGGGAGATCGTCAGGACCACGGAGGCCGGCAGCTCGACGAACAGCACCGAGTCCTCGTGGAAGGCCACGATGACCTCCTGGTTCTCCAGCATGAAGGTGGCGGCCTCGCCGACGGTGGCTGAGGGGACGTAGGTCTGCTCGTAGGACTTGACGTCCATGAAGACGTAGTCGTCGCCGTCCTTGTAGAGGTACTGCATGTCGCGCCGGTCGACAGTGGCGGTCTCGACCTTGAGGCCGGCGTTGAAGGTCTTGTCAACGGTCTTGCCGGACAGGACGTTCTTGATCTTGGTACGCACGAATGCGGGGCCCTTGCCGGGCTTGACGTGCTGGAACTCCACTACCTGCCACAGCTGGCCCTCAAGGTTGAGCACCATGCCGTTCTTCAGGTCGTTCGTCGTGGCCACGAGGGTTTCCTCACTGTTGCATTGCATCTGGGACGCGCTGATCCTACCGCGAGGCACTGCGCTCCCCCGGCGACGGGCGTGTCGCACCGATCACGAGTGGCGGGACAAATCAGCTCCGACGGCACTCATGACCTTCTCGCAGGCCTCGTCTGGGGTCGTTGAGGTGGTGTCGATGACGACGTCGGCCAGGTCCTGGCACCGGGCCTGACGCTCGTGGAGCATCTGGACGAACTGGTGGTGGATGGTTCCCAGGGCCACGGACCGCGGTGCGTCGAGACCGTTACGGGTGGCCAGGACCCGGGTGGCGCACGTCAGGGACACGACATGGTGAGTTCCCCGATTGGCGAGCCCGAGGCGCTCAAGGCCCTGACGCACTCCCGTGGCCTCCAGGCAGCCCGATCCCAGGGCGACGACGAGGCCCCCGGTCTCGGCCCGCTCCAGGAGCCGTTCAGCGGTGCCGGCCTCGATGCGGCGGTACTCGGTCTCCGGCACCGCGACGAGTGCCAGGTCGGGGCGGGTGCCCAGCTCGTCGGCGACGAGCCGGCCCAGATCGAGCACGGTTAGGCCCTGGGCACCCCCGATGGCCTGGGCCACGCTGGAGCAGCCGGCCCCCGGCGGGCCGATGAGGATGAGGGAGCCCGGTACCGTGGCGCTCAACCGAGGTCCCCTTCTGGCCGGTCGGACCCACCGGTGACGGCCTCATGAGCTGCTAGGAGAACGCTCTCCGCCGGCGCCTGAGCCCGCACAGGCCTGGCGATGTCGTCGAGCAGGACGAGGCGCAGCCGGCCACCGCGCACCTTCTTGTCGCTCATCATGGCCTCCTTGAGCTCCTCCCAGCGCCCCTCCCCCTCGGGGAAGCGGGTCGGCAGACCGACCGATTCCAGGCTCTGACGGTGCAGGGCGAGTGCGTCGCTGCTCAGACTGCCGTTGCGGTGTGCGATCTCGGCGGCGAAGACGCATCCGACGGCGACCGCCTCTCCGTGACGCCAGGAGTAGTCGGTGACCTTCTCGATCGCGTGGGCGTAGGTGTGCCCGTAGTTGAGAACCTCCCGCAGGCCGGCTTCGGTGAGATCCTCCCCCACGACGGCGGCCTTGACCGCGATGGACCGGGCGACCAGGTCGGCCAGCACTGGCGAGTCCCAGGTCAGGCAGTCGGCGGGATCGGCCAGGACCCGGTCGAGAATGACCGAGTCGGCGATCAGGCCGCACTTGATGACCTCTCCGAGTCCGGCCCGCAGCTCAGCGGCCGGCAGAGTGGAGAGCATCTCCAGGTCGGCGATGACGGCGGCCGGCGGGTGGAAGGCACCCACCAGGTTCTTGCCTGCCGGCGTGTCGATTCCCGTCTTACCGCCCACGGCGGCGTCCACCATGGCCAGAAGCGTAGTGGGCACTTGAACCACGGGAACACCTCGCAGCCAGGTCGCGGCCGCGAAACCGGCCAGGTCCGTCGTCGCTCCGCCACCGAGTCCGACGACGAGCCCGTCACGGCCCAGGCGGAAGGAGCCGAGCCGCTCCCACAGGTACTCCGCGACGCGCGCCTTCTTGGCTGCTTCCCCATCGGGGACCTCGAGGCGCAGGACGCGCAGCCCCTCGGCGGTCAGCGCCGCCTCGGCAGCGCGGGCGCGGTCGGCCAGCGCCTTGGCCTGGATGACGGCGACGCCACCCGCACCTGCTCCGGGGACGTCCTGCACGATGCGGGGCAGCTCGGCCAGGATCCCGTGGCCGATGAGGACGTCGTAGGGGCTCGGGCCGCCGACGGAGACCCTCCGTGCGCCGCTGCTGCCCTCGGTGGTTGCCACGGGCCGGACGCGCCGTGGCGAGGCGTCGGCCCCGTCCGGGGCAGCAGGCGAGTCTGTCTGCGTCTCGGCCATGGGAGCCAGGACACTGACTGCCTGAGAGGTCTGGACCCCCAGGGCCACCAGGATGAGAGCGGCGACCTGCTGGGGACTGAGCCCATCAGTGGGCACGGTCAGCGTGGCGACCTCGGAGTACAGCGGCGAGCGCTGAGCATGGAGGGCCTCCATCCGCGCCAGGACGCCCGCGTGCTCGCCCTGCTCCTCACAGCGCTGCTGAGCGGCACGGGCCTGGTCCGAGTCCGCGTCCGGGGCCATGACCGGGCGCCCGGCCCCGTCCCCCACGTGCTTGGCCGCAGTGCTCGGAGAGGCGGACAGGTAGATGACCGTGTGACCGCGCAGCAGGTCTCGGTTCTCAGGGCGCAGCACCGCTCCCCCGCCCAGGGCGATGACACCCTGAGCGGCCGCCGGCGAGTCCAGGACTGCCCGCATGGCCCGGTGCTCGCGATCGCGGAAGCTCTCCTCCCCCTCGGCGGCGAAGATCTCTGGGATCGTCATGCGGGCGCGCCGGCGGATCTCAGCGTCGGTGTCAGTGACCTGGACGCCCAGGGCCTGGGCCAGGAGCCTGGCCTGAGTGGTCTTGCCCGCGCCGGGCAGCCCCACCAGAACCAGGGGCAGCTGGTCGTCGCGCAGAGCGATGGTCGGAACACGCTTCCAGGTCATGATCGTGATTCCCTCTCCGTCGAGATCGCTGTGGGTGCTACCAGTATCGCCCGAGCAGACCGACTTGCCACAAGATTCACCGCTCGGTTCGCCACTGCGTCCGTTCAGCGATGCGGTCCAGGTAGGAACGCAGGTTGCGTCCGGCCTCATCGACCGAGTCTCCTCCGGTCTTGTCCAGCAGAAGATCGGCCAGAACCAGAGCAGTCATGGCCTGTGCAATGACCGCTCCGGGGACGACGGCGCACACGTCTGAGCGCTGGTGGAGCCCGGTGGCGGGCTCGCCCGTGGCCAGGTCAACGGTGCGCAGGGCCCTGGGCACCGTGGAGATCGGCTTGAAGGCGACCCGTACCCGCACGTCGGAGCCGTTGGAGATACCGCCCTCGATGCCGCCGGCGCGGTTGGTGGACCGGGTGAGTGTTCCGCAGTCCACTGAGACGATCTCGTCGTGAGCCGCTGAGCCCCGCCGGGCAGCCTCGGTGAAGCCGTCACCGATCTCCACGCCTTTGACGGCCTGAATCCCCATGAGAGCGGCCGCCAGGCGCGCGTCGAGGCGGCGGTCGGCGCTGACGTGGGTGCCCAGTCCCACCGGGACACCGGTGGCGATGACCTCGACGACGCCCCCGAGCGTGTCGCCGTCCTTCCTGGTGGCGTCGATCTCGGCGACCATGGCGGCACTGGTGGCCGGATCCGTGCAGCGCACGGGATCGGCGTCCAGTCGCTCGGTGTCCTCAGCTCTCGGCGGGGGTACGTCATCGGGCAGGGCGACCGATCCGATCCGCACGACGTGACTGACCAGCCTGACACCGGCGACCTGCTCCAGGATGGCCTCGGCCACGGCTCCCAGCGCCACACGGGCGGCGGTCTCGCGGGCTGAGGCCCGTTCCAGGACCGGGCGGGCCTCAGGAAGGTCGTACTTGAGCATCCCCGGCAGGTCCGCGTGCCCGGGCCTGGGGCGGGTCAGCGGGTGGTTACGGGCGATCTCGCGCTCGTCACCGGTGCCGGCGTCGATGAGCAGGTCGTTGGGGTCCACGGGGTCGGCGCTCATGACCGTGGACCACTTGGGCCACTCGGAGTTGCCGATCTGCAGGGCGATGGGGCTGCCGATGGTGCTCCCGTGGCGGATGCCCCCCAATACCCGCAGCTCGTCGCGCTCGAAGGCCTGGCGGGCACCACGCCCGTGCCCCAGTCGACGCCGGGCCAGTGCCGCCCGGATGTCCTCACTGGTGATCCGCACGCCCGCGGGCACGCCTTCCAGCACCGCGGTCAGAGCCTCGCCGTGGGACTCCCCGGCCGTCATCCATCGAAGCATGGGGTAGATACTCTCACACGCCGATGCCGCTACCTGCCTCGCCCGACCTGGAACGTTGATGTTGCGCGGGTCAGTATGCGGTTGTCGAGGTATCCGTGGTGGGGGCGACGGCTGCGAGGAGCGCGGTACGCATGAGATCGATATCGGGCTGCTGCCCGGTCATGAGCTGCACCTGGGGCACGGCCTGGTGCAGGAGCATGAGCCAGCCCGGGGCGAGGGCTCCCCCGGCATGAGCCCAGGCACCGGCGACGGCGGTGGGCCAGGGGGCGTAGACGACATCGAGCATGACGGCTCCTGGGCGGGTGCCCTCGGCCTGGTCCAGGGCACGCCTCAGTGGGGCTGCCAGTGGGTCGGCCGCATGCGCGGGCAGGGTCGAGATGACAACGTCGGCTGCGGCCAGACGCCGGGCCGCCTCGGTGTTGGAGGCGGAGTCGGACGGATTCCAGGTGAGAGTCTCAATGTCCAGCCCCATGCGGTGGGCGGCGCTGAGTGCGCGACCGGGGCCGGCGTGTCGTCGGGCCACGACGGTGACCCGGCCGGCCCGGAGCTCTCCGAGCGCCGCGAGGGCGGAGCAGGCGGTGGCCCCCGATCCGAGCACCACGGCCTGCTCGATTCGCAGGCGGGCGCCTGGGCAGTCCGGTGCCTGTGTACGGGCGGTCTCCCGCAGCGCTCCGACGATACCAGCGACGTCGGTGTTGAAACCGGCCAGGAGCGCACTTCCTGCGCCGCTGCGCTGTGCCACCACGGTGTTGACAGCGCCGACGGCCTCGGCGAGAGGGTCGATGACGTCCAGGCGTGCCAGGAGCGTCTGCTTGTGGGGCATGGTGACGCTCAGGCCCGCCCAGGCCGGACCGGCCTGAACCGGAGCGGCCAGCTCGGCGAGCAGGGCCGACAGCGCCTCCGAGTCGGTCTCGCGCCGCTCGTAGGTCCAGTCGTCCAGTCCGAGCCCGGCGTAAGCGGCCCGGTGCAGCACGGGTGACAGCGAGTGGCTCACCGGACTGCCGATGACGGCGGCGCGGTGGCGGATCTCCCCCGCCGGCGACTCAGCCACTCTTCTTCTCGCCGTTGCAGATCTCCTGGTTCTTCTTGCAGTAGTCGTTGAGCTTCTTGGTGTTGGTCTTCTGCTCCTCGTTGGTGGAGGCGAACAGGGTCTCGCCGGTCTCGAGGTTCACCGTGACGAAGTAGAGCCAGCTCCCGGCCGGCGGGTTGAGCACCGCCTTGATGGCCGCCTCGCCGGGGCTGCCGATCGGCCCGGGCGGGAGACCCTTGTGAACGTAGGTGTTGTACGGGTTGTTGGCGTCCTGAGTCTCCGCCTCGGTGGGGATGCCTCCATACCGTCCCAGGCCGTACTGCACTGTCGAGTCCATCTGGAGCAGGCCATGGGTCTCGCCGTCTGTCTGCGACAGACGGTTCTCGATGACCCTCGCTGCCTGCCCGTAGTACCGCTCACTGTTGACCTCGCGCTCGACGATGGAGGCCTTGGTCAGAACCTTCTGGTAGTCCTCCTTGGGCACCTGGAGCTCTTTGAGCTGGGTGACGGTCTGGGAGACCATCTTCTTGACCAGGTCCTTCGGCGTAGCGTTCTCAGTGACGTCGTAGGTGCCCGGGGCGAGCCAGCCCTCGACATTGCCGCCGGCCTCGGCAGGCAGACCGATGGCAGCGGAGTCGGCGTAGGCCGCCTCAATCTGCTCGTCGGTGAAGCTGCCGACCTTCTTGAGCCGGTCCTTGACGATCTGCTTGGAGACACCTGCGGGGATGGTCAGCGTGTGATCGCCCTTGCTCTCGGGATCGAGCAGCGCCTGGAGAGCGGAGTTGGCGGACATCTTCTTCTTGAGCTTGTAGGTACCCGGCTGGATCGTATTGCCCTTCGGGTTGTTCTTCGCCGCATTGGTGAAGGCCTTACCGGAGGCGACGACGCCCTTGCTCTGGAGGATGTCTCCGATGTCAGCTCCGGAGGCCCCCTCCGGGATCGTCACGGTGACCTCGCCCTCACCCTCACCCTTGTAGTCCTCGGCGTGAGTCGCCTGGGCGGAGGCGTCGCGCATGATCCCGATGGCCTTGTAGCCCAGGACGCCGACAGCCACGAGGGTGATGACGATGACAAGGCTGGTCAGCCAGTGCCGACGCCGCTTGCGCTGACGGCGCTCGACCTTCTCCATGCGCCGCTGCCTGCGGCTCTTGGGCTTGTCCTTGGCGTCACCAGCGTCCTCATCGCGCTGGATGCCGAGCTCGGCGAAGAAATCGTCGTGGCTCACGCTCTGCCTCTCTTGATCGGGTGGACTCGCTCACCGGCCGGGACCCCGGACATCCGCTCAGTGGTGATGGCCTGTTCGAGGATGACGACCGCTGCCGCTTGGTCGACAATACCGCGGAAGCTCCTCTCCTTCAGGCCGGCCGCGTGCAGATCCCGGTGAGCAGAGACGGTGGTGAGCCGCTCGTCGACCAGCCGGACGCACACCCGCTGAGGCAGGCGGCTCGCCAGGTCTCGCGCCCATGCTCGGGCGTCCCTGGTTGAGCTCGAGCTGCCGCCGCCCATGTGCTTGGGCAGACCGACGATCACCTCGAAGGCACCGTACTCCTCGACGAGGTCAACGGCCTCGTCGAGGTCTGCACCATAGCGGTCCCGCCTGAGAGTTACCACAGGAAACGACAGGATCGCGTCCTGATCGCAACGAGCGACACCAATACGTGCCTTTCCGACATCGAAGGCGATGCGGACACCGGGACGGAATTGCGTCGAATCCGGTTGAGCCGATGAGCCTGTCACAGGATCTGCTACGCGTGCGGGGCGATCCGGTATCCCGGATCAGGCCTGGATCTGCTCGGCCACGGCGCGCAGCGCCTCGTCCAGAGCCTGGGGGTTCTGACCACCGCCCTGGGCAAGGTCGTCCTTGCCACCGCCTCCGCCGCCCAGAACCTGGGCGGCGGTACGCACCAGGGCACCGGCACGGATGCCCTGGTCACGAGCACCGGCATTGGTGGCCACCACCACGACCGGACGCGAGCCGACGACCGCGCCGACGGCGACGACGGCGGGCTCGGCGTCACCGAGTCGGCTGCGGGTGTCGAGGACCAGCGAGCGTACAGCATCGGCCGAGCCGACGGTCCCGAGGTCGGCTGAGGCAAGACGGACCTCGCCCAGCCGGACGGCGTCGGAGACGATGCCGGCCGTGCGCGCCGACAGCGCTGCCTGCTCGGCCGCAGCCAGGCGCTTCTCGGCGTCCTTCAGGCGCGTCATGAGGCTCTCGACACGCTCGGGCAGGTCCTCGGGGCGGCCCCCGACCATGGTTGATAGCTGGGAGACCAGCGCGTGCTCCTTGGCCTGGTAGCCGTAGGCGCCCTCACCGACGAGGGCGTCGATGCGGCGCACGCCCGAACCGATCGAGGACTCGCCCAGCACCGCGATGCGGCCGATGTGGCCGGTGCTGGGGACGTGAGTGCCGGCGCACAGCTCCTTGGACCAGTCACCCCCGATGGAGACGACCCGCACCTGCTTGCCGTACTTCTCTCCGAACAGGGCCATGGCGCCTGCGGCGCGGGCGGCGTCGATGTCCATGACCTCGTCGGTGACGGCCAGGTCCTCCGAGAGCCTGTTGTTGACCCGCTCCTCGATGCCGGAGATCTGGTCCGAGGCCAGGGCTGAGCCGTGGCGGAAGTCGAAGCGCATGCGGGAGGGCGAGTTCTCGCTGCCGGCCTGGGTGGCGTTGTCGGAGACGATCTCGTGGAGCGCCTTGTGCACCATGTGGGTGGAGGTGTGGGCGCGGGCGATCGCCAGGCGGCGCGCCGAGTCGATCTGGGCGAAGGCCTTCTCCCCCACCGCGATCGTGCCCTCGGTCAGGGTGCCGCGGTGGACGTGCAGCCCCTTGACGGGGGCCTGGACATCGTTGACCTCGACGGTGCCGCCGTCGGCCAGTCGGATCGTACCCTGGTCGGCGAGCTGACCGCCCATCTCGGCATAGAAGGGGGTGCGGTCCAGGACAACCTCGACCTCGGCCGGGGCGGTGACGACGCTCTGCGGGACGCCGTCAACGAGGATCCCGGCGACGGTGGCATCGGCGGAGGACTCGGTGTAGCCAAGGAAGGTCGATCCGCCGCCCATCTCCTTCTCCAGCTCGCGGAAGACGCGGATGTCGGCGTGTCCGGTCTTCTTGGCGCGCGCGTCGGCCCGGGCACGCTCCTTCTGCTCGTTCATGAGGCTGCGGAAGGCGCTCTCATCGACATCGACCCCCTGCTCGGCCGCCATCTCCAGGGTCAGGTCGATGGGGAAGCCGTAGGTGTCGTGCAGCTCGAAGGCGCTCTTGCCCGACACCAGCGGGCGCCCGGAGCGGCCAGCCTCCTTCTTGGCCGAGGCCACCGCGGTGTCCAGGATCGTGGTGCCGGCGGCCAGGGTGCGGCGGAAGGCGTCCTCCTCACCGTAGGCCACCTCGGAGATGGTGCTCCAGCCGGTCTCCAGCTCGGGGTAGGAGGACTTCATGGCGTCCTTCGAGACGGTCAGCAGCGTGGGCATGGCGGCCTCGTCGACGCCGAGCAGGCGCATGGAGCGCACCGCCCTGCGGATGAGGCGGCGCAGGACGTAGCCGCGGCCGTCGTTGCCGGGGCGCACGCCGTCGGAGATGAGCATGAGGGCCGAGCGCACGTGGTCGGCGACGACCCGCATGCGCACGTCATCGTGATAGGCCTCGCCCGCCTCGGGGCCGGCCGAGCCGCGGCCGTAGACCTTTCCGGACAGCTCCTCGGCGGCCTTGATGACGGGGAAGACCTCGTCGATCTCGTACATGTTGGGCTTGTCCTGCATGATGAAGGCCAGGCGCTCCAGACCGGCACCGGTATCGATGGCCGTCTGGTCGAGCTTGCCCAGGAGCTCGAAGTCGTGGCCCTTGCCCTCTCCGCGCAGGAACTCGTCGAAGACGAGGTTCCAGATCTCCAGGAAGCGGTCACCCTGGGTGTCGACGGCGGGACCGCCGTCGGGCCCGTAGGCGGGGCCGCGGTCGTAGTGGATCTCGCAGCAGGATCCGGCAGGGCCGGGCTGGCCCGTGGACCAGGAGATGTCCTTGAAGGGAAGGAGCTGGATCCGCTCTGCGGGCACCCCGATCTCACGGGTCCAGTAGTCGAGGGAGACCTGGTCCTCCTCCCAGATCGTCATCCACAGCCGGTCCCCGTCCAGACCGTAGCCGCCCTCCTCGCGGCTGCCTGTCAGCAGGCCCCAGGCGTAGGAGATGGCCCCCTCCTTGAAGTAGTCACCGAAGGAGAAGTTGCCGTTCATCTGGAAGAAGGTGCCGTGGCGCGTCGTGATACCGACGTTGTCGATGTCATTAGTGCGGATGCACTTCTGCACCGAGGCGGCCCGGGGCCAGGGGGCCTCCTCGGTACCCAGGATGTAGGGGATGAAGGGCACCATGCCGGCCACGGTGAACAGGATGGAGGGCTCGGGAGACACCAGGGAGACCGAGGGCCGGATCTCGTGCTCGTTCGCGGCGAAGTAGTCCAGCCAGCGGCTGCGGATCTCGGATGTGCGCATGGGGTCCTCATCCTGTTCGAGGTGTGCCCGGGCACTGCGGCTCTTGGGCCTGGTGCTGGGCGGGTGGACGGTGTGGTGTGGCCGACCGGCCGGCCAGGTACTCGGCGGAGACGGTGGAATCAGTCGCCTGCGGACACGGAGCCGGTCGAGTTGCTCCATGGTGAGCGTACTCCCACGCCGGGGCGCCCCGAACCTCTCATGGGTCCGGGGCGCCCCGGCGTCAGGTGGGCGTGAGGGTCAGCGCGAGTAGTACTCGACGACCATCTGGACGTCACAGGTCACGGGGACCTCGTCGCGCTTGGGACGGCGCACCAGCGTGGCCGAGAGCTTCTCGAGGTCCACGTTGAGGTACTCCGGGACGGGGGGCAGCACGTCGCGGTGCGCACCGGCAGCGGCGACCTGGAAGGGCACCATCACCTGGGAGCGGGGACGGACCTGGATGGTCTGGCCGGGCTTGACGCGGTAGGAGGGGCGGTCCACGACCTTGCCGTCGACGAGGATGTGGCGGTGGACCACGTCCTGGCGGGCCTGGGCGATGGTGCGGGCGATCCCGGAGCGCAGAACGAGGGCGTCCAGGCGCATCTCGAGCAGCTCGACGAGGGACTCACCGGTCAGGCCCTGGCCGCGACGGGCCTCCTCGAAGACGCGCTGGAGCTGGGCCTCGCGGATGCCGTACTGGGCGCGCAGGCGCTGCTTCTCCTTGAGGCGGACGGCGTAGTCGGACTCGGTGCGGCGGCGGGCGCGGCCGTGCTCACCGGGGCCGTAGGGGCGGCGCTCGAAGTAGCGCACGGCCTTGGGGGTCAGCGGGATGCCGAGGGCGCGGGAGAGGCGCACCTGGCGGCGGGAGCGTGAAGAGCTCATGTGTGTCATTCCTGTCGGATCGATGGTCGCACGCCGTGGCGGGAGCCGACGGCGCGGGGTCAAGCCTCGGTTCGGGCCGGGACCCCAGGAGGTCCGCATCGTCGTCGGCCGGTGACACCTGCGGGAGGCGCCTGCCGTATCCGATGTGGACAACTCGAGAACTCTAGCGTGCTCACCGGCGAAAACCCATGTCGGAACCGCCCGGTGTGAGACGGTCCTCAAGCTCTGCCCGGATGGGGTGCTCAAGGCGTACGCACTATCGCTCATCGAGGATGCGCCTGACCGCCTCGAGGCGGGAGGCCAGCTGCTTCTCGAAGCCATTGCCGGTGGGCCGGTAGTACCGGCTGCCCTCGAGCCCGTCGGGCAGGTACTGCTGGCCGACGACGGCGTGGGGGAAGTCGTGCGGGTAGCGGTAGCCCTTGCCGTGCCCGAGCCCCTCGGCCCCGGCGTAGTGGGCGTCGCGCAGGTGAGCGGGCACGGCCGCAGCCTTACCAGCCCGCACATCGGCCAGTGACTCGTTGAGCGCCTCGGTGACCGCGTTGGACTTAGGAGCGGTGGCCACGGCGAGCGCGGCCTCGGCCAGGATGAGCCCGGACTCCGGCATCCCGATCATGGCGACCGCCTGCTGGGCGGCCACGGCGGTGGACAGCACCGTGGGGTCGGCGAGGCCCACGTCCTCGGCGGCGTGAATGACGATGCGGCGGGCGATGTAGCGGGGGTCCTCCCCTGCGGCGATCATGCGCGCCAGGTAGTGCATCGTGGCGTCGGGGTCCGAGCCGCGCATCGACTTGATGAAGGCGCTGATGACGTCGTAGTGCTGGTCTCCTGCACGGTCGTAACGCACCGCCGCCACATCCGCGGCCCTCTCGACGTCGGCGACCTCGATGAGGGGCGACGCGCCGGAAGCGGGCGTCTGCGCCAGGACCGTGCCGGCGGCGGCCTCCAGCACGGTGAGCGCCTTGCGGGCGTCGGAGCCGGCCATGCGCACGATCTGCTCGCGCGCCTCCTCGCTGATGCCCACGGTGCCGGCCAGGCCCCGCTCGTCATCCAGCGCGCGATCGATCAGGCGCCCGATGTCATCGGCCCCCAAAGGCTGGAGCGTCAGGAGCAGGGAGCGGGACAGGAGCGGTGAAACAACGCTGAAGGACGGGTTCTCCGTGGTGGCCGCGATGAGCGTCACCCACCGGTTCTCCACGCTCGGTAGCAGGGCATCCTGCTGGGAGCGGGAGAATCGGTGCACCTCGTCGATGAACAGCACCGTCTCCTCCCCTGCCGCCAGACGGCGCCTGGCATCGGAGACGACGGCGCGCACGTCCTTGACGCCGGCCGTGACCGCTGACAGCTCCACGAACCTGCGGCCGCTGCCCCGTGCCACCAGGTAGGCCAGCGTCGTCTTGCCGGTTCCGGGTGGGCCCCACAGGATGACCGAGGACAGGGAGGAGCTAGACGGCCGCGCGGCGGCGCCCCGTTCACCAGCATGGGAGCCCCCGCTCGCCTTGGCCGGCTCCACGAGGCGGCGCAGAGGCGATCCGGGGGTGAGCAGGTGTGCCTGCCCCTGAAGCTCGTCGAGCGTGCGCGGTCGCATCCGCACCGCCAGCGGCGCGTGGGAGTCCACGGGGATCCCGGCGTCATCCGTGCCGGCCGACTCGAACAGGTCCATGCACCGACCCTATCTCCCCTGACGCCGGCCCCACGGACGCACGATCTCCAGGAAGTTGCAAGGCCTCACGCGAAGGCGGGCCCGGCAAGCAACACGAGCTCAGCGATGGCCGAGTCGGCCACAGGCCGGTCACAGGAGGCTGACGTCTCCGGCGCCCTCGCGCAGCACCTCGGGGACGTCGTCGGTCAGGTCGATGACGCTGGTGGGCTCCCCCTGTCCGACCGGCCCCTCGATGACGACGTCGATGAGGTGCCCCAGCGAATCCTGGATCTCCCATCCGTTGGTCTCGGGCTCCTCCTGGCCGGGGCGGATGAAGGTGGAGGACAGGATGGGAGCGCCGAACTCGGCGACGAGGGACTGGGTGATGGCGTGGTCGGGGATGCGCACGCCCAGCGTGTGCTTCTTGGGGTTGAGCGTCATCCGGGGCACGTCCTTGGTGCCCTTGAGGATGAAGGTCCACGGCCCCGGGGTAAGCCGCTTGATGAGCCGGAAGGCGTTGTTGCCCACGATGGCCAGCGGCCCGACCTGGGCGAAGTCGGCGCACACGAAGGTGAAGTTGTGCTTGCCGTCGAGCTGGCGGATGGTGCGGATCCGGTCCAGCCCATCCTTGTTGCCCGGCGCACAGGCCAGGGCGTATCCGGAGTCGGTGGGGTAGGCGACCAGGCCGCCGTCGCGCAATGTGTCGACGACCTTCTCAACCAGACGCACCTGCGGGTTGACGGGGTGGAGCTCGATGTAACGTGCCATGCCCCCACCCTACCCCGGGTGATGGTTCTCACATAGCGTTCTTGGGGGCAGACGGGTGTCAGCAGCCAGGGATCTGGTGGGCGACGTCGGAGAAGACGCCGGTGGCCCCCCAGCTGAAGAGCTCGTCGGCTCGGCTGGGCGAGTTGACGGTCCAGATGTTGACGCCGTAGCCCGCATCCCGAAACTCCTGGACCTGCTGCCGGGTCAGGCCGGAGTCCTCGGGGTGGATGAAGTCGGCGCCCACGATCTCAAGGGTGCTCCTCCAGTCACCCGACAGCGCACGACTCTCATAGAGGCACCCTACGGGGACCTCCGGGGCGCGCTGCTTGAACAGGTGGAGCAGGAGGTGACTGAAGGAGGAGACGATGACCTTGACGTCGGGATGCAGGCGCTCGAGCTGTGTGATGACGCCATCGATGAGGCGCAAGGTCGCCTCCTTGCCGGTCTCGTTGGGCTTGATCTCGATGTTGGCGTTGAGACCGCTGTCGTTCATGAGGTCGATGAGATCGCTCAGGGCGGGCAGCGGCTCACCCACAAACCGAGGGGAGAACCAGCCTCCGGCGTCGATGCCCGCCAGATCGGCCGCCGTCAGGTCGTCGTACCGACCGGTGCGATTCGTGGTCCGGTCCAGGGTGGAGTCATGGCAGATGATGACTGTTCCGTCGGCGATGACGTCGACGTCGGCCTCCACCCACTTCACCTGATGATCCACCGCACAACGGAAAGCGGCCATGGTGTTCTCCGGGGCCAGCGAGCTCAGGCCCCGGTGCCCGAAGATCATGCGCTCGTCTCCGCGTACGCACCCACCACTGTCTGAGGTCACCGACGACATGGCCGGCATGCTACATGAGCCGCACGAACGCACTCCGCGGAAGAACGCTTTGACATCAAGGCGAGTTGATATAAAATTCCTTGTATGCGAAAGGTCGCCACCCCACCGGAGGCCCCCCTTGGGGAGGACTCGGCCGTGGTGCAGCTGTTCAAGGCGCTGGCTCACCCCATGAGGGCGAGCATCGTCTACCGCCTCATCAGCTCACCGGCTGACGTCACCGAGCTGGTGACGTTCCTCGGCGTCTCCCAGCCCCTGGTCTCGCACCACCTGCGGGTCCTGCGCAACGCCCACCTGGTCGAGTCGGTCCGCGACGGCAAGCGCCAGAGCTACTCCCTCATTGACGATCATGTCGCATCCATCTTCATCGACACCCTCGAGCACACGAAGGAGCACGATCATGACTGCCACCACTGAGCACCGCCCCGCTGAGGCCCACCAGCACACCCACGGCCCCGACTGCGGGCACCTGGCCGTCATCCACGGAGACCACGTGGACTACATTCACAACGGCCACGCCCACCACGAGGACAACGGTCACTACGACGAGTGCGACACCTGCTCGTGCGAGCACTGCTCGGACCCCTGCGCCGTGTGCGAGTGCGAGGACTGCACCTGCCCCACCTGCAACCACAACACCTGCTCGTGCGAGCACTGCTCGGACTCCTGCTCCTCGTGCACCTGCGAGGACTGCACCTGCCCGACCTGCACGCACGCCGCCTGAGCGACTCAGTCAGTCACCCCTGGACGGGCTCCGCCTTCAGGAGGTGCGCCCCTGTGAGGGCCTTTTGCCGAATGACGTATGTCGGCAGGAGGCCCTCACGGTTTGCGGCAACGCTGTAGCCGACGGCGCCCGACGCAGACGGTCAGCTGGAGGCCCCTGGACGATGAGGCTCAGGGAATGGCGGGTTTGCACCGATGCGCACGCGCAACGATCATGTGCCCATGAGCAGTCCCCTCCCTGTATCCGGTGCTTCTGGGCACGTCGCACCGCCTGTGCCCGGTGTCCGTCTGGGACAGGTGCTGGGTCAGGGAGGATTCGCCACCGTCTACGCGCCGGGGAGCAGGTCTCGTTGGGGCGCCCAGTGGCTGTCAAGATCGACTCCAGGCCGCTGCACGACGAGCGCAACCGCCGACGTTTCATGCGGGAGATGGCGGCCGCCAGCCGGATCAGCGGGCACCCGAACGCGGTCTCGCTGATCGACTCCGGAGTGCTTCCCGACGGGCGCCCCTACCTGGTCATGGAACGCTGTGACGGGGGCTCCTTGGCCCAGGTCCTGCAGCACGGCGAGATCAGCGCCGCTCAGGCCGTCAGCATCGTCACGGCCGTGTGCTCCGCCCTGGGCGCCGCTCACGACGCCGGGGTCCTCCACCGCGACATCAAGCCCGGAAACATCCTCATTGACGCTTATGGAAGCCCGCGTCTGAGCGACTTCGGCCTGGCCGCCGTCCAGCGCGAGGGCATCGACTCCTCCGTCACCCTGGAGACGATGACGCCGGACTTCGCTCCCCCGGAGGCCTTCACCCTGGCCGCGCCCTCACCCAGGGGCGACGTGTGGTCGATGGGGGCCGTTCTCTTCGCGCTCCTGACCGGACGCGGTCCTCGACGCACAGCCGACGGCGCACCCCAGAGCCTGCCGGAGATCATCAACCACCTGTCGGTGCCCATCGACACCTCCGACGCGCGCATCCCCGAGGCGTTACGTCCGTTGCTCGACCGGGCGCTGCACCCCGACCCCGCTCAGCGGTACCGCGACGGCAACGAGCTGACCGAAGCACTGACTCGGGCCGGCGGGCTCTCGAACGGCGCGTTCAGCACCCCTCACTCGGCGCTACGGGATTCCCACCCCCTGCCTGCGGCGATCTCGACGCCCACAGCCGGATCGCGCCGCTCGAGCAGGGCACTGATGCTCCTGGCCCTGGGGGGTGACAGCGGGCGTCGTCATCTCCGCCGCTGTGCTGGGCGCCGTCAGGCTCATCGACTCGGTGCCGTCAGCGAACCGGGCGGCCCAGGGGGCCTCTGCCTCGCCCGTGCTACATGCCGGGGCCCGAGCGGAGCAGGGCGCCGGCAGCCGCCCCGCGGCCACGGTACGGGCAACCGTCCCCGGCTCCCGGAAGGCCTCGCCCTCCCCGACAGCCGCCCCGACTCCCGCGCAGGTCAACGCCCAGGGCATCCCCTACTCCGACGACATGCCGTGGCCTCTGGGGACCTGTCTGAGCCGGACGACCTCGGTCGTGGGCGGCACGAGCGTCAGCCAGGTCGACTGCTCCCAGGCCGACTGGATCGTCTTCGCCGGCGGAACCTTCGATCCGGCCACGACCGCTTCCAGCGCCACCGAGGCCATGGCGAATGACCCTCAGGTCGAGGTCGCCTGCACCAGCGCCTACGCGCAGCGCTATGGACTCGACCTGTCCACCAGCTACACGATCAACACGCTCGGTCCCAATGATGAGGAGTGGGCCGCGGGCAGTCGGGGTTTCGCCTGCGTCCTGGGCCGGTTGTAGATCTGCAGCGGTCTCACATGCCCCTCCGCAGGCGTCGGCCGGCGCCGACGTCAACAGGTCAGCCCCCGGGAGGCGGGTCACCGGCTGGTGCTGGCGAAGACTTCCTCGATGAAGGGATCGACCAGCCCGTGGTAGGCATCCGGGGCGTCCCGCCTCACGCAGTGGCCGACGCCGTCGAGCAGCACCAAACGTACGAGCGGATTGGTCACCTCAGAGGGGTCAGGAGCCATGTCACCGCGGCGGGGCGCCAGGTAGAGCGTCGGCGCCCTCAGCCGGTTGATCGCGCTGACGAGGTCGGCCTCGCCGAGGTAGGTACCTTCGCGGATGTAACGGCGGTCGACCTGCCTCTTGCACGCGGCCCAGGCCTCGATCTCGGACTCGGTCCATGAGGTCTCGCGCCGCATACGTTCCCGCTCGGCCGTGCCGCCGTCGGCGAAGGCGTCCAGGAAGTGCTCCTGATGCTCCACGAACCAGGGGGCTGGGGCCCAGTGCCCGGTGGGACGCGCGACGTCCTCCAGGACCAGGGCCCGAACCAGCTCGGGCCGGGCGACACTCACCCGCAGCGATATGAGCCCTCCCAGGCTGTGCGCCACGACGACCGGTGGCTCCGGGAGCCGAGCCAATGTCCTCGTGAGGTCCTCGTGCATGGTCTGCGGCGCCCGAGCCAGGGCCTCATCGTCCCACCGCGGGGATGCTCCGTGTCCCCGCTGATCGATCGCGAGGACGTGATACTGGGAGGACCAGCGGGCTACGGCATCGGGCCAGGCGGTAGCTGATTCGGTCAGGCCGTGGACTAAGAGCAGCGGCGGATCCGTCGGGTCGCCCCACTCGTGCAACGCAAGCATCGTCACCTCATCGAGTGTAGGCGAAGAGCGCACACGACTTCCGTGCTCACCTCGGTCCCGACTGAGTTCATCGATTCCGATGAGGGGGAGTCTTCTAGAGCTTGAGGTGAAAGTCGTCGAGTTCGGTGCTCCCCAGGGGGATGCCCCTGGGGAGCACCGAACTCGACGCCGGGATCAGCGCGCCGTCCGCAGGTCCTTACCCAACGACGCGACCTGCGAACTCAGATCTGCTTCGTCCCTTGCTGTTAGCCCTGCGCCGCAGAGCCGGAGTCGTTGTCCGGGACGGCGTCGACCCCGGCCTCCTTGCGCTGCTCGGGCGTGATCGGGGCGGGTGCCTCGGTCAGCGGGTCGAAGCCGCCACCGGACTTGGGGAAGGCGATGACGTCGCGGATGGAGTCGGCCCGGGTCAGCAGGGAGACGATGCGGTCCCAGCCGAAGGCGATGCCGCCGTGCGGCGGAGCACCGAACTTGAAGGCATCCAGCAGGAAGCCGAACTTCTCCTGGGCCTCCTGCTCGCCGATCCCCATGACGTTGAAGACGCGCTCCTGGACGTCACTGCGGTGGATACGGATGGAGCCGCCACCGATCTCGTTGCCGTTGCAGACGATGTCGTAGGCGTAGGCCAGGGCGCTTCCCGGGTCGGTGTCGAAGGTCTCCAGGCACTCGGGCTTGGGCGAGGTGAAGGCGTGGTGGACCGCGGTCCAGGCGGACTTGCCCAGGGCCACGTCGCCGTCGGCCTTGGCCTCGGCGGAGGGCTTGAACAGGGGGGCGTCCACGACCCAGACGAAGGACCACTCGTCGTCATCGATGAGACCGCAGCGCTTGCCGATCTCCAGGCGGGCGGCGCCCAGCAGGGCACGGGAGGAGTCCACGGGCCCGGCGGCGAAGAAGATACAGTCGCCGGGCGCGGCTCCGGCGGCCTGGGCCAGGCCCTCCCGCTCGGCGTCGGTGATGTTCTTGGCGACGGGCCCGCCGAGGGTCCCGTCCTCG